>Ga0180434_10009892_pt1 | contig 10290 bp, 9 predicted proteins | sample SS_ome_7_FD_132453 | JGI IMG/M metagenome (GOLD analysis project Ga0180434, IMG submission 132453) | Hypersaline lake sediment archaeal communities from the Salton Sea, California, USA - SS_1_D_2 metaG | ecosystem: Environmental > Aquatic > Non-marine Saline and Alkaline > Hypersaline > Sediment... | reverse complement strand
GCGGCAAGCTGCTCCTCGAGCCGTTCGATCCTGGCCTCGCGGACGGCAATTTCTTCTCGAAGGAATACCGCCTGTTTCTCCACGCGATCGAAGTTGGCCTTTGTCTGCCGAAGCACCTCGTTGACCTGCCGGTTTTCCTCAGCCAACGTCGCGTTCTTCTGACGCGTCTGTGCGAGCTGCTGGGAAAGCAGCGCCTTTTGCGTCCGCTCCGCGTTTAGGCCCGTCGAAAGCTCGGTCAAGCGGGCGTTGAGTTGGGCCAATTCGTCCTGGAACGCGCTGTTGGCCAGTTTTGCCGCTTCCAAGCTCGCCTTAAGCTTCTGCTCTTCCAGGAACGCCTTTGCGCTGGCGGCCTTGGCGCGGGCGTCGGCAGCCTTGATCTCTTCGTTGGCCCGCTGCAACTGAAGTTCCCTATGTGCAGCCTGGACTATGACGGCCTCCTTGCTGTCCTTTTCCTCGTTGCGCAACTGTCGGTAGCTGTAGGGAACGGTCGCCATGCTGATGAAGATCGGGCAACCGAGCAACACCAGTACCACGAGGATGACCACGCATATCTTCGTCAAAGTGCTCAAAGCCTGTCTCCTTCAGCTACGCAGGGCGTTGTGGACCACGGGCCGTGCATATCCGTTGCCTGGCCTGGGGGGCGCATAAAAACAAAGCAGGATGCCGCACCGCCAGAACTCAAGTTCACTGGCGAAGGCGATTCTATTTTGCTCACTATCCAAGTCAAGCAAATTTCACCTGCCCGGAGAGGGGCTAGTCCTTCCCTCCGACCGTGTGAAGCCTCGGCCGGCGAGAGTCCCCTTCCGGCTGGGCGGGTGACTCCGAAGGCTGGGCCGGGGCAAGTTCATCGCCTGGCGAACAATACATTGAAAGAATTCGCAATATCCCCATCGCCGCAGCAATCCGAACGCCCCCATCCGCTGAGCCCAGCAGCGGGTGGAGCACGTCGACGGCAAGGGGCTCTTCCATCGATCCCAGCGAAATCGCCGCCAGCCGTTGCAGCGAGAACACCTCGACCGGCGTAATTTCCCGTCCCGCGCCGAATGCTTCCCGCAAGGCATCGCGGGGCTCCCGGGCCGCGATGAGGCACATCTCGTAACCGTCGGAGGTCACCTGTCCCAGCTTGGCCAACCCGCCGGCGGCTGTTACCCTAACCCTCGGAGGTTGACGTTCGTTTCGCATGAGGGTCCGCAAGACTATTCCCGCGCGAGGGGAATTCGCATTCACCATCGCCGGAATGGCCACCAACTGTTCGTCCACGAACTGTGTTTTGGTATAGGCTTCCAGCAACGTCATGCTGCGTTCATCGCCCAGCCGTGCCAGTGCCTCGACCACCTGAAGCTGGACGGCTGGATCCTGTTCGTCCGGAAGAAGCATCTTGAGCGGATCTATTGCAGATCGCTCGCCCATCTTTCCCATCACCATGGCCACGTCTGCACGGACTTCGCTTTCCCGGTCGAAAAGCAGCTCGCCGAGGGTACTGACGTGCCGCTCATCACCAAGCATGTACAACGCGTAGACCGCTGCGACCAAAACACGCTTGTCCGGTTCGAGCTGTTTGTCCTCGACCATTTTGACAAGCTGCGGCGCAGCCGGGCGGTAGCGAACGTCACCAATGGCCATGGCTGCGGCAAACCGCACAGCCGGACTCGGATCGACAAGGGCCTGCATAAAGACCTGCCCAGCCTGCTGACCGTAAACCTGCGCCATCGCCTCCATGGCGTTGGCGCGGGTGGTGATGTCCTCGGAGTCAGCCGCGTGCAGCAGTGCAGTCCGCGCGTCGATGCATGCCTTCGTCGCATCCGTCTGCATCTGCGGGCTCTTGCAGCCGCCGACCAACGCGCCAACCAGGACGAGCGCAACCAGTGAGATGGCGTAGGCTTGGCTATTGTGATTCACGAGAAGGCCTTTCTTTCTCCGCGTTGTCACTATGGCAACGCCGCCGCAGGCATATCGCCAGGAAGACCGCGGCGATGCCCACAACCATTGCAAAGACATCACCATGCAAACTGTACCAACTCGTCCGCGTGTCTACAAGTACCCGCGGCCCGTGCCCCGACGAATCAGCCGACGTTTCGTCGCCCCGGCCGTCCAGCAGCAGCGTGCCACTGACCATGGCACGCTTGCCGTATCGGGTGACCTCCGAGAGGATCCGTCCGTTGGAGTCGATCGTCGCGCTGATTCCCGTGTTAACTGCGCGCACTACCGGCAGGCGATTCTCCACCGCCCTGAAGCAATACTGCGCGAGGTGTTGGGGCTGTTCGGTACTCGCATGGTAAGGCCCCCGCCCGAATCGCCAAACGAACCATCCGTCGTTGGACAGATTGACCATAATGTCGGCCTTCTTGTCCCCGTCCTGCACGATCAGTTGCCTGCAGACCCGCGCAAAGACGCCCTCGTAACAGATCGGGCTCACCAAACACCATCGATCGTCGCCGCGGTTCAGTTCAAAGACTGTAGCTTGTGTGCCCGGGTCCAGTTGCGGCATGACCGCCGGCACAAACCAGCGCAGTGCACGATGAAGCCATAGCGCCTGCCTTTTGAATGGCACGTATTCGCTGAACGGCACGAGGTGCCGCTTGGAGTATAGCGGGCCCGCCCGCCACGAACCGTCGAACCACAACGCGGAATTTCGAATCACCCACATATCATCGGGGTTTACCGGACGGGGGCCTCGATGCACCGATGTTGCCCCGGCAAGAATGGGACACTTCAGAGCCTGTGACATGGAGGCCACGCTCTGGGCCTGCTCGCGACGAAGCGACGCCACCTTCTGCTGACTCTCACGGATCACTGCGTCGGAGTACTTCGAGGCCCAGACTTGTGGACCGAAGTAAAGCCCGGCCAACGAGCGAAGAGACGTGCCGTTCAAGCCAGCTACGTCCAAGTCAATCGCCTCGGCATTGATGCCGGAAGGAAGCATGGTCTCGGGCCAGATCACCAGGTCGCAGCCTGCCCCGATGAATCGCTTGGAGCTTTCCAGGTGGCTGTCCAGCATCTTTGCTTCCGAAGCCCCAGCCTCAAAGAGGGAGATGGGAAAAGCATGCTGGACAATCCCGATGGCCGGGCCAGGCCGGGTTGGACGGCAGCGGATTCGCCACTGCCCGTAACCTATCATCCCTGCCAGCAGGACAATCGTGACCAGCCCCCCGATGAGGCCCTGCCGTCGCAGGACGGGGGACCCGCTCACCCTGGCGAACAGCGGCGAGATCAGCAGGTCCAGCAATGCTCCGTTGGCCATCGCGACAAAGAACGATACGCCGTATTGGCCGGTGATGTCCGATATCTGGATAAGCGTGGCCAGTCGATATTGGCTGTGGGCCAGGAAGAACCAGGGAAATCCGCTGATGACGTAGGCGCGGGCGTATTCGAGGGCGACCCAGAGAACCGGCAGCACAATCCACATCGGCCAATTCCGGCGCAGCGCCGCGCGCACCATCACCGCCGCCACCAGCCAGTATGCAGAGAGGTAGAAGCTCAATGCCACATATCCCACCAGCGTGATCCACGTCAGCCAATACAGGTTGACGCACCAGAACAACAGCCCCGCCAGCCAGGCCCACAGGAGTCCCCAGGCGCGCTGTCCCGTCACGCCCGCCAACGCCATGCACCAGGGAACCACTGCCACATAGGCTAGGTACCAGCAATCGAAGGGAGCGAAGCTGACCGTCAGAAGCGCCACGCTCAGGAGGTTCAGAAGGATTACGCTCCACTGGCGGCGCAGTTCGAGCCGTCTGACGAACAGCTCGCAGGGCGGGTCGGTCTGCAGCGCCTTCAGGGCGATCCCAGCCTTGGCTGCATCAGTCGCGTCGTGAGCTCTTGCCATCTTGGACTAGGCCTCGCGAACTTTAAGGTCTCTCGGCAGTATCGTGAACCTGCGGCGTATTCTGCCGTAACTTGATGGCGAAGGTCAAGCACGGGCCGGACCTGCAACGATCGGCGTGCGTCGCGCGAGGACAAATTTCTTGTCGGCTTTGCATCGCTCGCGGTCGCGGCGTACTATGGCGTCCATGGCAAACGGCGCGAACAATTCCCAAGGCACACACGGCAACGCGGTCCGGGCGATCCTGCTGGCAACACTACTGGTGAGCGTCGCGGCGGCGTGGTGGCTGACACAGACGCGAGGCAAATCGCAAAGGGTAGCGAAGCAGATACTGGCGGATCTTCGCGCAGGCGGCCTCGGCCAAACCTGGGGCAAAGAACCCAGCCGCTTGCTACTGATAGGGAGGGACGCCAAGGGCAAACCCGTTGCGTGGCGCGTTTACCTGCGAGACAGGACCGAGCAGGGATACGCCGGACAGATGCTTGACCGCTTTGCTCCTGCCATTGCGGGCGCACGCTGGACTCTGACCGAGGATGCTTCAGTTGGAGACTATCGGTCGGACGTCCGAGCGGACGTCCGGGCGGCAGGCGGGTCCACCATGGTCGCCTTGCGGCAAGGAAGAATTACGATAATCGAATCACGCGGCACCTTGGGGCGTCGGGCGTCAGCCGGCGTGCCCGACAACTACATTCCCGAGGGGATGCGATCGGCCGTGATGTGGGAAGTCGCTCGTCGCGGCGAAGAGGCCACCTTCGCGACGACCTACGACGGCAAGTCCATCGCCGACGCGCGGGTGCAGTTCGCGACAATCACGATGACGCCGCAAGGCCCGCGGACGGTGCGGGTAGGAAAAGCGGCTGTCTACGAATTTGACGAGGCAGGCGAAGTTTCGCGTATCGATGACGCCTTGGGGATCACTTACGTCCGCGTGGGTGTCGAAGAATTATTCAAGACTTTCCCTGAGGCAAGACGGCTGATGCCGGAAACGGACGACGCCAGCGAAGAAGCTAACACCCAGAGCACCCCGGCCCAGTAGCCCCTCAGCGTTCGACAGGTTCCAGCGTGGTTTCCCGCATCTGCCTGGCCTGGCGGACCAACTCCTCATCCGGCGGCACGATGAACTGCTCAAGCGTATAGTGCAGGAATCGCCTGTCGCGATACGTCCACGGGGCCAGTGCGCTGAACAGATCCGCCGGGGGTATTTCGTACCAGGGCGCACTGATGTCGGCGTGCGTCTTGAGCGTACGATACCCGTCCTTGCGAAGGATGATGTCGTAGTCGCCGTACCACGTGAAGGGAATCGTCAGCGGCGTTCGCCCCACTTCAACGTCTGAAACGAACACCAGCGCCCCCTCAGGCTGCGACGTGATGGTCATTTCCCGTTCCACGCAGCCGGCCAGGAGGACTCCCGTACAGATCGTGATGAGTGCCGCTATTTGTCGCATGGCCGCTTTTTACAGCCCATGCGAGTGCAAGACAAGTCGAAAATCCCGATCCAGCCCGACATGCCACTGGCACTGCCTGCCTCACGGCGGCATACCAGTACCTCGCCGACGCGGCACCCGCGCGCTCTATAATGGATATGATGTCCGACCACACTGCAAGAACCGCCAAGGGACACGAGGAACCTCTCGCCGTCCAGTTCAGCGTCTTTCTGGCCAATCGCGTTGGCTCCCTCAAGGACCTTCTCGATCTTTTCGCAGGCCAGGACATCAACGTCCTCGGTTTGTCCGTGGTCGACTCGGCTGACTGGGCTGTGATCCGCATCGTCGTCAGTGACCCCAACAAGGCACGGGACGCTCTGTCGCGAGCAGCGGTGCCCTTTACCGAAAGCGAAGTGCTGCTCGCTGAGTTGGACGGTCCAACTGCCCTGTCTGAGATATTCCGCCTGCTCTTGCAGATGGAGATCAACACGCACTTCGCCTATCCCCTGACCATCCGTCGCGACCAGAATCCGGTTATGGTTCTGCACGTCGACGATCACGTTCTTGCCAGGGGGATGCTCTTGCGGCACGGCATTACGCTTCTGGGCGACGAGGACCTGGCCGGTCCGACGTCGTAGCCCGACACGTCTCCGAATGTCGATATAATCGGCGGGGCATTCTTGCCAAGCAGCGGGGGTTCCAGTAACCTATGTGCATGGCCAAGACTTACGACATCGCGGTGCTTGGCGCGACGGCGGCTGGTTACGCCGCAGCCTGGAAGCTGGCATCCAAGGGGCGCAAGGCCATTGTCATCAACGTTCCCGGGCCCGCTGCGGAGTCCGCCCTGGGCGACTGGGTACCCAAGGAATTCTTTCAACTGCGGGGCCTGCCCAAATCGTTTGCCAAGACATTGGGGGCCAAGGCCTTTCGTTGCGTCCGGTTTCACAACGCTTCGTTGACGCGCTACGTCGAGCACCGGTTTCGCACGACTGCTGGGTACTTCCTCGAGTCCGGCCGACTTATCAGCGCCCTTCGCGAACTGGCCATCTCGGCCGGTGCTGCCACCAAGAGCCTCGACGCCGCACCCGCAATCCGTCTCGATGAGGACGGCGTTCAACTCTCCGGCAAAACGCAGACGAAGGCCCGGCTGCTAATGATCGCCCACAGCTTGCCGGGGGAACTGATCGGTCAGCTCAAGCTGCCGTTACGACCGGCGGCGCAGTCGTCACTCGTTGTGGCAGGCATCGATATCCCCCTCAAATCGAAAGATTCCGGGCAATCCCTGGCCCAGGCCCTGCACGTGGTCGAACTTGGCGAACCCAGCGACTTGGGCATGCTTTTCGTCATCGACGACGTGATACACCTTCGCGTGGTTTCAGCCTCGGTGGCTTCGGGGACCCGCGTGGCGGAGTTGTCTTCCCTTGCCGGCAGCCTGCAAGCAGCGGGAATCATCCCATCAGGCCTGAGGCTGGGAAAGGCCAAGGGCAGCATTTGGCACCCCCCCGCCGGGGCTGCACTCGATTTGGAGACGCACGTAGCCAAGCGTTGCCTGCTCGTCGGCACGGCTGGGGGTTTCGCAGAGACCATCAGCGGGCAGACGCTTCTGCCGACGGTGAAATCCTCAATCCTGGCTGCGGATGTCGCCTGTGACGCACTCAAGGGCGAGGATGTGCAGGAATACCTCATGAGGTACAAGACCATCTGGCAGGAGGCCCTGGCCGACTACCTTCGTCCGCCGAGCACGTCCTTACGTATGCTCATGCCGCTACTCTTCGTCAATCAGCAGATTCTCTCGCGGTTCACCCGCGCGATGCTCTACGGCGAGCCGATCTGAACCCCACCGTCTCGCGCAAGCGCGCCCCCAAGCCACCGTAGTAGACGGCAGCAAAAGCCGTTGCGACCCGGACTTCGCAAAGTTGCGCGAAACCGATGGGCCCCACCTTGGTTATACAGGGAGTATCGACAAAACAGGAACTTGTTGCCTGCCAAGCCGGTTGGCTCTATAGATAGGAGTTTCCGCGCTGCGGAACGGGAACATACTGGCCACTCGACGCACTATTATGGCTGAATCGCTGGAACGAACATGTTGGCGCGGCATGCGGGTGGACCACCCATCTCAGTGGGAGGTCTCCCGAATCTCCGGACTCGACGAGCCGGGCCGATGCACCTTCTCGGACCGTTTCCATCAGCGGCTGGACCTTTGTTGGCGCCCGCTCAAGTATGTGCCCAACCTGGAGCTGATGCTGGAGAAGTATCGTCCCACCAAGGACGACAAGGCCACCGTCCGCTGCCTGGATGATGGGCCCGAGCATTGGCAGGGCCTGGTCCGCCGACCCAAGGAAGGAACCGTCGTCCACGCAATGAGATTTTTTGTGGAGCAGCGATTGTTTGCCGAGGCAACGATCGTCTGGTCAGGCCGACGTGATGTCAACCTCGAGCGGGCGGTCCTGGACTCCGTCCAGCCGCAGGAGACCAACACCCCGCAACGCCACTGGCGTGCAATGGGCATCGACATGTCCATCGCGAGCCGGTTCGAGCTTCATAAGAGCGCAGCGAAGGTCGGCCGGGTTACCTGGCGATTCCGCGACGCAAGCAAGCCCCCTGCCGAACTGGTCGTGGAGAGAATTGCGATGCCCGAGTATTGGCTTGGCACGTCACTGGCCGATTGGCTTGCCGAGCAAGTGCCTGCCAAGCTCGAGCGCGTCCGCGACGAGCCGTTCATCTGCAACGGCCACCGCGGCCAACAGCTGTTCAGCGAATGCAGAGCGCCCGGCCTTGCAGGCTTGCGAGGCGTCCGACAGTTACGGCTTGACGCTGCCTGGCTGTGCCCGGTGGAGAATCGCGTCTACCATCTGGAGCTTTCCCGGCAAGGCAAGCAGAACGAGCTGTCGTTTGGCCAAGACATCCAGGTGCACTGCTGCACAGCGACCGCCGGGGCGGATCAGGAGCGGACGCCATGAGCAAGAAGTCTTGCCCCAAAGGACATCTGCCGGCGTCGGCAATTCTCCGCGCGGTTCCGTTCAAAAACGAGGCAATGGAATTGACGCGCCGTTCCGATGGGACAATTCTGGCCGAAGTTCCCATCCGTCGGCCGCGGTGGTTGGTGCCGCCGATCAGTTGGCTTTTGCCTTACTCTTCGCACCGAAGGGTCGAGCTGGATGTACTCGGCACGACGATGCTGGACATGTGCAACGGCGAAGATACTGTGGAAAGAATCATTGAAAGATTTGCCGCGAAACATAAGCTGACGTTTCGCGAAGCACAGTTGGCAACCGTTGAGTTTCTAGATCAGCTGACCCAACGAGGGCTCCTGGCCGTCGTTGGCACTGAAAAGGATGCCATGACACAATGAAAGCGGTTCAGATTAAAGAACAGACCCGTTTGCCTCTGGGCAAGTGCATCGAGCTGGTCCTCAGCGGCGTCAAGTATCGCCTGTTCCGGGCGTCGATCACTGTCGCCATCATCGCGCTGGCAACGGCGTTCCTGATGACCATGCTTTCCGAGAGCGTCACGGCCAGGAAGGTTGCCGATACCATCGAGGTCCGCACGGCCCCTCGCGACCAATTTCTTTTCTGGGTCGCCAGGACGTCCGGAACGATGACCCCTGCCCAGCTCAACGTCCAGTTGAAGGCGGCTAAGCCGGACACCGCCCGCTGGCGCGAGTTCAAGGCATGGGGAAACCTCTCCGACGCCCAGTTGACCCAACTGTCCGACCTGGCCGCCGCCCAGTTGGACTACTACCAGAGATTCTTTGAGGAACTGAGCGAAGGTGATCGCAGGCACCTCGTTGGAAGAGCCAGGGGAACGGCGATCTTCGAATGGCTTCTGGACGCCGAGAATTTCGAAGCCTTCACCGGCAGGCTGGCCAAGTCCGACGCCGTCATGGACAAACCCGTCAGCGATTTTCGACAGTTCCTGACGGACTGGAAACAGACCCAGCCCTTCCGGCAGGCCGTTCGCGTGGGGCATCAGGCCGCGGTGGACGCCTTCGGACGGCAGGCTGGCACGCAGTCGCCGCGAGAGGTCTTTGCCGTGGCGGATGAAAGCCTCATCGAAACCCTTAAAGACGCCGGCATGGAGATGACGGCGGAGGATATGGAAATTGTCCGTCAACAGGCCTCGTTGAGCCTGGACGCTGGACGGATCGCATCGGCCTTCAACGTGCCAGAGGTGAAATCCCAGCTGGCCAGGCGTCGTGACGTAGACGCCAGCGCCGTCAATCTGCCGATCCTTTTCAACGAGTTAGACTCGACCGGCGGAGCCGAGTGGTTCGTGGAGCTCAACGCAACGCTCGCCGACGAATCCTCGGGCCTTGTAGAGCTTGGGCTCTCAGCCCAGCGTGTCCGCCAGGTCGCCCGCAGCAAGCTGGGCGAAAGTCGCCTCTCGGCGGTCGAGGCTACCGTCTCGCAGGACGCCACAAGCGAGGGCGTGCTGGGCTTCTCCGGGCGGACGCTCTGGCTGATCGCGGTCAGCTTCCTGGTGTGCATCGTCGGAATCGCCAACGCGATGCTCATGAGCGTCACGGAGCGATTCCGTGAGATCGCGACCATGAAGTGCCTGGGCGCCACCGACGGGTTCATCATGATCAATTTCGTGCTGGAGTCCGTGATGCAGGGCGTCGCGGGCGGGATTCTGGGAACCGTTTTGGGCTTCCTGCTGGGAGCGGGCAGGTCGTGGGCGAAATACAGCTTCATGGCCATTGAGCAGCTTCCCGTCCAGCAGATACTCTCGGTGGCAGGTCTTTCCCTCGTAATCGGTGTGGGCATTTCCGCCATGGCGGCTGTTTACCCGGCATGGATCGCAGCCCGCCTGGCCCCCATGGAAGCAATGCGGATCGAATAGTGAGCAAGGCCATGAGTGAAGATGTCAAAATGACAAGTCCGGATGCCGCCCAAGAGCCCGCACATCGCGGGGTGATTATCCGCACGCGGGATCTCAAGAAGTCTTACCAGATGGGCGAAGTGACGACGCAGGCCCTGCGAGGTATCGACATCGAGCTGTACCGCGGCGAGTTCATCTGCGTGATGGGCCCTTCGGGTTCCG
>Ga0180434_10009890_pt1 | contig 10292 bp, 11 predicted proteins | sample SS_ome_7_FD_132453 | JGI IMG/M metagenome (GOLD analysis project Ga0180434, IMG submission 132453) | Hypersaline lake sediment archaeal communities from the Salton Sea, California, USA - SS_1_D_2 metaG | ecosystem: Environmental > Aquatic > Non-marine Saline and Alkaline > Hypersaline >... | reverse complement strand
GTGAAATGTAAATGGACTTTTTGTCTAGCACAATTGGACTGGTAGTTGGATTCATATTAGGGTTGCTAACTGCGTTCTTAATACAATTATTAAGATCAAAAACAGTTAACGAGTTAGCCAAAGAACTGTTACATGAAAGTAATGTCCAATATAATGCAAATATTGATCTGATCCTTGAGAATATTAAGGTTAGCTTTGCGAATTTATCATTTGAGGCATTATCAAGATCAACAGAAGAGTTTTTAAAACTGGCAAAAACAAGATTTCAATCGGACAGGGAGGTGAGCCTAAAAGATTTGGACGTGAAAAAAACGCTTATTGACCGCCAATTACAAGAAATGACAAAAAGGCTTGAGGATGCCTCAAACCTAATGAAAGGGCTTGAAAAGGACAGAGAAAGAAAGTTTGCTGAACTTTCCAGCCAGCTTGACATTGCCAACAGACAGACAGTGGCATTAACACAGACTACAAATAAGCTGAGAGAGGTCCTATCAAATACTAAAATAAGGGGGCAATGGGGTGAAAGATTGGCAGAAGATATCCTGAGGACGGCGGGTTTTGTTGAGAATGTAAATTATTTAAAGCAGAAGACTATAGATGGAGTTAGAACAAGACCTGATTTTACATTTATTCTCCCAGATAACCTTAAACTAAACATGGATGTTAAATTTCCCTTGGATAACTATGCCAAATTTTTAGAATCTAACCGGGAGATAGAAAGAGAAAAGCTTCGCAGAACATTCTTAAAGGATGTTAAGGCAAAAATTAAGGAGGTTGCAACAAGGGACTATATAAGCTCAGAACAAAATACTATTGATTATGCCTTGCTCTTTATTCCAAACGAACAAATATATTCCTTTATTTTTACGGAAGATAACTCCATTCTTGATGAGGGAATAAAGAATAAGGTAATTATATGTTCGCCTACAACCCTCTTTGCTGTCTTAGCTATAATAAGGCAATCTTTGGATAGTTTCAGCCTGGATAAAATCTCTAATGATGTTCTGTCTCTATTAGGGGTATTCAAGTGCCAGTGGACCGACTTTATTAAAAAATTAGACTCATTAGGAAAAAAAATAGACGATGCACAAAAAGAATATGAGCATCTTATAACAACGAGGCGCAGGCTCTTAGAGAAACCTCTAAATAAGATTGAGGATTTAAGACTTAAGAAAGGCCTTAAATTAGATAGCTATGAGGGAAGCTGAAATGTCCTCCTATATATTTTCCAAGGCCCCGTATGCGCCGTGAATTCTATCTCTAAGCAAATAACAAAGCCTTTCTAATATGTGAAATCCCAATTTAATATCATCAAGCATCATCTCTCTGAGTGATTGGCCTTTGACCACAAAAACCTTTGTGGGTCTTCTGCATCTTGCGGATGACAATAAAATATCAGCTTCCCCTATAAGTGTGGACCAACAACCGAGGGTTCTACCCTTCCCCAAAAGGGATATAATAGCATTTCCTTTTCGTGTTCCTAAATCGATATCCCTTTCCAAGAAAACATGCCCCTCGGCTATCACATAAAGATTCTCGCAGGAATCACCTTGATTCAATATATTTTCCCCGGTCTCGAATGTCTCAATATGACCAAGAGCAGCTATCTTTTCAACCTCAGCCTTTCCCAGACCCTTAAAAATATCACAATTTTCCAATATATCAATAATTTCTAAAGGTTCCATATAGCCACTCCTTAGTCCTAAAATTTAATCTTCTCCCCGAATTCATACGCTTGCTGCAAGGCCTCAGGATTCTTATCCGCCGCATCAATCGATTCCATACCCCTAAAAAAAAGCCCGTCTTCATACGTCATATTCAATGCATCAAAATAATATTTTGCTACAAGCTTAGCGCATTCAAAAAGATTCTTGCCCTTTGTCGCCCCTACGGCTATCAAGTATCCTTTGCCCATAGCTTGGGTCCCGGGCTTTTCATTTTTTTCTTTCAGTCGCTTTCTTGCCCACATAGCCTGGCCCCGGTCAATTAACGCTTTAATCTGAGAAGTCACCCCATAGAAAAAAATGGGAGAGGCTAATATGACAGCCTTTGCATTTTCCAGCAAAGGATATATTTCCTGCATATCGTCCTTGACTACACAAATACCGGTTTTTGCACAGCCATCACAACCCCTGCAACCGGACATTTTTAGGTCTCTGACATAAATCCTGCTTATATCTGCACCTTTTGATTCTGCACCTTTTAAAACATTATCAAGAAGCACATCAGTATTGCCTCCCTCTCTTGGGCTGCCATATATGCCAACTATCTCCATTAAATCAATCACCTCTTATAAACTAAGATTTACAATATCAAATACTATCAGAGTGCATCTCCAAATGTACAATACAAATACAGCGAACGTTATGTATCAATAGAAATCTATGTTTTTACACGGATTTTGAATTGAATAGTTAAACATCACATTACATTTTAAAGAATCTTTGATTTATATAGTAAAGTATATAATAGGTCACGTGAAAAAACAAACCAAAAAAAGCCAACAGCAAAGCGTATTTCGGGGATAGAGGCAATTATAAAGTAAGGTAATTGATGAACTTACGGCACCTATGTTAGATGGTATCATATGGAACTACCTAACTTATCACAGGGCAATTTCCAACGAATCGAAGGCTAAAAGGTACTGAAAAATAAAAATTCTTCCTCACAGGCCCTCAGTAATTTAGAAAAAACAGCTACCAGACAGTCTCAATAATCATGTGGTATGCCCTTGATATGCAAAAGAAGGTGATCAAACTCAGCTAAATCCTCTACCCAGCCATAATTTGCATCAGATTTAGAGTCCAGATCTTTTATATATGGCTTTATATCAAGCAAGGGTGTCCCATCAAATACATCTAAGCCTGATGTAAAAATTTCATTATTTACAATCTTCTTCAAGGTTACAATACTAAGTCCAATAGGATTTGGCCGGGCAGGTGCCCTACTGGCAAAAACACCCACCTCCATATCACCAGTCCACGGAGGGTTTACCAGTGGTGAAAATTCTTTCTTTATTCTGTCAATATAATAAAGCACATAGATATACCGAAAACTATCCAGCCTTTGAAGCCCATTAGCCTGCTGAGGGTCAATAATTATACGAAAATCACCCTCATCCTCATCTACAGGCTGATATGGTGCATTTTCAGTGTAGGGACTTCGTATAACACCTATCTGCTTAAGTTCAAAATTTTTAGATTCCCACTCTTTTTCTACTCTTATGGTATGAGATGGGTATTTCGACATTTTCTTCTCAGTTGCATGTCTTTTTTCAAGACCTTTATATGCAAACTCTATATGTTGGTTTGCCTTTTTTGAGATTTCAACAGACTTTTTTAGTTCACTGACAACCTCTGACAATCCAAGCTCTTCCGCCTTTTTTATCCATTTTTCGTTATCTTGAATGTGTTGTTGATTATGGTTTACCCAATAGGGCAAAAGAATTTTCAGCTTTTTTATATCAGATTCAAAACTCATCTTCTCATTTATTTCATCTGTCATCAAATATCTGCCTCCTTAGGCTATAACAAGTATTTCAGTTAACTAATTATTTTATTTGGAGAAATAGTTAACGAGGGATAATCACAGAAGCGTTTTTGTGGTAAAGGGATATTGGGGTATTTTATAAGTCTTCTTTGAAAGAATTAAGACTCGATGATATTATTTGCAATTACTATCCTCTGGATCTCTGAAGTTCCCTCATATATGGTTGTGACTCTTGCATCCCGGTAATATCTTTCTACTGGGTATTCCTTACTATAACCATACCCACCGTGTATTTGTAATGCCTGGTAGGCAACCCTGTTTGCCATCTCAGATGCAAAAAGCTTTGCCATTGAGGCCGCAGCCGTAAACCGTTCCTTATTATCTTTCATTGCCGCTGCATTAAACGCAAGTAAACGGGCAGCTTCAACCTGAACCGCCATGTCTGCTATCATCCATCTGATTCCTTGAAATTTTGATAAACTGCTTCCAAACTGCTCTCTCTCCTTTGAGTAATTTATAGCAGCATCCAAACAGGCCTGGCCAATGCCTACAGACATTGATGCTATACCTATACGCCCTTCGTCAAGTGCAGTCATAGCGATAATGAAGCCCTGACCTTCTTCACCAAGGAGGTTTTCAGCCGGCACCCTACAATCTTCGAATGTAAGGCTTGTCGAATCTGAGGCCCTTTGGCCCATTTTATCCTCCTCAGGCCCTACAATGAAGCCAGGCATACTTTTATCCAGTATAAAGGCACTTATTCCCCTGTGTTTTTTGCTTTTATCTGTGTATGCAGAACATACTACTACATCCGCATTCTTTCCGCTGGTTATCCATGCCTTTGACCCATTTAATATATAGCTGTCTCCATCTTTTTTGGCGGTTGTCTTCTGGCTTGCAGGATCAGAGCCGGCGCTTGGCTCCGTTATCGCAAAACAGCCAAGTTTCTCACCTGCTGCCAGTGGCTTTAGGTAATTCTCCTTAAGGTATTCCGAGCCAAACCGATAAATGGGCCCGCACGATACACTGTTATGTACAGACATTATTACCGCAGTTGAAGCACAGGCATAACCAATCTCCTGAAGGGCGAGGCTGTAACTGATTGTATCAACTCCTGCTCCATTATAATCAGTTGGCACACCCATACCCATAAGACCAAGCTCTGCCATTTTTTTTATATTCTCTAATGGAAATTCCTTGGTTTTATCCCTTTCCGCAGCTCCAGGTAGAATAACCTCGCGAGCCAGGTCTCTAACCATGGCCTGGATCATTTTCTGTTCTTCATTCAGATGATAAGACATACTAACTCCATTAATTACGGTGTGTAAAGCACAACTATTGTTTCGGCCCTTTCGGAACTCAAATTTTTAAGCTTGTGCACAATTGAGGAATTAAAGTGAAGTGAATCGCCAGGCTCTAAGACAGTTTTATTTTCCCCAACAGTAACCTCCACCCTTCCCTGAAGAACGTAAATAAACTCCTCACCTTCATGCTGATAGCTTACTGATTTATGGTCGGAAACGGGGTCGATGAATACCTTAAATGCCTTTAAATGCTTATAGGCCGCCTCTGGTGTTAAAACCTGATAGCTATATGACTCTGTTCTCTCCTTAAAGCCTTCAGCCCTTTTTTTATTCGCCTCATCCTCATCCTTTTTCAGCAAAATGCCACTATCTATTTCTAATGCCCTTGATAAACGCAAGATAGTTGCAACAGGGGGCCTTAATTTTCCTTCCTCTATATCAGAGATATATTCTACAGAAAATCCAGTTTCATTGGCTACGTGTTCAATGCTGAATCCCTTCTCGTCCCTGATTTCCTTCAATCTTTGCCCCATAGGCTTATCTTTCTTTCTCCGTGGCATCTTTAAGCACTCCTTTACTAAAAAATTATAAAATGGCCTTAATACGATTATTTTTAAACAGCATCAAAATACGCTTATTCCTTCTTCTCAGTATTTTTATTAAAACCTCGATAAATTTTCAAGATGAAACTGATAAAAAGAACAGTGCCGATGAGGATAATTAAATTCGATGAAAAGAATGTCATGATAAATGAAAAGGGATCATTGATCTGGTATGCCATATAAAGAAGATTTATGCCGAAAAGCACAAAAAAAAGTGCAATAAATGCCAATATAACCTGTACTACCCACAATGGAATAATCCTTTCCATCATCTTATATTTGATTTAAGCTTGGCTGATACAATTGTATCACAAGCAGTATATGGATCAATTTGTTTATCTACAATTGATTTAATTGCCTCCTCGAATTCCCCTGAGCTTGTAATATCAATAAATATTTCCTTTGCTATCCTGTCCTTTATCATCTCCGAAAGATCGCTTTTGGCCTTTTCATATCTCAGCTTTGATAACATTGTTTTATTTGAGGACAAATAGAGGTGATGTTTCTCTATTTCATCTAAAAGCTCCCTTATCCCTTTATCAAATGCCGCCTGTGTAGTTAAAATTGGTGGCTTCCAACCATCCTTATATCTCTTTTCATCCATTTCAATCATTAGCCTTATATCGCCCACCGTTTTATCTACGCCTTCTCTATCACTCTTATTTATTACAAAAATATCGCCCACCTCCAGAATTCCTGCCTTTAAGGCCTGGACATCATCACCCATACCAGGTACGAGAACAATAAGGGTTGTATCCGAGCTTCTAACTATATCAACCTCATCCTGTCCTACCCCAACTGTTTCAACAATAACATAATCCTTGCCCATAGCGTCTAAAACATCTATAGCGCTTCTAGTTGACTGTGTTAAACCACCAAACGCCCCTCTTGTAGCCATGGAACGAATGAATACCCCTTCGTCCATGCTGTGTCTTTGCATTCTTACGCGGTCTCCCAGTATAGCACCACCACTAAAAGGACTGGTAGGATCAACCGCGAGCACCCCGACTGTCTTGCCAGACTTTCTCAAGTGGGTTACCATCTGGTCCACCAAGGTACTCTTTCCAACACCAGGTGCTCCTGTCACTCCAATCACATAGGCATTTCCAGTTGCGCTATAAAGCTCTTTGAGAACCTCTCTCGCCTCCGGTATATTATCATCTATATCCCTTATAAGTCTCGCAACAGCCCTTATATCTCCCGTCTTAATCTTCTGAACTATCTCCATTAGAAAATTCCCTACAATATTAAAGCAATAGTGAAAGGTTCATTAATTTTTCCCTGCACCTAACCTATAAGCTATTTATAATTTCCATTCTTCCCTTTACAAACCCCTTGGCTTAACATTTTCTTTAACCCAATTTACTATCTCTGTAAGAGGAGTGCCAGGGGTAAATACTTCCTTGATTCCTGCATTTTTTAATTTTGGTATATCTTCCTCCGGGAATATGCCACCACCGCAAACAAGAATATCATCGGCATTTTTTTCCTTAAGCAGTTCTACAACCCGCGGAAAGAGATACATATGGGCACCTGCTAAACTGGATAAACCTATCATATCTACATCCTCCTGTATAGCAGCTTGAACTACTTCCTCAGGCGTCTGATGAAGCCCGGAATAAACAACCTCAAACCCTGCATCTCTATATGCCCTAGCGATAATCCTCGCCCCCCTGTCATGACCGTCTAAACCTGGTTTTGCCACTAAGACCCTAATTCTCCTCTCTTTATTCATAGTATCTCCCAACAATATAGCCAGAAACTCATATATCTAATCAATAAACACCTGGATCTCTATAAACGCCAAAAACATCCCTAAAAACATCAGTGATTTCCTGCTCCGTGGCATATGCTTTAACTGCTTCAATAATAACAGGCATAAGGTTAGAATTTCCCTCGCATGCCTCACCCAGTTTTTCTAAGACCTCTTTTACCTTAGTATTATCCCTGTTTTCTTTGACCTCATTTAGCCATTTTATCTGTTTTTCTTCTAATTCCTCATCAATTTGAAGAATCTCAATAGGAATTTCTTCTTCACTAACGTATTTATTTACCCCAACCACTGTTTTTTCTTGACTGTCAACCTGCAATTGATACTTATAAGCAGCATCTGCTATTTCCATTTGTGGATAATTACGCTCTATAGCCGCCACCATTCCACCCATGTCATCAATTTTTTTAATATATTCAAAGGCCTCTTCCTCCATATCTCTCGTAAGTCTCTCCACAAAGAACGATCCGCCGAGCGGGTCAATGGTATTTGCGACTCCAGACTCTTCAGCTATTATCTGCTGTGTTCTCAGGGCAATAGTTGCTGCCTCTTCAGTAGGTATAGCAAGAACCTCATCCAGGGAGTTTGTGTGTAGTGATTGTGTTCCACCAAGTACAGCGGCCAAGGCCTCGAGTGAGGTCCTTATAACATTATTGTAAGGCTGCTGGGCTGTAAGAGAGCACCCTGCAGTCTGCGTATGAAACCTTAGCCATAAAGAGCGCTCATCCTTTGCCTTGAATCTTTCCTTCATTATACGTGACCACATTCTTCTGGCTGCCCTGAACTTTGCAATTTCCTCAAAAAAGTCAAGATGTGAGTTAAAGAAAAACGATAGCCGCGGGGCAAATGCATCAATATCAAGCCCTCTTTCCAGAGCCGCCTCCACATAAGCAATGCCATCAGCTAGAGTAAATGCAAGTTCCTGGACTGCAGTCGAACCAGCCTCCCTTATATGGTAACCGCTTATACTTATTGTATTCCACCGTGGAACTTCCTTGGTACCAAACTCAACAGTATCCGTTATAAGTCTCATAGAGGGTTTCGGCGGGCACATAAATGTTTTTTGTGCTATAAATTCCTTAAGCATATCATTCTGGATGGTTCCACCAATTATACGTCTATCAATCCCTCTGTTTTCAGCCATTGCGATATACATTGCCCAAAGAATAGATGCAGGCGGATTTATCGTCATAGAGGTAGTTATCTTATCAATAGGAAGACCGTCGAACAATATTTCCATATCCTTCAATGAATCAATGGCCACCCCGCACTTTCCACATTCCCCTCTTGAACGAGGGGAGTCCGTGTCATAGCCCATAAGTGTAGGCATATCAAATGCTGTAGACAAACCTGTCTGTCCCTCGTTAACCAGCAGGTGAAATCTCTCATTTGTATCCTTGGCAGACCCCAACCCTGCAAACATCCGCATAGTCCATAGCCTGCCACGGTACATTGTTGGTTGAACGCCACGAGTAAAAGGATATATCCCTGGAAAGGCTATCTCTTTAGGATAATCCAGATCCTCTATATCCAGGGGTGTATAAATATTTTTAATAGGCCTGTCAGAAACAGTAGAAAATCTCTTCAGCCTTTCAGGTGCCTTCAGGGTATATTCATTAAAAAGCTTTTGCCATTTTTTTTCTTCATTTGCTATATCCTCTAAGCTTTTTTTGTTAAACATAAAAGCCTCCTTTTAAAATTTTCCAAGCAACGAACTGGCAATTGTATTTTTCTGAATCTCCCTTGTTCCTTCATATATTTCCATGATCTTTGCATCTCTATAAAAGCGTTCAACCTCATATTCGAGCATATATCCATAGCCTCCGAGCATTTGTATCGCTTCATCAGAGACCTCAACTGCCGTCCTTGCCGCATACATTTTAGCAATAGATGTTAATTTTGGATCTATTTTCCCCTGATCAAAATTCCAGGCCGCCTTATAAACTATGAGTCTTGCAGTCTCAATCTTAGTAGCCATGTCTGCCAGCTTATGCTGTGTTACCTGAAACTGGGCTATTTTTTTTCCAAACTGACTTCGCTCCTTTACATATGCAAGTGCCCTATCAAAAGCCCCCTGGGCAATTCCAAGGGCCTGCGCAGCTATCTCGATTCTGCTCTCGTCAAAAAACTCTAGAACCTGGTAAAAACCCTTATTTTCCTGACCAACAAGATTAGAAACAGGAACTCTAACATTGTTAAATGAGAGCTCGCCAGTTGCAGTCATCTTAATACCCATTTTATCACCAACATCAGAGGAGGTATACCCTGGAACATCTTTTTCGACAATAATAACAGATTGGCCACGATAAGAGGGGGTCACATCAGGGTCTGTCTGGCAAAGCACCATGACAAAATCACTGTTCGTGCCATTAGTAATGAATGTCTTCACACCATTTATTACATAATCATTTCCATCCCTTACGGCATTGGTATCCATAGCAGTAATATCACTTCCGTGATCAGGCTCTGTAAAACCCCCACTTGATAGACTCTTGCCGGTTGCAATAGGAATTAGATATTTCTCCCTTTGCTCATCATTTCCACACCTGAGTATTATCTCTGACGCAAAATCAGATAGGCTAAGGGCAATGCCAAAGCTTGAGTCCTGCTTACAGAAGGCTTCTACCACAAGGGTATTTTCAAAAATTCCATAGTCTTGCCCGCCATACTGCTCTGGAAAATGTATACCAACAAAACCAAGCTCGGCCGCCTTTTTCCAAATATCCTTTGGGAATGTATGCCCCCTTTCAAATTCAAGGGCCATATCCTTATCAAACTCTCCCTTGGCAAATTCCTCTGCCGCTTTTTGAATTGCCTCTTGTTCCTTGTTTAATTTAAAATCCATTATAACCTCACATCTAAAGAAGTTCTCCTTTAAATTCAGCCTTTCTCTTTTCTAAAAAGGCACCCATGCCTTCCCTTGCGTCCGGACTCGCCATACATATTCCAAAGGCATCAGATTCCATATAACAACCAGTTCTAAGGTCTTGGTCATATCCCCTGTCAATTGTTTCTTTCACCGCGCGTAAAGATACCCTACCCTTTGCTGCCAATAATCGTGCTGTTTTCATGGTCTCATCCCACAAAGATGCCTTTGGAAATACCTTATTCACAATTCCTATATCC
>Ga0180434_10009889_pt1 | contig 10293 bp, 11 predicted proteins | sample SS_ome_7_FD_132453 | JGI IMG/M metagenome (GOLD analysis project Ga0180434, IMG submission 132453) | Hypersaline lake sediment archaeal communities from the Salton Sea, California, USA - SS_1_D_2 metaG | ecosystem: Environmental > Aquatic > Non-marine Saline and Alkaline > Hypersaline >... | reverse complement strand
TCCACTTGGTCAAGGGATCCGGAACTTGGCTCAGTGACCACGGGAGTTGTGGCCTTGGAGCCTGGTGCAGCTACTACAGTCTCCGTGACCTCGGAACTTGGCGTGGCGACCACGAGAGCCATGTCCTCACTGTTTTCTCCTGAATTTTCCCCGCGCACGGGAGAATCACTCAAGACCAGATACACCACGCTTGCGACGACGAATAGAAGAAGCACGATGGTGACGATGCTCTTCAACCCCATCCAGGTGGGCGTTGGTTCACCAGCGGGGATCTGTTTCTTCGTTGTCGTTTGTTTGTGTTGTTTGCGTCGTTTGCGACTCACGTATCATTACCTCCTCGATTGTTTTATCAAAGTAGTGACGCCACCATCCAGATGGCCAAAAGCACGAACAGCACGGCTGTCGCCAGCTTGACCTTGGCCGTGTGGCGGTGGATGAACACCCCAAACTGCTGCGAGGTAGCGCCCAAGTAGGCCAGGACAAAGACTACCACCAACGGCAGGACGAACATCAGGTTGTAGAATACCAGGTACAGCCCCGCCTGCAGGCGCAGCTCCGGCACGCCCAGCACGAAAAGAATGGTCGGCAGGTAGACCTGTCCGGTGCAGGCCAGCTCGATGATCGAAATCACCGCGCCCGTGATAAACGTCACCGGCACAAAAGCGCGCGCGCCGGCCCCCTCGCGCACCGCGCGGTTGATCCAGCGGCGCAGGCGGGTGGGCAGTTTCATGCGCATCTCGTCCAGCTTGCCGCGGCGCGCCTGAAACCAATCGTACAGGCTGCCGGCGGCCAGGATCAGGCACAGCACGGCCGTCAGCCCGTACACCCAGCGGCTGATGGCGCTCAGGAAGGGCAGCGCGGCCAGGAACTTGAGTACGCCAAAGCCCACTCCCAGATAGGTCAGGAACACACCCAACGTGAAAGCTACCCCAGCCGCCAGTACTTCCCGTCCGCGACGCTCCATAAAGGTGAGGTAAGAGACGAAGAAAACCAGCGTGGCAAAGGCGCACGGGTTCAGACCGTCCACCAATCCCGCCCCCAGGATGGTGGGCAGGCCGAAGGAACGGAAACGCTCGACGATGCCGGAGGCTGTCTCGTCGCTCGCCGTCTCCCATCCCTGGCAGATGGGCCCGGTGCCGCTCTCGGCGTAGCGGGCGAGCAGCGCCTCCAGGCTGCGGGTGTGCAACTCTTCGCCCACCAGCGCTTCGTCACCGACGAATACCGCCGGGGCGGTGAGTCGTTTGCCCACCGATACTCCGGCCCGTTCTCCCAACCACTCGCACAGGGTGGCATACTCTTTGACGTCAAAGGCGCAGATGGCGAGTTGCGGATACCGGCTTTTCAAATAATCCAGGGCCAACTGCACCCGGTCGCACTCCTGGCAGCCGGGCTGGTAAAAGTAGGCCAGATGGATGGGACGACCTCCGCCGGTCGGGGGAACTGGGGTCGGTGTAGGAGATAGGTCGGGCTGGGTCAAGGCCACGCCGCCCTGGGCCAGGTAGCGGTCGATGAGTTCTGGCAGCCGGGCCTGGATCTCCTCGTTGCCCAAGAGCGCCTGGTCGCCGATGAAAATCTCCGGCATGTCGCCCGGTTCCACTCCATACTGCCGCTCCAGGTCCCACATCAACTCGAACCCTCCCTTTTCCAGGTCCCGCTCGTGGATCACGACTTGGCCCTTTTCGTATTTGGCCAGGAGCGGCGGCAAGATGTCTTCCCAGAGAAACAGACAATGCCCACAGTGGCTATCCCAAAAGAGCCACAAGTGTACTCTGGGGTCTGGAGTAGAGGCAGGTGTGTTGGACGGGAATTCGTCGCCATCGCAGGTATGACAGACTTTGATGGTTGGGGTAGGACGAGGGCCGGTCTCGGCGGGTAACGTTGGTGTGGTGGGTGTGCTGGTCTCGACCACCAGACCCTTCTTCTGGCAGGCGCAAAGAGGGAGACCCCAACTTGAAGTGGGAGTGGGTGTCGGCGTTTGCTCTGCCAGCAAGCCGGCGATCGGCGGAAAGTCCACGCCCCCGGCCGCCAGGTGCTGCTCGATCAGCCCCGGCAGCCTTTCGGAAATCTCGCGCGAGCCGATCAACACCGCGTCGCCGATGAACAACATCGGCACTCCCTGCCGATCTGGGGACACCTGGAACGCCTCCATCGCTGCCATCCACAGCTCATAGTTGGCCGGATCGGAGATCTCAATGGTGCGTATCTCCAGTTGATCCTCGTATTGTTGCTGCAAGGGAGGTATGATCTCGTCCAAGACGTGGTGGCAGTGAGGGCAGCCCTCTGACCAGAACAGCACCGCCCGCACCACAGGCTCATTGGCCTGCACCGCCAGTGAGACGTAAGACCAGGCTGCAATCAGCCAACCTATTGTGAGCAAGATCAACAACCGTCTGCGCATTGAAACCTCCGATCCCAATCACTTACAGGGAAGGGATGTTCTCTCCCTTCCCTGTGGACTAACCGGAAAATGACTACCCCTCTTTGATGATCAGCTTGCCCGCACCCTGCAACTCTTTCTTCACTCGTTGCCATATCCTCTCCCGTTTGTACAACGCGCGTATCCCTTGGATATCGGGAAAGGAAATGGCTTCTCCCATACAAAGGTTGGCGCACGTACTGCAGCCGACGACGCAGTTGTAAGGGCGCGCCACTTTTGCCCCCTTTTCTGTCCAGTCGTAGACACCTTTGCCGCAGTTCATACACATACCACATTTCACACACTTGCTCGAATCAACAGCCGGATACCATTCCACTTGTTCTCGTGGATATCCCGTCAGCCAAGCCATATCGACACCTCCACTTTGCAGGCTTCCTTGCTTTGACCATCAGCCAGAGTAGTTTTTCGGCGCTGCTGCACGCTGTCCCCAATCACGGGCGGCCAGGACCCAGCGGGTGATTTCCTCCTTGCTGGGCACCCGCCCTTCGACGACCAACTCGCCATCAATGACCAGGCCCGGCGGCCCGGCCAGCACATGGCGGTCAATCTGGTGGGAATCGTCTATCCGGCTGAGACTGGCCTCTATTCCCAACTCGGTCAAAACTTGTCCCACCAAAAGCTCCAACCTGAGACAGTTATGGCAACCCTCTCCCAACACCCTGATATTCATAGCACACCTCCCTACAAGCAAACTAAAGCCAGTCGATCATTACAACGACCTGACACAGCGTTGAAGAGATCACGTTGAGCGCGATGACGACCAGTTTCTTCAGTACTCTAGTATCCTCCTCCACGCACCATCACATGTCGCCGATCCTGCCGCCGTAGCACCCACTTGTTGATCTCCGCCGCCAGCGAGGGAACGAGCGTCAAGGGGAGCATCGCCGCCCATTCGCGCAGGCCCAACGGCTGTGTATCGAAAAACAGGTTGAGGAACGGCACGTAGATTACCGCCAGGATTATGAGCAGCGATGCCGCGACTGCCCACTGCATGTACTTGTTGCTGAACACGCCGATCTGGTGCAGGCCATAGTGCTCCGAGCGCGAGGTGTAGGCCCGCAACAGCTCCGACACGGACAACGTAGTAAAGGCCATGGTCCGTGCCCATACCAAATCATCGGGATACCACCGCAGCCCCAACAGGAACGCCGCCAGGATAGCCACGGTGATGGCCGCCGTCTGCACCACGATGCCGCCGATCATCTCGCGGTTGATGATCGGCTCGCTCACCGGGCGAGGAGGCCGGTCCATCACGTCGGGATCGCCTTTTTCCAGCCCCAGCGCCAGGGCCGGCGCGCCGTCGGTGACCAGGTTGAGCGTCAGTAATTGGATGGCCGTCAGCGGCATCGGCCAGCCAAGGAGTGTAGCCAGAAAGACGATCATGATCTCACCCATATTGCAGGAGAGCAGGTAGTAGACAAACTTGCGGATGTTGGAATAGATGATCCGCCCCTCTTCGACGGCCGAGACGATGCTGGCATAGTTGTCGTCGGTTAACACCATGTCGGCCGTTTCTTTGGAGACGTCGGTGCCGGTGATCCCCATAGCCACGCCGATGTTGGCCCGCTTGAGCGCCGGGGCGTCGTTGACGCCGTCGCCCGTCATGGCCACCACGTGCCCTCGCGCCTTGAGCGCCTCTACGATGCGCACCTTGTGGGCTGGCGAGACGCGAGCGTACACGTCCACCTCTTCCACCTGCGCCTCAAACTCGGCGTCTGACAGGCGATCCAGTTCAGCGCCCGTCAGGGCTGCGGCGTCGTCGGTGATGAGATCCAATTCTTTGGCGATGGCCAACGCCGTGTTCTTGTAATCGCCGGTGACCATCACCGTCTTGATGCCGGCGTGCCGCGCCAGCGCCACGGCGTCTTTGACCTCTGGCCGGGCCGGGTCTATCATGCCAACCAGTCCGACAAAAGTCAGGTTTCGCTCCACCTCGTCAACAGTCGGCGAGCCGACAAGTTCCTCCAGCGGGCGATAGGCCACCCCCAGCACTCGCAAGGCGTTGGATGCCAGGCTCTCGTTCACCTCCAGGATGCGGCGGCGTTCCGCGGCAGTCAGGGGACGTTCCGCGCCGTCCGAAACGACCTTGTCGGCCAGTTCCAGCAACAGGTCGGGCGCGCCTTTGACGTAGGCCACGTAGCCGCCATAACGCGGGTCGGGATGCAGGGTGGTCATGCGTTTGCGGGTCGAATCAAAGGGAATCTCGTCCAGGCGCGGGTAATCCCGCGCCAGTTCCTCTTGCCAGAGACCGGCTTTGGCCGCCGCTGTCACCAGCGCGCCTTCGGTGGGATCGCCCACCAAGCGCCAGCCATCGCCGTCCGCGTTTTCCAGGCCGGCGTCGTTGCACAGCGTCGCTGCCCGCAACAGCAGCCGCGCTCCAGGATAGTCGGCCGGGTTCGCCCGGCGTCCGTTGTCGTGGAACCCGCCTTCGGGATGGTAGCCCTCGCCGGTGACGGTCAGCAGCGTGCGGTCCACGTACAACTGTACGGCCGTCATCTCGTTCTGGGTGAGAGTGCCGGTCTTGTCGGAGCAGATGACCGAGGCCGAGCCGAGCGTCTCCACCGCAGGCAGCTTGCGGATGAGAGCGTGCCGCTTGATCATCCGTTGTAGACCCAGCGCCAGGCAAATGGTGACGACGGCCGGCAACCCCTCCGGCACGGCGGCGATGGCCAGGCTCACGGCCACCATAAACATCTCGATCACTTGACGGCCCTGGAGCCAGCCAGAAAGAAAGACGATCCCGCAGATGGCCAGCGATCCCCAGCCCAGCCAGCGGCCCAGTTGGTCCAGCTTGACCTGCAGCGGCGTCGGCTCTTCCTCGTAGGCCTGGATCATTTCGGCGATCTGTCCGATCTGCGTGCGCATCCCGGTCTCTACGACGACGCCTCGCCCGCGCCCGTAGGTGACGAGCGTGCTCATGTAGGCGCAGTTGTGGCGGTCGCCCAGCGGCGCGTCTTGCGGCAGTTGTACGTCGGCCTGTTTTTCCACCGGCGCCGACTCGCCGGTCAGCGAGGCCTCCTCGATGCGCAGATTGACGCTCGTCGTCAGGCGAACGTCGGCGGGGAGATAGTTGCCGGTTTCCAGCACGACCAGGTCGCCCGGCGCCAGCTCGCGCGCCGGGATGACGACCTGGCGACCGTCGCGGATAACGTGGGCCTCCGGCGCGGCCAGCTTTTTGAGGGCGGCCAGCGCCTCCTCGGCCTTGCTCTCTTGCACCACGCCGATGACGGCGTTGAGAATGACGATGGCCATGATGGCCCCACCGTCCAGCCACTCGCCCAGCGCCAGGGAGATCAACGCCGAGACGATGAGGATGATGACCAGGAACTGGTTGAACTGATCCAGCAACAGCTTCCACCAGGATGGCCCCTGGCGTTCGACCAGTTCGTTGGGGCCAAAGCGCTCCAGCCGGGCGGCGGCCTCGGCGGTCGTCAGACCGCGCTCCAGATCTGTTTCCAATCTCTTTGACGCCTCTTGGGATGAGAGGCTATGCCACATCGGGTGATCCGTCATCGTACATACCTTTCCAAAATACTCGGAGTGATCGACAACCGGGGATTGCACGCTACCCACTTATCCAACAGGCCGAAACGCATCCAGGATAGTGCGGGGTGGGAAAGAGATCGCCCTGGGTCTGCAGATTGTGACACACGCGCTGCACCCCACCTGGCACTTGAGCGGCTCCGCTGCCACGATCTTGCCATCCTCGGCGGTCTCAAAGACGCCAAAGGAGCAGAACTTGAGGCATGCTCCACAATTGTCACACAGGTCCGTCGCCAGCGTCGGAAACCAGGGGATGTGTTCGCGCGGATGTCCGCGCCACGCGCCGTACCCTGCCGTTGGGGATTCGGCGTACTCGCGGTATTCGCGCAGCAGGGCCCGGGCGTATTCATCCACGGCGGGTGGGGGGATATAGTTGTGCTTTCGGGCGCGCCCGGCCAATTCGGTTCCCAGTCCCTCCTCGTCGGGGAGGCGGCCTTGCGTGTACAGCTCGTCGAATAACTCATCCAACCCCAGCACCCCGATCAACATCTTGCCAACCAGAACTTGACGATAGCTCAACTGTGCCATGTTGCTCGCCTCATATCCGCCAGCAGTTCCTCCCACACGTTGCGCACGCAGGGTGCGGCAGTTCAGATTGCAGCGCGTGGTCGGCTCCAGGTAGACCTTGCGCACGCCGGGTCGCAGGAGATGGAGCGCCAGGCCGGATTCGGTCTTCTCCAGCAGGAATTTTTCGCCGTCCCTCAATCGGTAGCGGCGGCGCAGATCTTCAGGAAGCGCCAGCCGCCCCTGGATATCAATGGACAGTCGGTGCATAAAGCGCCAAATCTCTCTTCCTGAATCAGGGGTCTAAACGGAATCCGGGCCGGACGATCATAACCGAGCAAGGCGCATGGGCGGTGACCCGCGTCGCTACACTTCCCAGGAAGAACTCCTTGATACCGGACTCACCCAGGCTGCCCAGTATAATCAGTTCAACGTCCTGCTCACGGGCGTGATGCAAGATCATCTCCGCCTCATTGCCAAACAGGACCTCACACGTCACCGGGACACCTGCCTCGCGCGCAATGGCGAGCGGCTCCTGGAACACGGGCCATTCCTCCGGTACATCCGGTCTCTCCGGGTAATCATCTGTCCCGAGCTGACCCGGTTTCAGGGAGACGATGTGCACGAAGCGCACGTCATCCACCGGCTGCAACTGAACCAGATCGATCGCAGCACGGGCGGCAGTGACACTATATTCCGATTTATCGATTGCTACAAGTATCTTTTTCATTTCTTCCCTCCTGATTGTCATAAAACACCTTGTGATCTGTCAGCCTTACTCTTTGTGATCCACGACCCCTTCAAGCAGGATCTGTATATCGAGAGCAAAGCATCGGTATCTGCGCTCCAGCATTGAAGGAAACTAATTGTCCTCTTCCCTGACAGGTATGGGCACAGGCTGAAGCAAGTTGCTGGAAAGCTCTGCAGGCGTGTGTTACCTCCAGAACCCGCGTTTTCCTAAAGTCTTTCCTAGACGAGGCCCAGCATCACAGGCACCTCCCAGAACAACCCCATCGTAGTGCCCAGCGCCGCATAGGAGCCGACACCGTACAACGCGACGGCTGTGGCGATTGCAATTTCAAAGTGGCTCGACGAACCGATCAGCACGGTCGTAATCGCTTCACGATATTCAAGACCGAAGGCCCGCGTGATCAGAAGATTGTAGCCCACCACGATCACAAAACCCAGCAGCAACGGCGCTGAAATCAGCAACAATGCGTCAAAGTTGCTTAACAGCACGTCACCGTTCAGCGAGAACAACACGACCAGTGTCATAAGAAGCGCAGCGATGGCAACCCTCTCTACAACGGGACGGTAGGTGTGCTCAAACCACCCTTCCCCCTTGAACTGTTTGAGGACACGCTTTGTGAGGACGCCGAGAACCAGTGGTAGTCCAATAAAAAACACAGCCGAGATAGCCAGCAAACCCCTGTCAATGGGAATACCTTGAATCCCGGTCAGCAGCGAGACGAGAGGTACGTACAGGACCATAATCGTCAAGGTATTCAGGCTGGTGTTGATGACATTCTGTTCTTGATTGCCATCTGCGAGCTTGCCCCAGACCAGAACCATTGCCGTGCAGGGACTCGACCCCAACAGAATGGCGGCAACCATCAACTGCGGGTTACCCTTGAGGAAGAGATTGGCCAGAATCACGGTGACCAATGGAGCTACGACCCAATTCGAGAACAGGCTAAGCAAGATGGGCTTGGGATTGTCCTTGAGCCGTTTTAGTTCAGAAACTTGCAGATTCAACAAGGCCGGGTACATCATCAAAAAGAGACAAATTCCAATGGGGATCGAGATCCCCCGGATTTGCCAAGAATCGATGGTTTCACCGAGACTCGGAACTGCTTGTGAAAGCAGAATACCAATACCCATACAAAGAGCAATCCACACAACGAGATATTTTTCAAACTTACCCACAGCATCTTTTCCTTGTCAATGTAGAACACTTTGTCGACCGACTCCGCCGACGACGACCAGCAGCGCGGTCATCAAGCTGTGCTGCTCGGCCTGGCCGCCGAGCAGTACAGCTACTTGGACGACTTACTCCATCCCCGCCTCGCGCAGCGCGCCGACCAGGCTTTCCTTGCTAGGCGCCAACCCCACGAACTTGACCAGGTCCCCCACGACCAGCGCCGGGGCGTTCCCGATGGCGTATTCTTCCCACGCCTCGTCGCCGGGGCCGGTGTGGAAAACGACCTCGATCCGGTCGCCGAACTCGGCCTCGATCTCTTTCAGCAGCCGCTTGACCGCCACGCCCCCGGAGCATGGCGGCACCGAAACGAATGCCTCGATCCTTACTTTAGACATAGCCCTCCCTCCCTGAGCGCGTTATTGAGCGTCGCTTCGCTGGGGCACATGCCCTCGATGCGAATGGACCCGTTGACCACCGCCGCCGGGACGCAAAAGAGCCGGTATTCTTCAAACTTTTGCATGCCCTCGGCGCCTTCATAGATCGTCAGTTCCAACTCGCCTTTGTACTTGGCCGCGACCCGTTCCGCCAGGCCGATGATGGCGACGCAGCCCGGGCAGGGCGGATCGCCGCTAAAGACCTCTAATTTGACCATGTGTTTAGCCTCCCAGTTTGTTTTGAATAATGGATACGAGCTTGTCCGCTGGCACGACCTTGCCTGCGCCGATCACTTTATCGCCCACGACGACCAACGGCGTGGTCATCAGGCCGTACGGTTCCGCTTCTGGCCCCAGCGCGTCGAGCTTGATCACCTCGACCTGGCCGGGGAACTGCTCCGCCGCTTTCTGGGCCTGCGCTTCGGCGCGCTTGCAGTTGGCGCAGGGCGGCGTGGTGCCAAAGACCTTGATCTGCAGCATATCTAGACCTCCTGATGATAATCCTTTGCCCTCACAATCCATACAAAAGTCGGTCGCCCGATTCGTCCAATAGGCCAGCCCGCAGCCGGGACAGGTCGCCTGGCGCAGGCTGCTCTTTTTCTGCGGACGCGGGCGCAGCGCCGGCGGCAACGCCGCGAACCCATCGCCCATGCATGCGCATGGCTTTGGCTGCCCCTCAGCGGCCTTTGACACAGCCTATGCCCCCTGCGCCGCGCGGATCCACTCGGCGATCTCGTCCTTGCGCGGAATGCGACCCGATGACTTGACCTCCTCGTCGATCACCAGCCCCGGCGTGCTCGTGATGTCGTAGGCCATGATCCCGTCCATATCCTGCACCTTGGTGAAGGTCGCCGCGACCCCCGCTTCCTCTGCCGCCTCGCGGGCTACCGCTTCCAGGCGCTTACACTTGGGGCATCCCGTGCCCAGAATCTTGATCTCCATAGAAAACCTCCTTATTCTCGAAAATTTGTAGACTTTTTATCCGCTGCATTCTTGAAACGATTTACTTTGCTTCCTCAGCTACCGCCGGAGCAAGTCGCCGGTTGTGGCCGGTCCACGCGGCCAGGACGAGCAGCGCCCCGATCGACCCAAGCAGAATCGCGCCGATCACCCACAGGCTCATCCCATCCACCCAGCCGCCGAACAAGAGGCCCGCCAGCGTGCTAAAGATCGTCACCAGGATGACATAGACCGCCGTCTTTTTCCGGCCAATGACCGAGTTGGTGATCAGGATTGATTGCAAGCTCAGCTCCGGGTCGGCCAGCAGGTAGGCCAGCAAGACGCCCCGGTGCATGCCCAGCGAGAGGAACGTCTGCGCGATGGGCACCTCGACCAGCGTAGGAAAGTACATAAAGACGCCAAACAGCACGCCGACCAGGTTGGCCCACACCGTGTTGCGCCCGGCGATGGCCCGGATCCAGGTCGCGGGGATGATCGCCCGCGCCATGCCGGCC
>Ga0180434_10009882_pt1 | contig 10296 bp, 9 predicted proteins | sample SS_ome_7_FD_132453 | JGI IMG/M metagenome (GOLD analysis project Ga0180434, IMG submission 132453) | Hypersaline lake sediment archaeal communities from the Salton Sea, California, USA - SS_1_D_2 metaG | ecosystem: Environmental > Aquatic > Non-marine Saline and Alkaline > Hypersaline > Sediment... | reverse complement strand
CGACCACGCCCTCGCGGCGGCCGATGCCCGCCGTGGCCGGGTTGTTCGCCTTCGCACCCGGGGCGACGTCGCGCAGGACGGAGTTGGGGAAAAACTCCAAGATCTTCAAATCCAGCGGCAGGTATTCGTGGGAAAGGACCGCCCCGCGGCGAAGCATCGACTCGGGAACGACGACCACCGCGTCCCTGCGTGGATCGGACGTGTCGACCACGGCCAGCTCGAACGTGCGGTTGTTTTCGACGAAGCTGACCGTCTCCCCCTCGCGAATGGTCATCCGGGCTTCGACGGCCAGAAGTCCCACGAGCAGCTCGCCGAGCATCATCAGCACGACGCCGGCGTGGATCACGACCAGGGCGCCCTTCTTCTTGAAGAGGAGCCAGCAGCCGCCCTGGAGGATCAAGGCCGCCAAGGTGGCCTTCATCAACTGCCAGAGGATCCGCATGTTGGAGTCGTTCAGCCGGACGTCCTCGCCGCGGTAGACGAGCCAGCCCAACAGCACGCCGAGCACGGCCTGGCCCGCCAGCGTGCCCACCAGCAGCCAGAACGTGGGACGCCGGTTGGAGCGCGCTCGTGCCAACTGCGATGCCGCGGCCACAACCGAGGCGAGCCACGCGACCCCCAGCCCGATGAGAAAGCACCTCCAGACGACGGGCCAGAGGTCTTTCTGCTCCAACCAGAACGTGTAGTGAAGGCCCTGCTTGCTCGTGCCGCTGGCCACGACGGCGGCGATTGCCGCGAGCCCCAGCAGCGAAACGCCGAGCCCGATCCCGAGCCGCTTGCCACGGGCTTGAACCGGAAATCGCAGCATCGCGGCCGCCGCCAGATTGACGATCAACAGGCCCCCGATCAGCCACCCCCCGGGAAACGGAAATCCGCCCGGCACCTGTGGCTTGCTCGGGAAAAACGACGGCGGAAAGAAGACCTGCAACTCGATCCACGCCACGAAACAGCGAAAGTACTCGTTGACCACCTCCCAGATGTCCATCTGCGTCTGGGCCATCGTGCCGGCAAAGACCAGAAAGATCGCCAGGGCAAAAAGCACCACAGTGAGCTTCAGCGATCCGACGCAGCCGAGCACCGGCCGGAGCTTCTGCCAAGACGTCATGCCGGACGGTGGCGCGGTCGTACCTTCGAGCCGGGTCTTGTCGTCGAGATGCGGCAAAGTCGGCATTACCGCCTCCTAATTGCGGCCCATGCCCGTCGAGCCCGAACTCATGGGGTGTGCCCCGTCCGAGGCCCGCTTCCCCGTCACGTCGACGATGGTTGCCGTGGCGTCGCCCAGCGCGACGGCGGTCGTTTGTTCGGCGAGTCGGCCCGCCTCGATCCCATCGAGCCCCACCTGCCCGCGCCATCGGTTGACGTTCGAGAGCACGTAGCCGTCGATGTCCGGCCCGCGCACGGGGAGCGGGATCACCGACATCTCGAGCGCCGAGTCGTCCGGGTCGGGCCGGATCGTGGCCAGGCGCATCCCGCGACCGGGGTCCTGGCGCCATCCCTCGGGCAGGTCCCAGGTCGGCGTGGTTCCCTCCCCTTCGCCGAAGCGGATCGACTCGACCAACGCGGTGAAGCCTTCGGCGTGGGGCGCCACCGAATCGGCCGGCCCGATCATCTTGAAGAACCAGCACCGCGACCCGCGAGGAACGATGGCCCCCAACAGCCGTGTTTCCGTATCGGCGGGCTCGCGCCCCTCGCCCGCCGGAAGCGGTTCCGCGCCCTTCTCGCCCAAGGGGCGCGCCCGGTCGCCCGCATCCCCGCCCGGCGGCTTGTCGACGAAGTACCGCTCGATCTGGTCGTTCCTTCGGCAGCCGGCGCCCACGGCCAATAGCGCGAGAACGGCCAACCCCGAAAGCCCTACAGCGCGGATTGAGCGAGCGACGTCTTTCATGGTCATGACTGGCCGGGATAGCCCCCCCGACGGAGCAGGAAGGAGGGCGGCCTCCGTCAGAGTAGCAGGCACACGCCGTGCGCCGTAGCCCGCGGATGCCGGCCGCGTTCGTGCCGGCGGACGGCACACGGCGTGTGCCTGCTACTTCCCACAACAGCAACGAATTATAGCGCGATCGAGGGAGAGTGGTAGGGTGCCCTCTGGCCGAGAGTAGGCCGGGCTGCTAGACTCGGCTGTCAACAGGACGATGGGTAGCCCGGATTATTGATGAGCGAAGGACGCGCGGCGCACCCTCGTGTAGCGGAGCTCGCAAAAGTTCCGACGAAACGCGTTTCCCAACACGGAATTCTTGCGATCCGCTACGGCTCATGAATAATCCCGGGTGGGCAGACCGGGGCCCGTGGTCGAAGGACGTCGAACGATGTGCTTCCGGCGGCGTCAGTCACAGGGTTTTACACTGGTCGAGCTGCTGGTCGTAATCACGATCATCGGGATTCTGATTGCCCTGCTGCTTCCCGCGGTGCAGTCGGCCCGCGAGTCGGCCCGGCGCACCCAGTGCGCCAACCACTTGAAGCAACTGGGGCTGGCCGCCCAATTGCACCACGAGGCGCTTGGTTTTCTTCCCAGCGGCGGGTGGGGCAATCGCTGGGTCGGCGACCCGGACGGCGGCTTCGGCCGTACGCAGCCCGGTAGCTGGCTCTACAGCCTGCTGCCGTTCGTCGAGCAGGAGCCGCTGTACCGCAAAGGCGCCGGCGAGACCGACCCGGGCTTGAAGAAGACCGCCATCACCGAGGTCGTGCAGACGCCGCTCACGGTGGCCAACTGCCCCAGCCGTCGGCGGAGCAAGCTCTATCTCCACCGGCCCGATACGCTCGACGACTACGTCCCGTACAACGCGAACAAGGTCGAGATGGTCGCCAAGGCCGATTACTGCGGCAACGCCGGCAACCCGTACATCTCCAGCGGCCACTATCCCACGTCGCTGGCCGACGGCAAGACGTTCGACTGGGACGACGAGACGTTTGCCCCGTGCAACGGAGTGATCTACAAGCGGAGCGAGGTCGCCATGGCCGGGGTCCGCGACGGGGCGAGCAACACGCTCCTGATCGGTGAGAAGGCCCTCAACCCCGATTCCTACCAGTCCTACGACCCGCTGGGCGACTCGCAATCGATGTTCCTCGGCTACGACGCCGACACGGTCCGCTGGACGACGACCGACCGGATGCCGACCCGCGACCGGCCCGGGCAAGACGCGTGTACGAACTTCGGCGGGCCACACGCCGGTGGCTGCCAGTTCGCCTTCTGCGACGGCTCGGTGCGGATGGTCCGCTACACGGTCGACTCGACCACCTGGACCCAGTTGGGCGATCGCCGGGACGGCGACCCGATCGACCCGACCGCCTACTGACGGCTATACGCCGATGAGCTGGTCCTGCAGTCCGCCGTTTGGTCGAGCGGGGCGCCTGATCCCATTTTGCGGTCCGGCATAGCCCCCCCCATCGGGGCCTTCGCAGGGTCCGGACGGTGTGAAACTGGGTAATTTCCCTCCCCCGACAGAGGTAATTCTCGGGAATTCCGCGAATCGTGTGTCAGGTTCGGGGTGTCTGCGGGCAAGTACGGGTGGAAAATCAAGGTACGCGGGCGCGCCTCCCCTCGCGTGAAGCCCTGCGCGGGCCGCCAGCCGCGGGTTACGAGGCGGTCGAAGGCCCGCTCCACGAGAGGAGATCCATCATGAGTACTCGAACGGCCGTTTCGGTGTTCGCCCTGTTGATCGGGGTGTCCGTTCTCGCCTCCCCCGCACTGGGGACCCTCGTCACCTACAAGACCGGCTACCCGGACCCGTTCACCGGCGCCACGTATGACGGAACGGAGGACACGATCCTGTACGAAGGCGCGCCGAACAACAATTACGGAGCACACAACATCCGGTTCACCGTCGGTGCCAGCTATGTTCAGGGCGACTGGGATCGGCGGCGCTCCCCACTACGTTTCGATCTCAGCTCGCTGGCGGGCCAATACGAGGCGATCCTCTCGGCCACGCTGCGGATCCAAGTCGAGGATCCCGAGGTCGATGCAGCGAACACGCTCAAAGCGTATCGCTTCACGGACGCCAACGTGGATTGGGTCGAGGGCAGCTCGTTGGGCCCCGCCGCCGCCGGCGAGTCGACCTGGAACTACCGCCAGCATCCCGGCACGGATAACTGGCTGGGTACCCAGGCCAGCGACTACGTGGGCGGGCTCGGCGCCCAGATCGCTTCCGTGGCGTTCGACAGCACGCTCGCCGCGGGCGACTGGCTGGAGCTTGAGTTCAACGACCCCTCGGTGATCGACGACTGGGTAACCGGGACCAACGCAGGCCTGTTGCTGCGGGTGGTCGATGAGACCGAGCCGGACGCTTCGAAGATCAGTTTCTTTTCGTCCGACCACGCCACCGCGGCCCTTCACCCCGAGTTGGTGCTGGACATCGCCGTGCCCGAGCCGTCGATGGCGGTCGTGTTTTGCGGGCTGGTGCTCGCGGCGGGGTCTCTTCGGAGCATCGCGCGGCGACGCCGATGATCGCCCCAGGCACGGGAGACACGCTCCACCGGCTCGAGGACAACCGGATGCGAGGCCCTTTCCTGTTGCCGACGTCGGCGACGCTGCTGTGCGTTTTCGCCGCGGCCGGCACCACGGCCACTGCGGCGCCCGCCGCCCGCCCGCCGAACTTCATCGTCGTCTTCTGCGACAACCTGGGCTACGGCGATATCGGGTGCTTCGGGTCGAAGAAGAACCGTACGCCCAATCTGGATCGGATGGCCGCCGAGGGGATGCGGCTTACGAGCTTCTACGCGACCAGCGGCGTGTGTACCCCCTCGCGTGCCAGCCTGATGACGGGCTGTTACCCGCGGCGGGTGAACATGCACGAGGGCGACGGCGGCCGCGTGGTCCTGTTTCCCGCCGCCCGCAAGGGGCTCCATCCCGACGAGATCACCATCGCCGAGGTACTCAAAGAGCGGGGCTACGCCACGGCGTGCATCGGCAAGTGGCACCTGGGCGACCAGCCGCCCTTCCTGCCCACCCGGCAGGGATTCGACCTCTACTTCGGCATCCCTTACAGCGACGACATGGTCGGGGACAGGCGCCCCGGCTGGCCGCCGCTCCCGCTGATGCGCGGCGAGAAGGTGGTCGAGGCGCCGGCCGATCGCGACACCCTGACTCGCCGGTACACCGAAGAGGCGATCCGCTTCATCACCGAGCACCGCGACGCGCCGTTTATAGTATATTTACCCCAAGCCATGCCGGGCAGCACGCAGGGTGGCTTCGCCAGTGAGCGGTTCCGGGGACGCTCGGACAACGGAATCTACGGCGACACGATCGAGGAGCTCGACTGGTCGCAGGGCGAGATTCTCGCGGCCCTTAAGCGGCTGGAACTGGATCAGAGCACGCTGGTGATCTGGACCTCCGACAACGGCACGCTCAATCGGCGGATGGGGAGCAACCGACCGCTTTCGGGCTGGCTCGGCAGCACCATGGAGGGTGCCATGCGCGTGCCGTGCATCATGCGCTGGCCCGGGAAGATACCCGCGGGCACCACCTGCGACGAGCTGTGTACCACGATGGACCTGTTGCCCACGTTCGCCCGGCTGGCCGGCGCCGCACCGCCGGGCGATCGCATCGTCGACGGGCACGACATCTGGCCGTTGATGTCGGGCCAGGAGGGGGCGGAATCGCCCTACGAGGCCTTCTTCTACTACATGATGCCCCAGCTCCAGGCGGTGCGGTCCGGCAAGTGGAAGCTGCACCTGCCGCTGGAGAAGAAATGGATCAGTTACGGCGGCAGGACGAAGGCCGCCCCGGCGAGACTCTACGACGTCGTGGCCGACCCGGGCGAGACGAAGGACCTCGCCGAAGCCCATCCCGAGGTGGTGCGGCGCCTGAGGGGGCTGGCCGAACGGGCGCGGGCCGATCTGGGCGACGTGGGTCGCCCGGGCGAGAACCAGCGTCCCGCCGCATTCGTGGAGGCCGCCCGCCCGCAGACGCTCACCCCGTAACGGACCATCGAGCGACGACTTCTGCCTGCTGCCGGCTCAGTACAAGCTCGGCATGGTCTCCGTCCAGCCGACCACGGGGACCTCGGGCATCATCACGAAGAGCTCCACGCGGCGGTTCTTGCGGCGGTCTTCGGGAGTGACGTTGGGGGCCACCGGCTGGTGGGCGCCGAAGCCCGCGATGCCCAGGCGGTTCTCCTCGAGACCCGCGGCCCGCAGGGCGTCGGCCACGGCCAGGGCCCGGGCGGCGCTCAGGTGGAAGTTGTTGGGGTATTTCTCCCGCGTGGGTCGCCCGGCGATGCGGCGGTTGTCGGTGTGGCCGGCGACCACCACCTTCAGATCCGCCCCTTCGGGCGACTGGAGCACGCGGACCATTTCGGCGAGGACTTCATCGGCCCCGCGCTTCAGCTCCGCTTCGCCGCTGTCGAAGAGGATGTCGGTATCGAGCTTGCTGACGCCGGTGGCCGGATCGAAGTGCAGGCCCGCGTTGCGTTCGGAGAGCGCGGCGAGCTTGTTGGCCACTTCGGGGGACAGGGGCCGGCGCCGGTTGGCCAGGCCGGTGAGCTCGTCGCGGAGCCCTGCCCGCTCCCGGCGGAAGGCCGCCAGCTCCTCGCCGCTTAGACCGGCTTGCTCTTCGATCAGGGCCAGATCCTCTTCGGCGCGGATGAGCCGGTCCTCGACGTGGCGGCAATGGGTGCGGAGGTTCTCGATCTCGGCGAGCTGGGCCCGGTTCTGCTCGGAGAGGACGCGGTTCTGGGCCTGGGCCTCGTTGTACTTCCTGCGCGAGACGGCGCATCCCGGCGCGGCGCACACCGCCGCCAGGACCAGGCAAAGGCAGAAGCGAGAGGACGTCATCGTTCGACTCCTTTCGAACGGCCGAGATCGGCAGAAGAAGCGGCGCAGGCATCCCTGCCTGCCGTATGGGGGCCGCATGATTGTCGGTGCTTTGGTGAGCGAGGATTCTCGCTCCACGCGAATCTCTGGCAGGCAAGGATGCCTGCCCCACGCTAATAGCTTAACCCTCGAACAGACTGAGGACCCAGTCCATCATGGAGCTGGTCACTTCGTGGGTCCCTCCCCAGCTCCACATGTTCCGCATCAGGTCGTACATGAACCATCCGCCGAGGATCAAAACGATCAGGCAGAGCGCCAGCGAGAGGACGTTCCAGATCGAGTAGGGCGCTTCGGGCAGGACGGCGGCGGGCTGAGTCAGCGGGGCACCCTGGGCCATGGCCCCCGGCTGCATTCCCAACGCCGCGGCGTCGGCGGCCGGGCCGAAATCGGCCCCCGGCTGCGCGCCGAGACCCTCGTCGAGCATCGCCCCCATGCCGGCCCCGCTCTCGGCGATCATCGTGGCCGCCTCGTCCCCTTCGCCTTCGGTATCGAGGGCGATCACCTGGGAGCCGCTCTCCGACTCCTCGTCGACGGCTTCCTCCAGGGGCGTCAGCAGGAAGTCGTCGTCGGTCTTCAGCTCGGTGGGGGCGTCGGTGTCGGCCTCTTCGCCCAGCGAGATCATGTCGTCCTCGCCAAGCTGCAGCGCGGCGCTGCTGTCGCCTTCGCCCAACTCAAGCGGCTCGGAGAGCGACAAGCCGCTGTCGGCCGGATCGACCAGCGAGATCCCGCTGTCGCCGCCGATGGTGATGTCGCTGCCGGTCCCGCTGCCGCCCAGGACCAGATCGTCGTCGTCGAGGTCCTTGCCGGTCAGGTCGATCGTCGAGCCGCCGCTTTCGTCCGGCTGGCCCAGTTGGCTGTCCTCGAGACTGACGTCCTCCTCGAGCGTCAGGTCGAGCTCGTCCAGGCCGGAGCCGGACCCTGCGCCACCCGATTCCTCTTCCCCGAGCTCGACACCGCTGTCGTGGGCGAGCTGGAGATCGCTGTCGGCGGCGCTGCCTCGGTGCTTGTCAGCGCCGATGACGCTTCCGGAAAGTCCGGCGTCGGAGGCACCCAGCTCGACCTCGCTCAGGAGCACGTCGCCGTCGTCGGCCGATTCGCCGCCGCCGGCGCGCTGTCCGGCGAGCTCGTCGACCTCTTCGACCTTGAACTTCCAGTTCGCCCCGTCGCGGTAGCCGTGAAGCGCGTTGCGCTGCTGCATCGCAGTGATCTCGGCGGGGTCGACGCCGAGCACCTTGGCGGCTTCTTCGGCCGAATAGTATTTCTGGGCCATGATGACCTCCCGGTCCATCTGCCGTGGACCGCTCGTGTCCCGGTCGGGCGTTGCGGGCGGCTCCGGCCGGGAACTCGGAAGAGCTTATCTCGATTCCAACAGCGTTTGGATCTCTCGCGGCAAGGGTTTCTCGCAGTTGAGATACGTCATTTGCAGGTCCCACTCGATATTGCGGACGCTGCGGAGCCCGATCTTGCCGGTCGCCTGCTCGATGTGATAGACGCCCATAACTCGCGACCGCGGGTCGACGATCGTGATCAGTTGTCCGGTGTCGTCGGTCGGGCCGGGCACGGCTAGCATCGGCCCGTCGGGCGAACCGACGTATTCCCGGGGCAACTGGGCAAAAACCTCGCCACGGTCGTCCAGTGCCCAGGTCGCCGCGATCACCAGCCCTGCGCCTGCCAGGGCCCCCAGCAACATGCTCCTCATGGTAACCCCTTGGAATTGGGAGGTTTGGGAAGCTGGGGCCCACACCTTTATTGTAAAAGCCCCGGTTTCCATTGCAAGCCAGTTACCCCTCGGCAGCCTCCGCTAAGCCCCCGGCAGGGCGGCCTTCGACCGGCCCGCCGCAACGGCCCGATCCCCGGCCCGTCCCCCGTGACCGAGTTCATCGGGCCCCTCGGCAGACAGGCCGAGGACGACCGCAGGCATGCGGTCACGACGAGCCTGCCGGGCGGGTTGGATGAACGGCTATGCGGCCCTGGTCGTAAGTCGCTCGCGCCAAGCCGCTTACGGCGCGGGCCCGCCGTGCTGCGGAATCGGGCCCGCCGGTGACGGCCGCTCGGCGCGCGACGGGGTGGTGGGTGTCGTGGACCGGAAGTGTGTCGAGAAGAGTCGGGCGGGAAGTTTATCCCCAGGTCCACCGGGTCGCAAGGCCAGGTTCGGAGCCAGGCCGAGGCGGAGCCCCCTCTTAAGGGGACGAAAACCGGCCAGGCTCGGCATCATGCGCCCTCCTCGCGCGGAGAGGCCGCGGGTTTTCCGCGGGGCGGGCCTCCAGACTCGTCGAGGACGGCCGGGGAAGGTACTGTCGACCGAGTTCGGACGCGTCGGTTCGACCCGTGCTGCCATCTGGTCGCACTCGCCGAGCGTTCGGGCCCTGCCACCGTACCGTGCGCCATCCCGCGCGCATCCTTCCCGGCGGTTGGCGCGTCTTCTAGAATGACCGGATGGAATCCAGGGCGTCGAACAGCACGATTGGCCTGCTGCTAAGCGGCGGACTGGACAGTTGCATCCTCTTGGGCCACCTGCTGGGCCAAGGCCGAACGGTGCAGCCGTTCTACGTCCACTGCGGCCTGGCGTGGGAGGTCGAAGAGATGGCTTCGGTGCGGCGTTTCCTCCGGGCGGTCGATGGCCCCCGACTCCGCGAGCTGGTCGAACTGGACCAGCCCCTGGAGGATGTGTACGGGAAACACTGGAGCGTGACCGGGCGCGACGTGCCCGACGCCGCGACGCCCGACGAGGCGGTTTACCTGCCGGCCCGCAACGCCCTGTTGACGATCAAGGCCGCGTTGTGGTGCCGGCTGGACGGCATCGAAGAGCTGGCGTTGGCCGTACTCCGCTCGAATCCGTTTCCCGATGCCACCGAGGAGTTCTTCAGCGGGTTCGAGTCGGCGTTGGGGTGTGCCACCCGCGGAGAGATCCGGTTTGTGCGCCCGTTCGCCGACCTGGCCAAATCGGAGGTGATGCAACTGGGGCGCGCGCTGCCGCTTGAGTTGACGTTCTCCTGCATCGCCCCGGTCGGGGGGCGGCATTGTGGGGCGTGCAACAAGTGTGCTGAGCGGCAGTCGGCGTTCCGGTCGGCCGGGCTGGCCGACCCGACGCGGTATGACGCGCCGGCGGGAACCGGGAGGCGGGTGGCCCGAGTCAAATGAGGCGGGCAACCCGCGTCCGATGAGAGGAAACGGAGCGGCAAGCGTCCGCGGGCTGCCGCCCGCGGGCAGGAACATTGCGCACGTCGTACGACCCTCAACGGCAGACCATAGTCGCAGTCCCAGGTCCCGCTTCCCATGTTCCACGTAGCCCGAGAAATCGAGTTCTGCTACGGCCACCGCCTGTTGGACTACGAGGGGAAGTGCCGTTACCTGCACGGTCATAACGCCAAGGCGGAGATCGTGCTCGAGGGGGACCGGCTGAACGAATGCGGGATGCTGTTCGACTTCGGCGAGATCAAGCGGGTGGTGAGCGGATGGATCGACGAGAACCTGGACCACCGGATGCTG
>Ga0180434_10009881_pt1 | contig 10296 bp, 11 predicted proteins | sample SS_ome_7_FD_132453 | JGI IMG/M metagenome (GOLD analysis project Ga0180434, IMG submission 132453) | Hypersaline lake sediment archaeal communities from the Salton Sea, California, USA - SS_1_D_2 metaG | ecosystem: Environmental > Aquatic > Non-marine Saline and Alkaline > Hypersaline >... | reverse complement strand
TAATAAAATTGAAGAATGAAGCTTTGACCCCATCCGGGTTTTTATGCAGAATACGGGGGGCTGACCTCATCTGTGGGGTAGAATTATTACATGGGCAACTACAAGCTGATATTAGAATATGACGGCACTGATTACAAAGGGTTTCAGAAGCAGCCCTCCCTTCCCACCATTCAGGGGGTTCTGGAGGAGGCCCTGGCGAAGGTGGTGGAGGCCGAATCCCCTCTTTACGCCGCCGGTCGCACCGATGCGGGTGTACACGCGCGAGGCCAGGTCGTGAACTTTATAGGCTCTCTTAAGACTCCGCTGCAGAGGCTGCCGCAGGCACTCAATTCCTTCCTTCCTCCGGATGTGATTGTGAAAAGAGCAGAGGAGGTCGAGGGGAACTTCAACGCTCGTAGAAGCGCCGTGAGCAGGGAGTACGTCTATTACATCCATCGGGGGGAATCCCCACCCGCTCTTTTCAGGAGATATGTCTACCATTACCGGGGGAACCTGGACACGGATGCTATAGAGAATGCCCTCGAGTATATAGTAGGGAACCATGACTTCGCCTCCTTCTGCCGCATGGAGGAGGGCAGGTCGACTCAACGCGAGATATACGAGGCGGAGTTGTCGTTCTGGGGGGATATTCTCGCTTTAAGAGTTAAAGCCAACGCCTTCGCCTGGATGATGATGCGCATGCTCGTGGGCAGCCTTCTGGAGGTAGGCAGGGGTAAATGGACGTCGGATTATTTCAATGAGGTGCTGGAGAGAGCGGACAACTCCCTCAGCGGCCCCGCCCTGCCGCCCCATGGGCTGGTCCTGGAAAAAGTCCGCTATTGATGGGATCAAAGCCGCGACCTTTAACCGCTTCTTTTTGTGTTTAATATCTGATTAAATATGTTTAGTTATGATTGCCGGATGGCCAATCATTTATGCATTGAAAGGAGTAATCATGGCCAGGAAATTGCTTTTCGCGGTGGATTTCTCTCCCTATACGGAAAAGTTGATAGGGTGTGCCGGTGAGTTGTCGTCGGTGGGATTTAAAGAGGTGGCGCTGCTCCATGTCGTCGATACCAAGCAGCATGCCGAGTACGGAGATGAAGTCCACCCCAGGCATGAGAAATGGACCGAGATAGCCCAGGAAGAGATGGGTAAGCTGGTTGACGAGGTAGAGGAAACAGGCCTTACGGTCAAGCCGATACTGAAGACCGGTCACCCGGTGGATGTGATCCTGGAAACGTCCAAAGAGGAGGATGTCGACCTTATCTTCATGGGTGGCCATGGGATGAGCTTTCTCCACAGGCATCTCATCGGCAGTGTCACTGAAAAGGTATTGAAACTTGCTGACAGGCCGGTGATGATACAGCATTGCAGGGTGACCAAAGGGGAAGATGGCTATTCATGTGAAAACGTATGCACTTCCATGTTCGGGAATATCCTGGTGGCCAACGACTTCTCGGAATACGCCAGCAGGGTAGAGCCCATTCTCATCAATCTCGCCATGACTTTCTGCACCCCCATAACCCTCCTGCATGTACAGGAGGGCAAGGCCGACGGGGGATGGCGCTTAGCTGACGAGAAAGAGAAGGAGGAGGTCAGAGATGAGATGGGAAAGCTGCAGGATCTCAGCGGCGAACTGGGAAGATACTGCAGCAGCGTCAGGCAGGATATAGTGCGTGGAAGCCCGGCCTCCGCAATCCTGGGATACGCGGAGGAGATAAGCGCGACCATGATAATCATAGGCGCCTTCGGTATGCAGGGAATCATCGACGGGATGTTGGGCAGCATCGCAGACAAGGTGGTCCGCGGCAGTGAAGTACCCGTGTTGGTGCTCAAGACCGGAGAATGACCCCTATTCCTCGCCCGTCACCAGGGGAATGATGAGTTGGACGTTGGGGGAGTCGATATCATATAGATTCAGGGTGGCCAGAAGGCGGTAACGCTGCAGGCTCTCCTCAGGATCAAAGCCCACCACCTCCAGCTCCACCGAAACTGGAGGCAGGGAAGGATCACATACCCAGATGCGGCAACGCAGCTCGTAACGCAATTGGGGATAGTAAGACCAGGCCCGTGATGAGAGGGCCTCCCGGGCCAGATCGCCGCTCAGAAGGAGAAGATATCGTCGGCAATCAAGGCCTCCGCGTTCCTCCTCGCCCTCCAAGGAGATACCGCCGTAGGTTCTAACCAGGCCTAGAAAGGTCCTCGGGTCGTAGAGAGGACTGGGAAGCTCCTCTGAGTCAATGGTCCGCCACAGGCCGTTTTCCTGTATGTACAGCTCACCCTGCCAGGAGGATACCACCAGGTTCTCCTCGCCGGCGGGAGAATTACGCAAGATGTCTATGGAGAGATCGTGGTCAATGTAGGAACCCTCCCCGCTCTCGTTCCCATAGATGCTCTGTCCGGATACACTGACCCATCTTTCCAGGTTGAGGTGGTAATGATAGACGGTGGATTCATCCAGGCTGGCGAGGGAGCCGTTTACCTCGTCTCTCCAGGTTGATTCCTGCGTGGAGGAGGAGCTGCCGCATCCGACGAGACAGGCACATAGAAATGCGGCCGATACCAAGAGGGCGAGGGAACTGCGGGCTACCTGCATCAGGAACGGATCACCGCCAGGACCTCGTCGCGCTTCCTCTCCATGAGCTCCGGCGTCTTCGCCTCCAGGTTGAGGCGGATAAGCGGTTCGGTGTTGGAGGGGCGGACGTTGAACCACCAGTCATCGTACTCTACGGTTATACCATCCAGCCGGTCGACCCTTCCGTCGGAGAAGAGACCTGTGATCTCCTCCAACTTGGCCGGTATATCCTCAACCCGGCTGTTTATCTCACCGGAGGCGAAGTATCTCTTAAAGGGGCTTACGATCTCGGATAGGGGCCCGTCCCCCAGACTCACTATCTCCAGGATGATCATGGCGGCGATGAGGCCGGAATCGGCTCTATAGTTGTCGCGGAAATAATAATGTCCGGAGTGCTCGCCGGCGAAGAGAGCCCCGGTTTCCGCCATAGTCTGCTTGATGAAGGAATGGCCGACCCTCTCCCGGATTGGGACACCTCCGTATTCCCTGATGGTCTCGGGAACCACCCAGCTGTTTATGCAGTTGTAGATGATCTTCTCGCCGGGGTGGCTCTGGAGGATGCGCCGGGTGACTATAGCCGTGGTCAGGGAGCCGCTGACCGGCTCTCCCTGGTCATCCACAAGGAAAACACGGTCCGCATCTCCATCAAAGGCCATCCCCAGATCCCCACCGGCTTCGAGTACCCATTGCTGGAGCAGCTGGATATTCTCCGGCTCAATGGGGCTTGGTTGGTGGTGGGGGAAGGTGCCGTCTAACTCGAAGCAGTGAGGAACAAGCTCGCAGGGAAGCTTGGCGAACAGGGCGGGGATAACCAGGCCGGCCATGCCGTTTCCAGCGTCGACCACCACTTTCAAGGGCTGGATGGCGGAGACATCGATAAAGCCGAGGACATGGTCTACGTACTGTGGGAGCAAGTCCTTTTCCTCGACTTCTCCCCGCTTGGATGGCGTAGGGAATTCGTTAGCCAGGACTAGCTCCCGGATATCAACAATGCCGGTATCGGCGCTGATGGGCCCGGCCAGACGTCGGCACATCTTTAGTCCGTTGTATTCCTTGGGATTATGGGAGGCGGTGAACATGGCCCCGGGACAATCCAGTACTCCCGAGGCGAAATAGAGCATGTCCGTGGAACACAGCCCTATGTCGGTAACGTCCGCCCCCTGGTCCGCCGCCCCTTCCATAAAAGCCTTGGAGAGGGCGGGTGAGGAGATGCGCATATCCCGCCCGGTTACGACCTTGTCCGCCTCCAGGAAAGAGACGAGGGCCCTGCCTATGCGATAGGAAACCTCTTCATCTATCTGGTCGGGGTAGATCCCTCTTATGTCATAGGCCTTGAATATATGCGTATCGACCTTTTTCATGCCCTTCCTCCCAGAAAGTACATGATAGAATTCTATCATAGCCGGGGAGGAGAGATAGCGGAGGCAGGAGCTTATCTTGCCTCGGGATATGCAGGCAGTATCAAGGACGTTGCCGCGATGATACAGATAAAATATCGCGGTTCGCACGAGACCTTAAGGGGGTTTCCATGGCTGAGACGGTAGACCTGGACAACGTCATGCTTCTCGACGACGAAGACCCCGGGGGCATGCTGACCGCGGTTGAATCCTTTCCCAAGCAGTGCTCGGAGGCCTTGAGGCTGGGCAGGGATATGATGAGCCTTCCTCCTAAGGAGGGGATCAAGAGAATGGCCTTCGTGGGCATGGGCGGCTCGGGCATGGCCGGTGACATCCTGCGCGTTTTGACCGAGGAGGCCACGGGTATGGCCATCAGTGTACACAAAGGCTACAGGCTGCCCAGCCTGCTGGGTCCCGATACCCTGGTATTCATGATCAGCTATTCCGGGAATACCGAGGAAACCCTTTCCGCCCTGGAGGACGCCGTTTATCTTGGATGCCGCGTGGTGGCGATCACCTGCGGCGGAAAGCTTTTGGAGATGGCTCGAGGCCACGATTTCCCCTATATCGTGGTCCCGGAGGGACTGCAGCCCAGGGCCGCCCTGGGTTATCTCAGCCTTCCTGCCGCGGTGGTCATAGAGAAGATGGGGTTTATACAGGGTTTCGTCAAGGTGGCTTATGATGCGGTGGAATATCTCAAAACGAAAAGCGAGGAGTGGGGTAGATTAAGCCCCACGGAACGTAACTTCGCCAAGCGCCTCGCCTCCCGCCTGGCTGACAGGATAGCGGTGATCTACGGAACGGAGGGCATCCTGGGAGTGGCAGCCTATCGCTGGAAATGTCAGTTCAACGAGAACTCGAAAGTGCCCGCCTTCTACAACGTGCTGCCTGAGATGAACCACAACGAGATCGTCGGGTGGCACCGGTTGGACGATGTCACCTCGAAGGTTGAGGCGGTCTTCCTGGTGGATGACGAAGACACCCCCCGGGTAACGAAAAGGGTGCGGATCACCTCCGATATCCTGGAGGAAAAGGTGGGAGGGGTGACCGTCATCCATGTGGGTGGGAAAACGCGGACGGAGAGACTGCTCAGTGCCATTTACCTCGGCGATTTCGTCAGCTCGTATCTTGCCCTGATTCGAGGGGTTGACCCCACCCCGGTGGAGACCATCGCCTTGCTGAAGCAGCGCATGGCCGAGGAGGAGTGAGAGCCGATTCGTCGTGGACAAGGAATATAGAAGACCGGGCCGGCCCACTGGCGATCAGGAGGCCTTGAGCTACCTCCTTTCCCGCATCGAGCAAGAGGGGCATCCCCGGCCGGAGCTGGCGGTGGTTCTGGGAAGCGGGCTGAGCGCCGCCGCTCCCGACCTCACAGCTGGCGGCGAGCTCACCTTCAGCGAGGTTCCCGGCTGGCCGCAGGGCGAGGTGGAGGGCCATGAAGGCATACTGCGTTACGGCGGATGGAGCGGGACGCCGGTCCTGATCCAATTAGGCAGGCTGCACTACTACCAGGGCTTGGATATGAACGAGGTGAGCCTTCCCGTGCGGCTTATTGCCGGATTGGGCGTGAGGGCGGCTTTCATGAGCAACGCGGCGGGAGCTCTAAACCCCATGTACGATAAAGGGCAGCTCATGCTGATAAGAGACCATATCAACCTGATGGGAGTCAACCCTCTCAGGGGGGAACGAGACCCCAACGGCCAGCCCGCCTTTCTGGACGTTTGCGATCTCTACGATGAGAAGGCGGGAGACCTGCTCATGGAGAGGGCCAGGTTATCCGCGTGGCCCATGGAGGAGGGAGCCCTGGTGGTCGTCTCCGGGCCTTCCTACGAGACGGGAGCGGAATTGCGATTCATGCGTCTTATCGGGGGAGATGCCGTGAGCATGAGCCTGGTACCGGAAGCCCTCGTCGCTCATTACCTGGGTATCTCCGTGACTGCGGTCAGCGTTCTCACCAACGTCTGGGACCTGAGAAGGCCTCAGCCCATATCCCACCGGGAGGTCTTGAACATTGCAGTGCAAGCCTCCCCGGTCTTGAAAGAGGTTATCAAAGCCTGGCTGGAATATAACACCGCACAGGATGATGAATAGGCCGCAGGCAGGGATACGGGACCTCGTTGACCTGCCGTTAGATGACTTCAGTGATCACACGACCTCACGCCCATGAACAGACCTGTAACTGCTTGCCCCGTCCAATATCCTTTATCTCCCAAATGGGTGATGCGGAAAGTAGAGAGAGTATCCGTTCCAAGGTATAGAGCATAGTCAAAGGAATATGTTTCTTACATACGGCCTTGTTGCTGAGAGATCGGGTATCGAGGTGAGGCAAGACGAAAAAGGAGGGATTATGTCAAGCGATAATGTGAACATAGATACCAATCCATACCATATCTGTACCTGGGACGAGCAATCGGATTGTGCTGCCTGTAAAGATGAAAACCTCCTGTTCTGCAAGCTGGATAAGAAGCTGCAGAATGCCTTCCTGATCCTCTTTGCTCCCTGCATGGTGGTGGCCTTCTTCGGCCTGACATTGGTGGGTATATTATCCGGTGCCTGGTGGTATCTGATAGTGTATGGGGCCTTTCTCTCATGCTCTTCCCCGTTATCGAGTTCGGGGTACTCTGCAGGCATTGCCCATACTATGCAAAAAGCGGGAAAACCATAAACTGTCTCGCCGGTTCGGGCATGTTTAAGACGTACAAGTATAATCCCAGGCCGATGAGGAGGTGGGAACACTTTTTCATGTATTGCTATTACACTTTCATGATCGGGTTTCCCATATTCGGTATAGGGTTCGTTATTTATTTCATTGCCAATAATTATTCCCAGTATGGCAAGATCGCTCTTTTAGGGATTATCGGCCTCATAGTAGCCTTCATTTTCAGCATCATAGACTTCAACTACTGCCTCGCGGTTTACGTTTGCCGTAAGTGTGTGAACTTCTCCTGCCCTTGGAACAAGGTGGAAAAGCCCATTGTCGACGAGTACTTGAGGCAGAACCCGGTTATGAGGGAGGCCTGGGAGAAGGAAGGTTATCAGCTGGGATAGCTTCCCTCAGGGATATATCATATCGATATAGGCCAGGCTAGATCTGATCAGGGCTATGGGAGATTCTGCCCAGCCTCGATGGCCTATAAATTTTTCATTTCCTTAATATTTCCTTAACAATAGTGTTTTCTAATGTTAGCGAAGCTAAATATAGTAAATGGGACAGGGTACCGAGATACCTTCTTGAAGACGGCAATCATAAGAAATCAAAGCGGGAGATGAGAGAGATGAAGAAAGGCGGACGAATAAGAAACATCGCTATACTAGTTGCGGTCATCGCGGTCATGTCCATTCTGGTTCTCTCCCTTGCATCCTGCGGGGGGAGCGACGAGGATAGCTCCAGGCCGGCGGGGGAGGACATAAAATTGCCTCCGGGGATCAGCGAAGAAAGCCTGGAGGAGACCACGGGCAGCGGAAGCCTTGCCTTGCAGGGGGAAGAGGAGGCTGCTGAGGAGCAGGAGGAGACGCCCACCACATCGGCTACGACTGGAATCTCGGCTGACCTGGAAGGAGCTCGCTTCACGGTAGTGGCGGCGACCAGGCCGGAGAGCAACGAGGATGTCACCAGTTCAGGGCAACGGGTAGTGGAGGGAGATTACCTGGAGGTGGAGCTGGCCATCGAAAACATAGGTGACGAGTTGGCAGACCTAAGCGACTACTCCTTCCGGCTGTGGAGTCCCGGCATCGACGCCAACCAGTACGAGGATTATTACGGCAGGGACGGCACCTACGGGAAATACATCTCGGACAATATCGTCTCCGCCACCCTCCTCGACTACGTAACCCTGCAGCCTGTTGGTTACAAGCTCAAGAAAGGCGAGATAGTGGACGGGGTCTTCCTCTTCTTCGACCTCAACCCCCAGAGCACAGCCAGGAACGAGGGAGTCACTAAGGATAGTACCAACCTGATCGTACATGACACAAGCAGCGGCGAAGAGGTGGAGATAAATCTGGCCGCTTTTCCGGATTAGCCGGGAGGACTTACGATTATGCGCACGTTAAAGAGAGGATTCAGGAGCTTCAGGCGTCATCCCCTCAGCAACCTGATCGTGATCCTCTTGCTGTTTATCTGCCTCACTTTCTCCCTGTCCATGCTGGCGGTAAAGCTGGCGGCGGACAGCCAGACGGAGGAGGTCAAGCAAAGGGTGGGCAACTACGGCGAGATAAGGAGCAGCTCCAGCTTTCAGATGGCTATGTTCGAGCAGGAGCGCGGCAGGAGTGAAGCCGAGCGGAGCAGAGAAGCCCGCACTATGACCGAGGAGGAGGAACTGGAGGAGAGGACCAGGACCCTGGTGCCGGAGGAGCTCACCGATGACTTTTCCCGGGAGCCCGGCATCGTTACCTATGACAAGGTATTGAGCACGGGCATAACCGTCCCCGACATCACCAACACCGAGCTGGAATCCATCCTTTCCCTGGCGAAAGGACAGGGACAGGGAGACGGAATGATGGGGGGCGTGACCGCCAACACCTTTTACTTCGAAGGCAATACCGATGGGGCCTCCGCCTCCGATTTCATGCTGGGCAGCAAGGTCCTAATAGACGGCACTTTTTATACCTACGCGGACTATCTGGAAGCCAATCCAGTAGTGTTGATAGAGAAGTATCATGCCGAGGATAACGAGCTGCAGGTAGGGGACACGGTTACTGCCTTAATCAGTGGCGAGAGCGGTAAGGACGCCGAGGTGGAGCTGGAGATCGTGGGCATATACGAGACGGTGGTGGCGGAGGGGCAGGCCGAGAGCGGCGGCTTCGCTTCCTTTAACCCGGCCGGCAACAAGTTCTTCACGCCCCTCTCCGTAGTCCAGGAGTTGAACAACACGCCGGGCTATGTGGAGTTGGGCTCATATTATTTCGATAACGTGGATTATACCGCGGAACTACAGGAGACATTCACCAATGATTATGCCGACGAGGACAGGTACGAGTTCGTCACCGACTACACGGAATACGAGGTAATATCGGATCCCTTGGAGAAGGTGGGCAAGACCTCGGTGATCGGCCTGGTCGGAGCGTTAGGGGCCTGCGCCTTGATCATCCTTTTGGCCATGGCCATCATCATCGGCGGAAGGACCAGGGAGCTGGGGGTGCTCAAAGCCATCGGCGCCACCGACCGTCAGGTCATCACCCAGTACGCGGTGGAGGTCATCTGTATCTGCCTGGTATCGATCATCCTGGCCATGGGGGCTACGGCCATTATCAGCCAGAGCATAGGCGATTGGCTGCTCACGGAGAGCGAGGTTACCGAAACCCAGGCAGAGGAGGAGGCTGGGACCCCTCAAGCCATGGTCAGCCGCTTTATGGAGCGCAACCTCTATAAAGAGGGCGGGCAGTTCGTCCTGACCGAGAGCGATACCGAGGAAGCGGAGCTCAATGTGGTCTACCAGGGCAACCTGCTGCTCTACGGCATGCTCATCCTGGTGGGCATAAGCCTGCTGGGGATGGCGGTTCCCGTTATATGGATAACCAGGCTGAGGCCCGCGCGGGTTCTGAGCATGGAATAGGAGGAGGAGCCATGCAGGAGATACTCGAAGTCAAGGACCTGAGCAAGACCTTCAAGAGCAAGGCGGGCGATGTTACCGCCGTGGACGGGGTCAGCTTTCAGGCTCGCAAGGGAGAGGTGAATGTGGTAGTCGGCCCCTCCGGTTCCGGGAAGACCACCCTGCTGTATCTTATTGGCTCCCTGGAGAGCCCCGACTCGGGAGAGATCGAGGTATTCGGGGAGGATATCTGCCATCCCGGCACGGACCTTATCGAATACCGCAGGGAGAGAGTGGGCTTCGTCTTCCAGTTCTTCAACCTCATAACTGCCCTTACGGCGATGGAGAACGTGACCCTGCCCATGGACCTGGCCGATGTCGCTTCCTCATCAGAGCAGCAGCGCCGGGCGGTAGAGATCCTGGCCAGGATGGGCATCGACAAGCGGCTTCAGAAGATGAGGGCCAATAAGATGAGCGGCGGGGAGAGACAGCGCGTGGCCATAGCCAGGGCCCTGGCCAACGACCCCGACATCATCCTGGCCGACGAGCCCACCGGCAACCTGGATACCGCCACCGGCAAGGTGGTGGTGGATATCCTGGTGAACCTGGCCCGAGAGGATAATAAATGCGTGGTCATCGTCACTCACGACGAGAGCATCCTGGATGTGGCAGATAGCTCCTTCCACATGACGGACGGCAAACTGGCCGGGAACGACGCATGAGCGGCGGAGAGCGATGTAAGAAACCTTTAGTATATAAAAAGCAACCGTGATGCGATCGACCTGTCAATAACAGCAGAGGAAAGTTGAGGAAG
>Ga0180434_10009880_pt1 | contig 10298 bp, 9 predicted proteins | sample SS_ome_7_FD_132453 | JGI IMG/M metagenome (GOLD analysis project Ga0180434, IMG submission 132453) | Hypersaline lake sediment archaeal communities from the Salton Sea, California, USA - SS_1_D_2 metaG | ecosystem: Environmental > Aquatic > Non-marine Saline and Alkaline > Hypersaline > Sediment... | reverse complement strand
TTTAAAGCTAGGCATTGCTTTCGAACTTGTAAACCAACTATGGTTTACTTCGTTCTCCAAGCTTCCCCTAGCTTCAAAATCTGACACTTGAGTGTGTCACTCTAAATTGAATCGACTATATCTTGAATTTTCTCAGTGTAAATTTAAACGACTAGATAATCAAATTATCTTTATATGCTTTTAATTAAAATATCTTTTTTTTTGTTTTTTATTTACATAAATATTATAATTCATCAATTAACTTATAATTAAGGTGAATTATGAATAAGATGCAAGCATCGCCCGGTGCACCATTCACAGAATTGAGTCAACCGATCAAAATGAATCGGCATTTAATTCCTGTTGCATTGGGGATCATTGTTTCTTGTGGGGCCATCTTTGTTCTATTAGTGCCGTATCATGATATCAGAGAAGTAGGTTCTCTTTCTCTTACTTCTGTTGAAGCGCAAGGTTGGGCAGAGGGCTTGCTTTCTTGGGGGGTGCTTACGACAGCAATCGGCATGACGCAATGGGCTCTTGCTGTTAAGAGCCATGCAATTGCAAAGCATTCTGAGGATCCTACTTATGTTCATAGATCTAAATACCAGGGATTACACAAATTAAAGGATGTAGCGTCATCCATATGCACCCCTTGGGGCATCGCACGACTTGTCCACCATTTTGCAGGAGGCTTTGTAAATCTATCTTCAAGAAATTGGGTTTCAAGAACATTAAATAAGAACACCTCCTATCCGCTCCCATGTCATCAAGTGAACAGGAGAGTAGAGCTTCGAGATGCTGTTGAAGACCACCAAGAGTACGAACGCATTTCAGTAGGGATGGATGGTCTAAGAATTGATGGGTATGTACGTCGTGATCAATCAACAACTCGTTGGGTTTTAATCACATTAGGTGCGGGCTGTTTTTATGAAAATTTTTTGGGTAGGGTGATGGACCGGGTGGCTGCAACTTATGGTGCAAACGTGGTGGTTTATAATCCACCAGGTGTGGGCTCCAGCACAGGCTCTCCGAGCAAAAGAAATTTAATTAAGGCGTACAAAGCGATGTTTGATTTTGTGCAAAAGGGTATGAATTCTACAGAAATTATTTCCTATGGAGTCTCTTTAGGAGGAGTGGTTCTTGACGAAGCACACGTTGATTTAGAGTTAGATGAAGCTAAACAATTTGTACTCATCAAAGATCGGTCGCCCGTCAATTTGGTTTCTGCTGTATCGGCTATCGTAGAGAAATTAGGTTGTGAATCAAATGTTTTAAATAAGCTTGCTCAGTGGAGTTTTCGTTATCTCTCTGGCTGGAATATGCAAGCCACCCGAAACCCTTTGCCCACATTACCAGACAGGGTCACTGAAATTTACTTGAACTGTGGGGAAGGCTTATCAGACGATGATTATCGCGAGATGCAATCTACTGATGATATAGCGGAGAGCGATGATTTGCTTGTACGACAAGGCACAGCTGGATATGATGCATTTCAGCAGCTAGGCAATAACAGCGATCCCAAAAGAAAGTTTTATGTTACAGGTGGAGCCCATAACACCTCAGTGGGCGCTTTTGTCTGCAATAATTTTTGCAATTTATTGCATGAGCATCCAGGTGCTGATACTGAGGTAGATTGAAACGGTCACAATGTCTGCAACCATCAGCACCACAGGGCCAGCCGCCACCTTGGGATCAAGCTTCACAATATGCAAGAGGATGGGAAAAAGCGCCCCAAATGAGGCCGAGATAACCATCGCCACAAACATACTCACCGTAATGGCAAAAATCGGTTTGATCTCCACACTCCAGGCAAAATAAAAGAGGGTAATCACCAAACAACTTGCAAGCGCCAAAAGCGCCGAAGCCTTCCACTCAATCAACATGCGCCGCATTACTTGTGTCGCCTGAATTTTTCGTAGATGTAAAAAACGCAAGCTAAGTGTCATCGACTGAATCGAGATCGACTCGCTCAATGTGAGCACAAGCGGAATAAAGAGCGCCAAGGTCACAAATGCCACAAGGGTGAGCTGAAAAAACTCTGCGATCACAGCACAAATCAGGCCCCCAATGAGGTTACAAAAAAGCCAGGGCATGCGGTACCGAAAGGCCATCCAGGTGGAATTAAGCTTTCCCTGTTCCAACGAAAAACCAATAAATTGGAAAAGATCTGCCTTGAGATACTTTTGGTGCAAACGCTTCGATTTATAGAGGCTCTGCGTGTCATGTGGCAAAACCTCTAGCACACCCACAAAGCGATTTTCTTTATTTACGATGGGCAAGACCAAAATCTGATGCTTGGTAAGCAGCTTGAGTGCCTTTTCCAGCTTGTCCTCTTCATGCACTTTGAGCACCTCGGTATCCACTACATCAATCAGCTTTGTCTTGGGAGAGGCGTAGATTAGATCGCGCGTGGTAATGATCCCCTGCAGGACATTGTCCTTATCGGTGATATAAAAGTAGTCATTATGTTTTTGCGTCATCTTGGATTGCAAGGTGTGCAGGACCTCTTGGACAGTATGATCTATGGTAAAAGAGTACTCAGATGGAGTTGTATACTCACTTAGCGGAGTGATGAGCTCTTTATGACTCAATCTTTTGGTAAGATCTATTCGCATGCCTTACTTTTAAACGATTTTTTTTTAATCTGAAAGAGCTTATCTATAAATTGATGAAGCTGATTTATCTTTTTTGCTCTTGCCTCATTGTAGGGATGTTCTTTTCTCAGGTGGTCGACCTGGGTGGTGCGCGCCCCTACGTAATTTTTTTGATCAATGTCTGCGTAGGCTACATTATGATCGAGGTGGGCCTAGAGTTTGTAATTAATAAAAAACGGTGGCGCTCCTACATCAAAGATTATGGGATTGCAGCCCTCACCGCCTTTTTCCCCTGGGCTTTTTGTTTCCTCTATTTTTTCTTTTTCTTCTCATCCAATAGTTGGCAGGAGCTGCTTCTCATTTCTCGTTTTGCAGCACCTACTTCGTCGGGGATTCTATTTTCTATGTTGGCAGCTGTGGGGCTGGGTACCAGCTGGCTTTTTCGAAAAGTGCAAATTTTGGCTATTTTAGATGATGTCGATACGATTTTGCTTTTGATACCCCTTCAATTTCTCCTCTCTGGCACCCGCATGATTATGCTCAATGTGGTCTTTGTGATTGTGCTGCTCGTAATTTTGGCATGGCGCTACCTACACCGTCTGCGTTTGCCCTCGGGCCGAATTTGGATCATGTTCTATAGCATTCTGTTTACCACGATTCTTTTCTTGTTGGAGTACGAATTTCACGTTGAGATGGAAATCCTACTACCCGCCTTTGTTTTTGGCTGCATGCTCTTTAATCCGCATGATCCCAGACGACCCGATGAGCATGAACACGAACACGCCTTTATCGAACCCGAAGAGCGCCCCCTGATGCTCTTTGATCGTTCGATTAAAGTGATCTTTATGGTTTTGGTGGGATTGATCCTACCAAAAATTGAAATGGACTCCTTTAATCTCTGGTTGACATGCATCCACGTGCTCGCTATTACGATATTGATGAACCTGGGCAAGTGCTTTCCCATCTTTTGCTATAAAGACGAAGCCCCCCTACGAGAGCGCACAGCGGTCTGTTTTGGGATGTTTCCAAGAGGAGAGGTGGGAGCAGGCATTCTGGTATTGGCCATAGAACATGGAGCTGGGGGCTTTGCCACCTCCGTTGCCGGCATTGCTTTGGCGCTCAACCTGTTACTCACCGGGGTATTTATTATGATCGTTTTAAAACTTGTAAATAAGAAACATCGGGTATGACTTCTCTAAGGTTTGAAAAAATCGCCACTTTGATCTTTGTCCTGGCGATCACTCATGCCTTTATTACGCCCAACCTCTATATCTTTTCGCGCAAACTTGCCGCACGCAAAAAAAAACATCCTAATAAAGCTAAATTTTATCACTTTTCATCAGAGGTAGTCTACCTGCTGAGCGAAATTGAGGTCGTCTTTGGTATTTGGCTCATTCCACTGCTCCTCTTTTTTACCATGCTTGAGGGCTTTGCTCCCATGTTAGAATACCTCAATGGGCGCAACTATAGCTACCCATTGTTTATTATGGTGGTTGTCGTTGTGATGGGCTCGCGCCCTATCATTACTTTTGCCGAACGTATTCTAGAATTTATCTCGCGCCTAGGAAAAGATAGTCCCGGAAGCTGGTGGTGGACCATTTTAACGGTGGGACCTATTTTGGGAGCGCTGCTAAAAGAGCCTGGAGCGATGACCCTTTGTGCGATTTTGCTCGCTAAAAAGTTTTACCAATACAAGCCCTCGCGCTCCTTTCAGTACGCAACCTTTGCACTCCTTTTTGCCAATATCTCGGTGGGGGGCATGCTGACAAGCTTCTCCTCGCGCTCGCTTCTCATTGTAGCGGGAACCTTTAAGTGGGATACGCCCTACATGTTTATGAATTTTGGCTGGAAGGCTCTAGTAGGCATTGTCCTGGCCAATGCAGTCTACTACATGATCTTTAGAAAGGAGTTTAAAACCAATTTCCCCAAAAAATTACCAACGCTTGAAAAGGATGAACAGAGGCGCCCTGTACCCTTTGTGATCACCCTTGTGCACCTGCTCTTTTTAACAGCCATTGTCCTGTTTTCAGCCTACGCCCCTCTTTTTATTGGGGTCTTTTTTCTCTTTTTGGGCTTTCGCCAGACAACCCTTTTTTACCAGGGCGATTTGCACCTAAAATCTGCTATTTTGGTCGGTTTCTTTTTTGCAAGTTTGCTGATTCATGGGGAGCTGCAAGGGTGGTGGATCAAACCCTTTTTGGATAGTCTCTCTGAATTTGGGGCTCTAATTGCAAGCTTTGCCCTCTCTGCATTTGTGGATAATGCGGCGATTGCAACCTTCTCTTTGGAGCTCTCGGCCCCTGAGGTGGCCAAACAGCATGCGATTATCTCGGGGGCGATGGCAGCAGGGGCGCTAACGATTGTGGCCAACGTACCGAACCCCATTGGCCTTTCGATTTTACGAGAAAGTTTTCATAACAAGATCTCGTTTGCGACCCTCTTTTTGTTTGCCCTCTTTCCATCCTTTTTGTTTCTTACCCTATTTTGGCTGCTTTAACGTAGGGACTCTCCGCGCTCTTTCTTGGGACCCCATCGATCAGGATCACTCTCTTGCTGCTCTAGAAGGTAGGCAATGGCACTGTTTGCTGTTTCGTGTTTCATCATCTCCTGCTCAGCTCTCAAAATTGATTCTCGACAGAAGACATTATCGTTTTTTACGGCACAGAAATCGAGCTGCATGCCTGCCATGCGGGCACCTAAAATCATAATATTGGTCATCATCTTGGGGTTGTTGAGGTAGGCGCCACAGCCCCAGTCGGAGATCTGCATTCTGGAATATCCTTGAACTTTTTGAATCTCACAAGCAAGTTTAAACGCTTTGAGGTGGTAGAGGATATCTTGGCGACTATACTGTTGTCTCTGCTTAGATCTTTCCCATCGCTTGGCAGCGATTCCTACAGCACTGTAGGTTACTTTCACGCTTTGAATGCCACTTTGACTTTTAATGAAATGTGCGTTGCTATCTTTTACTCCATCAAAACCATAGAGACTTTGATTGATATCAAATTCTTTGTAGAAATTTGGAAGAAAAAATGGAGTTGGATCAGCAGCTGGCTCTTTAGCAGGAGTTCCGTCGCGGGTTGGGGATAAGAGGTCGATAGGTTCGTGACGCAGTAGGTAGAGAAGCATCATATGGAGAGGGCTTTCCATTACCATGCGCTCCTCTTGTACGCAGCCATCGGTTCGCCAGGTACCTCCTCTAATATCAGTACGTGCAAAGAGCGGAATGACTGGAGCTAGAGGCACCTGTTCGTCCCTACAAAAGTTTGTAGGTTTATAAGTAAAATAACCACGAGAAAATGTGTCTGTTAGTACTGCCTTTTCCGGAAGTAGCAGGTTCAGCTCTTCCTGAAACCCTTCATTGGTCTGCTCAATTTGCTTAAAGTAGATGTATCCATTATTTTGGCGGATATTTGCGGCTAGTTGATTAAACCAACCGGGATTTCCAACAGTTTCAAGCATCGCTCGCTTATTTTCTCGATATAGTGGGTCTTGTATTTTCCCTAATTTTGAAAGGATCCAAGTTCGGCACTCCTCCCCAGAAAAATTATTAGGGATTGTGACCTGATAGGTGGTAATTTTGCCAGTCTGATCTTTGCTGTATTGAATGTTAGCAATTTGGACGGCGCTAGAGACTATCTCCTTGCTGCACTTGTAGCACGCAAAGGCCAAGGCTAAAATCCCAGCACCATCTACACTCGCTGTTGCAATAAAGGCAATCGAGTTGACCCCTTGATCCAGGCCAAAATAGGTAGCTACTCCCGCCACCCCCAGTAAGGCAATAACGGCAATCGCTACAGGAATTTTGGGTAGTGAACGTTGGTAGACAACATCTTTTGGTAAGGCGGGCTCAATAGGTCTCATATTTATTTCCTCTAAATTTTTATACGATTATAGCAAAGTTAAATTAAGAAAAAATTAAGAGCTTGTGAGGGGGCCTTTTTTTAACAGCTTCTCTGTCAGGGTGAAAGCTGCCAGAGTGAGAGAAATGGTAATAAATTCTTTGGGAAAGGGGAGCACTGGGGCCAGTTTTAGGCCAAAAAGAGCAATCGCTCCCACTGCAATCGAGCAAATGGCAGCCTCTTTTCGGACCCGCTTTTTGATAAGAGCCATCAAAATAGGGGTGAAAAGCAGGGTCACAGAGAGTTCATAGGAGAAAATCAGCATCGCTACGACCTCGTGGAAGAAGAAGGCTAGCGAGAGAGCTAGGCCGCCTACAAGGGCAGTGAGCCCCTTAGCAAAGCCAATGGAGCGCTCCTTCATCCATGGAAAGTCGCAGACTAAATTGGAGCTAATGGAGCACAAAATTGAGTCTGCCGTTGAGATAATCGCCATCAAAATGGCAAAGACAAAGAGCGTTGTCACAACAGGGTTGGTAAGAGCCTCCACAGCTGTAATCAGGATGCTTGACCCAGCAGTAACAGGGAGATTGAACCGTCTGGCAGCGATGGCAAAGTAGATGGGAAAGATGGAAGCTACCAAGAGTACAAGGGCTGCCGTTAGGGATGCGCGCGTCACCGTTTTGGGGCTTTTTGCTGCGAAGCAGCGCTGGCCCATATCCTGCTCAATGAGCATAAATAAAAAGGGCATCATCAACCACGAGAGCCAAGAGGCACCCGTTTCAAAGGTTGCACCTGTTGAAACTGTAGAAATTTCCTTTGGTCCAAAACTAAAAAGAAGGGCAATCAAAAAAACCAATAAAATAAAACCAGCCTGCACAATATCCGTCTTAATAACCGCCTTGAGTCCACCCATCACAGTATAGGCAATTAGCACAAGCCAAAAGAGGGTAAAGAGTAGAGGGCTCTGAAAGCCAATTGCATAGAAAAACTTTTTAGCTGCAATCGCTTGCGCCACCAAGATAAAAAAGAGAGAAAGGATAGACAAAAGAGCTGCAAATTGACGTAAGCTGCGGCTGCCATAGATTTTTTCAAAGATCTCACTGATTGTCGTGAGATTGAGGGAGCGAAGTTTGGCCCCAAAGCCCATGCTCAGAAAAAAGAGGCCGAGCGCCATTCCCAAAGGATAAAAAAGCACAACCCACCCATGGCGGTACGCCTCTTCGGCCGCACCCAAAATAATGCCGCCACCTAATTGCGTCGCCAAAAGCGTCATGGTCAGTCCAAAAAAACCAAGACGCCTCCCCATCAAAAAATAATCTTCGTTCGTCTCCGTGCTGCTGCTAGATCCACGTGCAATCCATAAAAATAAAAGAAGAAAACAGAGGGCAAGTCCAATAAAAAGTGAGAAAATCATCCAGCCAGCTTAGCAAAACTCAAAAAATAACGAAATAGCAAAAAAAAACGTTCTTAAAGATTATATAAAAATATATATTGTTCTTGTCTAACCAGGAGCTCTTCATATGTCCCTCTCGTGTTCTCTTATGCAAATGCCAACTGTATTGCAATGTCGTGTTTTTAATTACCTTACAATCCGTGATCTTTCGATTTTCTCCTCTGTATCCAACCGGATGGCTGTTTTACTCATACAACTCGCTGCTTGGGATGGGGTTTGTAACCGAGCGGGATTGCAGGAAAGAGCGGGGGCAATTGCTCCCCGCAAAGTCAAAAAAATCTACAATAGAGTTTTTACAAAGCTGCTAGGTAAGACGAAAGAAGAGAGTTCGGTTGTTGTGCTTTCGAAGTATTGTGGTGTCTGGCACAAATCGTTGCCTCTAAGGCTAAGTGTCCCGATTCATCCAAATTTAAGACGTCTGCGGAGGAATTATATAGTGGCATACAAATGTCACCGCCTTTGGTACCGTGCAACGAATGAAAAATTCTATCTATCTAGAGCTAAACACTTTGCATGTATTCTGGCGGGGCCTCCCTTTGAGATTGATAGGTATTTGCATGAGCTTAATGTAATTATATGTATATAGATTAATTTTTTTATTTTAAAATAGGTTTAAAAGGAGGGGGCTATGGGAGAATTTAAACCAAAGCAATTGGAAAAAAGTGAGTTATTGCATTTAGAATCAGAGATGAACAGTTTATGGGGAGAGTTGAATACAGCAACCATTGCCCATAATAAGCGTCTGGAGCTCGAGAGTAAGCTTGCAGGGTGTGAGGAACAATTTAAGGCTGTCATGAGTGGGCAAGCACCTTTAGATCAATTGAATATTGATTTGTCGAGTGTCGATTATGATCTTGCCTTGGCCGCTATTGAGCAAGCGGAGCAAGAGATCCCCAAAGCCGAGCATACAGAGAGTGCTTTTTTGGCTTTAGAGGAGCTTAAAAAAGAGCTGCAGACAAAGGTTACAAAGCCGCTAAAGGTACGTCACGAGGTCAAGGCGATCATCCGCCGCCATGTATAGTGAATTCGGTTGAGAATTCTACGCAACTTCCTCTTTAGCCTCTAGATCAAGCTCAAGAAATGGACTCTCTAGGGCAACTGCTGCATCGTGAATACGTGCGTCTGGGTCGTATGCGACCAGGCTGCCTAAAAAATCTGTAAAACTATAGAGGTGCTCCTCGGCTAGATTCCAACTAGTGGTTCTTGCTTCGATATCGATTGCCCAGTACTTGGGAGCACCTTCTGGAGCTATAGATTCAGGCTCAATCAGACGCTGTTGGTATTCGAGATCTCTGGCAGCCGGATCCAATGGCGCTTTTGCAGCAAAAGGAGCTAGAGGCTCTGCAGTAGTAGCTTCAAAAATAACACATCCAGCTGCAAAAAAAGCTCCTTGTTCGATTCTACCAGAAACTTTATGTAAGATTTCAGGAGGTCGATACATCCGAGAACATCGCTTCGTTAGATAATTGATATCCTGATCTGTTGAACAGAGACTGCCCATATCAACAAACATCACTTGATTGGTTTCATCGTTCCAGACAACGTTTTCAGGTTTTAGGTCACCATAAGTGATCCCTTGTTTGTGGAGTGCCTGTAGAGTCTCAAGGAGTCCAATAGCCAGCCGCTGTACCTTGTAAAGAGAGCCCAGAGAGCGTCCTACAAAGGAGCTTCCTGGAGCCAGGGTCCAGATGGCCGCAATTTCAAAGCTCTTGTGCTTACGTGGGAAACATTGGCAAGGAGGGCGCATCTTTTCAGAAAAAAGGGTAGGAAGATTGACAATGTTTTCCCCTTTGATTTGCTTAAAAAGTCCAAGTTCCAACTTAGCGAGTATTTGGAATGTACGAGCATTAAATCGCTTTGGTATGAAATCTCTATGATTTAAAGGGGAGATGATTTTTAGCGCTACAGGACCTTGTTCCGTATCGAGTTTGTAGACGGTGCCAAAGGATCCTTTGCCTAAAGATGCTAAGTCAGTCAGGTTTTGGGGAATGCCCCACTTCTGCTTCCAACCATTATACTCATCTACTTGTGGCTGTTGAGCACACCTTTTTGGCGGAGGTAGACGCGGTCTCTTTTGTTTAGCTAATTGGGTAAGGTCTGGAAATTTTATAGCTCGTATACGCTTTTGGCGGTTGACCTTATATAAAGACAATCCAGCTGTTGGGGTAGAAATGGGGGGGTGTTGCGTAATTCAAGTTTTGATCACTTTTTGAACCTTTTTCCCCCATTTTGACGATCTGTCGCTCGCTGTACCACATGTACTATCTTCGCTCCAGATCGCCAAACTGGAGCAAAAATCCCAAAAAATCTTCGCAGACTTACCGCACAAAATCTTGATTACCAAAGAATTAACCCGAGGTGCTTTTGGTGGTTTTGTATCTAGTCGTTCGATCTGGAGCGAAGATAGTACATGTGGTACAGCGAGCGACA
>Ga0180434_10009878_pt1 | contig 10299 bp, 13 predicted proteins | sample SS_ome_7_FD_132453 | JGI IMG/M metagenome (GOLD analysis project Ga0180434, IMG submission 132453) | Hypersaline lake sediment archaeal communities from the Salton Sea, California, USA - SS_1_D_2 metaG | ecosystem: Environmental > Aquatic > Non-marine Saline and Alkaline > Hypersaline >... | reverse complement strand
TATTGGCAAATGTCGATTACCAGATAGTGCAAGAAAGGGCGAAGTGGCTGCTTGTCGGGCGCCAGGAACAGGTCCGTTTATTCGCCGCCGCGGCGGACAGCTTCCACGCGTTCGGTCCGCTCGCGATCCCGTACCACATTCCGAACGGCCGCAAATTGTCTGAGACAAGGATCCTGGTCCTTCGCGTGGTTTGCGTGCCGTGGATGGAAGGCGTTTTGATTTTGCCTGACCTGGAGACGCTCGAGTGAGAATTTTAGGCCTGATCCCGGCCCGCGGCGGTTCTATTGGGATCCCGGGCAAAAACCTGGCCAAGTGCGCCGGCCGGCCGCTGCTCGAGTGGACGGCCCTGGCGGCCCTGGAGGCCGAGCTGGACCGAGTGGTCCTGTCTACTGATTGCACGGCAACCGCGTCGGCTGGCCAACGTCTGGGCGTGGACGTGCCGTTTGTGCGTCCCGCCCGGCTGGCGGCCGACACGACGCCGACCGTAGACGTCGTGCGTCATGCTTTGGCGGAGCTCAACACCCCTCGCGGCTGCCCGTTCGACGGGGTGCTGATCCTCCAGCCGACAAACCCCTGCCGGACCGCCGCAGACATCCGCGGGGCCCTGGCGATCTTCGATCACTACGGCGGCCGCGACGCTGTCGTGTCCCTGGCCGACGTGGGCGAGCTCCACCCGTGGCGGATGGGCGTGATCCACCAGGAGACAAACCGTGTGCTCTGGGCGGGACCGATCCGCGGCCAGGCGGTCCCGCGGCAATATCTGCCGACCCACTATATCCGCGACGGCGGGATTTATCTGATCCCGACCGAATGGTCGATCGGCAATCGCGACCTGCTTCTGCCGCCGGTTTGCAGGCCGCTGGTGATCGAGCCGCCCGAGCGGTCGATCCGCGTGGACACGCCGGCGGACCTAGAGCGGGCCGAGGCGTGGCTGAAAAAAGCGAACCCCCCTCAAAAACCCGCCAAAGTACCGTCTACACGACGCCGGCGCTCGTCTCCAAAAAGGAAACGGCCGGCCAAGCGGAACGACTGAATCTAACAGCCGACAAACGGCCACGGATTCGCGAGTGACCCAACAATCACCCGCCGATGCGCTGGTCGTTTTTCTATGCGCAGCGGCGATTCACGGGGACGAACCTATGCCATTCGTGGACATCAAAGCAGCCAAGGAAAAGCGGGCCAATCTGGCCCAGCAAATGCGCTCCATGGTCGAGGAGATTGGCGAGCCGGAAAACTGGACCGACGAGAAAAACGCCCAGTTTGAGGCCATGAACGAGGACCTGAACCGGCAGGACTCGCACATTGAAAAGCTGGAGCGGCTCGAGGAGATCCAACCGGCGCTCGAGCAGATCGACGACAACGCCCGCCGCGACGACTTCGCTGCGAATCCCAAGACAGTGCCCGACGAGCGGGTCACGCACCGCGACGCGGACCTGGCGTTCCGGGCCTATTGCCTGGGGAGCGACGCCCGGCCCGAGCAGCTGGCCGCGGCCGCAAAGCTCCGCTCGCGCCCGCAGCAATCCAAGGCCAAGGGGCTGCTGTTGCCGGTCGCGCCGAGCCGGGCCCGTGACGTGCCAGGCATGTACGCCGAGCTCCGCGCCACGACCGACTACATGAACGTCGGAACCGCAGCTGACGGCGGGAACGTGGTGCCGAACGACGTGATGCAGGCGATCGAGGTGTTCCTCGTCGCCTACGGCGGGATGCGCCGCAGCGGCGCCAGGATTTTGCGGACCGCCACCGGTGGAACCCTGCCGATCCCGACCGTCGATGACACCGCGACGACCGCCATTGGCGCTTTGCTGGCGGAAAACACCGCGACCACGATCCACGCTTTCACGCTGGGTCAGGTCACGATGGGCGCCTACAAGTACACCAGCCGGCTGGTCGGCGTCTCGATCGAGCTGATGCAAGACAGCAACTTTCCGCTCGGTCCGTTCCTCGGCGAAACGTTGGGAACGCGCTTGGGACGCATCACGAACGCCCATTTCACCGTCGGCGAAACCTCCGACGGCGCGCCCCAAGGCGTGATCGCCGCGAGCACAAACAGCGGCCTCGTGGGCTGCACCGGCTCTACCTACAACAACTTTACCTACGCCGAAGTGGTGACGCTGTTGCATAGCGTCGACCCGGCCTACCGCGGCTCTGCGGCGTGCGGCTGGATGTTCAACGACGCGACGCTCGGCCTCTGGCGCCGACTGGTCGACAGCGATTCTCGGCCGCTGTGGCTGCCATCGATCGTGCAAGACGCGCCAGACACGATCCTTGGCAAGCCCTACACGCTGAACCAAGACGTGCCGAGTTTCTCCACCGCGAGCACGGGCAACACCAAGACGATCGCGTTCGGCGCGTTTGATCGCTACATCATCCGCGACGTGATGGACATAGACCTGTTGCGCCTCAACGAGCGATACGCGGAACAGGGAAGCGTAGCGTTCTTGGCCTTCCAGCGGACCGACGGCGATCTGATCAACCGCAACGCGGTGAAGCATTTCATCACAGCGACGAGTTCGTAGCCGAGCCCTCCAGCGCTCCAGGCGTCCGCGGGGAAACCCGCGGGCGTCTTGGCGCGATTGGGCCTTTTCCATGGAGCAATAGAGGGGAGACGCAGAGTGGAGTTTAAAAAACACATCGCGATCCTGGGTACATCGCCGGGCAGCCTGCGCGACTGCCCTTTCGATCGCGACGACTGGGAGCTGTGGGGACTGAGCGAGAGGCCGGACCAAGTGCCGCGCTTCACGGCGTGGTTCGAACTGCACAATCTCGAGCGCAAACGGCGAAAGTCCGACGCGTATTGGCAACAGCTTAAGGCAATGGACGTCCCGCTGTTTACGGCCCACGCGCATCCGGATTTGCCGAACGCGCGGCTGTTTCCGAAAGACGAGATTTGCGCGCGTTTCGGAACCTATTTCTCCAACACGATCAGTTGGTTGATCGCGTATGCGCTGGCGCAGGAACCCGACACGATCGGCCTCTGGGGCGTCGATATGGCGCAAGACACCGAGTATTGCCAGCAACGCCCAAGCTGTGAGTATTTCTTGGGCTGGGCGATGGGTGTGGCCGAAGCTCGCGGCAAGCCGAAGATTATCATTCCGCCCGAGTCGGATCTTCTCAAGTGTCGCCGGCTGTATGGATTCGACGACGCCGGCGACCGAATGGCCGCCAAGCACGCGCAGCGCAACCGGGAGCTGGCCGAGCGGCTAACTGCGCAAGAGGCCGGATACGAACAAGCCGACCGCGCCAGCAATATGCTCATTGGCGCCATTCAAGAGCTGACGACCCTGTCGCAAAACGGCTGCCCTGACGCGCTGCGCGAGCAGCTGGCCAGCAAAATCGACGAGCTCCGCGGCGAGCTCCAGCAAGCGGTCACGTCCAAACAGGCCTACGACCGCGGGATCAACCAGATCAAAGGGGCGCAGGAAAACCAGCGGTGGGTCAAGCAAGGGTTTTGACGCAATGCGAGTGCGGATTGTAGGAAAGCTGGACCAGTATCAACCGGGCGTCGTTTATGACGTTCCGGCCGCCGAAACGCTGCGGCTGATAAAAGCCGGCGCGGCGGTGGCCGCCGAGTACGTCGAAACGGCCGCCCTGAAACGTGGGGTGTTGCGTGACCCAATCCCTATTGCACGAGATCGACGGCGAAAGCCGCGCCTGGGCGAAAAAGTGGCCGGCCATCGCAGCGGGGCCTAACCGCTGTCTGTGGACGGCCGGCGACGCGCTAACGCCGCACCAGCGGCGATTGCGCGCGTATTGGCGCATGCTCGAGGAGCACAAGCCGCGGCCCGAGTGGGAGTGCGTCGAGCTGGGCGCCGGACGCGGGACGATCAGCCAATACCTGGCGGCCATCGGCTGCCGCGTAGTGCTGACAGACCTCTGTCAGCTGGCGCTCGACACGGCCGTGCGCAACTGGCGGGAGGCGGGCCTTCCGCCGCCCGAGTGCCTGGCGGTCGATTGCCAACATACGAAGCTCAAGCGGGAGCGCTTCACGCTGGCGCATAGCGTCGGGCTGCTGGAGCATTTTGACGACCCCCTGCCGACGCTCCGCGAATCTCTCCGGCTGCTGCGGCTGGGGGGCCTGAGTTGGCACATTATCGTCGCCAGCCATCGGGCCGGCGCGGATGTGTTCCGCTCAGAGCGAGAGGCCGACGACTACTCGCGGCTCGCCGAGCGGGCCGGCCTGGCCGGCGTCGAGTGCAGGCCGACCATGTACCGCGACGTGTTACTGCTGACCGGGTGGCGCAGATGAAAAGCCTAAGCGAGCTGGGAATCGAGTATTACCTCGCGCAGGCGAGCAGCGACGAGCCCACTATCGAGCCGATCGCGACAAGCGACGTGGAGGCGCACACCTACGCGTCCAGCGACGACCTCACGCTGATCGGATCCTACATCAAAGCCGCCCGGAAATACGTCGAGGGCGCAATACCCGGCGGCCGGGCGCTGGTGCAGCAAACGTTCACCGCGTACCTGTCGCGGTTTCCGCTGGGGGCCGAGGCCCTGCTTCTGCCGCGGCCGCCGCTCTTGGCCATCACGTCGATCGGCTACCACGACGGGAACAACTCGACGCAGACCATGGCGTCCAGCGACTATGTGGTAATCGCGCCAACCAAAGCGCAAGCGCGCGTGATCCCGCAAATCGACACCAACTGGCCGGCGACCAAGGAGCGGCCGGACAGCGTCAAAATCGTTTACACGGCCGGCTACGGAACCACGGGCGAGCACGTTCCGGAAACGCTGCGGCTGGCAACCAAGATGCTGGCCGCTCATTGGTACGCCAACCGCGAAGCGGTGATTGTCGGCAAGCCGTCCAAGCCGATCGAACTTGGCATTAAGTCGCTTTTGGCTACCGAGGGGTGGGGGTTTTACGGATGAGCACCCCAATGTTTCAGATCCGGGCCGGCGACTTGAGACAGCGGGTTGCGTTCCTCGAGGAAGCGAGCGTCCAAGACGCTACTGGCCAGAGCGTTCCGGCCTGGACCGGCGTCAGCGGCTCGACGGCCGTTCCGGCTGAAGTGTTGGGCGTCGGGGGCGGCGAAACCTTCCGGGGCCAACAAGTCGAGGCGCACATCGCCAGCGTTGTCACGATCCGATACCGGGCCGGCTTGTCGCCGACCATGCGGCTCAAGCACGACGGCCGCCAGCTGAACATTGACCGGATTGTCGATCCGACTGGCCACAAGCGCGAACTGACCATTTTCTGCACTGAAATATCAACCTGATGCCGACCATAACACCGATCCAAAGCGGCAAGTTTTCCTCGCGTTACTACGCCGACGGCGTGGAAGTGGCGGGTCTCAAGGAGCTGCAAGTCAAGCTCCGCACGATGCCGACGCGGATCGCAAACCAGCTCCAGCGGACTGCCGTCCGCAAAGCCGCGCATGTCGTGGCCAATAAGGCCAAGGAGCTGGTCCCGGTCAAAACTGGGGCGCTGCGGAAAAGCATCAAAGTCAAAGCGCTCAAACGATCACGCCGCAACCGCGGCCGCGTTGGGGCGCGAGTGGTCACGGGCAAGGACCTTTTCAAGGGGGACACGTACTACGGCGGAATGGTCGAGTTTGGAACCAAGCGAATGAGGGCCAGGCCGTTCTTGCGATCGGCGGCGCAGTACACGCAAGACGAAGTGTCGGGCGTGTTCCGGGCAGCGCTCAAGCGGGCGATACGCGACGAAGAAACCAAACAAGCGGCCAAGGCCCTGTTGCACCGGGCCGACCCGGTCATGTACGCGGGGGCCGATTACTGATGGCCGACATTTGTAAGGGGATGCGAGCCTATTTCGCCGCGAAAACCGACGTAGCGGCGTTGGTCAACTCGACCGTGGCCGGCTCGACGACGGCGATCTATCCGGACGAGCTGCGGCAACGGAGCCCAATGCCGGCCGTCGTGATGACGCTGTTGTCTGCGGTCGGCAACCACCATTTCGGCGGCTCGGCCGCGCTGGTGCGGTCGCTTGTGCAGACGGATTGCTACGCCGAAACGCGGCTGGGGGCGACAGCGCTTGCCGAGGCCTTGCGCCTGGCGGCCGACGGATACCGGGGAGCAATGGGCGGGGAAACGGTGCGGTGCTGTCACGTAGTGGGCCGGCGTTGGCTCTATGACGCGCCGCAAGACAAATCGGATCTCGGCCGCTACCGGCTCGCCCTCGATTGGCTCGTGTGGCACACCGAGAGCGCGCCCCATTTGGGGAGTACTTAAACCATGCCCGCTGATGTTGGAACAGGCCTAGGCGTGACGTGGAATTCAAGCACGTTCGCGATGGAGATTCTCGGCGCCGGCTGGGACGGCGAGGAAGTGCCGATCATCGACACAACCCACATGCTGACAACAACCGCGCGGACGAAGATGGCGGGCGATCTGCGCGAGGAGGGAACGTTTGACGTTGAGTGCCACCTGAGCCCGACGGCATCGGCCTCGCTCAGAGCCGGCTCGACCGGGACCGTCGTGATCGAAGTCCCGTACAGCACTAACGGCAAGATCACGGGGGGCCTGATCGTGCAGCGGGTCAACTACACCTTCCCGCTTGAGGACAAGATGATTTGCGGGCTGACGATGGCGTGGGCCGGCGCCGCCGCGTGGTCCGCCACAACGTAAGGAAGCGGCCGACCCTTAGTGTCGCGGCGACACTAAGGGTCGGCGTTTGCTAGACACCTAGAAACATAGGGGAAGCTCGAGGGATGGGATTGACAAAAGAGCAAATTCTCGCGGCCGACGACCGGCCGATCGAGCAAGTGCACGTGCCAGAATGGGGCGGCTGCGTCTTTGTTCGCTCGATGACGGGCAACGAGCGGGATCGTATGGACGTCACGTTCGCCGGCTCGCGCGAGCAGCCGGAGCGGGCCGTGGGATTGCGGGCGAGCGTAGTGGCCGCCTGCCTTTGCACCGAAGAGGGCGAGCCGCTCGAGTTCACGCCCGAGGAGCTGCGCGAGCTCGGGAGCAAGAAGTCGGCCGCAGTCATCGAACGCGTGTTTGACGTTGCGCAGCGGCTCAGCGGCTTGTCGCAAGAAGACGTCGAGGAACTGGAAAAAAACTAACCCCCGAGCGTAGGTTTTGGATCCGCCTGTCGATCGCCTACGCAACGCCCCTGCCGATCCTTCAGCAAGTGATCGACTCGCGGCATTTTTCGGAGCTACAAAAATTCGACGAGCAAGAGCAACTATTCAACGCGTGGTATCGCGCCGCGGTGATCGCGTCGGCCGCGCATAACGCGTTTGGCGGGCGCTCGAGCCCGCGCGACTTCCGGCCGAAGATCCGCCGCCGACTGACCCAACGCGAACAAGTCAACGTTTTAATCGCCGCCGCCGCCGCCAGGCAAAACAGCAGGAAACAGCACCGTGGGCGTCATTGCTGAAATGGTCGTGAACGTCACCGCGCGGACTGAGAAGTTCCGCAAGGGCATGGCGCAGAGCGACAAAGTGACCAAGCAATTCGGCAAGACGGCCGGCGGCCTGGGCAAACAAGTCGAAGGCCTGACCGGCCGCCTGCACGGTTTTACGCTCGGCCTGGGCGGCGTTGTCACGACTATCGGGACCGCAACCGTCGTGATGACCAAGTCGATCGCTATCACGCGGCAGATGGCCGCCGAGTTCGACAAGCTCGGCAAGAGCGCCGAAAAGCTGGGCCTGACCGCGGCCGGTTTGCAGACGCTCCAATTCGCCGGCGAGCTGTCTGGCATCGGGCCGGAGAAGCTGGGGACCAGTATTCAGCGGATGGCCCGCAAGATCGGCGACGCGTCGCGCGGGATCGGCGAAGCTAAGAAAACGTTTGAGCAGCTGGGCGTCGACTTCGAACGGCTGGCGGGCATGCAAGCCGACGAGCAGTTTCTCGAAGTGGCCGAGGCGATCAGTAAGCTGGACGGACACACGGCCAAGCTGAGCGCAACGGTGAAGGTGTTTGACAGCGAAGGCGCGGAGCTGATCCGTATGCTGTCATTGGGCAAGGGCGGGATTGCCGAGCTCCGCGAGGAGCTGCAGCGGATGGGCCTGTTGCTTGACGACCAGACGCTGGCGCAGTTTGCGGCGCTCAATGACGCGTCGACCAGGCTGGGCAAGACCTGGGAGGGGTTGAAGCTCACGCTTTCTAAGGAGCTGGCGCCGGCGCTTACGGCGTTGGCCGGCGACCTCGGTTCGCTGGTGCAAGGATTCAACCGGATGGCCAACCTGAAGCCGCCGGCGTGGTGGAAGGATTATATGGGGCTGAAGCGCAAGACGATCACGCCGCCGCAACTGGCCGGGCTGGACATGATGTTGACGGCCTATGGCGCCTATCGCAAGCGCGGCATGGCGGCCGCCGGCCGCGATGAACAAGAAGGATCCGCCGGGATGAATTTTCCCGGCCTGATGCCTTCCGGCCTGGGCGGGCCCGGCGGGATCATGGGCGGCATGACCAACCGCACGCAATACCTAACGCGCGGCGCGACGCGACTTGCCAATCTGCTAGGGCGAACCGCGAGATTCGGCCAAGGCCTGTCGGGCGGAGTGACCGCCGCGGGCCTTAAAGGCCAATGGCAAAGCTGGCGGGGCATCATCGGCGGCATGGCCCGTAATTTCGCCGGCGGCGACGGAGGCCTGGCCGGACTGAACCCGGCCATCCGGTCCGGATCGCTCGAAGCCCAAGCCGCACGAGCTCGGGCCCGGTCCGATCGGTCGCGCGTGCCGGAGCAGCAACTTAAGTCCCTCCGCGAGCTGGTCACGATCGCCAAACGTTTGGCCGAAGCGGCCGCGGCGGCCGGCCGCCCGATCATCGAAGAGGTGACGCTGTGAGCGTCGAAAGCGTAACGGTCCACGACGTCACCGGCGGTATCGGCGCAAGCGGCGAGCGGACCTACCAGAAGGTCTACCGCGTCCTGTGCTCGAGCAACGAAGACGGCCCGGTCACCGCGCGTAACGGGCCGGGCATTGAACGATATGGCCAGGCCTACGCCTATGGCAATGAAGCCGACCTTGGCGCCTGGGCCGTCTCGATCATCGCCCGCAAGGTGAATCTAGACGAGCTGCGCCGCGACTGGTTCGTACAAGTCGATTTCTCCAGCGCGGCGCAACAGACTGGAGAATCGATCGACCCCTCTGGCGATCCGATCGACAACGCCCTCGCCCGGTCTGTCCGCTGGTCCGGCAGTTTCGCGCAATTCGCCAAGGCGGCCGAACGCGACCGGCTCGGTTTCCCGATCGTCAATACCGTCGGCGATCCGATCGAAGGGATTACGAAAGATGACAGCCGGCCCGAGCTGATCGCCCGCCGCAACGTCGAACAGCTGGACCTAGCCGTTTGGGCCGACTACCGAGACAAGGTCAACGCCGACGCGATCTGGGGCCTCGAACCGCGAATGCTCAAGGTCAACAACATCACATGGGAAACACAACGGGCCGGCGACCTGCGCTACTTTGAGGTGACCTATGCGTTTCACGCCAATTTCGAGAAGTGGATCAACAAATACGAAAACCGCGGCTGGCGCGCCCGGCCGGCGATGGGGGCCGATCCGGTCAAGATTACGGACATTGTGGAACCGGCCTATCTCGACGACTTCGGCGTGCGTCTGAGCCAAGCGCGGATTGACGCCGGCGACTTTCCAGACCCGATAGAGGCCGAGCTCGAGGACGAACGCTCGTTTTCAGACCTGGGATTGCCGGACCGTATTGAAGCATAAAGGGCCAACACCATGACGCAGAAAACGTGGACGGGCGCAAGCTCCGACGGCGACTGGTCGAGCGCGGCGAATTGGGATTCGACCGCCGTTCCTGGGGCTGGCGACGACGTGCGGATCCCGCCCGGGACCGGGCCGATCACGGCCGGCCTGGATCAAAGCGGCGTCGCGCTGGGCGACGTGATCTTCGAAGAGGGCCATACCGGCGCGGTCGGCTCAACCAGCGCCTACCTTCAGATCGACCCGGACCGGTTCGAGTTCGCCGGCGGCGGCCAGGCGTTTATCGACCTGGGCGCCGCTGCGATCCCGGTCGAGATCAAGAAGACGGCCAGCGCTGCCACGGGCGAACGCGGGCTGTATCTGAAGGGGACCGGCATTACGACGCTGTCGGTCCGCAAAGGATCCGTCGGCGTGGCGGCGATCCATCAATCGACAAGCACCGTCGGCACGATTCAAGTGTCGGGCGCCCAAGCCGACGTATGGATCGGGGAGGGGTGCAAGCTCACGACGTGCAACGTTCACGCCGGTAAATGCGAACTGCGTCAGGGAAGCACGACAACGACGGTCAACGTTTACGGCGGCACGTTCACAAGCGAAGAGGCGGGCCTGTTGACGACGGTCAACGTTTGGGGCGGCAAGGCGACGCTTAACTCCGTTGGTACGAT
>Ga0180434_10009873_pt1 | contig 10303 bp, 8 predicted proteins | sample SS_ome_7_FD_132453 | JGI IMG/M metagenome (GOLD analysis project Ga0180434, IMG submission 132453) | Hypersaline lake sediment archaeal communities from the Salton Sea, California, USA - SS_1_D_2 metaG | ecosystem: Environmental > Aquatic > Non-marine Saline and Alkaline > Hypersaline > Sediment... | reverse complement strand
TCGATTTAGGTACAACCAACAGCGCAGTAGCCGTCATGGAAGGCAAGGAGCCCCGCATCCTGACAAACGAGGAGGGCGGAAGGACGACGCCGTCCGTTGTCGCATGGGACGACAAGGGCGAGATACTCGTCGGGCAGATAGCCAAAAGACAGGCCATCACCAACCCGGAAAGCACGGTTTTTTCGATCAAGCGCTTCATGGGCCGCAAGTTCAACGAGGTAAAGGAAGAAATAACCATGGTGCCTTTCAATGTTGTATCTTCCAGTAACAAGGATGCTCACGTTGATGTATCCGGAAAGCAGTATCCCCCGCCGGAGATATCGGCCAAGATACTCAACAAACTGAGGAAGGCGGCAGAGGAATACCTGGGTGAAAAAATCACCGAGGCCGTTATCACCGTACCCGCTTACTTCAATGATTCACAACGCCAGGCCACCAAAGACGCGGGGAAAATTGCGGGCCTTGACGTAAAGCGCATAGTGAACGAACCAACCGCGGCCGCGCTCGCGTACGGCCTCGAAAAGAAAAACGATCAGATTATAGCCGTGTACGACTTCGGTGGCGGTACTTTCGACATCTCCATCCTCGAGGTCGGTGACAACGTTGTACAGGTCATAAGCACCAACGGCGACACCCATCTGGGCGGTGACAACATCGACCAGAGAATCATCGAATACCTTATGGAAGAATTCAAAAAGGATCAGGGAATAGATGTCTCAAAAGACAAGATGGTGCTTCAGAGACTCAAGGAAGCGGCGGAAAAGGCAAAGATCGAACTCAGCTCGGTAATGGAGACCAACATCAATCTTCCCTTCCTTACGGCGGATTCATCAGGCCCCAAGCATCTGAACATCCGCCTGAGCAGGGCCAAGTGCGAAGCCATGATCAATGACATCGTCGAAAAATCCCTCGGCCCGTGCAGGAAGGCGCTTGACGATGCAAACAAAAAGGCCGGCGACATAAACGAAGTAGTCCTCGTCGGCGGGTCAACGCGTATCCCCCTGGTTCAGGAAACTGTTCAGAAGTTCTTCGGCAGAGAGCCGCACAAGGGCGTAAACCCGGACGAAGTGGTCGCACTCGGAGCCGCGGTTCAGGCGGGAGTGCTTTCGGGTGATGTAAAGGACCTGCTCCTTCTCGACGTTACGCCGCTGTCACTCGGGGTCGAAACACTCGGTGGCGTTATGACGACGATGATACAGCGCAATACGACCATTCCGACAAAGAAAGCCGAGATTTATTCGACAGCGGCCGACAATCAGACATCGGTCGAGATTCACGTGCTTCAGGGTGAAAGACCCATGGCAAAGGATAACAGGACGCTGGGCAGGTTCCATCTCGAAGGCATCATGCCGGCGCCCCGCGGTGTGCCCAAGATCGAGGTGACCTTTGACATCGATGCAAACGGCATTGTGAACGTTTCGGCAAAGGATACAGCCACGGGCAAGGAACAGAAAATCACAATCACCTCGTCCAGCGGCTTGAATGAGGAAGAGATCGACGGCCTTATCGAAGACGCCGAGAAATACGAAGAAGAAGACAAGAAACGAAAAGAAGAAGTAGAAACCCGCAACCAGGCTGATCAGCTTGTCTATACCACTGAACGGACTCTGAGCGAGCACCGGGACAAGCTTTCTCCGGAAGAGGCCGAGAAAATCGAAGCCGCCCTCAAGGAATGCAGGGAGGCGATCGATAAAAACGATCAGGATGCTATAAAGAGCAGCATGGAAAAACTTACAAAGGAAACCCACCGCATAGCAGAGCTCATCTACAAACAGGCGGCAGGTGATTCTCCCCAGGCCGCGCCCGGTGGCGCACCCGGAGGTGGCGCACCCGGGGGTGCGGGACCGGAAGGTGAAAAGAAGGACGGGAACGACGACGTCATCGACGCGGAATTCGAAGAAACAAAAGAATGAAAACGAGAAAGTGCGGCGACGAACTCCTTGTCTGTCTTTCGCGTGGCGACATTCTTCCCGATGTCCTCGTCGATGTAATCCGGCAGCATGACATCACTGCCGCAGTCATACGCGGCATCGGAGCTCTAAAAGATGTTGAGCTCGGTTACTTCAACATCGATACCTCCGTGTATGAAAAAAAATTCTTCAGCGGATCGTATGAACTCGTCTCACTTAACGGCAACCTCGGATGGGCGGGCGATGATGCTGTCGTGCACCTTCACGCCGCAATAGCGGGCCCCGACCTCGTGCTGCATGGAGGCCATCTTTTCAAGGGCACCGTGTCAGTTACAGGCGAAGTGTTTCTAAGAAAAATGGATACGAAAATCGAAAGAAAAGACGACGCTGCCAGCGGACTGAAACTCTGGCACCTGTAACTCCAAGTCTAGTAAACCATGCAGACTCAGGCCCGGGCATACATAAACTCGCAACGACAACGTACTGTTAATAAACAGGGAAATGCCCCAAATACTATACTAACGTTCAGGGTTTTGTTTTTAATACTCTGTATTCTTTTTCTGCAATTGACAAGCACATCCTGCAGGCACCGGCCGGACCCCAAAGCGCCGCCCTCCATCGAAGACGTGTTAAACCGGCACACCAACAACCCGGACCAGTGCCGGGAACCTGATACAGAACACCAGCAGGAAGACGACAATTCAGACGCAGGCGCCTGCTGACGCGGGACGTGTTTTTTTTAATCCTGCATGCAGGCCAGAGCGTTTTGGGGTAAGATAGTACCCTTAAACAAAACAGCAAAGGGAATCCCAAAAAGATGAACAGACATACAATGCACACTCTTCCACGCAAAACCATAATTATTGCAGCCGTCGTCGTGATGATGCTTTCGGCAGTCTTTTTCACGTCGTCCCATGCGGGTGCATCAACGCCATATCCCAGGCTGAGGATATTCGCACGCGTTCTCGCCCATATAGAATCAAGCTTTGTAGACGCCGTTGATGCCGACGTTCTCATCGAAGGCGCCATCGACGGCCTTCTGAAGAATCTTGATCCTCACAGCGCCTACTATGGCCCGGAAGAATTCAGGCAGCTCATAGACGACATCAACAACGAGGCCTTCGGCGGAGTGGGACTCGAGGTAAACATCATCAACTACGTAATCACGGTAACGGCTCCGCTTCCTGACACGCCGGCCGAGAAGGCGGGAATTCGCGCGGGAGATCAGATACTCAAAATAGAAGGAAAAAGCACCAGAACCATGTCGCTTGAAGACGCGGTATGGATGATGCGGGGAAAAGCGGGCACCGATGTAAGCATTACGATAAAAAGACCCGGCGAAAGCAAAACAAGACCATACAAGCTGACAAGGGCGCGCATAAAGCTAAAAAGTGTTGACTCCCGCCTCCTTTCGGAGGGATTCGGCCTTGTTTCACTGAAGACTTTCCAGGCCGATACTGCCGAAAGACTCAGAGAAAGCATTAAGAAACTCTCTGCCGGGGGAAAACTCGAAGGGCTCATACTCGATCTCCGCGGCAACGTGGGCGGCCTTCTGGCCGCCGCGGTAAAAACAGCGGACGTTTTCATAAATAAAGGCGAAATAGTAACCACGCGTGGGCGCGGGGACAGGGTGATAAAAAAATACAAAGCCAGTGCGCGGGATACGTATGGTGAAGTGTCCCTCGTCGTCCTCATTGACAGGTGGAGTGCGAGCGCATCGGAAATCGTTGCAGGGGCGCTGCAGGATCACGGCAGGGCACTGGCTGTGGGAGAACAAACATTTGGAAAGGGTTCCGTGCAGACGCTGATAGAGCTCAATGACGGCTCAGGGCTGAAGCTCACGATTGCCCGCTATTATACCCCGTCCGGCCGTTCGATACAGGCCCGCGGCATTGTTCCCGATATTCTCGTACCCTCCGGCCTTGAAAAAACATCCTCAGCCATTTGGGATTCCCAGATCAGGGAAAAAGACCTCGAAAGGCACCTGAAACCCGCATCCGGGCCGAAAGAAGAGGCGGAACACACCGAAAACATAAAGGATGTCCAGCTTCGCGTGGCATATGACCTGGTAAGATCACTCGTAAAAATGCACACTGCGCCCCCCGGACGATAGCCTCAGTGTTTCACGTGAAACAATCTCCCTCGTCCCGTCTGCGAAATCAGCACACCCGGGCCGTCACCATCTTCAATGTTTCACGTGAAACAATTGTTCAGAGTCTAATGCTGTCACGAATATCTGAGATAAAGGCCTTTTCGACTTCTTCAAGCGCCTTTTGAACCTCTTCGCTGCCCTTTTCCGGCAGCGTTATCATTACCCTTACAATCATGTCACCCTTTTCGCCCGCTCCCTTTCCCTTTATTCTCAGCTGTGCACCGCTTTGAGTTCCCGGCGGTATTTTCATCTGAACAGGCCCCCAGGGGGTCGGAACCTTTATCTTTGCTCCACCGTAAGCCTCAAGCGGGCTTACGGGAAGGTCCATCAGCACGTTTTTCCCATCGAGTTTAAGATACGGATGCGGCCTCACGGTTACTTCTATGAAAAGATCTCCTTCAGGTCCTCCTCTGCTTCCGGGCGCTCCCATGGATGCAAGCCTTATTGTCTGTCCGCTGTGGATTCCGGGCGGCACCTTTACTTTTACGCTGCGCTCATGATTGTGAACCTGTCCTGAACCATGGCACTGTGTGCACATTCCCGCTCTGTGTGCTCCCCGTCCGCTGCATACCGGGCACACTGTCGGTGTTTTAAGGCTTAAGGGAATTTCCGCCCCCTTTATCGAATCCATAAGGTCTATGGTTATTTCGCTCCTTACATCGCTCCCCCTTGCAGATACACCTTGCTGTCCGAAGGGGCTTCTGGCCCCCGCTCCCGCCCTGATGTCATTAAAATCAAATCCTGCGCTGAAACCTCCGAATCCACCCCTTCCACGGCCGAATCCCCCTTCTCCGAAAAGATCCTCGAAGATATCATTGAGGTTTACGCTTCCCTGGTATCCGCCCCACCTGTCTCCCGGACCCTGCCCAGGTCTCCATCCCGCTGCCCTTGCCGCGTCGGCATTGAACCCTTCGCGCAGTCCGTCAAGCCCGAACTCATCGTAAATTGAACGCTTTTCCTTGTTGCTCAATACCTCATACGCCACAGAAACCTGTTTGAACTTTTCTTCCGCCTGTGGATTGTCCCTGTTCCTGTCCGGATGGTACTTCTTTGCAAGGGCTCTGTAGGCCTTTTTAATTTCGTCCTCTTTAGCACTTTGGCTTACGCCGAGTATCGTGTAAAGATCCTTCTCCAAAACCGGCCTCCATAAAAGAACACGTTTAAAATAAACATTTATCCAAAGCGGGTTCAAGGTCAACCCGTAAATGTCCTTTATGCTCCTGTATTACAATTTGTTCACACCCGGGCTCTGGTACAGTCCTTTTCCCCGGTATTTACGGGCGGGTACATTCGCACCTTGCCCCTGTCTCCAGTGTGTGGTAATTCCCTTTCATGAAAATGGACAGCACTATGGCAGTTCCCCGTCATCTGGCCATAATCATGGACGGAAACGGCCGCTGGGCACGTTCCAGGGGTCTACCCCGCGTTGCCGGACACAGGGAGGGTGCAAAAACCGTGAAGAAGATTGTCACCCACTGCCGGAAAAGAGGCGTCGGGGTACTTTCTCTTTACGCATTTTCTACGCAGAACTGGCTTCGGCCCAAAACAGAGGTCGATGCCCTGATGCGGCTTCTTGCCGAAACTATACGTGCCGAAAGGTCAACACTTCTTGAAAATGGCGTCCGTCTTACGGCCATAGGCGAGATTCACAGGCTTCCGGACGCTGTAAGGTCGGCGCTTGATGATCTCATAAGGGACACTGCCCATCTCAAGGACATGACGCTGTCCCTCGCCCTCTCCTACGGCGGCCAGGATGAAATTGTGTCAGCCGCGAGACAGATTGCAGTCAGTGTAAAGAAGGGCGTTCTCAGTCCCGAAGATGTGGATATTGATTCCTTCAACAGCATGCTTTGGAGCCGTGATCTGGGCCCCATCGACTTTCTCATCCGCACATCGGGAGAAAACCGGGTTTCGAATTTCATGCTCTGGAGCCTTGCATATGCCGAATTTTACTTCACAAACACATACTGGCCCGATTTCGACGAAAAGGAACTCGAAAAGGCCTTAAAAGCCTTTAATGAACGCGACAGACGCTTCGGAAAGGTGACCTAGGGCCTTGTCGAACCTCACACTGCGTGTGCTGACGGCGCTCGTTACCCTGCCCGTTATTTTCGGCGTTCTCTTCTTTTCCCCCGTTTATGGAATCAGGATCCTCGTTCTCATCGTAGTCGCCCTCGGCTGCGCTGAAATTGGATCCTTTGCTCTTGAGGGCTCCAGAACATGGCGCCGTTATTCTCCCGCTTTTTTCGGTCCTGTCGCAAGCGCGGGTGTATTCCTGTTTCCAGCCTTTCCGGTTTATTCCATCGCCAGTCTCGCGGCTCTACCCCTGATTGTCTTCCTTGTACACTCGGGTGATGAACGCGGGGTTATGACCGCAGTTCATTCAGCCGCTTTTACGCTTTTTACTTCACTGTACGTGGGCGGACTTCTGGCATTTCTCGCTCTTACGACAGCGCACTCCGACGGCCGCTGGTGGGGCTTCATGCTTCTGGGTACGACATTCGTATCAGACACTTCCGCCTACTTTACCGGCCGGACGCTTGGAAAGCGCCCGCTCGCACCCGCCATAAGCCCGAAAAAAACATGGGAGGGCGCGATCGGCGGCGTTGTCTTTGTAATGATCTGGACGGCGGCGGCAAAGGCGCTGTTTCTGCCTTCTCTTCTTTGGTCCGATGTCCTCCTGTTCGCGCTTGCAGCATCCTTTCTGTGCCAGTCGGGCGATCTGTTCATGTCCATGCTCAAGCGTCGTTTCGGGGCAAAGGACTCCGGTTCCATCCTGCCCGGCCACGGCGGCATAATGGACCGTCTCGACGCCATGCTTTTTATTTCGCCCCTGGTTTATGCCTTTTCCATTGTTCGATAGATAATGAGTTACGTTGACGAAAAGAATCTTTCATCCCTTGCCCGTAAATGGATCAGGGATGCTGTGTCTTTCACCTATGAGCGGGATGAATTCGAAATAGACATCGGCAGATGCTCCCTTGTCGTAATCGACATGCAGAACTACTTTGCCTCGGAATCAGGACGAAGCTTCCTCCCGGCATCGCGCGCAATTCTTCCCAACATACTCTCTCTCGTCGACGCGTTCAGAAAATCCGGCCGTAGCGTCATATTCACGCAGCACGGTCATGCGTCGAAAAGCGACCTTGGCATACTCGGTTCATTCTGGGGCGATTACATAAAAAAGGGAGAGGACGACTGGAACATAATAAAGGAACTGGAACCCGATTCAGGAGACTTAAGAATCTTCAAAACCAGGTACGATGCTTTTTACGGAACGGATCTTGAAAAGATACTCAGGAAAAACAATTCATCCCAGGTCATCATAACGGGCGTGATGACGCACCTGTGCTGCGAGACAACGGCCCGCAGTGCTTTTGTTCGCGATTTCGAAGTATACTTCTGCGTGGATGCAACCGCATCGAACTGCGAAGAACTTCATACTGGAAGCCTTCGTGCCCTTTCTCACGGTGTTGCCATTCCCGTTATGACCGAAGATGTAATAAATAAATTTAATATATAATATGTAATGTTTACAATTCATGAACAGCCACACTGAATGCATAATCGTCGGCGCAGGAAGCGCGGGAGCAGGCGCTGCGCTGCAGCTTGAGCGTGAGGGCGTCGAATTCCTGCTTCTGGACAAAACCGGAAATGCAGGCGGCCTGATTGAAAATGCTCGAAGCGTTGACAACTGTGTCTGGGTGCCCGCCCGATCGCCCGGCAGCTCGGTTGCCGGCCTGATACGCAATCGTCTGAATTCTGCCGGAATCGGCATAGTTGAATTCGACGTAAAACGCATAACGCAGAACGAAAACAGTACGTGGACTGTTACCGGAGATGACGCCGCGTCGATTTCCTCCTCAGCCCTTATCCTTGCCGCCGGCACCCGGCCCGTTAATCTTCGGGGTGTTAGAAAATGCAAAAACATCACCTTCGAAATCCGCGACCTTGAAATTCCTGATTCGGACGAGTCTCGTGATCTGCGCATTGTCGTCGTCGGAGGCGGCGACGTGGCTTTTGATGGTGCTCTTAATCTTGCGGACAGAGGCATCAATACACATATTCTTGTGCGTGGTCCAGAATACAGGGCGAATGAATCACTGAAAAAAGAAATCGCCGCATCCGGCCTGTGCAGTCTTCATCTCAATACAAGTGTCGATTCAATTACAAAGACTGCAGAAGGCGTTATCGTAAACGCGCGTAAACCGGACGGACCTGAAAAACTGCACGCGGACGGCGCCCTCATATGCATCGGCAGGCGAAGCTCGCTTGAAGATATTTCAGTCATCGCCCGCAGCAATCGGTCCCCTGCTGAACTTGAGGAGGAGGGTCTTTTTCTCGCGGGTGATATTCACTCCGGAAGGCTGCGGCAGGTTACAATTGCATCCGGTGACGGCGTCCGCCAGGCCATGCACGCGGCTGAATTCTTACGCATTAGAAATACGTAAGACTTACGCAATCAATGTGCGTGATCTATTTTCCTGCAGCATTCTGACAGAAAAAACAGCTAATCGTCCAGAAGGAGTTTGATCCTCTCATCGATGATGTTTCCTCCGTCCACAACGGTCGCCCGCTTCAGCACATAATCGTCCTGCTCCCTGATAACCTTGTCAATGTAGGGAGCAACTCCCGCGCTTATGACCTCTGACGCGTCAAGTGCCCAGTAGGACGGGGCGTGGTTGTTGTTCCACACGATTATGGGGTTGAACCGTCCGAGTCTGTAGAACGGGGTTATGTCCGTGTGCGGGATGCCGGCCTCGACCCCATCGCTCGTTATGTCGATCAGGAGGGACCCTTCCCGCATTTCCTGCAGGTCTGAGAGAAGCAGGTAATTGCCCTGCGCCGGATTGTAATACCAGCAATTGATTACCACGTCGAACTCGCCGATTCTTTTTTTGAAACTCTCGAGGATATAGTCAAAATCCTTCTGAACAGGATTTTCAGCATCATCGATAAGGTTAGTGCCGAATACCTCGTAGTCGGTGACGCCTTCTTCCGCAAGCCTGTCAAACGCCCCACTGGCAACGCGTCCGTTTCCGAGAACGGCTATTTTCAGCTTTTTCGGCGACGCCTTGGCAAAGGGGAGCGCCTGGCATACACCGATATACCCCGCCATCCAACGGTTTCTTTCAAAGACGTATTCCTTCTTCGGGCCGTACATGTTTTCCCACGCAATGGCCGTCATAGCGTGTCGCAGTACGGCGCGCGTCATCTCCTTGCGCTCAGGAAGATAGATCCACCCCATTATGGTCTGGCCTTCACGGAAATACTCTATGTCGCTTATCCAGGGTTTAGGAATGCAGACGACGTCCTGTGAAAATGCCTCAGTGCGCGAGACCATGCAGGAACCGGCCGCTGTGTATTCTGAATCATCAATACCCAGGTGCCTGCCGTATCCTGTTTCAAAAAACAGCTTCTCCGGGCTGGATATCACACTGATATCCCTAGGCAGCAGGGCGACCCTTTTCTCCTGCGGCATACTCGATATTAGAAATCCTACCGTCTTCATATTAAAGCCTCTATTCCTTTGCACTTACGCCCCAGGGCATAAGCGTGTGTTTTTTTCAGTAACCACTAAAGTTGGATTGTTTTATGCCTGAACCTGAAATCGAATTCGGAATCCAGTTCATCAAGGATGGGCCTGTATATCTCCGGCAGCGTGGGCATCCGTACTCCCGTCAGCTTAAGTTCCCCTTCCATTATGCGGCGGGCGGAAATTGCGGCGGGAAGTGACACGGCCCTCGACATGGCTGAATCACCGTATGGTATGCCCTCGACAAGGAGCGTTGAAAGGCGCCTTTCCTTTTTGTTGTCGAATTCGGTAATAATCTCATCGTGAACCAGGATCATGTCCTTCTCACCCGGAGCATACGACTTCTTCTTCAGCATGAGATCGACCAGAACGTCTACATTGGCTCCTCTTTTCACGGCTACGGGAGTTCCCTCAAACAGTCCCAGCCACCGTAGTCGGTTCATTACATCGGAATTCGCTTCCTGATCCAGGAAAGCGGCTACATCTTCAACAGTTCCATTGCTCCTGCCGGCCAGCTGTGATGTGAACTGAAGATAGCTCTTCTGTGAAAAATCCCTTATTTCGGTTCCATCAAGCATATTCAGTGCAACAAGACTCTTCATTGTGTTGCACCATCCTGGAAATCGTAAAAGCCCCCGATACAGGCTTCTAGCTTCTTCCAGACCAAAGGAGGGAGCATAGTGCACGGAATCCCGGTTTGGATAG
>Ga0180434_10009872_pt1 | contig 10306 bp, 4 predicted proteins | sample SS_ome_7_FD_132453 | JGI IMG/M metagenome (GOLD analysis project Ga0180434, IMG submission 132453) | Hypersaline lake sediment archaeal communities from the Salton Sea, California, USA - SS_1_D_2 metaG | ecosystem: Environmental > Aquatic > Non-marine Saline and Alkaline > Hypersaline > Sediment... | reverse complement strand
TGCCCCGGGGATCGGACCTGGGGCCTGTGCTGCAGCTCAACGACAACAGCAGCGGCGAGCACTTCGAGTTCAGTTACTCGCCGGACGCCGGCTACGCGACCTCCGGCCACGCCTGGAGCGGTGAGGAGGACTACACCGTGCGCCAGCCCTTCGGCGACGAGGCGTCCGCGTTCCACACGATGCGCATCACCTACGACAGCGACGCCGCCACGTGCTCGGCGGCCGTGGACGGCCAGCCTGTCGGTAGCGTGCGCTTCAGGCCCGAGTGGTTCACGTTCTTCATGGGGGTGCCGCTGCGGGACACGGGCTACGCCGCCGACGTGAGGTTCGACAACTTCCACATGGACTTGCGGGGAGCCGGCGCTCTTCCGCGCGTCGAAGCGCCCAGCCAGGCCGCTCTGGCCCGGCACCGTCCGGAGCCGGTGCTCTGGCTGGGCGCCCCCGACACGTGGGAATCCATGGCGGTCTACGCGCCCTATGTGCTCAAGCAGGGCGGGCGCTACCTCATGTACTACGTGGGCAACGACCGCACCGGGGGCTGGATGTGGTCCCACATCGGGCTGGCGACTTCCACCGACGGTATCCACTGGACCAAGTACGGCGACAACCCGGTGCTCACGGACGGGGGAACGCCCTGCGTGCTCTACGGCGACTTCGGGGAGGGGGGAGCGCCCTACTACCGCATGTACTACCGGCGGTACCTCGAGGGCACGCGGGACAAGAGTGTGATCGCACTGGCCACCTCGCCCGACGGGATCAACTGGACGCGGCGGGATACGGTGCTGGGTCTGGAGCCGGGGGGCGAGCGCGTGTCCGGTCCCAAGGTGCTCTATCAACCCGATGGGGGCGCGACCGGGGATCGGTACCTGATGTACTACTACGCCAAGGAGTTCACCGGTGAGCGATGGCGCATCGGGGTGCGCTTGGCGACCTCGCAGGACGGCATCCACTTCGAACGCCGCGGTCCCATGGTGGTTAGCGGGGAGAGGAACAGCATAGACGGGCTGTCGGTGGGCGGGGGGCAGGTGCTGCGCATCGGCGGCACCTACCACATGTGGTACCGGGTGCGCAGCTACGATCCCCGCTGGCCCGGCAGCATCGCGCACGCCACCTCGCCCGACGGGCTCCACTGGACGAAGGACTACGACCGGCTGGCGGTGGAGAGCAGCGGGCAGCCGGGTGATGTGTTCTGCGCCATTGACGGGCTGACCGTGCTGCGCGATGGCAATGCCATCAGGCTGTGGTACGACACCGGCCCTTACGAACTGCACGGCGGCTGGGAGAAGGTGATCGGGTACGCGGAATACGGCATCTCGCGCTGAGGCGGCAGGTGGCGCGCACAGCCCGGCGAGGCTGAAAGATCCAGGACGACTGGAACCGGGAGGACGAGGATGAAGCGACAACTGATCACACTCCTGCTCATGATCGCGGCGAGTTCGACGGCGATGGCAGCGCCTCTGCGCGTGGCCGTGATTCCCTTCGCGCCCAGCGGCGGGCGGCAGGCCAGTGCGGTCGCGCGCGCCCTGGGGCCCATGCTGATCGCGCACCTGGAGAGATATGCAGACGTATCGGTCGTCCCGCGCGAGCAGACCGAGCCGCTGGGAGGAGAGGTCGCCCTCGGCGACGCGGGCCCAAGTGGGGCGGTGCCGCTTGCGGCCGACGCGCTGGTGGGCGGACGCGTGTCGGAAGCCGGCGGGAAGGTGACCGTGCGGCTGGTCGTCTGGTCGGTGGGCGAGGGACGCGCCCTCGCCGCCGCCGACCTGGACGGCAACGCGGGAGCGGCTGATCTGGCGTCCTCCGCGCTGGTCGGCCTGAAGTCGGCGCTTGGGCTGGGGTTGCCCGCGGCGCGTCCCGCTGCCATACCGGATCGCTCGATCATGGTAGCCGTGCTTCCGTTCGAGGACCTCTACGAGGCCAAGCCGCTGGGCGCCGCGGGCGGCGCCTTCGGGCAGGCGGTCGCCGAGCACCTGGCCCGGATTCCCGGGGTCACCGTCGTTCCGGCGGAGGAGACCGCCGCCGCGGCGTCCGGCCTGGGGGACTATGTCAAAGAATCCGCCGCCTCCCAGGCCGCGCGCGGCCTGGGAGCGCAGTATGCCGTGATCGGGACTTATTGCCCGGCGCGGGCGGCTGGCTGGGGGTACGCGCCGTGGAGGCCGCGACCGGCGCGGTGGCGGCGACGGAGATCTGCACGGCGCCCGAGATGGACATCCCGTCAATGGCCGTCGAGGCCGCTCTCGGACTGGCGAGGCGTCTCGCCGTGCCGGTGAGCGACGAGGTCGCGCGCCGCGTAGGAACCGTGGCTCCAGCGGTCCCCTCCTCCGTTGAAGCACGCATTGAGCGCGTGCAGGAACTCCGAAGAGAGCGCCGCTATCCGGAGTCGGAGATGGAGGCCCGCGCCGCGCTGGGCGAGGCGCCCAACGACCCAGTGCTCACCTACTACCTGGCCGACGCGCTGCTCCAACAGGAGAAACACGACGAGGCCGTCGCTGTGGGGGAGGAGGGCTTGGCGCACCTGGGTCAGCCGCGCGAGCCCTGGCTGCCTTCCTCTCTGCACAAGGTCGTGGCGGACTCGTATCTGGCCAAGGATCTATGGGAGAAGGCTCGCGAGCACTACCGCGCCTGCGCCCAGACCGTTCACGTGCCGACCTGGCGCGCGATGTACTACCTGGAGCTGGGAAGATGGCTGACGCGCCACGACAAGCCCGCGGAGTTGGCCTCGTGGACCAGGGAGATGGGCGACCAACTCGAACGCCCGGGCCAGAACACGGCGGGCGCATACGACGCCATGGTGCAGTGGTGCGAGGAGGATCTGGGCCTGACCCCTGCGGTCGTCGAGTTGGAGCGCAAGGAGATCGAGGCCATCAGCAAGGGGCCCCGCGCCAGCACGCGCGACTACATCCAGCGGGCGCTGCGCCGGCTGACCGAACTCTACGTGGAGAACGGGGACATCCCGGCCGGTGCGGCCCAGTTGCGCGAGATCGGTGAGGCCTATCGGGGCCAGGAGGCCGAGGCGTTTTCCTGCTACTACCTCGGCCTGCTGCTGGACCAGGCGCCCGCTCAAGCCGCCGCAGCCCTCGATGCGTTCCTGCTCGCCGCCGACCTTGCGGGCGACCTCTGGCTCGCCGGCACGGGGACGACGTACAGCACGCCGCTGGGCTCGGAGGCCCTGGCGCACGCGAGCGAGATCGCGCTGGAGACGATGAAGGATCGGGAGCAGGGGGTCCGGCTCCTGAAACGCCTCTACGAGCAATACGGCCCGGTGGGCACGGCCGGTGGCTATGCCGCCGAGCAACTGGAGCAACTGAGCGAGCCGCTGCCCGCCCCGGGTAAGTGGGCTCTTGTCGCGGAGTGCAGCACCATGGCGACGCTTGGGGAGGTGATCCGCGGCGGCGGCTACGTGGTCCACGCACATCGTTTCGGGATTGAGGAGCCGTCGCCGACGCACTGGGGCGCATACTCTCTGGTCGCCGGCGGAGACAGCCTGTCTCTCGCTCAGGTCGAGGACCTTCGGCAATACCTGCGTGCGGGAGGGTCGCTGTTGGTCGTTCTGGCCGGGTACACCGGCGGATACACGGCGCACAGCGTGCTGCCAGGCCTGGGGCTGTCGCCCGAGACGGGCGGCGGCGGCCCTGGCGGCGCCGTGGGACAGGTGACCTGGGCCAGGGAACTCTCGGACCATCCCGTCACAGCCGGGCTGGAGGCGGTGCCGGTGTCGCCGATGTGGGCGGTAGGAGCCCCGGCCGACCAGTCGCTGGTTCGCACGGGAGGCCGCACCTACGTCGCAGCCGGTGAGTACGGCCTGGGGCGGTTCGTGGTGGCCGCTGTGGACGGGACGGTGCTGGATGCTCAGCCCGCGGACGCAGCGGCGTGTCTGGACGCCCAGGCCCCACTGCGCGTGCTGCTCGCCAACGCGATCCGCTGGCTGTCGGAGCCGCGGGCCGATCCTTCCCGGCAGGCCCTTCTGACCCAATCCATGAAGGCCGAGCGGGCACTCTACAACCCCTCCGGGGAGATGTCGGAACGGAGCGTGCGCGAAGCGCTAGCCCTGCTGAACGCCCAGGGTGATGCTGCCACGCCGTCCAGCTGGGAGACTCGGCTGCGCGCGGCTGCTCTGCACGAGAGGCTCGGCGACCACGCGGCGGCCATACGGGAACTGCAGGCGCTCATCGCCGCGACGACGGACGAGGACGCGTTGGCCGCTGCATATCTCCGGCTTGGCGGATGCTGCGCCGCACAGGAGAAGCCGGATGCGGATGCCGCCCTTCAGGCCTATGAGCGCATCCCAGGCCCTGCCTCCCGCCCGGAGCGCATGTTGGGGTGGCTCAAGGCCGGGGTCCTGGCGTTCAGGCAGGGCCGGCCCGAGCGGGCGGCGCTCGCGTTGCAGCAGGCGGCCCGAACGACACCGGCAACGCCGCTCAAGGCGCTGGCCCTGAAGGGCCTGGAGAAGATCTACCGCGAGCGGGGCCAGACCGACCAGGCCGACGAGGCGGCACAGGCGGTCAAGGCCATGCGCCCGGACTCCCTGCGGCGGCTGCGCTTCCCGGAGGACCTGGAGCCGGCTGAACCACCGGGCGGCCGGCACTGACCGGACAGCATCATCCGTCAGCGAGTTGAGGGGCCCCCACCCGCGAGAGCACTCGGCTTGCCCCGCTGTGGGCCGCAGTCACGCCTGCGAGGGGTGGGCGTCACCGGCCCCGGCCGATCGCGACCGGGTCCCCCGGGCGGCCAGGGGTCCCACACACCAAGAGGCGCCCCGGAGTTGACCGGGCGTCGAAGACTCACGGCTGGGCGAGGCTGTTGATGTACTCCTCGATGTTCGTGTAGCCGTCGCCGTCGGCGTCCCCGTTCGCGTCGGCCGGGTCCATGGGGTCGAGCCCGGCCGTCTCCTCCCACGTGTCGGGCATGCCGTCGCGGTCGCTGTCAACCGGCACATCGGCGCAGCGGTACTCGGGCCAGCCGCCGACTTCCCACTGCGAATCAATGATGTGGCCGCGCCCGGCGCGGATGTTCCCGATGATGCGCTCGTCAACGGCGTCGCGCCTGGGGGAGGTGGCGCCGGCGCGCTCGAGCACGAGATCCAACGCCGCGCTCGCGCTCTGGGTCTCCACGGCGGGCACCTCGAAGGGCTCCTGCGCCCGCACGCCCTGCCTCTGGGCCTCGGTGAACTGCTTGGGAAGTTGCACCAACAGCCAGTTGTCCTCGCGCGCCTCGGGGAAGCCGTCGAGCACGTTGTCCGCAAGGTAGATCCGGTTGTCCGGGCCGCCGACGTGGAACGCGCGCAGGCGCGACGCCTCGCGGCTCAGGGGCTCGGGATCGTAGTACTCCCCCCACGCCGTCGGGCCCACCCTTCGGTAGTGCGTGCCCGTCGAGGGACCGGGACGCAGGTAGTTGCCCACGAAGTTCATCCGCCACTTCTCGAGATAGCCGTACCCGCACTCCGCGCCCCAGTCGTACAGCACGTTGTTGCGGAAGTCCAGGAGCACGCCGGGCGTCCCCGCCTGGTTGTGGCCGGGCCGCGGGTTCCGCGAGTTGTTGTGCGCGTAGATGTTGTGGTGGAAGGTGTACCCGCCGCCGTCCGACCGGATGATGGATCCCATGCTGTGGCCGCCCTTCACATGGACCGCCTCGTAGAGGCACTCCGCGATGATGCACCACTGGATGGTGATGTCCTCTCCAGCTCCGTTGACGGACAGCGTCTCGTCGGTGGCCCAGGTGCAGGAGCAGTGGTCAATGATGACGCCCCGGCAGTCGCAGACGGAGATCGCATCCTCTTCCACGCCTCGGATGTCACCCGGCCGAACCCGCAGGTGCCGGATGATCACCTCCTCGGTGCTGACGTAGAGGCTGTGGCCTCTGAGGCAGATGCCGTCGCCCGGCGCCGTCTGGCCTGCGATGGTGATGTACGGGTTCTTGATGACGATCTGAGAGTCCAGGTCAATGATCCCGCCCACGCGGAAGACGACGATCCGCGCTCCTTCCGCCTCGCAGGCGGCCCGGAGACTCCCGGGCCCCGAGTCGTTCAGGTTCCGCACGAACATGACCTGGCCGCCGCGGCCGCCGCGCACGTACTTGCCGAAGCCTTCTGCGCCCGGGAATGCCGGGATCGGTTCGGGCGCCGCGTTGGCCGCGGAGGCAAGCGACGCCAACAGCACCGCGAACGCAGCCAGTCGTCGAAGCATGATCCGTCCTCCTCAGTTGGTGTGCGCGCCGCGCACGCGTCGGCCCCGGTTCGAGGCCCGCAGGCGTTTGGCCTTCCGGCTCGTGCGCCGAGACGCCGGGCGACCGCCGCGCCGCCAGATGGCCGCTATCCGAAGACGACGCGGTAGTTCCAGAAGGCTTCGCCGCCGTAGGCGCCGAGCAACCCCCAGACCAGCCCCGCGGTGAAGAAGTGGCCCAGGGCCAGGCCCAGGAAGAAGGGGATGGCGGCGCGGTAGAGTTTCATACCGCCGAACTTGAGGATGATGACCTTCACCAGCCACACGACGAAAAACGGGCCCCAGAGCAGGCTGCCGTAGGCCGTGGCCGCGGCATAGCCCAGCGGGTGGAACGGGAAACCCACCACCAGCCGACGCCCCAGGAGCAGGCATCCCGCCAGGGCGGCGCCCCAGATCGTGGCCGTGGTGCGATAGCCGTCGGGCGGGCTGGGCTTGGTCGCGGCGAGCACGGCGGCGGGGTACTGCTCGGCGGCCACGATGCCGCCCCAGATACCGCCCCGCAGGTTCTCGCCGCCGTGCCTGTAGTAGGCGGTGAGATGGACGTAGAAGGCAACGCCAAGGCCCACGAGCAGAGCCAGCAGGATGACCACGGCCATGTGCCGCGGCTTGATCCTGGCCTCGCGGGCGATCTTGAGGCCCTCGGCCTGGTAGCCGATGAGTGACGCGAAGTAGCCCCTAGACAGGAAGGTGAACAGCGCGAAGAGCGTGAGCGTGCCGGGGAAGAGCCCCGAGAGGAAGGCCTTCTGGCCCAGCGTGTACATGAGGACCTTGCTCGGCTGGTAGTACGGGAAGAGCCACACCAGCGGCAGCCCCGCCTCGGCCCGGATGCGGGCGCACACCAGCGCGACCAGCATGACGACCCCCAGATAGGCGGCGGCCACCCAGGGCGCCATGCCGGCAACGCGGCAGAAGGCGCAGACGGCTGCGAAGCTGACCACGAGCCCGATCAACGCCCAGCGGCGGGGGATGGCTTCATCGGGCTCCGGCTGGGGGTGGCGTGTGAAGAGGTCGAGAAACGCGCGGGCGATGGCGCGCCGGGCAAGCCACAGAATCCAGAGCGCGATGACGAGGAACGCGCCGATGCTCTGTTCCTGCTCGAAGGGGACGTACATCACGTCCACGCCGTGGGTCGCCAGCAGGATGGCCTCGGCCTTGGAGAGGAGGAAGAAGAACCAGATCGAGAAGGCCATCTCGGCCGACATGAGAAAGCCGAACCCGACCAGGGCCGGCCGGTACTGCACGGAGAGCGGCCAGAGCCGTGTCCAGGGCCAGTGGGTGAGGTAGCCCTCCAGATCCCAGCACCTGCCAAACGAGGGCACCGCCGGGTAGAGGGCCCCCAGGATGTTGATCACGTTGTAGACGAACGCGACGCCGAAACCGAACCACATCGCCGTGTTGCGGAGGAAGGGCTTCTGGCCGGACGCGGTCCTCCGCGTGCCCAGCAGTTCCAGCGGCAGGTGGACGATGGGATAGACGAGCCGCTCCTCCTCGATCCAGCGACGCCGCACCAACACCATCATGCAGAGCATGCTGGCCCAGAGCGCGAAGAAGAAGCCGCTCCAGGCCAGGAGCGGCACCGCCCATGCGCCCCACGGCACGCGACCGTCCGGCGATCCGAGGTAGAGGCCGAGAATCACGTCCGGATCCCTGGGCGCCATCCAGTCAGGGATGTGCCGGTGGAGCGCGGCCAGGCTGGGGTCGTAGCGGGCGTAGTAGAAGGGGTAGCCGAGGAGGCAGATCCAGAAGCGGATCACACCGCAGCCCAGCATCGAGATGGCGATGGCGACGAAGCAGTAGATGAGCAGCATCTCGCCGCGGCTCAGAGCCAGCCGCCGTCCCAGTTGAGCCACGAGCGCGCCGACACCGACCAGCAGGACCAGCACCGCGATGGCGGGGATCGCCGGCACGCTCTCGGTCATCTGGCAGGCGTTGACGACGATCTCGCCCTGACGCACCCAGAAGCCGCAGACGATGGTGAGGCCGCACGCGAGAAGCAGCGCCCGCGCGGTCAGCCCCTGTGCCGGTGCTCGATGGTTATCTGCGTCCATGCCGCGGTGTGGCCCGCCAGGCACGATGATGCAGAAGCGAGTCCGAGTTCTCTCCCGCACGATGCGTCAACGGGCGGGGCGTCGCTCCACCTGCGCCGCGATCCAGACGGCGATCAACCACCCGCCCGAGGCCGAACATATCATTCTCGCCGGGTCCCCAATTCCATCCGGAGGTCCGCACACCCTTCGGCCGCCCACGCGGAGCGGGATGCGCCTCAGCGCGCACGGGGGCGGTTTGTGGGTTCCCGGCACGCCGTCACCGGGGCATGGGCGGGGCATGGGCGAGGGCCTGTTGGGTCGGCGGTAGGAACGCAGCAGCAGCCGCGGCCGCGTCTCCATCATTCCGTCGCCAGTTCGGCGATGGTGGCGCCGCCCCCGCCCTCGCCTCGGCCCCCGGGCCGGTGGGACTTGACGTGCGGGTGCTGGCGCAGCACCTCGAGCGCGGCGCTGCGCACGGCGCCCGTGCCGTAGCCGTGGATGATGCGCACCTGCGTCAGCCCGGCGACGACGGCGTCGTCCAGATAGCGCTCCAGTTGGTAGACGGCCTCGTCCACGGGCAGGCCGCGCAGGTGGATTTCGGGGGACACTTCGCGGGCCTTGCGTGCGGCGATCCCGGCGGATGTGGCCGAGGGCTCGTCGGCCACCGGCTGCAGGTCCTCCAGCGGCACGCGCAGCCTGAGCAGCCCCACCTGGACGTCCACCTGGGCCTCGTCGTCGGGCGGCGCGAGGACGGTGCCTTGCTTCTCGACGGTGCGAACGAAGACGCGCTGGCCCGGGATGACCCGGGTGAGCGGCGCCGGGGGCTGCGGTTCCGGCTCGGGCTCGGGCTCGGGAGGCGGCTCGGGTTCGGGCAGGGCCTCGGCGACCCGCTCCTCCATGGCGCCCAGGTCGCCGCGCGCCTGCTTGACGCGCTCGGCCGCCTCGTGAGGCTTGTGGCTCGCGCGCGCCTGCTGACGCAGGGATTCGATGAACTCCTCGGCCTGCAGGCGCGTCTCCTCCAGCGTGCGCTCGGCGTCGCGGCGGGAGCTCCGCAGCAGGTCCTGACGCTTGCTCTCAAAGTCGCTCAACAGCCGCTCGTAGCGCGCCCTGAGTTCCTCCCCCTGGCGGCTCAGCCTCTGAGCCTCCATGCGTTCCTGGGTCAGGCGCCGTTGGATCTCCTCGATCTCGCGGATGGCCTCCTCCAGCGCCGTCTGGCTCTGGCCCATCTGGCTGCGCGCGCTCTCGATGAGCGGCGAGGGCAGGCCCAGCCGCTGGGCGATGGCGAAGGCATTGCTGCTGCCGGGCAGGCCGGTGTTGACGCGGTAGGTCGGGCGCAGGCTCTCCGGGTCGAACTCGACCGACGCGTTCTCGATGCCTTCCACGGCGTAGGCGAAGGTCTTGAGTTCGCTGGAATGGGTGGTGGCCAGGGTACGGCAGCCGCGGCGGCGGAGTTCGGAGAGGATTGCCTTGGCCAGAGCCGAGCCTTCCGCAGGGTCGGTTCCCGCGCCGATCTCGTCGAGCAGCACCAGCGAGTTCGAGCCCGCCCCGCGCATCACGCGCACGATCTGCGTCATGTGCGAGGAGAAGGTCGAGAGGCTCTGCTCGATGCTCTGCTCGTCGCCGATGTCGGCGAAGATCTCCTCGAAGACGGCCATCCGGCTCTCCGGCTTGGCCGGCACGTGCAGGCCGGACTGCGCCATCAGGGTGAGCAGGCCGACCGTCTTGAGCGTCACCGTCTTGCCGCCCGTGTTGGGCGCGGTGATGACGAGCGTCGTGAAGGACTCACCCATGGCGATGTCCACGGGCACCACGTCGCCTGTGAGCAGCGGGTGGCGCGCCGCGACGATGTTTACCGCGCACTGCTGGTTGAGTTCGGGCTGGGCTGCGTCCATCTGGTGGCTGAGGCGGGGGTTCGAGAAGATGAATGCCAGGGCGGCCAGCGCCTGCAGGGTGTGGGCGGTCTCGTCGGCGCGCTCGCCCACCCTGCCCGAGAGCCGCTGCAGGACGCGGCGCACCTCCTCCCGCTCGGCCACGCGGGCCGCGGTGTAGTCGTTGTTGAGGTCC
>Ga0180434_10009868_pt1 | contig 10307 bp, 11 predicted proteins | sample SS_ome_7_FD_132453 | JGI IMG/M metagenome (GOLD analysis project Ga0180434, IMG submission 132453) | Hypersaline lake sediment archaeal communities from the Salton Sea, California, USA - SS_1_D_2 metaG | ecosystem: Environmental > Aquatic > Non-marine Saline and Alkaline > Hypersaline >... | reverse complement strand
TTTCTGCTACCACCACCCTCAGACGGCAGCCTGCACAATGAAAGAAGGAAAATACCCGTATGTCTGATTGCGGTAGCCCACGACTTCCGGACTGCGGGGCGGACTGCCTACAACCGCATTGGTGTACCGCTGGAGAAAGCAACAACTTGAGCAGGCTGGACCGGTCGGTGATGCTCTTGACGCCAGGGTCAAAAGTGAGGTGAAGCCAACTATTCGGCTGTTGCCAGCGGGCGAGAGGCTTGCGAAAGTGCCTTTGACGGTCCTATCCCTAACCAGGCTCGGCAGACCGCCCCAGCAGCGGAAGGTTTTGGCGGCTGCCGCACACGCGTCGGCAGCAGCTGATGGCAGGAGTGGCAGGTTTCCGGCGGCTGGGCCTTCCCACCGTTCGCCGCTGCCACGGCAACAGCATAGTCCACAAGCCCCGATACCCTGCCCCGCTGCCAGCCCGTCTGCCCACGTCCGCCAACCACTCCCTGCATCGCAGCGTCTTTTCTGGAAAACATCTTTGCCAAGATCAGTACCCCGCGGTCGCATGCCTACTCCATGGTCGTTTCGCCCTCGAAAGTCTCAGCCGCCACAGTGATGCCGCGACGGTAGTTCTCGCGACCAATCGCAAACGGCCGCGCAGAACTCCAGAACCGTCGACGAGCCTCCAGCCGCTCCAGACGAGCGATTCTCTCAGCGGGGTCGGGATGGCTTGCCAGCGACTCACCAAGCGAGTCGCCTGCGGCAACGAGCAATTCCTCAAGCGGATTGCGAGCGGTGATTCGCGTCATCTCCAGCCCGCCCCATTCTCGCTCAGCCACCCGCCGTATCAGCTCGACCGCAGCCCGCGGATCATACCTGGCAGCAATCGCCAGCCGCTGGCCCGCCGCATCCGCCTCCACCTCCTGATACTTTCGATAGCCCATTCGCGCGAGCTGCGGAAGCAGATTGACCAGGCCACCGATCGCTCCCAGGTCGATCTTTTCCAGCTGCACCGTCACCTGAAAGAGCTCGACACAGTGTCGCAGGTCGATGTGCGCCATTTCATGTCCGAGAATCGCGGCCAGTTCAGCCTCGGTTTCGATCATGTCCAGCATGCCCGTCGTGACAAACACCTGGCCTCCCGGCAGGGCCATGGCGTTCACCCCCGGCCATTCCACCACATGATACGTGTAGGGAACTTGCCGACGGCGAAGATGAGGCTGAAGCAGCCGGCCGACAGACGTCACATACGCTGCACGGGAATCGTCGGCAACGTCTCCGCCAAACAGTTCCCCTGCAAGTCGTTTGCCGAGTTCGATCTCCTCCGCATCAGAAATACGCGTCAGGCTCAGCCCAAACTGGTCCACATCGTGAACCACGTCACCCCAGGCCTCTGTCGCCGCGGTCAGGCTGACCGAATCATCTGCATCGCCGAGCACGACAAGAGCTCCGGCCGCGAGGAGTGTGACCACAACTGCCCAGAATCCTCGCTGCGCAATCATGGCTGCCGGTCCTCCAGGAGTTCGCGAACCTGCCTGCGAAAGCGGGTGTAGGCCCAGGAGGCCGCGATCAGCACCGCCCCGAGCACAATGAAGGAGGCGATGCGAGCGGGCGTGTCGAGGTTGCGAAGGTCGTAGAAAAAGAGCTTGGGGAGGCAGAGGCCAAGCACCGCCAAGCCGGCCAGCCGCAGGATCCGCTCCCGCATCGCAAAACCGGCCACCACAAGCAACGCGCCCTCCAGTCCCCAGGCCGCTGTAATCGTTCGCCAAGGAGCCTCGTGATACAGCAGCACCGCCCAGAGCACGGTCGCCATCGCGGCATACACGATGCGGCCCTGCCGGATGCCCCACACAAAGGCACCCGTTCCAGGAGGTGGAAAATCCGCAGGCCGTGGGCTCAAAAACATGCCCGCGAACAGGCACAGGATCACCACGCCCCCAATCACGACGGGCCCTGAAGCCCCTAGGGTGCCCTCGGGAATAAAGAAGTGCGTGCTCCAACTGCGGGCGAAGCCGGCCACCGCGAGCAGCATCGCCTGCAACCGAAGATCCGCAGACGCCCACCGCTTCTCCACAGCGAGCAGCATCACGCCAAGCACGGCCCAGGCAGGCAGTGCGAGCACACGTCCTAGCTCAAATCGCAAGAGGACCGCCACCGCCAGCGTGGCGAAATGCAGACAGAACCGTCTCATGAATGCTTCAACGCCAGGAGAAGACGGGCTCGCTCCCTCCTGCCTTGGTGGTGACCACGCGAGGAATGCGAAGGCGGCCGCGATGGGCATGACCGTGAGCAATCGGTGCGATATGTCAGCAGTCATGCCGAAGGTTGTGTAGTTGGCCAGAAAAAGCCTGCCAGCCACGGCTAGGCACAGGGCGTGCCCCTGCAAACGAAGCGACGGTTCGCCGAGCCACTCACCCACCGCCAGGATCAGCATCGCCATCAGCATCCAGGCAATCGCCACCGCCGGTGCCGGCAGCAGATGCCAAAAGAAGAGCACCAAGAGCCAGATGCTGCCGCCGGCAGCGAGCGAACGAAAGGCCCTGAGGAACGAGAGTCCTAGCGTGTGAAGTTGCCCTCGCGAGAGCTGCCAGCCGCATGCCCCGCAGACGACGGCCGCCGGCGGAAGCCATCCCCAGGCCTCTGCACGAGCCACCCCCACCGGCAGGCCGACCAGGAAACCGTTCATCAGAAACGTGACAACGCCACCAGCAATCCCCACAAGCTGCGTCTGAATAAAGAGTTCATCCAGATTAGCCCAGATCGCCAGTTGCAACAGAAGCCAGGCTGCCAGGAGTCCCGCCACACCAATATGGTGTGGCTCTAGCCCGAGCTGGCCGACACTGCCCTCAGCCACCACGCAGGCTGTTAGCAGCCCCATTGCCGCGTAACTGAAGAGGCTTTGCATACTGTGCTGCTGCCGTGGATCGCTGCAGTAAGCCAACACCCGATTGAAGGCAAAAACGATCGCCATCCCGACAGCATGGGGCACCCACCGCAGCGGTACCACCGCCCCCCACGACCATCGACCGCGATCATCGGCCGCAACCTGTAGCAGCGGAACCAGGCAGAAGGCGAAGAAGGGAAACGCCAGCAGCCGTAGGAAAGACTGCCGAAAGAAAACCCCCAGCAGAAACAGCGACTCAGCCTCAACCATCAGCAGGATCAGCCGCCAGCCAGCTGCTTTGGGAAACCGATGCCAGATCGTGACCGCAGTCGCGGCGGCGGCCACCGACACTGTCGCCTCGTAGCCTCCGAGAATGCCGCGGTCGAGAGGTGTGGTGCCGTCACCAAACTCCGCGGGCCTGCGGACCGCCAGCCGAATCAGTGTGCTTGCAATATAGGCCAACGCGACGCCAGTGGAGAGCACACCCGGCGACACAGTATTGGGCCACAGCCCCGTCGCTATTCCCAGCCCGCAGCAGAGATTTAAGGGGAGGATCGCACGGCCCACTCCTACTGTCGGTCCCTTGGCCAGTATCACAATGTCATAGCTCTCAAACGTCAGCCAGCAGATCAGTACGATCACATGCCCGGCAGTAAACCCTTGCCAGAGAGCCGCAGCAGCAAACATCTCCTGCCCGCGCAGCAGCAGCGTTCCGTAGGTGCACAGGAGCCCCACCAACGCCAGCTCATCCCAGCGAAAGCGGAGCGACACAACCAGCATTGTCGCCGCGAGGAGCACGCATCCATACGCCGACCACGACCCCACGGGCGAGATGACAATCGCCACAAAGCCAAACAGATAGGCAAGCGCCGTGACCAAAGGCATGCGGTAGAGAAGCGAGTGGCTCACCATGCCAGCCGCCACCGCCACCATCACGCCCATTGCGACCGCTGGATCCTCAATGATCCGGGAAGCCGGGATCCCATGAGCGGCATAGGCGGTGATATAGAGTCCGGCCCAGCCAGTGGCGACGATACTTGCCGAAAACACTCGGTACGCTTGCCACTGTTGCGCAAAAACGCCGCCCCCGAGCAGCCCCAGCGACACCACCGCCCCCAAGGCGAGTCGGCCACGGGGCCCGAGCTGCTGGAGCGAGTAGCCAACAAAGAGCGTGATGCCGATCACCAGCAGCAGCCCACCGATCCGATTGAGCCAGTGCCTACCGATCCACTCTTCCCAGAGGCGTGGCATCACCGCCTCTTCATCGTTTGGTTCCGCAGTGATGCCGCCTGACGATGCCTCTTCCACCTCGGCGCGTTCGTGGCGTTCCTTCCGCGGCTGCTCAAACAGCGAACGGGCGACCAACTCTTCTCTGTGGAGCTCTGGAGACGGGGCTGCGGGCGGCAATGAGGGTGCTGCTCTGAGCGCCACGGGCTGTGGATCTCCAACAGTTGCGACATTCACGATTGCGTCGCTCCGGTGCTCAGGCATTCCGCGGCGGCACGGCTCAGCAGCGTCTTGACGCCGTGCGGCTCCATTCACAACGGCCGCAGCACGGTGGGGCTCCTCTCTCCCACCCTCGGTCGCCGTCCCTGCTCGCGAGGCGAGGTCCTGGAGCGCAGTGCGGACCTCCCTGAGCTGCTCCTCCAGCCTCCGAGTCCGAGCGAGGAGTGAAAACACCAGCAGCGGGCTGATCAGCCAGACAATCCCCAGGATCACGACAACCAGTGCGAAGAGGAACTCGGCAAACATCACCGCTCCGCGACTGTGGTTGAGCGATCAGGCGAGCAGTTCTCTCAATCGTAACCCCAAGCCCGGAGCGCTACCTAGCAGCTGGCAGTTTTTCTGCCAACGTGTCCGCAACGTGCTGCCCGAGAGCTTTTGAGCCAGCTGGGGTGTAGTGGACATTTGCGGGCTGCTGCATTTCCGCCACCGTCTCGGCGCAGGCGAAGAACGGATCCGTGACAACGCCCTTCACCTCGTCAATCGCCTCCGCTGCTGCGGCGTTGTAGCGTTGGGCATCGCCTAGCACCCGACCAGAAGCCACTCGGGCAACGTTGTCGTCTCCCGCTAGATCACGATCTTCGCCTGCTTCTTAATCCGCTCAGTGAGCTTTTTGATGTTCGCCTGGTAGGCGTCAATCGCGACCTGCGGATGTGACGATGGCTCAGCGAGGTCGGCGAGGTTTTCACCATTGGGCCCCATGTACTTCAGGTCGTGAAGCCTGAAGTTCCAGTGAACGACATCCCACTCTCGATCACCAAGCCACTGATCAATCTGCTCCAGGCCGCGGGTCGTCGGGCCGAAGTTTATGTTTGGCTGGTACACATTGGCTTTCCCGGCAAGTGCCTCGCGAGCATCCACGTGATAGCCGATCGAGATCGAATCAACGATCAGGAGCACGTTGGGCAGCGTTGGGTCAACCTCGGGATCGGGAGACGCAGGATTCACCCGTCGCTGGATCTGGGCAGAGGCCGTCGACGCGACGAGGGCGATTGTGAGCAAAGCAGCAGTGGTGCGAAGCTTCAGCGTGGGGGGCTCTTGAAGATTGTTGGTTCTGTCGACCAGTGAAAAGAGCAGCGGCGTCTCGGGGCACTCTTCAATCCCAGTGACTACCCGGCTACGCTTGATGGCCTGTTCGATCTGGTGGTGAGCTATCCGACTGTCGAGCCCCTCGGATATCTGATGGCCCTGCAGCGGGACGTTTATCAAGCTGAGTAGGCCCCGGGTGCGAGAACGATTCGAGGGTGCCGTGGAGTTGGCCGAGCATGTCTTCGCCACGGAACTGCAAAGACTCATGGCCCATCTGGCTGAACGGCTCTCGGGCATGCACGACGGCCAGCTCAAGGTTCTCCGAAACTCAGTTGTAGAAAACCTGCGGGAGTTCTTCGAGCCGTTCCGGCGGCTGAACATACGCAGCAATTCAGAACTCGACATGCTGGTGGAAGCAGCCGAGCAGGTCATCACCGGCATTGAGCCCCAGTAGCTACGGGAGTCCAACCGGCTGCGGCAGATGGTGGCCAATGACTTTGAGCAGATTCAGGCCAGCGTCGGCGAACTGCTCAGCGATCGCCCCCGCAGAAACATTCTCAGGCGCGGGCATGCTGGAGATGCCGCATGAGTGAGCAGACAGCGATGGCGTTGGTCGTCGATGCTGGCGGGACTGTCCGGTGCATCTTTGACGAAGAGTTGGACCTGCGTGAGATCGGCAAAATCCAGATCACCCGGGCCAGTCATGCTGAGCCGGAACTTGACGGCTACTGGTGGGCTCAACTGGGACCTGCTGACTGACCGGTGCTCGGGCCTTGCGGCACCAGGTCGGTAGCGTCGGGGGCCGAAAGGCAGTGGCTTATGCACACACTCAAGCGTTGATCCGGATGCTGCGACGAATCTGTGGGACGTGCAGGCGGAGATGGAAAGCCAAAAGGGCAAAAGCACCCTGGCTATTCAGGCTGCCAAATATTGGATGCACGAAGCTGCTGTGACCGGTCAGTGCGTAGGTCTGTGGTAGATCTACGACCCGAGACGCCAAGTCGCGGAACCGTGGCATGACCTCAGGGCCGCAATCGGCGGGATGATCGAACCGACTGATGTCTCCGATGTCTGGATTCCGGCCCGCCTCAAGTTGCGGGATGAGCTCAAGCATCGCCTCATGGACCCCGTTGACATGATCGACCGTCATGTACGCGGACCAACTTTGCATCGCTGGCGTGATCCCGGGCAACGCGGGTATCGGGCGGCGACCCCATAGGGCTGCCTCAGATGCCGTCCCGATCAAGTCTTCGGTCGCATCCCAGGCGACTCGGAACTGATGCTGATTCGTCTGGATTGATCGGTTGCCGTAGCCAGCCCAGAGCAGGAACCGGGCGGTCATGTTTTCGAGAATCGGTCCCGTACTCCCGCGACGATAGTGGCAGTTCCCTTCGGCCGACCCAGAAATCGAGGGATGTTGGTCGGGTGAGATGAGGGGCTTGAGGGTCGGCCAAGAATCACTGCTGTTCCGCTCACCGACACCATCAGCATGCCGTTGTTCTGGCCCAACACCTCGTAGTCGATATCAAAACCGACCACAGCGTTTGCACCCAACTCAACCGCCCGATCCGCGAGTTCCTGCATGGCGATGTCGCGTGCCCTCTGCAGTTCCCGTTCATAGGTGCTGGAGCGGCCACCGACGAGATCACGAGTGCCGACGAAGAGATTCCTAAATTGGTTGTTGCCCCCAGGATTGCCTCGCCGGCAACCACCTCGAGGTACTGCTCGATTTTCTGGCCATCGACCGCGGGCGTTGTCGTCAGAAGCATGGCTAGCCTCGGCCGTGGTTTTGAGAAAAAGTCAGAAATCCGACTGCCCATCACTCTACCTGCCGACCGCTCTCCACCTAGTGCGGAATGAAGGAAAGCCGGCTATTTTGCGTCTTCCTGCCTGCTGGCTGTGACCTGCCCCCAGTATCGATACCGGGTTTAAGTTAGTCGCTGCTTTGCCGACCCCCCAGCCCAGTGCGGTTGCTGAGGCGTAGCCGAAGCGACCGCACTGGGCTGCACCGCCGCTGGTGACGGGGGACGGTAGCCCGGTGAGCTGTGAGGTCGTCGGGTGTTGTCGTGCTGTCTCCACCGCTCAATAAGCACCTTCGACTCAAGGAGCGTGTCGAATGATTCACGGTCCAGCAGTTCGTCGTGAAGCTTTCCAATATAGCTCTCGATGTAGCCATTCACCCATGGTGAGCCAGGCTCGATAAACAATGTCTTCACACCCCCCCTGGACAACCAATCTCGGACGATTTTCGCAGTGAACTCGGGACCGTTGTCGCTGCGGATATGGTCCGGCACTCCCCGACGCACGAGCAGATCACTCAACCGCTCCAGGAAATCCTGGCTCGTGAGCCTCTTGGCTACGTCGATCGCCAAGCACTCCCTCGTGTACTCGTCCACGATCGTCAGCATTCGGATCGGACAACCGTCAGCCGTGCTGTCGACCACGAAGTCGTGGCTCAAGACGTGATTACGATGGGTTGGCCGTAGCCGGATTCACGACCCATCGTTCAAAAACAGTCGCTTTCGCTTTGGCTGATCATCCCGGGCCTCGGCGAGACGGAGATCTTCGAACCGATCTGCAGCCAGATCGCGGCGGAAGCGACGGCCGCGCACTCGGCGCTGGTCTGGGGCCATGCCAGCAAGCCGACCGCCAAGGCCTGTGGCGAACAGGCCCTCGCCCTTGCCCGGAGCTACGTCCGGCAGCGTGTGGGCGGTGTGTTCTTCGCTCCGGTTGAGCTCGCCGCCGACAGAACGTCGGTCAACGAGGCGGTGGCGTCGCTGCTTGAAGAGGCAGGGATTCCGGTTGTCCTACTCGATCGCGATATCGTGTCCCATCCTCAACGTAGCTGATTCGACCTCGTCGCCATCGACCACCGGCGCTTCGCCCACACGCTGGTCGCCGACCTCATCGCGCGGGGCGAGCGGCGGATCTTCTTCGTGTCCCGGCCGCTGTCTGCCCCCACCATTGGGCTGCGGATCGCGGGCTACCGCGACGCGCTCCGCGAAGCGGGCATCGAGCCAAACTCGCGGTCGGTGCAGTTCGGAGAACCCGCCGACTCGGCGTTCGTCCGCTAGCTGGTCCGCGGCGATCAACCGGCAGCCGGGCGGTGAAGTGGGCGTGTCGAAAGCGAATGGTCTGCATGACGTGGCGGGTGCGGGCAGGCAGCGTTGGCAGCTGAGTAAAGAAGGGTTGCGGTGACGCCGCACGTACAGATGTTTCTGATTGCACCGTACTAGCGACGGCCAAGTCCCGTTGCCCCTCATGGCTCTGGCATCCGCTTTCAGAGAGGGCACCGCACGACCGGGAGGCTGCGGCCGACATGCTCGCTCGGCAGCACAGCAGGAGTTCAGGTAACGCCAGTGTTCGGATCTCGCTCGCTGACCGGGACATGCCGGGGTAGTTCCGGAGACTGGAGCACCTGCTGCGTTCCCGCGCTCGGCCAGCCTTTGCGCTAGAGCGGCTGCCACCGCCTGTACCGCCAGCCCGGCGGCACTGGCACCGCTTTCGCGGGGGAGCGCTCCGAACCACCCCCTGCGGACAGCTGTTACGGCGCTGGCCATCGGGAACATTGGCAAGCAGCGGCAAGCGAGGAGCGAGGATGCCGGTGCCTCGGCTGCCGCAGGTGGAGACTGCTGCGGGCCCGCCGCCAGCACTGGTGAGGCAGCCGTCCATCATGATACGTCACGCCTTGCCTGGGCGAAGCTGCTGGCACGAGTGAATGGGGAGTTTCCGCTGGCTTTTGTTGTTGCATGGCTCAGAAGCCAGCGGAGCCGGTCGGCCATACAGAACCAAGACGATACTTGCCCCGTCCCGAAGGGCATTCGTGAAGAGCCTTAGCCTCGGCCACGAAATGGCTCGTAAATCCTGATTTGAAACAGTAATTCGTTTGCGGAAAACTGTGAGTCATAGAGGCCACAATTGGAGGGGATCACAAACTCCACTTCGTTCATCGAATAAAAGCGATAACCGAGGTCGAACGTGATCCGATCGCTCAACGCGTACACCACGCCACCACCGGCCTGCCATGCAAAAGCTGTCTCTTGGACATCGGCAAGCCGTTGTTCTGAGAAAGTTGCTTGCAGCGAAACCGAAACTGCCCGTATGATCCAAACCCAAGTCCCTTGCGTTGGCCTGCCAGAACACTACCCGGCTAGCCACGCAACCCTTCCTAAGGTCCGTTTGCATGAAGACGTCTCTTTGCTTCGCCCTGACGCTGCTCTCGGCATGTCTTTCATTTGCCAATCCTTCGCACGCACAGGAAAAAACGATGCTGCCTCGCTGCTTTTTTGATATCACTGCCGACGGCCAGCCACTGGGACGCATCGTGATGGAGTTGCGGTCAGACGTGGTGCCGAAGACGGCCGAAAACTTTCGCGCGCTGTGCACCGGCGAAAAGGGCTATGGCTATAAGGGCAGCTCCTTCCATCGCGTGATTCCCCAGTTCATGTGCCAGGGCGGCGACTTCACCAACCACAACGGCACGGGCGGTAAATCGATCTACGGGGCAAAGTTTGCCGACGAGAACTTCACGCTCAAGCACACAGGATCCGGTGTGCTCAGCATGGCCAATGCTGGCCCCAACACGAACGGCTCGCAGTTTTTCCTGTGCACGGTCAAAACCGCGTGGCTCGACGGCAAGCACGTCGTCTTCGGCCAGGTCGTGGAGGGAATGGACGTCGTCGAGAAGATCGAGTCGTACGGCTCGGACTCCGGCCGCACAAGGGCCAAGATCGAAATCGCCGACTGCGGTGAGCTTCCTTAGGGCAGCCCCACAAACAGAACATTAAAGAGCTTGCTGCCGGGATAGGCCGCCACCCGTTCGATGGTCACGGAAAAACCGGCCCACTCCATCCGCTTCACAAACACCGGATCGTTGTCGGCCGACCAGACAACCAGACAGCCTCCCGGCCGGATCGCGGCCTTG
>Ga0180434_10009867_pt1 | contig 10308 bp, 10 predicted proteins | sample SS_ome_7_FD_132453 | JGI IMG/M metagenome (GOLD analysis project Ga0180434, IMG submission 132453) | Hypersaline lake sediment archaeal communities from the Salton Sea, California, USA - SS_1_D_2 metaG | ecosystem: Environmental > Aquatic > Non-marine Saline and Alkaline > Hypersaline >... | reverse complement strand
GTCGAGGCACCGAGGAGACCTACTGCCGAAGGATGGGGTTCGATCCCGAGATGCTTCGGTGGTATCACGGGCTCGAGTTCTTCGACTCGCTCCGGTGGGTCCTCAAGCTTGGCGAGCCGTACAGGATCCACACCGCGGAAAGCCTGCAGCGAGATCTGGAAGCGTGGCTGGAAGGAGCCGCGAGCGGCTGATCGCCCCCGCCCGTGCCGGTGACATCTTCGCAACGCTGTGGAGACGCCTCGCGGTAGGCTGTCGGTGCACGCCCGAAGGAGGAAGATGCCCAAGCGAAGCATCGGCGCGATCCCGTACCTCTACCCGGTCCCGATCGTCCTCGTCGGGGCGACGGTCGAGGGGAGGCCGAACTACGCCACGGTCGGCGACTGCGCGATCATGGGGATCCGGCCTCCGCTGGTCGCGATCTCGCTCGGCGAAACGGCGTTCACGACACGGGGGATCTGCAAGGTCGGGTCGTTCTCCGTTAACGTCCCGACGACCGAGATGCTTTCCCTGGTCGATTACTTCGGAACGGTGTCGGGGAAGGACGTCGACAAGTCGGCGCTGGTCGAATCGATCCCCGGAAAGATTCCGGACGTGCCGCTTCTTGCTGTCTGCCCGGTGAACCTCGAATGCCGGGTCATGGAGGAGTGTACGGTCGAGCATCGGCACGTCTTCGTCGCCGAGGTTGTCGAGGCGCACGTCGACGAGGAGTACGTCTCCGAGGCGGCCGGCCGCCCGCGGATCGCGCCGCTTCCGGAGCTCGATCCGATCCTCTACGCCCTCGACAACACCTACTACTCCGTCGGCAAGCCGATCGGCACCGGGTACCGGGAGGCGGAGCGGTTCCCGCGACGCCGGCCGTGATCGCCGAGGCGAGCGTTCGTCCGGTCCGCTGCTACTCCAGGTCCTGCCACGGCGTCCAAGCGAGCATGTGCGGCGCGGACGTCCGATCGATGTAGAGGAGCAGATCGAACAGCTCGGCGATCGGCTCCTGGATCATGTAGGACGTGCTGGTCGACGGGATGAATACGGTCCCGAAGTGCAGCAGCGCCCGATCCTCGAACAGCCAGTTCGTCGCCGAAGTGGTCCCTTCGATCCGCAGGTCCAGGACGCACGGCGAGACCTCTGCGGCGCGGAGCAGGTCGACGACCGCACCGTACCGGAGTCTCGGGATTTCGACGATCTCGTGCTGGGGCAATCCCCGTCCGCTCTCCGAGTCGACCACCGCGCTGCCGGGAAACGGGAAGATGGCGACATCGCCGATCCGCGTCGTCGTGGCGAGGACCACGCATTCGTCGCCGTATCGCTCGGAGAGGTGCCATCCCATCGCCGTCTGCGTTCGAGTTTCGATCCCTGCGACGTAGACGCGATCCTTGAACCGCCCGACGTGGTAGTTGTGCGCGCCCACGACGATTCGTCCGGACGAACCGAGGGACTCCTCCAGCCAGACGAGATTCTCGGCCATGCAGCTGTCGCGAAAATTGGTCGCCGTTTCCGGGTCTTCGCTCATCAGGGCGTAAAACTCCGCGCGCTGGAGCAGGACGCGGGCCTCGTGGAGCGCTGTCTCGTACGCGCCTGCGGAGGGCCCGGCGTGCCGCGCTCGACTCCCGGCAATCTCGTCGACGACCCAGCGGAGATTCGCGCGGCACGCGCCGTCCGGATCCGAGAACTCCGCGATGTGGTACATCGAGCGGTAGCGGAAGCAGTCGAGCGTGCTCTCGAACGCCTCGACCCGCGCCGGATCGACGTCCTCGATGAATCGGAGCAGCGAATCGATCAGGAGAATCGATGAACCGTCGTGGATGTCGATCCCGTGGAAGCTCAACGGCCGCGCACGGCCTGGCGAGGCGTTGAACGCCCGCATCCACTCGATGAGCGACAGCATCTCCTCGTGATTCCACGGCGGACAGTAGACGCGAGCAAGGATCTCCGCCGGGTCTCCGTTCCCGTTCCGGACGTACTCGTTGACTTCCACCCCCTCGCCGTAGGGGAACTCGAACGCGAACGCGTTGAAACCGAGCTCGGTCGCGAGGAGCTCCATCAGGCGCAGCCGCGCCGTGAAGAACTCTCGCGTACCGTGTGTCCCTTCCCCCAACGCGACGATCCGCGCCCCTTCGAACAGCGGGAGCAGCGGAAGGAGATCCGCGTGCCCGGCGACGAACTCGACGGGGTCGAAAGCGAACGCGTTCTGCCGAACCCAGTCGATCTCGTCCTGGTCCACGGCGGCGTGCACCCCCGCTCCCGCGAGCGCAACCAGCACAACTGCCACAAGCCGCTTCAGAAGAAGATGGCGCATCCTGTTCCTCCCCTTCGCATTCTTCGTGGTGCGAGCCTTCCGCAGGACTCGCCGGGCCTTAAGTGTACCAAGGAAAGGAGCCGAGAACGCCGGCGCGGTGAACGCAACCAGAACCGAGGGGGCGGGGGCACACCCCCCGCCCGATTCCGGAGTCCTCTCGATTTGCACTCGATGCTCCGGCGATGCATGGTAAGGCGGCTCGCATCAAAGGGAGGGCGACATGTCCGATGCACCGGCCCGACGGGGCGGCTGGAAGTGGACGGCGTTGTTCGGCGTCTGGGGCGTGGCGCTGGCGGCGCAGATCGCGTTCTTGTTTCTGCTGCCTGCCGGCCGGATCGGCTGGCTGCTCCTGGCCGGCTGGGCCGTGTTCGGCGTGTCCGCCGTGCTCGGCTGGGTTCCCATCTTCCTGTTCCGTCGTCGCGGCGGCGTTGCCAAGAAGAGGAGCTATGTCCACACGACCGAGCTTGTGACCTCCGGGCTGTACGCGATCGTCCGCCATCCGCAGTACCTCGCCGGGGACTACATCGCTGTGGCGGTGATGTGCATCACGCAGCACTGGGCGGCTCTCGTCGCGGGCGGGGTCGCCGTCGTGACGAATCGGCTGTCCATGATCAAGGCCGATCGGGACCTCGGGGCCAAGTTTGGCGATCCGTATCGAGAATACATGGCGCGCGTCCCGCGGGCGAGTCTGCTCGTTGGACTGTGGCGTTGGGTCCGTCGCCGGCCGTAGCTCAGCCAGCTACTTGTCAGCGTTCAACGAAGAGTAGATCTCGTCGAGCGTCTTGCGGTGCGGCGTGCCGGCCTTGGAGAAGTCCTCGATCTTGTCGCAGGGGTACTCGTCGCAGTGGGCGCAGGTCTCGACGTGCCTCGGGATTGCGCAGAGCCGGATCGCGCATTCATGGCAGTAGCCGATCTGCCGGCCGGTCGTCGACAGGCATCCATCGCACATCATGTCTGCGGCCGTCATCTCCATCCCGAACTCCTCCGACGTTTTCCTCGCCGTCCGTTCGAGGGCTTCCGTGTCGTTTGCCTGCGTCGCCTTGTACGCGTCGCAGTCCGTGCAAATAATGCCGCAGTAGGCAATCATCCGATCGTCCATTCGCGCTCTCCTTTCAAGTCGGCTTGTCGGCTCAGGGTAGAGTGAAGCGGAGCCGCGGGCAAACGGGAAGATCTTCGGCCCGCTTGCGAAGCGAGCTCCGGACAGCGGCTCGACGGCCGGTTCCGTGAGCCTGCCGTCCGAAGCAGGTGGCGGCTCGATGAGACGAGTTCCTCGATCTCCGCGAAGCGGAATCCCATCGACTCGTAGAAGTCTGCCCGTGAAGCAAATACACTCGGTGCAAGGAGGTCGTCCACGTGAAGATCGGCATCATCATCTGCGATCGATACCGCTCGTGCGGAGGCGGCAAGTGCTTCCGCGCGATGCGAGAGCGCGCGGGAGGATTCTCGCGCTATCCGGCGGACGAGCCGCTAGAGATCGTCGGGTACTCGTCCTGCGGCGGCTGTCCGGGAGGGAACGTCGAGTACGTCCCGGAGGAGATGATCAGGAACGGGGCCGAAGCGATCCATCTGGCGACCGGTCTCGTCGTGGGATATCCACCCTGCCCTCGCCAGGCGTACTTCAAGGAGTACATCGAAGCGAGGTACGGCGTGCCGGCGATCGTTGGGACCCACCCGATCCCCCAGAAGTACTACGCCGTGCACAAAGAGCTCTCGTCCTGGGCCGGAATGAAGGGCAGGACGGATCTGCTGGCGACCGAGGAGGTCCGCAGGGCCTACGACTGACTGCACGGGCCGGCAGCGACTCGGCCCGTGTTCTAGGGGCTGGCCCAACTTGAACGGACACGGGTCGAACGCCCGGCCGAGCGCGAGGACCTTCGTTTCGCTCGATCGCACCTCCACGAGGCCCGCGGCCGTGAGCAGCGTCCGATACGCCTCAGGCGGCTTGCCGTGCAGCAGGGGCGCGAAAGTCGTTACGGACTCGACCCGGATTGCGCCGAAAGGAGCTATCATCACGGCGTCATGAGCGAACGATCCGCTCCGGAATTCGAAGGCGAGCTCGCCCCGGTCGTCTACCGGGATCGCGGCGTCGATCTGCTGGACCAGAACCAACTTCCCGAGCGCACGGTCGTCCTCCGCCTCGCGACGGTCGAGGAGGCGGCCGAGGCGATCCGCACGATGAAGGTTCGCGGCGCACCGGCCATCGGGATTGCGGCGGCGTACGGCATAGTGCTGGCGGCTGACGGGGTCCCCGCGACGCTCGAAGAGATGGAACGCGCCGGTCGGACGCTCCGCTCCACGAGGCCGACCGCGGTCAATCTCGGATGGGCCGTCGATCGGATGCTCGGGGTCTTCAGCCAACGGGCCGGTCGATTGCCGGAAGAGGTCCGGGAGGCCCTTCTCGTAGAAGCGCGTCGGATCCACGCCGAGGCCATCGAAGCGAACCGGAAGATCGGCCGGAACGGGGCCGACCTCCTTCCGGAAGGGGCGCGCGTCCTGACGATCTGCAACACCGGCGCGCTGGCGACCGGCGGCTACGGGACGGCGTACGGCGTGCTCCGCGCCGCGCACGAGGCCGGGCGGCTGGCGCTCGTCTACGCCTGCGAAACGAGGCCGCGGCTTCAGGGGGCCCGGCTGACCGCGTGGGAGCTTCTGCGCGACGGGATCCCGTTTCGGCTCCTCTCCGACGGTGCCGCCGCCTATCTCATGTCGCGCGGCGGCGTCGACGCGGTCCTCGCCGGCGCCGATCGGATCGCCGCCAACGGCGACACCGCCAACAAGATCGGGACGTACGCCCTCGCGGTGGCGGCGAAGCGCCACGGAATCCCGATGTACGTCGTCGCCCCGACGTCGACGGTCGATCCGGCGACGGCTTCCGGAGCGTCGATCCCGATCGAGGAGCGGGCCGAGGACGAGGTGCTCGCCGTGCGCGGGGTGCGCCTCGCGCCGTCCGGAGCGTCGGCCTGGAACCCGGCGTTCGACGTCACTCCGGCGGAGCTGATCACCGCGATCGTCACCGAGACCGGCGTCCATCGCCCGCCGATCGACTTCCAACGAAGGGCGAACGGATGAACGACAAGCTGGCCGAGGCGTTGGAGACGGCAATCAAGATCGAAGAGGCGGCGCGGCTCTTCCTCCTGTCGCGCCAGTTCGGTTCGTCGTAGTGTGGCTCAGGCTGCCGAGGAACCGCGCTAGAAATGAAGAAACGCGGCGGCCAGCCGCGACGCCGTCCGATCGTCCCGGACGGGCGAGTCGATCGCCTGACGGATTTCTTCGGCGTACTCGGGGTGCTGCTCGATCCCGGCCTCCATCTGCAACTTGGCCTCGTCCGGGGCGGTCTCCGGGTGCGGCTGGATTCCCCACACCGGACGGTCCCCGTAGCGCATCGCCTGCACCGCGCAAGCGTCGTTGGCCGCCAGGACGCGCCACGGCGCGGGAGGATCGACGACCTCGTCGAGGTGCGCGGCGAACGCGTGCCAGGGGTTCGGCAGGTCCGCGAGCAGCGGATCCGACGCCACGGTGCGGACGACCACCCACCCGAGCTCGGGGATCGGCGCGCGGCGGACGGACTCGGGGTCCGAGATCGCCCAGGCCAGCATCTGATGTCCGAAGCAGCTGCCGAGAACGGCGAGGCCGCGATCCACGGCTTCGCGCACGGCGTCGGCCTCCGCGTCGAACCACGCCTCCGGACTAGAGAACGTCGCGTCCGAGCCCGTCACGAGTAGATGCGTGTAGCGGTCGAGCGGCGGGATCGGCTCGTTTGAAGGCACGTGGACGGCGTCGAACGGCACGCCGCCGAAGTGTCGCGACCACTCCTCGACCGGACGGTAGACCGACCGGTCGGTCGAATTGCCCAGAACGAGGATCCGCTTCCGCATGGTCGGAGCATAGAGGACCGTCGATGCGGGATCAATCGGGCTCCGCTGCGTCTCGCCTCCGCTTCGCGCCCGGTGAGGCGTCAGAGACGGTGGGCAAACGGTCACACCGCAGCGTGAAGCAGTGGAGTCCGGCTGGATCCGGTAGAGTGACTTGCGAGAGGCGGCGATGAACGTGGAACGCACGCTCGGACGAAGCGGGATCAAGGTCAGCGCCGTCGGTCTCGGCACGGCGCGGATCGGAGGGCTCGGCTATTCGCGATCCGGCGACGACGAGACGCGGCTGATCCCCGAGGCGGTCGAGGAGTCGAAGCGCGCGATTCGCCGGGCGCTCGACCTCGGGATCACCTTCTTCGACACCGCCGACGTCTACGGCGCGGGGCGCAGCGAACGGATCCTCGGCGATGCGCTCGCCGGGCGCCGCAACCAAGTTGTCATCTCGACGAAGTTCGGTGAGGGATTCGAAGAGGCCACCGGAACGGAGATCGACGTCGACGTCACGCCGGAGTACGTCGTCCGGGCGTGCGAGGCGAGCCTCCGACGCCTCGGGACGGATGCGATCGACCTCTACCTGCTGCATCTTCGCGACTTCCCGATCGATCGCGCCCCGGCCGTCCGCGACGCGCTCGAAGAGCTCGTCTCCGCCGGGAGGATCCGCGGCTACGGATGGAGCACCGACGACGTCGAGCGTGCCGCGCTGTTCGCGGAGGGACCGCACTGCGTCGCGATCGAGCATCGGCTGAACGTGATGATGGACGCGCCCGACATGCTCGCGTTCTGTGATGCCCACGACCTGGCGAGCATCAACCGCGTCCCGCTACTGACCGGTGTGCTCACGGGACGTTGGGGCCCGGATACGGTGCTACCTGCGGACGATCGTCGTAGCGACTGGTTCAGCGACGAGGGGTTCCAAGGCTTCCTCCGACGCGCCGAGACGCTTCGCCCCGTCCTGACCGAGGACGGACGCAGCTACGTCCTGGGGGCGCTGGGGTGGATCCTGGCCCGGAGCCCGCGCGCGATCCCGATCCCCGGCTTCCGCACCGTCGAGCAGGTCGAAGGCATCGCCGGGACGATGACGCACGGCCCGCTGAGCCCGAACCAAATGGCCGCCATCGACGAGCTCTTGTCGACGGGCTAGGGATCCGAACGGCCGATGCCGGTCTCGCGGCCGCCCCCGAGCTATGTGCTCAAGTGCGCTGCGAGCCGCTTGGCCAGCGCGACGATCGTCAGGATCGGTGGCATCCCCGGGGCCGTCGGGAGCACGCTTCCGTCGCAGACGAAGAGGTTCTCTACACGGGTCTGCAGATTCTCGTCGACGATCTTGCCGATCGCGGCGGTGCCGCCCGGATGCGCCCCTTGGGGGCCCGAGACGACGATCGAATCCCGCTTCGCACCCGCCTTCACGAGGATCTCAGTCGAGATCGAAGCGCCTTCCTGCAGCCGTGCCCGATCCGCGTCCGTCACCGGCTTGCTCACCGATCCGTCCGGCCGGACCCGTCCGGCCGAGTCATCTCGGCTCTTGGTCATAATCCCGAGCAATCGGTTGTCAGGAAGGGTCAATCCCTTGGGTCCGAGCTCCATGAAGCGGACCAACCGGTGATGGCTGACGTACGTGGACAGGATGAACCCCTTCTCCTCGTAGAAGTCGTGGCTGCCCAGGGCCATTGGAGGCTCGCCGATCATGTGGGCGTCCTCCGAGACCCCGTATGTGTTGACGAGGAGATCGATAAACAGCCCCGAGCCCGCGTCTTCGAAGCCCGACCGCTGCAGGATGACCGGGCTGGCGAATCCACCGGCGCAGAGCACCACCGTGTCCGCGCGCCCGCTGACCGCCTCTCCCCGCGGTCCTTTCCCTTCGACTCCGACGGCCGTCCCGTTCTCGATCGAGACCGTATCCACGGTCGTCTCGTAGGCGACCTCCGCCCCCGCCGCGACGGCCTCGTCCAGATACCTTGTGGCCGTCCACTTGGCGTCGTTCGGACAGCCAAAGACGCACTGCCCGCAGCGCTTGCACCGCGCCGGGTCGATGAACTTGGGCATCGGCTCCATCGCGTAGCCGAGCTCCCGGGCGGCGTCCCGGACACGCATCGACCCGTCGGAGAGAAGGCCCTCCTCGATCGGAGCGACGTGCATCTCCTGTTCCGCTTCGTTGAGTTCGGCGTCCAGGTGGACGCCGAGATCGGCAAGTTCCCCTTCCAGGCACCGCGTCGCATTCCCGCAGGAGACGACCGTGGAGCCGCCGGCCATGAGGGTCCTCCAGAGGACGACTCCCTCCTCGGATTTCTTGGGCGTTCGGGTGAGCGGATTCGCATCGAAGTACGGCAGCGTGTGCCGGAAGCTCCCGAGCTTCTTCGCCCGCGGGCCTTTCTCGATGACCAGTACAGACGTCCCGCGGTTCGCCAGTTCCCGAGCCAGCGTCGCGCCGCCGGCGCCCGATCCGACGATCAAGACCTCGTACTCCTTCCTCTCCATCATGATCGCCTCCCGCAGACCGACCCGGGGCAGACAAGCCGTGCTGCCTGGCAGCCTAGTACATCCCGACGTTTCGATGCCAATCCGGGGAGGATCCCGACGTCCTACCCGCCGATCGGACTTGCGGTCCCGCGTGGCGTCCGCGTCGCGCCGGAGCGACCGGTGTGCCGATAAAGGGTTCCAGGAGGTGCTCCGCCGCGCCGGGCGCCGGCTCTGCCGTGACGACGACCATCCAGACTGAGTTCAGTTCTACGTTCTCGGAACTGCAGTATTATGTCCGCAGAACTCTCGAAGGAGGTTCGTATGAAAGACAGCGTCTCGCGGCGCTTCTTCCTGTCGTTGGGTGTAGTGCTCGTTGCGCTGTCGTTCCCGGCGCTCGTCGTCAGCCAGGAATCGGACTTCGTCCCGGCCTGGAGCCCGCCCACGCCGGAGTCCGTCGCGACGGCGTTGGACGGCCTTTCGTTCCGGGAGTTCCTCGACGAATCCTACGTGCTCTACTTGCAGCGGTTCCCCGAGATCGTCACCGTGAACGGGCTCGCCCGCGTCATCGGAATGGAGGAATCGGGGGTCAACGACTACTCCGCCGCGTATCGTGAACAGACGGAGCAGATCGTGGATGTCATTCTCTCTGTCCTGCGAAGCCACGATCGAGCTTGCCTCTCCTACCAGGAGCGGGTCTTCTATGACGCCTACGAATGGACCTGGGAGAGCCTGGTCGCAGCCCGCGTCTTCGCCTTTCCTCCCGACGTGCTGAGCTACTACTCGACCTATCCGACGTATCTGTTCGATGTCTTGGCGTCGAGCCACGAGCTTCTGAGCACCACAGACGTCGAAACGTTCCTCCACCGGGCGTCGAGCATCCCGCATCAACTGAGCCAGCTGCGCGACGAGATCGACAAGCTCGTGACCCTGGGGATGCCCCCTCAGGCTGCCGTGTTGCGAAACAGCCGCAGGTCCCTGAATCGCACCTTCGCTCGGGGGACGACGAATCCACTGTACACGCGGCTCCATCAGGGCCTGCGCGGCATCGACGGATTGGATGCTGCCGAGCGGCAGGGGTTCCTGGACCGGCTGCTCGCCATGCTCTCGGAGCGCATCGTCCCCGCCTACCGGGAGTTCTCGGACTACCTTTCTTCTCTGCTCGATTCCGCGCCGGCTTCGGGCGGATGGTATCGGTACGCCGAAGGCGAGGCGTACTACGGATTCATGCTGAGGGGCTACTCCCAAGTGGACTCGACCGTAGCGGACATGCACGCCCTGGCGCTCGACGAACTCGCCAGACTGCGGGGCGAGATGGATGCGGCATCGGTGGGAATCGGTCTGCCGGGCTTCCAGGAAGCCTCGACTCTGTTGGACGACATTCGCGCGCTCGTCGACGGCTACTCCGGAACCTCGGCGATCCGATCCGCGTTCCTCGACATGATCCGAATGCTGGAGGCGCGAGTCCCGGAGGCGTTTGACACCCTGCCGACGACGCCCCTCGAAATCGTGGCCGGCGCGAGGGGATTCCAGACGACGCCCCAGTCTTTCGACGGCCTGCAGCCCGCCACGTTCTACGTCAACACGACCCACCCCAACCTGAGCGAGCTCGAAGTCGCCTGGGTCACCTGTCACGAAGCTTGGCCCGGCCATCACCACCAACTGGCGATCAGCCGGGAGTCCGACCTTCCC
>Ga0180434_10009866_pt1 | contig 10309 bp, 5 predicted proteins | sample SS_ome_7_FD_132453 | JGI IMG/M metagenome (GOLD analysis project Ga0180434, IMG submission 132453) | Hypersaline lake sediment archaeal communities from the Salton Sea, California, USA - SS_1_D_2 metaG | ecosystem: Environmental > Aquatic > Non-marine Saline and Alkaline > Hypersaline > Sediment... | reverse complement strand
GGAGAGGAGCTATGGCGACACGAGGGATTTATGGGCAAGGAAGACATCCTGAACAAGTGGGCGGAACTCGGAGTGCCGATAGAGCCGCCGAGGGGATAGCCGTATGCTCGAGACTATCTTCGTGGGGCTTTCCCGTGCCGTTGAGGGGCATCCTGCCGTGGCACTCATGGCGGCCGTTGCCTGGGGCATCCTGAGTATTATCCTGAGTCCCTGTCATCTGGCCAGTATTCCATTGATCATCGGTTTCATCGATGAGCAGGGAAGAATCTCAACCAAGCGCGCGTTCGTCATCTCGCTCGTATTCTCCCTCGGTATTCTGATCACCATCGCGATCATCGGCGCTCTGACCGCAGCGGCCGGCCGGATGATGGGAGATATCGGCCGAACGGGGAATTACCTGGTAGCCATCGTCTTTTTCGTCGTGGGTCTGCATCTGATCGGCATCATCCCCATACCCTGGTCAGGGCCCGGTGCTGTCGGCACTAAGAAACGGGGTATGCTGGCAGCCTTCCTTCTCGGCCTCATCTTCGGCGTGGCATTGGGGCCGTGCACCTTCGCATATATGGCGCCCATGCTCGCGGTTACGTTCCGAATCGCCGCGACTCAGATGATCTACGGCATCGCCCTGTTAGCCATGTACGGTGTAGGACACTGTTCGGTCATCGTATTGGCGGGCACCTTCACGGAAATCGTTCAACATTATCTGAACTGGACCGAAAAATCGAAGGGAGCCGTTATCGTAAGAAAAATCTGTGGAATTCTGGTCATCCTCGGCGGATTCTACCTGATCTATGGAGCGCGGTAGAAAAGGACATAGGGATCGATGAAATAGCTGATCTCATACTTATGACTACAAGTAACTGAAATCATAGCAATTATGAACATTGCCCGAATCTTGCATGAGTGTGTCAGGGTAATTTTGAATCATGACAACCGAAAACGGAAAAGGGTGTATGATGACATCAGAATCAGAGAAACTGAACATACTTATCCTTTGTACCGGTAACTCCTGCCGCAGTCAAATGGCGGAAGGATTCATACGGAATATACATTTCGAAACAATCGACGTGTTGTCCGCGGGGATAGAGCCGAAACAACTGGATCCCCGGGCCGTGACGGTAATGAGGGAAGTGGATATAGATATCTCGGGTCACCGTTCGAAACATGTCAAAGACCTCATGAATATCGGATTCGATTTCGTTGTCACCGTATGTGACGGTGCCAATGAAATGTGCCCAATTTTCCCGGGCAAGGCAACGGTCATCCATAAGGGATTCGAAGATCCGCCACGTCTCGCGGAAAACGCCGCCACCGAAGAGGAAGCATTACGACACTATCGTCGTATCCGCGATGAAATCCGGGAATTCATAGAGGAATTACCCGAGTGGCTGGAGGATAAATAAATGCGGCGGTACTATTCTGATATTAGTTGTCATAACTCGGGGCAATACCCCCTGAGAAGATGAAAATAGTAATGGGTTCTGTTCAGGCGATACAGAAACGATCTAACGGCACTATTCTAATGTTAGAATAGTGACCGGTTTTTCTATTTACGAGGTAGAATAATGCTCTTCCCATGGGGCAGATTGACTGCACAAAAGAGAAAAATCTCGCCCCATTCCCTTCTTCGCCTTCGTAAAAATTCCTGACTTAGGCGGGGGCGTTTAACCTGGAAACCGACAACCGAATCCCGACAACAGTACATGTTTTCAGCATTGAACTGAAAGCATGTGCTAAAACATCTTGCCGGACGTTCTCGGATAGGCGATCACGTCCCGGATATTCTCCATGCCCGTCAGATACATGAGGAATCGTTCAAAACCGAGACCGAAACCGGCGTGCGGGGCGGATCCCCAGCGACGGAGTTCGAGATACCATCGGTATGTTTCGAAGTCCAGATCGACTTCATTTGCCCGTTTTTCGATGAATTCGAGCCGTTCTTCCCGTTGACTACCGCCGACAAGCTCCCCGACAACCGGTGCGAACAGATCCATTCCCGCAACGGTTTCGCCGTCATCATTGAGGCGCATGTAGAAGGGTTTTACGGTCTTCAGAAAGTCGGTGATGAACACCGGTTTTCCGAAGACATCTCCCGCCAAGTACCGCTGGTGTTCAGAGGAGAAATCCTCTCCGATATCCGGGGGCGTATCAAAGGTTCTTCCCGATTTCTTCAGACGATCCATCGCTTCGTGGTACGATATCCGCGCGAATTCATTGTCCAGTATCGTCCTGTATCGTTCTCTCAGGCCTTTCTCATAGAACTTCTCGAAAAACGCGATCTCCTCGGGGCACCTGTCCTGGACGTACTGCACACAGTACCGCAGAAACTGCTCCATGAGGACCATGGTGTCTTCCATGTCGAAAAACGCCATCTCGGGTTCTATCATCCAGAACTCGGCGACATGCGTTCTGGTATCCGACGGATCAGCCCGGAACGTCGGCCCGAATGTGTAGACCTTGCCCAATGCCAAGGCCAATGGCTCCGCCTCGAGCTGTGCACTCACCGACATGAACGATGGCGCTTTGAAGAAGTCCTTTGAGAAATCAACCTCCCCGTTGATCTTCGGCACATTGTACAAGGGCAGCGTGGTCACCTGGAAGGTCTCGCCCGCACCTTCCGCATCACTGCTGGTGATGAGAGGTGGTTGGACGTAATAGAACCCTTCTTTATCAAAGAATGTATGGATCGCCAGAGAGAGGTGATGTCGAACCCTGAAGACATTTCCGAATGTATTGGTCCTCAGTCTTAGATGTGGCATGGTTCTCAGGAACTCCAGGGAATGCCGTTTTTTCTGAAGCGGATAGTCGTCATCAATGGGTCCGATGATTTCCAGTTCTTTTGCATGGAGTTCTTTGGCTTGTCCTTTACCCGGAGACTCTTCTAAGGTGCCCGTAATGCGTACGCACGCGCCGGTCAACAGCCCTGTCAGGGCATCATCGGAAAACAACTCCCGATCGAATACCACCTGCAGATTGCTCGAGCATGATCCATCGTTTATGGCTGCGAACGCTACATTTTTCGAAACGCGGGACGTACGAATCCACCCGAAGACAGTGATCTCAGAACCAACGTTTCCCTGATGTAATATGCTCTTTATGGCTTTATGCCCAATCATAATGTACCTCCCGCATCTCTCATACATCCCATGGTACGGTGTTTTCAGTCAATATGTCTTACGTATGCTCCGCAAGGTATGACCTGACCGCCGGCCATAACTCCGGAGACGGCGGCGTCAGAAGCTTTGCGGCAGGAACCGCCTGAAGGAGTTGCATGCAGTTCTGAACTACACGATTCGCTACAACCGGCTCCCTGGAAAAATTCAGGACGCAACGGAGCAGCGTCTTCAGTAGAAAAACCTTTGAAGCCGGTTCAATTACTGTCTCGTCGTTCCGGAAGATAAACATCGCCGCTTTCACGGGAAATCCTCTATTGATACCACCTTTTTCGAATAGACCCCAGAACGGGCTTCCGAACACAGCAAATCCGTCACCCTCCGGTTTTACCGGGGAAAGTTCATCGGTAAGATGTTCCCCTTCCGCAATGCCGGATAATTCCGACTTCCCGCTCTCGGACTCACCGATGAATAATACACCGGAACCCCTGATACCCACCGCAGCGGAATGAAGGAGAAGACCCCCGGAGCGTATCAATAGTATGGAGTAGAACACGCGCAAAACGGCATCCATGGTATAGATGAGTTCACGCATTTCAACCGAGACCTCCCGCAGATCACCATCGGCATGAGCCCTCAAATCGTTCCGCCGATATGAGATATCCTCACCGCCGAATACCGCCTCGGGTTCCCCGGCATCCACCATTTCGGAGAGATCATCGGGAAACGTGATCGTGAATATCGATTTGGGTGGTTCATCAACGATAAAATCCTTGTACCGATCTCTCATATCATCCATAAGTGAATCGGACGGCAACCGTATCTCAATGGGATGATCGGCGATCTTCATTCTGAAAATAGACATTTCCAACCTCAAATATATGCGTGTCTGGTAATTTGCTTTCTGAGGGCAGGGATCCTTGAAACGAAATACTTATTTCAAATCTCGATCACCGTTCCACCCCGAACTACAAGTCGTAACACTTTGAATATACCTTCCAAGTGTTGTAATGAACGATGCCGGCCAAACTTCCCACGCATGAAACGAAAATCAAGTGGATACGACAATTTCCCCTCGAGGATGTATTCAGAGTATGGAGCCCCGCGGGTAAAACCGTGGTCCCTATTACCCGCAAACTCTCCCGGGCGACATCACGCCGTAGCTCTGGTAAAACACATTCATTCACGGGTAAACGCCTGGTTTTCTGCGAAGGCGGATAACTGTTAGGGGGTTAGATGTTCAATCACCACATCGTAATCGATCTCTCCCAAGGGGATCGATCTACAGATTTCGCGATTCTGGTTATCGACCCCAATGATCCTGTAGAATGCATTTAAATCCGAATCGCCGATGCCGAAATCACTTGTATATTCAAATGCTTCAAAAGGAACAACCGCGATATGGTTACTAAGATTAGTCGTATCCGGGACTATGGATGGAATCGTGTCCCTATACACGTCGACCTGGTACCCTCCTGCAAGACTTCCCCATCTCAAGACTAACACACCGCCCTGCAGCATCGCGGTGATATCCCAGAGAGCTTCTCCTGTCTCAACGGCTCCGATATCCCATGAGCCATTGTGCGGGCGTTGATGTACAAAGAAATCAACCCAAGAGGGCATCGGCGTACCCGCATCCCGCGCTCCGCTCGTACCATGGGGAATAAAGTCATCGGGTTCCATGGGGACTGGGACGGTGAAAGGGTTCTCCATGGTTAATAGATTATTCGACACATCACCCGTACCACCGAAATCGCCATCATCAGGAGCATAGGCGAGATTGTTTTTCACCTCAAGATTCGTTCCGGTAAGACCCATGACATCAAACCAACCTCCCTGAGTCGTAAATGTGTTGTTGTAAATAGTGATATCATCAGGTATGGGCATTCCCGGGTTCCGATTGGTAACCTCGATTGCTCGACGCCACGGCATTTCATCATTTCCATTGAAGATATTATTTCTGACCGTTGTTTCGTAACTCGAGAGGTAGAGAGCGACCCACTGTTCTTGATTACAAAGAAAGTAGTTTCGTTCGATAATCACATCTCTCTGGTACTCGAATTCCAAAGCATTCTGGGGAGCAACTGCAACGGGCCAATCCTCTATGGATCCCTCAAACCGATTTTCCGCAATGACAATATTCTCTGAATAGGTTCCGGGAGGATACAGCCAGTTACCTGCAACTGGAGGCGCATGGAGCTTGATGATATGGCCGGTTGTACGGGGACCGCTCATATCATTGTTCGATATCAATCCAGTACCAATATAGGGAAACCGTGTCACATGGGAGTCCTCTGAATCTTTCAATTCGCTTCCCAGAAGCATCCACGATCGGACATCGGCATAGATTGGTGCTAGATAGAAATCAGAAAACCTGCACTGGACAACAGAGATTGCATAAAACGGTTCAAAATCCTGATCGTAGTTCTCATTATAATATTCAAGAACAGAACCGGGAAAACACATACCCATGAAGCAATCCATAATCTTCGTTCGGAAAAAGAGTACATGGTGAAACTCTCCGCGGGCTCCAAAGACAGCTTCATCATCGGTCTCACGAAAAACAAGATCCATAATCCTCCAGTCGTAGGTATTCACTGTATCGGGGCTGACTTGAACTCCAGCGGATAGACTGAAGACCGCGCCGAGTATCTGGGGATTGTTTTCGAAAATACCATATTCATCTTTATTGATTCCAGGGCCGAATGCACCAAGAATTCCCGGTCCGCATATATCCAGGTCCCCGGTAGGATCCGCGTTCCATGTCTCCCCCCGTCTGAGAAGAAGTCGCCTATTCGGTCCCATATGACCGATAATCTCCTCGAAATTCTCTGTGGTAACGAGAAGGGCTCCTTCCGGAGCTCCGGTAAAATCACCAAGATTGGAAAAACAAATCGTATCACTCCCTGAAAAGACGTCATCCGGATCATACACGGTTATTGTGATGGTATCCGACTCGACTTCGGCTCCACCGCTTACATCCAGTATGACGGAGTATGATCCGGGATATTCGAAGACGTGACCCGCGATGGGTCCTATGGCGGTATTTTTTCCCGATACACCCACAAGCCAGTCCTCATCGTGAGGGTCGCCAAAATTCCAGTGATATTCAAGATCATGAAAAGGTTTAACCGTTGTCGTCGCATTGGTAGCCGATGCATCGAAAAGAACAGCCAGTGGTGCTACCCCGGAACATCGTGTACTCTCCAACGAAATATCTATCGCACTTTCAACTTCTAGTAACGCTACCATCGCTGTTAGATAGATTAGACCGCTGTTGACTCGTATCATATTCTTTGACCTCAAAATCTGATATGGAAATCAATCAAAAACAATAGATCGCTCCTATAAATACCACAATTTCCGCTCGGCTAGCAACTCGGAGCTACATACAGGGGAATTGAATACAGCTACACAATGAAATGATCCTTGGACATGATGAATTATCGATACCCAATTCTGCAGATCAACCCGTTCCTGCTTCATGCCGGAGGGATCTTCGAGGATTCAACCGATTCTCCTTCTTGACATAATCATCCGGCGGATCATATCCATAGGGACCAACAGATGCTAATACGAGACGGATTATCAGGGGGATCCGGTGAGTAACTTCATTCCGCCGTTTATCGCCGAAGCTTTTCAGGATGGAAAAACAACCGGAACCGTTGAAGCAGCGACGTTGTTCGTTGATATCTCCGGGTTCACCCGTCTCACCGAACGCCTCATGGAGCATCAAAAAGACGGCGCGGAGATTCTCGCGAATGCCCTTGAAACAATATTCGATCCGCTCGCTCAACATGTGCAGTCCAATGGGGGAATCATTCCCCTTTTTGCCGGTGACGCATTCATTGCACTCTTCCCCGCATCCGAGACTGATCCCATGCAGGAAGCAGCTACGAATGCAGCAGATTCCGCCTTATTCGTTCGAGATCATATCGACTCGTTGCAATCAACAGGAGACCTAAAAACGAAGTATGGCGATTTTTCGGTAGGTATGAAATTAGGGTTGGCCCACGGATCTGTTGAATGGGCGATCGTGAACGACACTCCCCCGCATACATTTTACTTCCGGGGATCCGGCATCCAAAACAGTATCAAAGCTGAAGCCATTGCTGCGGCAGGCGAAATCATCGTCGATTCCGAAACCGTTCCTTTTATTGCATCCACATCTCCATCAACGACTCGCTTGTCAGAAGACTATCTCCGCTTAGAGGATATCACTCGATCAGGAAGAAGATCTCTTCGGAGTATTCCGATTGTACCCGTCAACCACCTTCGACCCTTCGTATCTCACCAACTCCTGGAGTCTTCTATTCGGGGGGAATTCAGAACAATATGTCCGATCTTCATTTCCTTTGATCAGGATTTGCCGGCTGAAGACGTAGCGCGATTTACCCAAGAGGCAATAACCACGGCTCACCTTTATGGGGGGCACTTCCATCAGATTGAGTTTGGGGACAAGGGGGGGATATATATAATCCTATTCGGCGCACCCATTGCACATGAGCGAAGCGTGCATCGTGCCGCGGAATTCCTCCTCTCAATGAAAACACGATGCCAGTCCGTACACTGGCGGTCTGGAATGACGTATGGTATCGCCTGGACGGGGATTCGGGGTGGTACAAATCGGTGTGAATACGCCGCTATCGGCGATGTCATGAATCTTGCAGCTCGCCTAGCGGAACGCGTCCCTTCGAATGGTATATGGATCAATGAATCAGTGGCACGAGTATTGGATGATTCCTATCATCTATCCTCCGTAGGAACGCTGCACATCAAAGGTAAAACAAGGGAAACATCGGTTTTCACCCTGTCTTGCACCAAAAAGGCTCGGTGCTCCGCCAGGATGGAACGGCCATGTATCGGACGAGATCAGGAACTCAACACAATTCAAGAGTTACTTGATCCTATATTTCAGGGAAAATTCGCTGGTAACATTCGAATTCATGGTGAGGCGGGTGTCGGAAAGAGTTTCATGGTTGATGAATTCCGATGTAGGCTTACATCGGAGCGGGATCTTCACTGGTTTACATGTCACACTGATCCGATTCTAAAACAATCGCTTCACCCCTTCTCTCAACTGGTGAGAAGCATCCTCGGCATGCCATCTGAACATGCCTTTGAGAATCCCGAATCTGCTTTTTCAACGGCATTGGACAGCATGATCGATCGATTGAATCGCTCCGGAGAGAATGATACTCTATCTCTTGCCGAGGAGCTTGCCCGAACTCGTTCGTTTCTTGCGGCGATCCTGGGTATTCATTGGAAGAACTCGCTCTATGCGCAATTAGATCCACGTCTCCGTATGGAGAACATCCAGTCCGCCCTTAAAGCCCTAGTCAAAGCAACCAGCACCGCTAAACCTCTTGTTCTACAAATCGAGGATGCGCAATGGCTCGATGAAGATTCCCGCGCCCTTCTCAGAGTCCTCATGCGAAATGTCGAATCCTATCCTATGGCCATCCTGTGTCTTTATAGATACAATGATGATGGCTCACTCTGCATGCTGAATCTGGATGAATATGTACCGCAACGTGATATAGAACTGAATCGTCTTGACATGGATACCACCGCGATACTTGCCGGCGACTGTCTCCACGGTCCGGTATCGAACAAGCTCCTCGATTTCCTCGAGAAGAAGACTGAGGGAAATCCTTTTTTCGTTGAGCAGCTCCTCATGGATATGAAAGAACGTGGAATCCTTGTACAGGACACCCACAACGAATGGACATTCACGGTTGCAAACGAACATATACCATCTCAGATCGTTTCCGTACTCGTTGCACGGCTTGATCGATTGACCGCAGAACTCAAGGAAGTAGTGCAAACGGCATCAGTTCTCGGGAACGAGTTCGAACTTCACGTACTATCACAGATGATCCGCAACGACCCCTCTTTGTGGGGACAGGTGCATGAAGCCGAACATCAACGGATCTGGCATGCCCTTTCCGATATCAAGTACATTTTTCATCATGCGCTCATGCGTGACGCGGCATACGAGATGCAGCTCAAACCTCGACTTCGTATCCTGCATCACCTGGCCGCCGAATCAATGGAACGGAGTTACAAGAGTAATCCTGCTCCTCACTACGCGGATCTTGCCTACCATTGGGGCATGGCCGATGTAACGGAAAAGGAACGCGAATATTCGAAAAAAGCGGCTGAATACGCGGCAAACAGACATGATATGGAACAGGCAATCATCTATTTCGACCGCGCCCTTGAACTAACCCCTGAATCCGACACAGAGGACCTGTTTGAACTCCTTTTCGGCCATGAAAACGTCGCATCATTACGAGGGCTGAGAGATCGCCAGAAGGATGATCTTTCCCAGCTTATCAATCTCGCTGACACATTAGGAGATTCCGGAAAACTCGCTGAAATTGAAGTCAGACGGGCGCACTTCGCCGAAGCTATCGGAGATTTTCCCGAGGCAATCAAAGCTGCTCAATGTGCCGTTGAACACGCGCGTACCGGTGGAGATGAGGAAAACGAAGCCGCCGGATATCGATTATGGGGCGGTGTGTTGATGAGGCAGGGGAACTACGAGGAAGCCGGAGACCGATTGATGCGGGCGCTATCGCATGCACGGAGCACCGGGGCCGCCACCGAAGAATCAACCGTACTCCTCAATTTAGGGACTCTTGCACGGAGACGCGGCGATTACAAGGAGGCTGTGTCATTTTTTGAACACGCATTACTCATCGCACGAAATACCGGAAATACCGCGGCAGAAGGATCGATCCTCAATAATCTCGGCTCAGTGTCGTATCATGCCGGAGACCTGATATCCGCGAGACACTATTTTAACGAGTCCCTCGGAATTTGCCGCAAGATCGGCTATCGAATGGCTGAATGTAACGCCCTGGGGAATATCGCCACCATAGCGGCCGACCTCGGCGATTACAATGCGGCGCGGAGAGATCATGAGGAGGCTCTCCACACTCGACGTGAAATCGGCGATCGACAGGGCGAATCCCTGACACTGAATAATATGGGTAAGAATTTCATGGATATCGGCGACTTCGAGACTGCCCGACACCATCTCGAGCACACACTGAAAATCTCCCGTACGATCGGAGTGCCCATTATCGAGGGTGTTGCACTCGTCAATCTATCGACGCTCCATCACAGACTCGAAGATCATATCTCATCTCTTGAGTACGGTAATGCAGCGTTAGAGATTGCTCGTCGTC
>Ga0180434_10009865_pt1 | contig 10309 bp, 4 predicted proteins | sample SS_ome_7_FD_132453 | JGI IMG/M metagenome (GOLD analysis project Ga0180434, IMG submission 132453) | Hypersaline lake sediment archaeal communities from the Salton Sea, California, USA - SS_1_D_2 metaG | ecosystem: Environmental > Aquatic > Non-marine Saline and Alkaline > Hypersaline > Sediment... | reverse complement strand
GGTCCGCGGCGGCCCGGACGGGCGGATGGTCCTGGGCAACGGCCGGCTGATTTCCGCCTGGCCCGTGCGCGGCGCACCGGTCCTGTGGGAATCGCCCGACGGCAAGGCGACTCTCTATTTCGCCGCCGGCATCTGGCCGTTCATGGGCACGTTCCTCCGCGCCGTCGACGCCGAAACCGGCCGGATCGTCTGGACCAACAGCGGCAGCGGCTCGGTCTACGTGCAGCAGCAGCACAACAGCCCGGCCTTCGCCGGCGTGGCACCCCAGGGATACTTCGCCGCCACCGACGCGCGGCTGCTGGCGCCCGGCGGACGGACCGTGCCCGCCGTCTACGACCGCAAGACCGGCGAGTTCCTCTACTTCCACGTTGCCGACCGGACCTTCGGCAAGGATGCCGGCGGATACGACGTGGGCGCGATGGGCAACTGCTTCTTCAACAACGGGTGCCTGTACCGCCTCGCCGACGGCAAGCCGCTCGTGAACATCCGCAGCGCCAAGGAGTACCCCGGCGTCCTGGACGCCCGGCTCGTCGGCGGCGCGCTGATGGCCGTCACCGAGAAGGGGCTGGACGTCTACGGCGCGCCGGAACGCCTCGAGGAGGTGGTCAAGGACAGACGCGGCAGGAAGACGACACGCGTCCGCTGGCGCCTTCTCCGCGAGCACCACGTGCCGGCGGGCTGGCCGGTGAAGAAGGTCTTCTGCCGGGCCGGCGGCCGCGTCTTCGGCGCCGGAGACGACGGGCGCATCGGCGCCGTCGACCTCGCCGGGTCGGACGGCGCCGCCAAGGCCTGGACGGCCAGGGTGGACGGCGACGTGTGGACGATGTTCCCCGCCGACGACCGGCTCTTCGTGGTCACGGCCGACGGCGCCATCACCTGTTTCGCGGAGCCGTCGGCGGCCGCCGTCGTCGTCCACGAGGCGGACAAGCCCGGTGACCCCGCCGAACCGGGCCATATCGCGCCGCGCGGGTACGCCATGCTCTTCGGCCTGGACGACCGGGCCTATGACCGTTTGGTGGAACTGGCCGGCGACTACCATGTCATCGGCGTCGATCCGGACGCCCGGCGGGTAGCCGACCTGCGACGCCGACTCGACGACGCCGGCCTGTACGGAACCCGCGTGCACCTGCTGGCGGGCGAGCCCGGGCAGATGCGTTTCCCCCCGTATTTGGCCGGCCGGATCGAGTTCGCCGGCGCCCCGGCGGGCGGGCCGGCCCAGGGCAAGGCGTTCCTCGAGAAGGTCTTCCACTGCCTCCGCCCGTACGGCGCCACGGCCGTGTGCGTTGGCCCGGCCCAGGAGCGTGCGGCGGTGCGGCAGGCGGCCGAGAGCGCCGCCCTGCCGGGAGCCGTGATCGCCGCGACGGAGGCGGGCCTGGAACTGCGCCGCGAGGGGCCCCTGCCCCACTCGGCCCCGTGGACACACCAGTACGGCGACGTCGCGAACACGGTGACCTCGCAGGACGAGCGGGTCAAGCCGCCGCTGGGACTGCTGTGGTTCGGCGGACCGTCCAACGCGGACATCCTGCCCCGGCACGGGCACGGGCCGTCGCCGCAGGTGGTCGGCGGGCGGCTGTTCATCGAAGGCCCCGACGCGCTTCGGGCCGTGGACGTCTACACCGGCCGCCTCCTGTGGCAGCGAGAACTGCCGGACCTGGGCAAGTTCTACGACAACACCAACCACCAGCCGGGCGCCGGCGAGATCGGCGGCAACTACGTCTCCCTGGCCGACGGCATCTACGTCGTGCACGACCGCACGTGCCTGCGCCTGGACCCGGCCACCGGCGAGACGATGCGCGAGTTCGCGCTGCCGGCCGCCGACGGCCGACCCGCCCCGAACTGGGGATACATCGGCGTCTACGAGGACCTGCTGATCGCCGGCTCGGCGCCGCTGGCCATCGTCCCGGGCAAGAAGGACGAGCCGCCCACGGTCACGCCGAACGCCCGTTACGCCGCATCGTCGCAGGAACTGGTGGTGATGGACCGCCACAGCGGCCGGGTGCTGTGGACGCGCCGGGCGGAGCAGGTCTTCCGCCACAACGCCATCGTCGCCGGCGCCGGAAAGATCTTCTGCATCGACGCCATCTCGCAGGCCAACCGCGACCTGCTCGCCCGCCGCGGCCGAACGCCCGAGAAGCCCCCCGTCCTGCTGGCCCTCGACGCCCGCACGGGACGCGTCGCCTGGAAGACCGACGAGGGCGTCTTCGGCACGTGGCTGGGCTACTCGGCCGAACACGACCTGCTGCTCCAGGCCGGCAGCCCCGCACGCGACCGGGCCGACGACGAGGCCCGCTCCGGCATGGCCGCCTACCGCGGACGCGACGGTCACCGACTCTGGCGCGAGAACCTGAGTTACACCGGCACGCCCATCCTGAACGGCGCGGCCATCTACACCGACGGCAAGGCGTTCGAGTTGCTGACCGGCAAGCCGCTCGAGCGGGCCAACCCCCTGACGGGCCGGCCGGTCGAGTGGCGCTGGGAGCGGAACTACGGCTGCAACACGCCCATCGGCGGCCGGCACATGCTGCTGTTCCGGTCGGCGGCGGCCGGATTCTACGACCTCGAGGCCGACGCCGGCACAGGCAACTGGGGCGGGTTCAAGTCCGGCTGCACCGCCAACCTCATCCCCGCCGACGGCGTCCTGAACGCCCCCGATTACACGCGGACCTGCACGTGCAGTTATCAGAATCAGTGCTCGCTGGCCCTCGTGCCGATGCCCGACGTCGAGGTCTGGACCTTCCAGTCGTACGACAGGGTCCAGGGCCCCCTGAAGCGCGTCGGCGTGAACTTCGGCGCGCCCGGCGATTGGCCCGCCCCCGACGGCACGCTGTGGCTCGACGAGCCCGCCGTCGGCGGCCGCGGACCCGACCTGGGCGTGACCGTGGACGGGGCCGTCCGCTGGTTCCGCCGGAACGCGATGGAGGTCCAGGGCCCGGCCGCGCAGGTCACGGCCTCCGGCCTTGAAGGGGCCGCCGCCGTCCGCATTCCCATGAAGGGCGACGCCGACCGGCCGTTCACGGTCCGCCTGTACTTCTGCGAGCCCACGGCGACAGCCGCCGGCCGGCGCGTCTTCGACGTCGCCGTCCAGGGCAAGCCCGCGGTGAAGAACCTGGACGTCTGGGCCGAGGCCGGCGGACGCATGAAGGGGCTGACGAAGACGTTCAACCGCGTGCCGATCGGGAAGACCCTGACGGTCGAACTCCGGCCCGCCGGCGCGTCGAGCCTGCCGCCGATCCTCTGCGGCATCGAAGCGGTCGCGGAGTAATGCCGAGCAGCATAACCCGGCAAGGCCGAAACGCCATGGCTACGGTTCCGGCAAGACCAGCACGCGCGTGTCGCCGCGCTTAAGCGGCAGGCGGAGGCGCGGCCCTTCGCCGACCGTTGCCCCCGTCAGCACGTCCTTGACGGTCCCCCGGCAGCCGACGTCCAGGTTCAGCGGCCCGTCCTCGGCGGCGTGCACGGCGACGAACCGCCCATTGGCATAGACATTACAATTCGTCTCGGCGTACAGGTGAACGCCCGCTTTGCGGGCCGCCAGGCGCAGCAGGTCCGGCGTCAGGCCGGGCGGGCCGACGAAGAGCGACCACCCGCCCTTGCGCTGCCGCAGGACCACCGCCGCGGAGCCGTTTGGATACGCCGCCAGCGTCTCGCCGGGCGCGGCGTCGGCCGCGGCAAAGAGCGGCGCGATGGGCGCCTTCACGCCGAAGGCTTCCGTCAGGCCGAGCGCTTTGCCGGCGTCGGTCGGCTTCGACCACGCCGCGGCGGGCGAGACCGGCTCCAGCCGGAACCCCGTCAGTTCCTCCATGCCGCCGGGACTGATGCGGTCGGGCTCCTGGTACCCCGGGGCGTAGCACCAGAGGGCGAGCGAGCCGCGGGTCGCCTCCAGGATCTGCCTGCGCTCCTGGGGCGTGAGACACCAGGCGTCCAGAAAAACGAACATCCGGGCGCGGACCCGGCCGGCCGCCACGTCGTCCAGCAGATACTGCCCGTACGGCGCGCCCATGCGGCCGAGGGGCCGCCGCGCCTCGTACACGCCCGGCCGGGCGACGCGATGGCCGTCGAACGCCACGCGGCACAGGCTTCGCTCATCCACGACGGCCGCCACCTGGGGGCGGAACGGCGTCGGCCGGGCGAGCAGCGGGCCGTCGAGCGCCGCCAGGCGGTCCATCTCGGCCCACATCCGCGGGTCGTTGAACCAACCGGTCGCCCCCAGGTCCATCCACCACGTGCCGAAGTTCCGCAGTGCGCACTGGGCCGTGTTCCGCACCAGGAGGGCGTTAGTCTGCGCGAGGGTCTCGGCGGCGGCGTTCCAGCCGGGAAACTTCCCTGTGCCGAGATAGGTGCGCGTGTCGTCCTCATAGAGCCACATCTTGCCGGCCAGCGCGACGCTCTCGGCGGCAGACATCGCCGGACCACTCTCGCCGAGGCCGCGGTCCCAGTACGAGATGGGCGAACAGAGGACGTCGATGTCCGGGCACGCGAGCACCTGCCGCAGGGCGTAATGGCCGGACGTGGCCGGGCCGTTGCGGATCGCCCCGAACTCGAACGTGTACCCGTAGAAGAAGACGACCAGTTTTCGTCCGGCCGTGGCCCGGCGGACCGTCCGGGCGAAGTGGCACACGCAGTCGGCCATCATCTCCTGCTGGAACGCGCCGAAGTCGATAACCGGCCGGTTGCGCTCGGGGTGCCACAGGATACCGCCGGAGGCGTCCCGCCGCGCCTCGGGCGAAGGGACCTCGGCGGCGTCGAGCGTGGCGTCGGGCCGGCCCCAGGCGTCGGCCAGGGCCGCGTCCGTCCCGTACCGCCGACGGAGCCACTCCCGCCAGGCCCGCCGCGAGGCTTCGGAGTAGCCGTTCAGGGCCGGGCCCCACGTGTCCTGGTAGAACCACTCGCCCGTGTTCTGGCCGCACGGATGGTACCCCGCCACGTGCGGGCCGAATGCCTCGTCCACGTGCTCGATGAGGGCGCGAAGACGCTCGGCGGCGTCCCGGCGGTACGCGGGCGAGGCCACAACCACCGCCTCGCGCTTCTGTCCCGGCCGATCCCACACCATCACCGCGTCCGGATGGGCCTTGCGCCACCACGCCGGGGCGCTCATACCCACGCGCGGCAGGAGGAGGGCGTCGGGGTTCGCTTCCAGGACGCGGCGGCACTCGGCGCCGACGCCGGACCAGTCGACGGCCTGCCCGGGCCGCGGCCACGGCATCGCGAGCGGGAAACTCACGAAGTCGACGCCCACCTCGGCCGCCAGGCGGATCTCCTCGACGAACGGCGTCGGCGGGCCGCCCAGGCGCACGAACGTCTTCCCGGGCCGGTAGAAGGCGACGGTCAGCGTCCGGGCCGGGTCGGCCCGCACCCAGAGGGTCGCGCGGTACCGGTGGTCGGCGCGGAGGGCGAGGTTCGCGTGATGGTAGATATGGAAATCCGGCCACGTGCCGTCGGGCGGGGCGCGGAGCCGCACGCGAAGCCCCGCCGAGCCGTCCCGGCCGCCGCCGGCCGCCACGTCCACCCGGCCGACCGTGTTCGCTGCGCCGGTGGGCCAGAACGTCCACGCCCGGCGGAAGGCCTCCATCCCGGCCTCGAAGTCGCAGAGGGGAATCGTGTCGGCCCCGGCATCGAGGTCCGTCACGCGGATGTCGTCCAGGAACACGTCGCCCGCAGCCCGGCCGAAGCGCAGGTGCATGGTGGCGCGGGCGGGTTCGTCGGCGGTCGGCGTGAACTCGAACGTAATCGGCCGGGCCTCCGGGCCGATGGCGTACGCCCGCGGCCGCGGGGCGCCCCAGAACATGCGGCCCCGTACCGGCTTGCCGTCAACGACGAGGCGCGGCGCGCCCTTGGACGCGTCCACTCGCAGCGTCTCCACGGCCGCGGCAGAAGCAGCGAGGACCAGCAGAACAAGTGCCGCTGCAGAAAGGCTGCGCTTCGTAGACGCTCGGAGGGCAGTCCCCGCTCGGCAATCTCGCATCATGGCCGATTCCCATTCGCCACGCCCATGTCGCGTTCTTCTTCAGGGTTCAAACCGGACGCCCGACAAGACCGTCCCGCGCCGGATGCCCGATTACCTGGCCACGCTGCCCGAACCGCTGCGGGTCCGCTCGGGTCACGGCAACTCGCACACGTTCCTGACGCACGAGTTCATCTCGGCCCTCGCCGACGGCCGCGAACCGACGGTCAACCTGTACGAGGCCCTGGCCATGACCGTGCCCGGCATCGTGGCCATGGAATCGAGCCTGAAGGTCGGCGAGCAACTGGCCGTGCCCACGTTCGACAAGGCCTGACCGCCGGCCGCGCGGCGGGGCGTGCCGGTTCGCCCGAAGCCGCGGCGCTCACGCGGGGGCTGCCGGGCGGCGGGCGGCGCGCCGGCGGGCGTTCTCCGTCAGGTGCGCCTTGCGGAGACGCACGTGCCGCGGGGTTACCTCGATCAGTTCGCCGCGCTCGATGTATTCCAGGGCCCCCTCCAGCGTGATGCGCCGCGGGGCCTTGAGCAGCACGGTGGCTTCCTTGGTCGACGCGCGGACGTTCGTCAGGCCCTTGCGCCGGACAACGTTGACGGCGATGTCGTTATCCTTGCAGTGCTCGCCCACGATCTGCCCCTCGTAAACATCGTCGTCGGGTTCGACGAACATGATGCCTCGGTCGGTCAGTTGGCGCAGAGCGTAGGTGGTGACGCGGCCGGCCTGCGTGGCGATCATCACGCCGTTAGCGCGACCAGCGATGTCGCCGCGATGCGGGCCGTAGGCGTCGAAGCGGTGATGCATGATCGCCTCGCCGGCCGTGGCCGTCAGCACCTGGCTCCGCAGCCCGATCAGCCCCCGCGCGGGAATGGTGACCTCGAGCCGGGCCCGGGCCTCGGTGGTATCCATGTGGACCAGTTGGCCCCGCCGTTCCCCGACCAACTGCATGACGGCTCCGACGGCCTCGGTGTACACGTCGATCACGAGGTGTTCGATCGGCTCGAGCAGCCGCCCGTCCGCGTCGCGGCGGAACACCACCTCGGGCTTGCCGACGGCCAGTTCGTAGCCCTCGCGTCGCATGTTCTCCAGCAGGATGCCCAGGTGCAGCAGGCCGCGGCCCCAGACCTCGAACTCCTCGCGACGGTCTTCGACGCGAAGCGCGACGTTGGACTGCAGTTCCTTCTGGAGACGTTCGCGCAACTGCCGGCTGGTGACGTACTTGCCGTCGCGCCCCGCAAACGGCGAGTCGTTGAAGCGGAACGTCATCCGCAGCGTCGGCTCGTCGATGGCCACCGACGGCAGGGCCACGGCGCGGTCCGGATCGGCCAGCGTATCACCGATATCGACCTCCTCCAGGCCCACCACCGCGAACAGGTCGCCCACGTCCACGCGGTCCACCTCGACGCGCCCGAGCCCGCGAAAACCGAACAGTTGTCCGATGCGCCGAAGGGTCCGGGTACCCTGGCGGTCGATGACGGCCACGTCCTTACCCGCCTCCAGCGTCCCCGCAAACACGCGCCCGATGCCGATGCGGCCGACGTAATCGCTGTAGTCGAGCGTGGTGATAAGCGCCTGGAGCGGCGCGTCGGCGGGCAGGTCGGGCGCCGGCACGTGCGCCAGGACCGCGTCGAACAGTTCGTGAATGTCGGTCGAGGCGCCGGCCCGGCCGGCTTCCAGGTCGGCCGTGGCCCAGCCGGACCGGCCCGAGGCGTACAGCACGGGGAAGTCCAGGGCGTGCTCCTCGGCCGACAGTTCCACCAGCAGGTCGAAGACCTCTTCGTGGACCTTGTCGGGGTGCGCGTCGGGGCGGTCCATCTTGTTGATGACCACCAGCGGCGGCAGCCCCTCGGCCAGCGCCTTGCTCAGGACGTACCGCGTCTGAGGCATGACGCCTTCGGCGGCATCCACGAGCAGCAGCACGCCATCGGCCATGCGCAGGACGCGCTCGACCTCGCCCGAAAAGTCGGCGTGGCCGGGCGTGTCGACGATATTGATGTGGCAGTCCGTGCCGTGGCGGTCGGTGTAGTCGATGGCACAGTTCTTCGACAGGATGGTGATGCCGCGCTCCCGTTCCAGCGGGTTCGAGTCGAGAATGCACTCGCCGACCAGTTCCCCGTGGCGGAACTGGCCGCTCTGGCGCAGCAACTGGTCCACCAGCGTGGTCTTGCCGTGGTCCACGTGGGCGATGATGGCGACGTTGCGGATGTTCGTGCGCTGCATGGGGGTTCCTGAATATCCCGGAGGCGTCCGGGAAAGGTGCCAGGGGGGTGACGTCCCGCCAGCGGCGGGAGAGAGGACGCGGTTACACCGTCAGCCGAGGCCAATGCACGGCGTGCACGGCCCGAAGGAACTTGGCCAGCAACCGGCCAAGATGCATCGCCTCGCTTGGGACAGGTCGGCTCATAGGAACGGATGATTATACGCCCCCCCGGAGCGAAAGCAAGTGTCTTTACCGCCTTGCAGCCCAGGCCGCCCGGCCGCATAATGCCCGTATGAACGACCGCGACCGGACGGCCATCCATCGCGTTCTCGACGCCAACGCCAATCGGGCCCGCGAGGCCCTCCGCGTAGCCGAGGAGGCCGCACGCTTCGCCCTCGAGCGGCCCGACCTGGCCGAGATCGCCAAGGCCATGCGCCACGACCTGCGGGCCGCCCTCGACCGGTTCGGCATCGACGCCCTCGTCCTGGCCCGCGACACGGCCGGCGACGTGGGGACCCGCCTTACCACGCCCGCCGAAGGCCGCCGTGACGGCGTCGCCGACGTCGCCCGGGCCGCCATGAAACGTTTGACCGAGGCGCTGCGGGCCATCGAGGAGTACGGCAAACCGCTCGACGCCCCGGCGGCCGCCGCCGTCGAGGCCGTCCGCTATCGCGCGTACGACTTGGAGAAGCGCCTGGCCGAGGCCCTGCGTCCCGTGTCGCGCCTGGCATCGGGAGGCCTGTGCGTCCTCCTGACCGAGTCGCTGTGTGCCCGGCCGTGGGAGGACGTGCTGGCCGGGGCGCTCGCGGGCGGGGCCGCGATGGTCCAGGTCCGCGAGAAGGCGATGGCCGACGGGGCCCTGCTCGACCGGGCCCGCCGCGCGGCCGACGCCTGCCATCGGGCCGGGGCGATCGCCATCGTCAACGACCGGCCGGACGTGGCCGTGCTGGCGGCGGCCGACGGCGTCCACGTGGGCCAGGACGATTTGCCGCCCGCTGCCGCGCGCCGCATCGTCGGACCGGACCGGATCGTCGGCACGAGCACGCACAGCCTGCCGCAGGCCCTGGCGGCCGCCGAGGCCGGGCCCGATTACATCGCATGCGGGCCGATGTTCCCAAGCACCACCAAGCCGCAGGAGGTCATCCCCGGTCCCGCCCTGTGCCGGGAGGTGACCGAGCGCGTCGGCGTGCCGGTCGTGGCGATCGGCGGCATCACGGCCGAGACCGCAGCCGAGGTCCTGGCCGCCGGCGCCCGCTGGCTGGCCGTCTCGGCCGCCGTCTGCGCCGCTGAAGATCCCGAGGCTGTGACCCGGCGGCTGGTTGCGATCATGGCTACACATTGGGTCAAGCCCGCGTCACCAGGAAGCAGGAGCCAATGACAAACCGCGTATACGAAGATTGCTGCTTGTATTGCTGGGGCGATCCACGAGCGCAAGAAACCCTGCTATCCGGCCGCATATATGTCTGTGTGGAGGAGGCTCGCTTTGAGGCCGATGACATCGTGCTTGCCTGGCCGTACGCCAAGATACAAAAGGTCTCATACGAACCCACGCACCCTGTAGATGTTGATGCAGTAGCAGGAGGCAATATTGATGCGGCTCAGGACATTGCGATCGCCCTTGCAATGGACCACATTCCAAAGCCCGCGATATCAATCCTCCTGGAGGATCCGGAAGGAATAATGGAAGATGGGTTCGATATCCGGATCGTGTTCGACACGGCATATCGGGCGAAGTTGGCGATGAGGCGAATCCAGTCAGCCATGGGAACCCGATATTCGGGCCTGGAATCCCAATGCGCGAGCGACGAGGAGGAGTCTGCATCCGGCTGGACCCGAGTTGACCGTGCGCTGGAACAGCTGCGTATGCGACTCAAAGAAGCCCGTACAGCAGAACAGTGCCAGGCAGTAGGGTTGCTGTGCCGAGAGATTCTGATCTCCCTTGCTCAAGCCGTCTATGATCCCGAAGCACATACGCCAACAGATGACGTTCAGCCGAGCCGTACTGACGCTGCTCGCATGCTTGGAGCCTACTTCGCCGCTGAACTTGAAGGCAAACAGAATGAAGTTGCACGTCGCCATGCACGTGCATCACTCAATCTAGCCAACGCACTACAACATCGACGGACGGCAACGACAAGAGAGGCGAGGCTGTGCGCTG
>Ga0180434_10009863_pt1 | contig 10310 bp, 9 predicted proteins | sample SS_ome_7_FD_132453 | JGI IMG/M metagenome (GOLD analysis project Ga0180434, IMG submission 132453) | Hypersaline lake sediment archaeal communities from the Salton Sea, California, USA - SS_1_D_2 metaG | ecosystem: Environmental > Aquatic > Non-marine Saline and Alkaline > Hypersaline > Sediment... | reverse complement strand
GGCTCGGCCCTGATGGACGAGGCGGCCGACGGCGACACGCTCGCCGCCATCCGCGCCGCCGCCATGGCCGTGGACGGTGTGGAGGATACCGAGAAACTCTACACCCGCCGCAGCGGCGTCGAGACCCACGTGGAACTGCACGTGGAGGTCGACCCGGCCATGCCCCTCGGCGCCGCGCACGACATCGCGACCGAGGTGCGGTGGGCCATCCAGCGCAACGTCGCCCGCGTCACGCACGTGACGGTGCACGTGGAGCCGCACGGGCGGAACGGCGAGGAAACGATGCAGAGTAACGAAGTGACGGAGTGACGTCATAACGGAGGTGCGGTCGGTGCGGCGACCGACAACGTAGCGTCCTTGGTGCCTTGCTCAGCATGCGCGGGGGGCCTGCGCCTCGCCTCCGTTACTACGTCACTTCGTTACTGCGTCACTATCCGTCCGGTCAGTTGACTTTTTGCAGTCGGTACGCGGCCGTGCCGAGGCCCACCTGCTCCATCTGCTGGACCTGGACGTACGGGTCCTTGCCGTGGATGCGCTCGAAGAGGTGCCGACCCTCGACGAGTTCCTGGTCGGGCGGGAGGCTGCCGGGCAGGGGCTCGCCGTCGGCCGTCAAGTCGAGGGCGGCGTTGTCGATGGCCACGATGTCCTCGCCTGCCAGGACGCCCACGTCGGGGATGAGCGGCGGTGTGGAAAATCCCCAGCAGTCGCAGTACGGGGTAATCTGCGTCAGAAACGTGATGTGCATGACCCGCTCGGGGTCGAACGTGGCGAGGACCTCCTTGGCAGCCATCGCCAGCCCGCGCTGGAACGGCACGAAGCCGTCGCCGGCGATGCGGATGGCGTCCTGCGGGCACGCCAGCACGCAGTGCCGGCAGTAGACGCAGTGATGGTAGAAGATCTCCAGACGGTCCTTTTCCTCGTTCCAGCGGGCGGCGCCGCGCCGGCACGCCTCGACGCACTTGCGGCACCTGGTGCACAGGTCCTCGGCATACTCCAGGCCGCCTTCCAGCAGGTGCAGGTTGCCGCGAGTTGTTTCCGAGACGCACCCCATCCCCAGGTTCTTGCAGGCGGCGCCGTAGGCGCAGTCGCCGTGGCCCTTGAAGTGGCTGAGGTTGATGAGGGCGCCTGCGTCCTCGATGTTGCCGTACACCTCCACCTTCCGGAGCGACTTGTACCGGACCTTGTGTGTGTAGACGTAGGCGTCCCGGACGCCTCCGGCGGCGATGATGGGGGCGCCCAGGACCTCCTCGGTGTAGCCGCGGGCCTTGGCCCCGCCGACGGTCAGCGAGCCGTCGGTCACGAAGACCGACTTGGCGCCGGCGTTCTTGACGGCCCCGACGAGCATCCGGACGAACAGCGGGTGGATGGTGGTGTAGCCGAGGCTGTCATGGCCGCCGCCCGCGTGGATCTTGACGGCGACGGTGGCGTCGCGGCAGACGCGCTTCAGGGGGAGGCGCTTGAGCATCCGCTCGAACCTGGCGGGGAGGGTGGCCTGGGCCTCCAGGCGCTCGACGGCCGCCGGCGCGAACAGGACGCGGCCGGTCGTCGAAGGCGATTGTTTCTTCGCGAGGGTTTTCTTTTTCGGATGGCGTTTCGGCATGGCATCCTCTTCGTGCGTTCCCTGGTTAGCCTAGGCGATGGAGGGCGCCGGTGCAAGGGGCGGGCGTAAGGAGTTGCTTGCGGCCGGGTTGGAGGGCGGGCGCTGGCCGTCGCTGGCGGGCGCCGGTGCGGGGCGGTCGGCGTTTTCCTCGGTGGCTTCCTCGTCGACTTGATACCCCTGCCAGAGGACCAGCGCCACCAGCAGCGCCAGGCTCACGAGCAGGAACGCGAAGAACAGGTAGTGTTTCGTCGCCGGCTGCATCGGGTCGACGCCTCCGTCCCGGTGTCGGTATGGCGTGGGTCCATCCTACCCCGGCGGTTCGGTCCGCCGCAACGTTTCGTGCCGCGCGTTTGACTCATCCGGGCGCCGTGCTAGGATAGGGGAAACGGGCGCGGTGACAACGCCTCGCGCTGCCCGAGCCGGCCGCGGGAGCCGTCCGTGGGACCCGTCGCAGTAAAAGGGCCGGATACGCCCGGCTGGGCGCAGCCCATGCACCAGGCAGAGTGACGCCCCATGCGTATCCTCGTGACGAACGACGACGGCATCATGGCGCCCGGGCTGCTGGCGCTTCGGCGGGCGGTGGCGGACCTCGGCCGGGTGGATATCATCGCGCCCACCACGCCGCAGTCGGCCGTCGGCCATTCGATTACCCTGACCGACCCGATCCGGGCCCACCGGGTGGACCTGGGCGGCGGCGTGGTGGGTCAGGGCGTGGAGGGGAGTCCCGCCGACTGCGTCAAACTGGCCGTCCTCGAACTCCTCGATGCGCCGCCCGACCTGGTGGCCAGCGGGGTGAACCTGGGCGCGAACGTCGGCATCAACGTCCTGTACTCCGGGACGGTGGCGGCCGCCGTGGAAGGCGCCTTCTTCGGCGTGCCGTCCATCGCGGTGAGCATCGAGGACTCCGACTCGCCGGACTTCGACGGGGCGGCCCGCATCGCGCGGCGTCTCATCGACCAGTGGCTGGCCCGCGACGGCGGGCGGGCGACGCTCCTCAATGTCAACGTGCCGGACCTTTCGGGCGGCCGGCCGAAGGGTGTGCGGGTGGCCGGCCAGAGCCTCAAGGGCTGGCGCGAAGGCTGGCAGCGCCGGACGGACCCGCGCGGCCGGACGTACTACTGGATGGTCGGCGACCCGGAGCACGAGGAGCAGGGGGCGGACTCCGACGCCGCCGCCCTCGCCGACGGGTACGTCACCGTCACACCGCTGCGGTTCGACCTGACGGACCACGACCGGCTGGAGGAGGTCGGCGGGTGGAACCTGGCGCTCTGACTCGTGTGAAATACGCGTCGTGTCCGCCGCCGCCCTTGCGCGGCACGGGCCGTTCAGGCGCGCCGCCGCGCGTAGTTCACCTCCCCGGCAGATAGCGGGCGGCCTCCTGGGGCAGCATCACGCGCGGGGAGACGGCGCGGGCCGATCGCAGTCGCCACTCGCCGTCCGCATCCGGCCCGAAGGTGCCCTCCCACACGACGGGCGGTCGCCGCTCGGCCACCGGCGTGCGGCTGCCGGGCGCCGGCCGGAACCGGTACGTCTGGGTGACGGTGGCCCGGCCGTCGTCCATGCGGACCGTGGGCGCGGCGGCCGAGGCACGCACGTGCGTCAGGCCCTGGCGGACGATGTCGGCCAGGCCGTCCTTCCCCAGCGCCCCGCCCTCGTAGTCGGGCGAGATGCACGCGATGAACGGTTCGGGTCGGCCTTCGTCGACGGCGTCGGCCATGGTGCGGAGCGTCCGGTCGAGCCGTTCGCGGTCGGTCTCCACGAGGTAGGCCACGAGGGTGACCAGGACGCCGGCGGCGATGCAGGTGAAGGCGGCCCATCGGCACCCCGCCGCCCCCGTCCGCCGCCAGATGGTTCCCAGAAGGACCGCGCCGATGACGAGAACGACCAGCAGGGCGGCAGGGTTGTCGAACACGAGGTAGTGGAGGAGGGTCATGGCGCCTCTCAGCCTGCTCTCCTATTGTCATCGTACCCGATGGCGGAGGACAGGTCATACGGAAAGTGAGCCATTTGCGTTGTGGCCTCTGGGGAGCAGCCGCCTGACCCGGGGCATCTCCGAGGACGACGCCTCCGTCACCCCGAAGGCCACCGGCAACTCATACAACGCATATTGTTGTTTGGCCTTTTCCACGACGCGGCTACAGCATGGCCCCCAGGTCGCGCAGGCGGGCGATGGTCGGGCAGTCGGCGTGAGGGTCCTCGCCGTTGCGGTCCAGGAGGACGGGGTGGATGCCGATGCCGCGGGCGCCGACGACGTCGGCCCAGTAGTCGTCGCCCACGTGGACGGCCTGGCGCGGCCGGGTGTCCAGCGCCGACAGGCCCCGCAGGAAGATTTCGCGGTGCGGCTTCGAGGCGCCGACGGCCTCGCTGGCGATGATGACCTCAAAGTAGCCGGCCAGGCCGAAACTCGTCAGGTACTCCGGCAGGTCCTCGCCCCAGTTGCTGATGACGCCGAGGCGAAACTCCCGCCGCTGGAGGTCCCGCAGCAGGTCGTGGGTGTCCGGGTCAAGCGTCTCGGGGCTGCGGGTCTCGACCATGCGGATGGCCCGGGCGAGTTCCCGCTCCAGCACCTGGGGCGAGAGGTCCAGGTCGAGGGCCGAGGCCAGGTGCTCCAGCCACATGCGGCTGGCGGCGCCGGTGTCCATGCGGGCGGGATGGCGGCGCCGGCTGCGGGCCACCGCCCGCCGCGCCAGATCGTTCGCCTCCACCACCTCGTCCCGGGTCACGGTATACCCGATGACCAGCAGCGCCTGGTGCAGCAGGTCGAGGTGCCCCAGGTCGCTGTAGATGAGGGTCCCACCGACGTCAAAGAAGACGGCCCGGATGTTCTTGAGCCGCTCCAGCCGCCCTTGGCTACGCATCGCCACGCTGCGTGTGCTCCTTCTTGTAGGCCGTGACGGCCTGATGCGCCCGCCGTGCCGGTTCCGGCAGCCGGTACCGGGTAGCGGTGGCCAGGACCCAGCGCTCGGCGCTCGCCAGGTCGATCCGGTGCCCGACCGAGACATAGACAGGCCTGACGCCCGTCCGTGTCCGCAGGACCGTGCCGATCCGCTCGCCGCCATCGAGGAGGGCCACCCGGCTGCCGCGCGACCGCCCCGGCTCGCGCCGGACCTCGCCGAGGAGGCGGCTCTTGGCGCAGCCGATGGTCGGCACCTCCAGCGCCAGGCCCAGGTGGCTGGCCAGACCCAGCCGGCGCGGATGGGCCCGGCCCTGGCCGTCACAGATGACCACGTCCGGCCGCCGCTGCAATCGCTTAAACGCCTCCAGGACGACCGGGATTTCCCGGAAACTGAGGCATCCGGGCACGTACGGCCAAGCGGCGGTGGCGCCGGCCCGGCGGGTCTCGAGGACCTCCATCGTCCGGGCATTGACGAGGACGACGGCGGCGGCGATCCACTCGCCCCGCCGCCCGCCCGACACGTCCGCCGCCGCCACCGTCTCGGCGGCCTCGAGGGGCGGCCTCTCGAGGACCCGGGCGGCCAGGCGTTCCTGAACGGCCACCGCCTCCCGGTAATCCAGCGTCCACGGGTGGAGGCGGCGGACGTTCATGGTGTGGCCTTTGCCGGACCCCCGCTGCCGACGCCGTCCGAAGCGCCGGCAGCGGCGCCCCCCGACGAATCGCCTTTCGGCGGCGGGGTGTCGCGGACCTTCTTCAGGACGACGTCGTCCCAGTAGATGACGCCCGCCGGCCAGTAGGCGTACAGGTCCACCTTCAGGAACGCGGGCGCGTGTTCGGGCCGAGTGGCCTCGGGGATGAAGTCGGCCGTCACCGTGTTCCACTCGCCCTTCCGGCCCTTCGGGTGGACCTGGCGGCGGTAGGTCTCCCGCCGCTGGGCCGGGTAGCCGTGCTGCGCAGGAAACGGGTGGTACCCCTTCAGGAAAACCTTCGGCGTCGGGCCGAGCGTCTTGTACCGGCACGAGAAGCGGTAGGTGGCGCCGGCCTCGATCGCGATCCAGTCGCTGTAGAAGTCGAGGCCGTACCCGCCGGCCGTCGCCACATTCATGTCGTACTTGATGACCTTGCCGGGGCCGTCCGGGCCCGCGGTCCAGGCCATCTGCGGCTCGAGGTCCTGCCAGTGGGCGGGGCCCTTGCCGTCGGCGTCGGCCTCCTCGAACCCGGGGTTCCGGATGAGGTTCGGCGCCTCCTTCCACCGCCGGGCGACCTGCGGGTCCTCGCGCAGCATTCGCAGCGGGTCCTCGGGGCGGGCCAGGCCGAGGATGTCCTGCACCGCCTTGGCCATCTCGACCGGGATCAGGTGATGGTTCGCGGCCCGGTACGTCCGGCGGAAGACGCCGGGCTGGTCGGGGTCCTCTGCATAGACGGCCAGCAGGTCGATTCGATACGGCCCCCGTCCGGCGACGTGGCCGACGACGGCCACGTCAGCCCGGAACGCCTCGCGGGCCAGGCGGGCCAGGTCCTTCGGCGGCGTGCGGAGCGAGACCGGCCGGCCGGCGAGCACGTCCCGGACGCTGTGGGGGTCGTAGACGAGTGCCCCCAGCCGCTTCGCCTTTGCCCGCAGCATGGTGGTGACCTTCTCGCCCAGGCCCTCCTCCTCGCTCGTCACGGTCAGGGGGAGGAAGGCGACGCCCTCGGCCTCGCCCGGCGTCCCGTTCGCCGGCGCCATTCCAACGGCCAGCAGGACTGCCAGGACCGCCGTGGCGATGTGAGCAGGACGTCGCATACGCCGCCTTTCCAGAAAGCATCTATCTGCATGCCTGGCTAATGCTCAATGTCCAATGGCCAACGCCAAAGCCCGCTGCCGGGAGAAGGGAAAGACCAGCGTGCGCACGCAGCGCTTGCCCCGTCGGCGAAGCCTGCTTTGGCATTTGACATTGAACGTTGAGCATTGACCCACACTCGTCCTGCTGCCCGGCCCGGGCGGACGTCCCCCGCCCCGCGCAGGCGCCGCCCGTCAGTGCAGAAACTGCACGCTCTCGCGGAGCGCCTTCAGGTCGTCGCGGGCGTCGTCCCCGGCGCCGTCGCGGACAAGGAGCACGAGCGCCAGCACCCGCTCGCGGCGGCGGACGTAGACGGCCGTACACACCGCCCGCCGGCCGCAGAGAAGCCCGTCGCCTTCGTATACGAGTTCGTAGCCCGGCAGTCTGCCCAGCATGGCGGGCGTCGGGTCGGGCTGGCGCACCCCGAGACGGCGCACCGCCTCCTTCGCCTGCTGGCGGACGAACTCCTCGAGCGTGCGGTCCGCGTCCCGGTCCATCAACCGGATGACCGCGGCGGCGGCCTGATCGGTGCGTGCGAGTTCCAACGCGGTCGGCAGCCCGTCCGTGTGCTGGGGCACGGTCCAGCGGTCGCTCGGCAAGCGGACCTGAAACCCGTAGAACGGGCTTCGGACCGTCGCGCCGACCTTCTGGAGCGGCAGGCGGCCCTCGGGGGGCTGGATCCGGAGCGACCGCGCCACGGTCTGCGACAGCATCGGCTTCGCCCCCACGGGGCGGTCGGCCACCTGGATCGTGACGAACCACGTCAGCCCCGCGCCCCACAGCAGCAGGTTCCGGTAGTGGAAGGTGGTGCATCCGAGGCGGGCGGTGCCGGTCGCGGCCAGCACTTCGGCGCCCTCGGCCCCGCCCGGGACGGTGGCCCGGCTCGGCTCGACCGTGACCTCGTCAAAGCGGGCCGCCCACGCCTTGTACACAGGATGGGCGGCCAGGCGCGGCATTCGGTCGGCCGGCCCCTCGTCGTGTCCCTCGCCGGAAGCGGAGGCCTCGGCCGCCACCGGCGGCACCGGCCCGAGGACCGCCCGAAGTTCCACCCGGGCCTCGTCCATCAGGTCGGCGACCTGGACGGCGCCCGCTTCCTCGATCACGTGGAGCGTGTATGGAAGGGGCGGTACGTACAGGCTCAGGCCCAAGCGGTCGCTCCGATAGCCGCGGTGGGAGAGCCCCGGCAGCGTCGGACGCGGGGGCGGGGCTTCCGCAAGGTCCAGCCGGCGCGCTTCGGACAGCGCGGCCGCCTCCGCCACCATCGGGCTGCTCTGCCAGATGCGCCGAAGCACGCGGCCCTGCTCGTCCACGAGGTGGGCGACCCGCTCCGCGCCGCACGCCGACACGATGGCGGTGCCCCGCAGAGGCTCGTCCTCTTCCGACCGGCCGGGGAGCGTGCGCGGCCCGAGGACGTGGACGCGGACCGGCTCGGGCAGCACCGCGCCGAGGGAGGCGTCGACGGCCAGCCAGCGCCGGGTCGCGCCCGCCGCCGTCCCGCTCATCACCGTAGCCGGCACCGCCCAGCACCGAAACGTCATGCCGGCCTCGACGGGGACGGAGGCGGTGGCGGTTTCGCCGCCCACGGTCCGCTCCAGGTGAAGCACGCCGCCGGCCGTCCGGCCGGTGGTGCGCCAGCCGTGGGGGCCGCTTTGGACCTCGCACGTGACCGCCCGGGGGCGGAAGCGGGCGTCGACGTCGGCCGTTGTCTTCCGGTAGAAGCCGAACCGGCGCTCCCCGGGCCCCCGGCGCAGGAAGGCGTTGCACTTGAGCCGGTGGCCGCCGTCGCTCAGACGGTACAGGCTTTGGGAGAGGTACCCGATCTTCTCGCCGCCCAGGAACAGGCTGTGCCACTGGCTGCGGACGAAGCGCGCGGTGGGCCGGGAGGCGGCATTGTCGGTGTCGGTCTCGGCCGCCCACACCGGCGCAGGCCCGGCCATGCACGCCGCCCAAACGGCGGCGGGGAGCAGGACGGCACGGCAGATCTTCGGGCGCATCGCGTCCACGCTGGCAAATCCATCGGCATGCTCGTCAGGGCACTATAGGCCGAAGCGGGGTGTCCGGTCAACGTGCTTCGCCGGCCGCTGACACTTTTTGGGGCTCTGCCCGACGGCGCCCGCGCAGGCCACCTTCACGGTTTTCCGCGTTGACCGCCGCGGCGCGCGGGGCTACAGTACGCCTGCGCACTCTCCGGACCGGAGGCACCGCCCCATGGCTGATGAACTCGCCTACGCCATGATCACCCCGTACAGCCTGCACAAGAGCCGTACGGGCGGCATCATCGGCCGCCTGGTGAGCCTGGCCCGGCTGGACCTGGTGGGCATCCACATGTTCGCCCCGGGCGACGCGTGGGTAGATGAGTACCTGGACATCCTCCGGCGGTCGGACCTGGAGAACCCCGCCCGCGACGCCTTCATCGCCTACGTCGACGAGCACCTGCGGCGCGACAACCCCCTCGGCCTCTCGAACCGGTGCATGGTCCTGCTGTTCGAGGGGGCGAACGCCTTCGACCACCTGCTCGACGATGTGGTGGGCCACGCCAGCCCGCGGGTGACCGGGCACACTGTCCGGGGGACGTACGGCGACTTTCAGAATGCGCCGGACGGCTCGATCCGGTACTTCGAGCCGGCGGTCATCTGCGGTCCGTGCGCCGAGACGGCCGAGGAGGAACTGGCGTTCCTGGCCCGCACCGCGACCACCGACGGCGGGGTCATCGAGGGCGCGGTCGACTTTCTGACGGGAGCGGAGAACTTCGAGACGCAACTGGTGATCCTGAAGCCCGAGAACTTCCAGCGCCGCAGCCGGCGGCCCGGCTACATCATCGACGTCTTCAGCCGGACCGGCCTCTATATCGTAGGGGCCAAGTTGCTGTCGATGTCGGCGGCCCAGGGCGAGGCGTTTTATGCGCCGCTCGTGGACGTCTTCCGCAACAAACTCCGGTTTCTCATCGAAGGCACGCTGCGCGAGCGGCTGGCCGACGCGTTCGATTTCGAGATCCCCGACGCGTTTTACGAGCAGGCCAAGGCGTCGCTCGCCGACCTGAACGCCCGGACCGAGTTCGCCAAGATCGTCCAGTACATGACCGGCGTGGACCCCCGGCGTGCCGAGACGGAGGCGGAGCGGCACCGGCCCGGTCCGGTCCGGTGCCTGGCGCTGCTCTACCGCGGGCCGGAGGCCGTCGAGAGGATTCGCCGCATGCAGGGGGCCACCAATCCCGAGCACGCCGAGGAAGGCACCGTCCGCTCGGACTTCGGCCGGGACCTCATGCGAAACGCCGCCCATGCCTCCGATTCGCCGGAGAACGCCCAGCGCGAACGTGAGATCATCGGCATGTGGACCACCGAAGACCAGCCCGAGTTCCGCCGGATCATCCAGGCGCATCTGGGCCGCTGACCGCCCCGGGCGGTGCCCGATCGGCGGCGGCACACGGCTTCTGCCGGACCTCGGCCAGGCGCTTGGCGCACGCGGGCGCCTTCGCCGGAACCTGCGAGGCGAGAAACTCGGCGGCCTCATAGCAGAGGAAGTGGGGAAACAGGCTCGACGACAACGTCACCCGTGCGAAAGCAAGGCGGCGAGCCGCCGCGCCGACTCCTCCAAGCGCCGATCCGCCATAAGGCGGGCGGCGCACCGAAGCCCCTGTTCCTGCCTCTGGGTGAATGGCACCGCCGCGCCGGGCGGCGGCGCGCGGTAGTCCAGGCGCATCAGCACCTCCCGGCGCAGCTCGTCCAGCCCCGCCCCGGTCCGGGCCGAGACGGCCGGGGCGGCGGGGGGGCCAAGCGCGCCGGACGCCAGGTCGGCCTTGTTCCAGACGGCGAGGACCGGTGCGGGACCCGCGCGCGCCGCCGTACGAGCCGGCCGCGGGAGCGGCCGGTCATCCGAATCCGCCGTGGCCGACGACCATGCCGGATCGGAATGAACCGCTGCTCCCGCAGCGGGCTCGTACGGCGCACAGAGGCGCTCGTCCTCCGCGGTCGCGCCCGCCGCCGCATCGAGCAGG
>Ga0180434_10009862_pt1 | contig 10311 bp, 11 predicted proteins | sample SS_ome_7_FD_132453 | JGI IMG/M metagenome (GOLD analysis project Ga0180434, IMG submission 132453) | Hypersaline lake sediment archaeal communities from the Salton Sea, California, USA - SS_1_D_2 metaG | ecosystem: Environmental > Aquatic > Non-marine Saline and Alkaline > Hypersaline >... | reverse complement strand
GCCAGGCCCCCACATTCGGAAATGTGGAGGCCAGGTCCAAACATCCTACATAACTACAGATGAACCGTTCCAGGCCCCCACATTCGGAAATGTGGAGGCCAGGTCCAAACATCCTACATAACTACAGATGAACCGTGCCAGGCCCCCACATTCGGAAATGTGGAGGCACTGGGCACCGTCGCGCCGAGTACGGCGCTGTCGCTTACGCGATACAATAAAATAAGCTTTGATAACAGATGAGTGTGTTGACTAAAGAGAGTATTAACCTATACTTAACATATGTCTGGCAAAGATAAGGGAAAAATAAAAAAGGAAAGTGTGTCCTCGGGTACCCAACCGCTTTTACGGGTTTCTCAGGTCTCGAAGGTGACAGGTGTTTCCACATCTGCAATCAATTATTACGTGCGAATAGGGCTGCTGCCCCCACCCGTCAAGACCCACAAGAACATGGCATATTACGATCCTACCTACATACAGATGATCAACTACATAAAAAGGCTGCAGCTTCAAAAACATCTGCCATTGGAAAGTATCAAAGAGATAATGGATAAGAAGATAAAGATATGGAAGGAGATGGGTGGCGGTTCGCTGAACACGGCGGAGGAACTGTTCGGGGATAAGGCATCCGGAGGCCCGGATGAGACGAAGGATGTACATCGAAGGATAATGGAGGCTGGAGTAACGCTTTTCTCACGCCAAGGGTATTTCGCCACTGAGGAAGAGGATATTATCGAAAAGGCCCGGGTTTCCGTCGGGGAGTTTTACGAGCAGTACTCAGGCAAGGAGGACTTGCTGTTGGATATCGCCCAGGAAGGGGTAAGGTTATTCCAGAGAAGGGTGGCTGAGAAAACCGCGGGAGAGCCCGATATGCTGGAGAGGATACGAATCGCCATCCCCATCGCCTTTCAGCTCATCGTGGAAAACCGAGAGATATATGCCCTTTACATGGAGGAATCGGTTCTAGCTGATATCTCGTATGAGCGCAAGTTAAGGCAGTTCACCGCGTCTATCGTAGAGGGATTGAAAGATACGATCGCCAAGGGGATCAAAGAGGGCTCCATCCGTCGGATTAAGCCCGATATCGCCGCCAACGCCATAATGGGCCAGTTGGTGCGGTTGGCCAACTTCTGGGTGGAGGACCCCATGAAACACGATATGAAGGATATAACCATGGAGGCGGTGGAGTTTGTGACCAGGGCACTACGAGAGGGAGGAGAATAGTGATGAGAAAAGTGGCTGTCGTCGGGTACGGAAACACTCCCTTCAAACGGCGCCATATAGAAAAGACTTATCCGCGTCTTGCTTATGAGGCGGTGAAAGAGGCCTTCGACAGTACCGGGATCAGGCCGGAGCGGGTGGACAGCGTTATCTACGGCATATACAGCGACCCATTCAATCACAACATGATGCCCGACCTTCATATCCATTACCAGCTGGGATTGGCGCGAAAGCCCAGCACGAGAGTGAGCGCGGGCGGGGCGACGGGAGGAATCGCTGTCAGGTCAGCCTTCATGGAGATCGCTTCGGGAATGAAGGATATCGTGCTGGTTGTGGGGGTGGAGAAATACGGGGACCTATCCAATGTCTTTGAGATGATAAAGGCCCTCACTTTTGGTGGAGACCAACTCTTCGAACAGATGGCCGGGGTATCCCCTGCTGGGTCCTATTCCGCCCCGGTTATCCTGCATATGCTGAAATACGGTACAACCGAGGAAAACCTTGCCCTGGTATCGGTGAAGAACCACGCCAATGCAATGCGAAATCCCGATGCCCAGGCACCTATGGAGATAACCGTGGAAGAGGTGCTTTCCTCGCCGATGATCATCTATCCCTACAAGCTATTAGACCACTGCTTGAACTCCGAGGGGGCCTGCGCCCTGCTGTTGGCGGACGAGGAAAGCGCCCGCCGTTTAACGGACAACCCGGTATGGATCAAGGGCATCGGCTGCTCGACCGAGTCCGGAAGGCAGGCCGAGAGGGATAACGTCGGCGAGTCGCTATTGCCTGCGGTAGAGGCCGCGGCTCGGGAGGCATATGCCATGGCCGGCGTAAAGGACCCCGTGCGGGATATCCAGGTGGCCGAGGTATATGACTCTTTCAGCGGTATTGAGATTCTCCTCTACGAGGAGCTGGGGTTCTGCGCCAGGGGAGAGGGGGCTGCCTGTCTGGAGGAGGGCAGTTACTCTATGGGAGGAGAATTGCCGGTCAACCCCTCCGGCGGACTTATCGGGGGAGAACATGCCGTGGGGGCCACGGGAGTCTATCAGGTGGCGGAGATAGCCCGTCAACTGCAAGGGGAGGCGGGGGAGCGCCAGGTAAAGGGAGCAGAGCGAGGCCTGGCCCTCAGCCTGGGAGGAGCCCGTGGAGCATATGCCAGCGCCACGGTTTTGGAGGTGCAGGACAATGGCTGAAAAAGACCTCAGAAAAGGACCGGGCCGGTGGTCGGACGAGGGTGGGGTATTTATCCTTCCTGATGAATGGAGGCTTTCCTACATGGTCAGCTGCGGCGAGTTGTCGCCCTTCTTCCGGGCGCTGAAGGAGGAGGGAAAGCTGATGGGAACTCGCTGCCCCTCCTGCGACTCTATTTACTGCCCTCCCCGCAGCTGGTGCCATGATTGTTACGAGGACACGGAATGGGTAGAGATGAGCGGTAAGGGAGAATTGATCGCCTTTACAAAGGGATACTTCGCCACCAGCGATCTGGTGGACGAGGTACCCTTCTATCAGGGCGGGGTGCGCCTGGAGGGAGCCCGCTATCCCATAGTATGTCGTATAAAACTGGATGACGAGAAAAATCTGCGGCCCGGGATTCCCATGCGGGTGGAATTCAAACCGCCCGAGGAAAGACTGGGCAGAGTGACCGATTATTACTTCGTCCTGGACGGATAACCCGGCAGTACTAGCTTTTGCGCTTAATGGTCCACTCGCAGTGGTCATCTCCCCGGGGTAGGGAGTGGGTTATCTCGAAATCGATGCCGGGATCGATGGCCTCCAGCCAGTGACGGAAGATGCTGTTGTCTATCTCCTCGCAGGGTACATGGTCATGGCGTCCCGAACGGCGCAGGTTTTCGAACCAGGGGCAGTGAGATACGCGGATTATGAGTTCCTCTTCGCTTACCACCTCACCTTCGCACTGCGTTCCGTCGATGAGACATAACGCCTCCATCAACAAGTTAGTGGTTTGGAGATCCGGAGGATTATTCGGGTCCAGGGATATTCCAAGCATACGTGAGATCCTCTTGGTAACGATCACTCCGTAGTCTCTCCAGACCTTTAAGTCAAGCTCAAGGGCCTGGTCGAACCCGTGCTTCTTCTCAACCGCCATAAACCAGAGACCGTCGATTGCGGTTAAAGCTCCAAGGCGGAGTTCGTCCAACTGTTGTGGCGTGATGTCCAACCTGTACCTCCTCGTTGAGAGTTACTGCCGCGGCAATTTATTATATAACAGCCTGATTAGGAAGAGATAAATGCGGAAACAGGGGAATCGTGGGTATTATTGAGATATTCATGTTTCTAACTGAGGACGGAATCTGAGTTCGTTTCGGGAGGTTAGCAGAAGGATGGACTTGAGGGTAGGGGAGCACCCCATCCTGGGAGACATGAGCCGGGGGCGCTGGGTGACCATATACGTCGATGGGAGCCCTATTCCAGCTCAAGAGGGCGAGCCGGTCGCCGCGGCACTTTACGCGGTGGGCATAAGGACCACGCGTCTGTCGCGACACTTGGGAGAGCCTAGAGGGCCTTTTTGTATGATCGGCAGGTGTACGGAGTGCGCCATGACCGTGGATGGTAAACCCAATATAAGGACATGCCTCCTCCCGGTGCGGGAGGGCATGAGGGTAGAGACGCCTAAGGGTGTTGGATCATGAGTCTGAAAAGGACAGCGGCGGAGCTGGTGGTCGTGGGAGCCGGACCGGCCGGCCTATGCGCCGCTCTGGAGGCAGCAAGGGCCGACGTGAAGGTTGTGGTAATCGATGAAAACCATCTCAGTGGAGGCCAGTTGTTCAAGCAGATACACCGTTTTTTCGGCTCCCAACATCACGGTGCGGGTAAACGGGGTTTTGAGATAGGTGAGGAGCTCACTGAGCAATGTAGGAAAGCGGGGGTGGAGATCAGGCTTTCCTCCACTGTACTGGGCTTTTTCCCTGGTAGTGAGTTGATGGTTGACGGCCCCGATGGCGTTTACCTCGTAGAACCGGAGGCGGCGGTGATAGCAACCGGAGCCAACGAACGAAGCCTGGCCTTTCCTGGTTGGACGCTGCCGGGGGTAATGGGGGCGGGTGCGGCGCAGACCCTGGTTAACGTGCACGGGGTGCTGCCTGGAAAGCAGGTCTTTATGGCTGGTTCCGGAAATGTTGGATTAATTGTTGCCTACCAGCTTCTGCAGGCAGGAGCCGAGGTTGTGGGGATAGCGGACATAGCTGATCGTATTGGAGGCTACGGGGTACATGCCGAAAGGGTGCGGAGAGAGGGGGTTCCCGTATTCCTGAGACACCGCCTGGTGGCGGCGGAAGGAAAGGAAGGAGTGCAGGCCGTATTGCTCGAGGATATGGACGTCAAGGGAAGGGTAAAGCGTTTCAAGGCGGATTCTTTATGCCTGGCCCTGGGCCTTACGCCCATGGCGGAGCTGGCGGCAATGCGAGGCTGCGGGATGGCCTATCAACCGGACCTGGGAGGGTTCCTCCCCTGGCATGATCAGGATATGCGCACCGATCAAGAAGGAGTATATGTGGCGGGCGACGCGGCGGGGGTCGAGGAGGCGTCGGTGGCCATGGAGGAGGGAAGAATGGCGGGCATATCAGTTGCTTTAGATATGGGTGCCATCAACCAAAGACAGGCAGGACGACACAGAGCAGATATACTGCGGCGTTTGAAGGGGCTAAGGGGCGGGCCCTATGGACAGCATAAACTAGAGGCTAAGCGAGGCATCTTTTGTCAGTAAAGAAGTCTTCTAGAGATAAGAAAACCCCCTGGGAGCAGGCATGGGATAAAGCCCTCAGCGGCCCCGTCGCAGTGGTGGATTGTCTCGAGGAGATACCCTGCAATCCCTGCGAGGAAGCCTGCCGCAAGGGTGCCATAGTAGTAGGTGACGACATCTGTGCCCCTCCAGCTTACGACCCGGAAGCATGCGATGGATGTGGAAGATGCGTGGCCATATGCCCGGGAATGGCGGTGTTCCTACTGGACAGGAGCAAGGGGAAAGGCAGGGCCCGGGTTACGGTTCCCTATGAGATGAAAGCGAGAATGGAGGCCGGTGGGGAAGCTTGGGTGGTTGACGAGAAGGGAGAACCACTGGGTAAGGGGAAGGTTATAAAAGCATATAGAATCGGAAAAAAAGATAGAACGATTCTGGTCACGGTAGACGTTCCCGAGGAATGGGCTCTAAAGGTAAGGGGAGTAAAAGACCGAAAACTGATGGTAGAAGCACCGCAAGAGCTGGAAGGTATACAGGGTGAAGAGGATTTCCCGCTTTGCCGGTGCGAGGAGGTATCCCGCGCGGATTTAGAGGTCATATTGCAGAAGGGATTTCACGCCATTACCGCTTTGAGGCGTTTCTCGCGTGTGGGATTGGGAGTATGCCAGGGAAGGTTTTGTCAGTCGATGCTGCAGGAGAGTTTAGTAGAAGGAACAAGCAGGACGGTTGGGGAGGTGGGGACTTTCAAGGTTCGCCCTCCGGTAAGACCAGTAAAGCTTAGTCGACTAGGGGGAGAAGATGGCTGATGTAATGAGTTCCGAGGTAGTAATAATCGGCGGAGGAGTTATCGGTGCCGCAACGGCCTATTATCTCTGCAAAGAAGGTGCCGAGGTGCTGATAATAGAGGCGGATGACCTTGCCAGCGGCGCATCTGGGGCATGTGACGGCTTCCTGTCACTGCAGACCAAGCAGCCCGGCGAACACATGGAACTCGCGAAAGAGAGCATGAAGCTCTTCCCCTCCATAGTGGAGGACTTGGAGGCTGATATCGAGTTTAATCCCTGTGGTGGATTGATGCTCGCGTCCTCTCAGGAACAGATGAAAGAGCTAAGGGCACGGGCAAAAACTCTCAAGAGTGCCGGCCTGAAGGTGGAGACCTTAAACGCCACGGAGCTCAAGAAAGAGATGCCGGATATAAGCAAGGAATTAAAGGGTGCCCTGCATTGCCCCGAGGATGCGCAGGTCAACCCCATCTCGCTTACCCTGGGGCTGGCCCAGAGGGCCCAGGATATGGGGGCAACAGTACTCAAGGGCTGCAAGGTGGAGAACATCATGGTCATGAACGACAGGGTGAGAGAGGTCCATACCACGGTGGGGAGCATACATTCCCGCCGCGTGGTCTGTGCCGCGGGGACCGGTTCAAACGAGATAGGAAAGATGATTATTGTGGACATACCCGTAATGCCCCAGCGCGGCCAGATCCTGGTCACGGAGCCGGGAGAACCGACTCTGAGCAAGATAGTATCAGGGGCGGAATACCTCGGTACCAAAGCCAATATAGATGAACTCATGCCTAAGGAAGAGGAGGCGGCCAAGTTGGGTCTGGGGTTCACCGCGGAGCAAACCGCCAGCGGTAATATATTGCTGGGAAGCACCAGGGAATTCGCGGGCTTCGATAACAACACCACACCTGAGGCTATTAACGCCATCGCAAAGAACGCTATCAACTATATCCCCTGGATAGAGGACCTGGATGTCATCCGCAGCTTTGCGGGGTTACGGCCATATTCTCCCGACGGCTTGCCCATATTGGGGACGGTAAAGGGGGTAAAGGGCTTCTTTATAGCAACGGGACATTCGGGCGATGGTGTATGCCTGGCTCCTATAACCGGAAAGTTGATGAGCGAACTTGTCCTGGACGGAGAGACCAGCATCGACATCTCGTCCTTTTCCCTCTACCGCTTCAAATAATAAAGGGGTCAAAGCTTCATTCTTCAATATTGATAGTTTAGATAAAAGATATAGCTATGATCTTGTCTGGATTGAAGAATGAAGCTTTGACCCCATCTTTTTTTTGTGGCTATTGTTATAGTGATGGTATTGGAAGTTCTCTATAATCGAAGAGGATTATTTAGGAGGATCAATTGAGGTTCCTTTTCGTGTATCCGGATTTTAAGATAAATATGGATCCCCTGACCCACCAGGTGACCGGGGTGGAGGAAGGGGGATGGTATATGGAGGGCGTGGCCATCCTATCGGCGGTATTGAAAAGGGCCGGGCACGAGGTTTCCTTATATCATCTCACCAGCCCCGCTGAGAGAGGAGAATTCCAGAAAAACCTCAGGAAGGAGGGACCCGACCTCCTCGGTTTTGTCACCATGACCAGGGAATATCCCCAGGTCAAAGAGTATGCCCTGTGGGCCAAGGACGCCATGGACGTTCCTATAATATCCGGAAGCTATCATCCCACCACTATTCCCGAGGAGGTTATCAACACCGAAGGTATTGATATGTTATGCCGCGGAGAAGGGGAGGGGGCGCTTCTGGAGCTGGTAGACCGCATGGATGCCGGCGAGGATTACAGCGAGACCGAGAGCATATGGATCAAGAGGGATGGGGAGATAATCAGGAATCCGGTTCGAGCTCTCATCACCGATATCGATGAGCTTCCACTGCCTGATTTCAAGGTCTTTGATTTCGACAAGCTGATATCCACTCGTATCAATACCGGGGTAGCGATGCTCTCCCGGGGCTGTCCTTACAGCTGTACCTATTGCTCAAATAAGAAGATGAGGGACATTTACCCTAATAAGAGACGCTATTCCAGGTTTCACAGTCCTGAGTACAGCATCGAGTACCTCAAGAAGCTGCTTGAGTCCCACCCGACTGTCAAGTATCTTAATTTTCGCGACGATATCCTGCCCTGGAAAGGCGGATGGTTGAAGAGATTCACAACACTTTATAAAAAGGAGATCGACCTGCCCTTCATCTGTAATTATCGGGCCAACCTGGTCACCCACGAGATTGTGCACATGCTGAGGGATGCGGGATGTTATCAGATGTTCTTCGGGGTTGAGAGCGGAAACGACTATATTCGCAATGAGGTGCTTAACCGCCATATGTCCAGGGAGGAGATAATAGAGGCCTTCGAAGCCTGTAGGGACGTGGGGATCAAGACGGTGGCCTACAACATGGTCGGCCTGCCTTACGAGGATAAATCCAAGATCTTAGACAGCATAAAGCTCAATGTTGAGATAAAGGCGGACCACTCACTGAGCCCCATATATTATCCCTATCCGGATACCAGGCTTTTCGAGGTGGCGGTGGAGGAGGGGTTCGTGCCGCCCTGTTATGATTACCGGGAGGACCGCTATGTGGACCAGCCTACCCTGCCAAGGGAGCAGCTCTATTTCGCACGCTATTATTTCAGGACCTTCGTGCATCTCTACAAGGCCCTAAAGAGGATACCACAGCCGCTCTCCGGTTATCTCCAGAGGCTTTCAGACAGGGTATTCGTCAGCAGGTATCTGCCCCATAAGGCTCTGGTCTATATGGCCCAGCGTGCCGAGAGGGCATGGAATAGAGGAAAAGTGTATTTCAGCCGCAGAATGCCGGGGCTGTATCTCTGGGTGAGAGACAGGGTGAGGGGAGTCTCAAAGAATTGAGGACGGGAGTATGGCTGCGCCGTATGCGGCTGTTGTAGGCGCTTCTTTTTGCCGATTATAGGATATATGGTTTTTGGATGAACACCTTGGTGACCAGGAGGAAGATCGTAGCCGGAATTGGAAGAACGGAAGTGAGAAGTTGGCGGAGTGTGTGAGCTGCGGTAAGAGCATTCCCGCGGGGAAGTTTTTCTGCGATGAATGTTATAAAAGCATGAAAGGCAGACGCGCAACACCACATAAGGTGGATGCCCCCGCTTCCCCAAAGCCAAAAAAAGAGTCTAGAGCATCGAGAAAGGCGAAAGCAGCGCCCCCAACCAGTTCGCCTGAGACCGCGAGCAGCGTGGAGAAGGCAGAACCCGGTCCGCCAACGGCAGCTGAAGATGAAGAGCAGGCCAAAAAGCTCAGCGCCGACCTTACTCCCTCCGACGGTAAGAAGGTTGTGTCCCTGAAGCCCAAAGTCGAGGGAGTTGCAGGAGAGAGGTCTATAGGCGGGAAGAAGAGATTCAAGGTAACCATAACCTTCAGCGAAAGGACTTACAATGCTTTTGCGCGTCTTAAGAGGAAGAAAAAAGTAGAGGCCGCCACCATCGAGGGCGAGCAGGAAGAAGGCGAGAGCCAACCGGCGAAACCGAGAAGGATGAAGCGACGCGGGGGGCCTCATGGAAGGCCGAAGCTGAAGGCTGTTTCGGATCCATCGGAAAAGAAAGGTGGGTCGGAGAACACATTTATGCGTTATATAGGGTACAAGGAAAGGGAATGGGATAAAGGAGACAAGGTTGCGGCGCTAATGGCCACTACCTTGATGGTACTCATCATCGCCTTCTGCTTTTTGAGCTGGGTGAAGGTCACGTGGTCTGCCGGCGAGGGAAGCCAACCTATGTCCGCTACCGTGAAAGGGGTGGGCCTGGGGAGCCCGGTATATGCCATGATAGCCGTGGTGGTCGCTGCATGGATTTACATGGCATTCTCGTCATTCACAGGTAAAACCCTGTTTAACCTGGATTTCGGCTTTGTTATAATCATGTGCGGCATAATATTAATAGCGCTTTTCTTCGTGGCGGTGGGTTCGACCGATCGTGTTATGGGAGCCGCTGCGGAATCTATGGGCCGAGGTGAGAACTTCTTCAAGACATCGGTTTCAACTTTCGAGAGACAGACCCTATGGACGGCATATTTCACGGTCTTTCTGGGGATCTTGTTCGCCTTCTCCGGACTGGCCCGGCTGTCGGAACGAAAGGCAAGCAAAGAGCCCGAAAAAGAGAGCGAGTAAGGGGATCATGGTCGCTCATGATAGTGCTTATGAACTGCTGCGGCAAGCTCGCCAGCTGATAGATAGCCGCTGCCCTGATCAAGCTGCACCCCTGTTGGAGAAGGCCAAGGCCTTGGAGCCGAAGCGGGGTTCGATCCTGGAGACCCTGGGGATCGCCTATTATAACAGCGGCGATCATCAAGGTGCGAAAAAGGAATTCGAGGAGGCCTTGGACGTAGACCCTACCAACCACTATGCCAGGTACGGCCTGAGTCGCTGTCTTCACAAGCAGGGACTACTGCATAAAGCGATAGGGCAGGCCAAGTTGGCCGCCGTCATGGCACCGGAGATCGAGATGTACGACGAAGCCTTGCAGCGTTACCAATGGGAACTGAGTTTCAGGGCGGAGGGCTGAGGTCTTGGGAAAACCTCCACCTGTGGTCGAGAGATATCGCAGCTTCCTTTTCGATATGGACGGCGTT
>Ga0180434_10009859_pt1 | contig 10312 bp, 4 predicted proteins | sample SS_ome_7_FD_132453 | JGI IMG/M metagenome (GOLD analysis project Ga0180434, IMG submission 132453) | Hypersaline lake sediment archaeal communities from the Salton Sea, California, USA - SS_1_D_2 metaG | ecosystem: Environmental > Aquatic > Non-marine Saline and Alkaline > Hypersaline > Sediment... | reverse complement strand
TCAGGATTGTCGACCTTGTGATCGGCCAATTCCGAGACATGAAGCAGACCTTCGAGGCCGTTTTCCAGTCCGACAAATACGCCGAAGTTTGTGATCTTGGTGACCTGTCCCTTGACGATTTGGCCCGGCTCGTACTTGCCCGGTATATCCTCTGCCCAGGGATCTTCGGCCATTTGTTTAAGCCCCAGGGCGATTCGTCGCCTGTTTTGATCGACGGATAGGACTTTGCACTCGATCTCCTTACCCTTCTCGACGACTTCGTTCGGGTGGCTGATCTTCCGTGTCCATGACATGTCGCTTACGTGCAGCAAACCATCGATTCCCTCTTCGATCTCGATGAAGGCGCCGTAGTTGGTTAGGTTTCGCACGACACCGGAGACAAGGCTATCTGGTGGATACCGATCGGCGACCTTGTCCCAAGGATTGGATTGTGTCTGCTTGATCCCCAAAGAGATCTCTTGTTTTTCTTTGTTGATTCCAAGGACCACGACCTCGATTTCGTCGTCGATTTGTACCATGTCACTCGGGTGGCCGATCCGTTTGGTCCACGACATTTCGCTGATATGGACCAGGCCTTCGATGCCTTCTTCAAGCTTAACGAAAACGCCGTAGCTCATCACGTTGACTACCGTCCCTCGGATCTTCGACCCTACAGGGAAACGTTCGTCGACGTTATCCCATGGGCTAGCAGTTTTTTGCTTCAGGCCGAGGGCGATCTTTTCCTTTTCTCGATCAATGTGGAGTATCTGGACCTCGATTTCTTGATCGATAGAAACGACCTCGGATGGGTGGTTGATTCGTCCCCAGCTCATATCGGTTATATGGAGCAGGCCATCGATCCCACCTAAGTCAACGAACACGCCGAACTCAGCAATGTTTTTAACGACACCCTCGCGAAGCTGACCGACCTCAAGCTCTTCGAGCAACTGGGCCTTTTTCTCAGCACGCTCGGCTTCGATCAGTGCGCGGCGACTGACGACGATGTTGCGTCGAGCTTCGTCGATTTTCAGAACGAGGCACTGGATAGTGCGACCGATATAGTCGCCGATGTCGGCTGGACGCCTTATGTCGACTTGACTGGCTGGCAGAAAGACGTTCACCCCGATGTCAACAAGCAATCCGCCCTTGATCTTTCGGGTGACGGCACCAGTGACCACATCGTTTTCATGGACGGTTTCCATGACCTTGAGCCACGCCTCGATTTTCTCAGCCTTTCGCTTGCTGAGACTGATCATACCCCGAGGGCCGTCGGTTCGACTCGTTACGTCTTCTACGTCCTCGACCAATACCTTGATAGTTTGTCCGCGTTCGGGAGGGGGTTCAGTTTCGTCCCACTCGTTTCGGAGAATCATCCCCTCGCTTTTGTATCCGACGTCGACTAGCACGTAGTCGCCGTCTACTCGGAGCACCAGGCCCTCGACGATTTGATTGACGGAAACGTCAAGCCCCCCCCAATTTATTTCGTCCTCTGGGCTGCCCTCCAGTGCCTCAGAAAGCTCTTGTTCCCATTCAGTTTCGCTTAGATCCAAGCCTCTAATTAGGTTGCGGTTAACCATAAATCCACTTCAGTAAAAACCGTTCGACAGGGGTGAAAAAAGCTGATTCAATCGACGAGCCTAAGGAAACAGACTTGCCGGTCACTCATCGTCGAAGCTGGTTAGAAAACAGTTGTTGACCTCGGCCCCCCACCGTAAGGGGCTGATGCGAGTACAACGAACCGACCAATATAGCACACCGGACATACACCCACAATCGCGAAAGGTGGTTTTTTGCAATTTTTCGACGTGTCCAAACAAGCTGAACTTGGTAAGAGTCATCAAAAGTTGTTGGTTGATTTGTCCCGACAGGCACAGCAATGGGCATTGTGTCGCTAGGACCTGTACGAAGTATTGTTGGTCTTCCCGCAAAGCTAAGCAAACAGAAATGAGTCTTGCTGGAGAAACTCTAACGGAACGAAATCCTCACACAAAGTCCTTCGAGCCTACTAGACTAGCGAGCGGTTTGGTTTTATTGAGGGCGGCTTCTTCGGGAGCATGTTCGGGGCGTTTTGGGAAGTCTAGTTTTGCCTTTGTGAGCAGTCTGCACCCAACCAAGGAAAAAAGAGACTGACGCGGTGGCCATCAGCCTTTTAGGTCTTTCGAACAAGATCCCCATGCTTCAGAGTTGCCGTAGAAGTTGATCCGTCTTTATAAAACGGGGGCGCAACAGGATCGTCGATTTGGTTTGTAAACTGCCGCGACCCCTCAAATTTTATTAGCGGCCAAAACCGACGAAGAAGCTGAAGTTCTGTATTCGGTCGCCCTCGTTTTGCTCGACCGGGAACGCAAAGTCCAATGCTATTGGCGCTGGTCCCATTGCGGGTATCGTGATGCGAAGTCCAAAACCGGGGGCGACTCGATACTTTTCGTCCCAATCGTTGATCGTTGGCTCCACCGTACCTGTATCGCAGAAAACTACGCCGCGTAACATGTCGTCAGCGGTGATCGGGAATAGGTATTCGAGCGATGCAAGGAGCATGAATTCACCGCCGATCTCTACGCCGGTCGCCGGATCGTGGGGTGAAGCTCCTCTGAATGCGAAACCGCGTATTGTCGAGAAACCACCGGCAAAGTAGTGCTCGTAGATTGGCGTATCGTTTCCGGTAACTGACATACGTCCGCCAAAACTTAATACGTGGCGGCCCGATCCGTCGGGGCGCTGGTGTAAGAGGAGGTAACGGCGGAGGTCTACTTCGCCGCGTGTATACTGGTACGTTCCGATCACTTGTTCGACGCCCAGTTGCATGTAATGCCCCTCGGTTGGTAGGAATGAGCTATCGCGGGTGTCGTGGGTCAGTTGTAGGCCAAAACCATATAGTGACGAGTCGCCGACCACGTCGGTTAGTTCGGTTGGTGCTGGTGACACCGGATTGTTGACGTTGATTTTCATTCCCCGAAATGCGCCGGTGAGCGACAGGTCGTGGTTAAATTGATAGCCCATTGATACACGCCCGCCAACCCGCTCTTCGTTCCAGTAACGATAGTTTCTGTCGAAGAAGTATCCGCTCAATCCAAGACTTATGGACGAATTCAGCAGGTACGGTTCTTGGAAATTGATCATATATCTTTGGACCTCGGTTCCCGGCACAGCTTCCAACCGAAAACGTTGTCCGGCACCGCGCCAGGCTGTTCCATCTCGGATGTCCCCAAATCCGGATGGGAATCGTGTCCAATCGAAGTTTTGTTCGTCGAGAACAATCGAGCCGACCAGTCCTGCTTCCGAGTTGACTCCGACGCCGAACATAAGTCGGCCGGTTCGAGTTTCTGAGACGACGCCTTCAAGATCGATATACCGGGTTGGATCGTCTGGCCAACGAGGATCATTACCAACCGGACCATCACCAGAGATCAATCCCTGGTTTGGCCACAACTGACTAGGGGTACTCTGAACACCAGCCACTCGAACCGGTTCTCGGGTGGCCGGATCATGCCCGTGTTGGGGTGGTGGCGTAGGCGTGCCTCCCCAGGTCTGTGTTGAGTTATAGCTATTTGTGGGAGCCGTCGTCTGTGCCAGCGAAGGACTCTGAGTAGTTTGTTGCGAGTTTTGATAGTTCGTTTGCGCCGGATACGACTGTCCGTTTGGCACTGGGTTGTAGTCGGACTGGGGTGGTTGGCTTGTATAGCGGTCGGGCGAATACCGTGACTGTACATATTGAGAGTTTCGCGGGAGCGTTGGGACCGAACGACCCTGGTCGGAGCCGAGTTGTCCGCGAATGATCATCACCGGATGTGAATTGGGTATGAAGGGTTGTGGTTGTTTTGAGGTGTCACGTCTCTCGTTGTTTTGGGGTGGCAGAGGCGAAACGTTTGCGGTCAGGTTGATTGCCCGATCATTCGAAACGCTTTCGTTGTCGATTGGCTTGAAGGTGCTGTACGGCCTGGCATCTGGACTCTGTCCGCGTAATTTGCCGCTCCGCTTTGTAGGCGTTGGTCTTTTTGCAACAGACGCGTCCTCCTCAGGCGGACTGAAAACAATCTTTGGCGAAACGCCGCTGGCCATGTCAACTTCGAAAAGCCCGCACGCTCGCAGACGGCGTTCGCTTTTGCGAAGTTCGCGAATATCTACGATGTCGCCTGGCTGGAGAGAAATTCGATTCAATACAGTGGTTATTTTCGTGTGGGGTGTGTCACCATCGATCCTGACATTTATTCGCCCGACTCGGTATCGATCACCTTCAGTGACGTTGTAGACTAGATCAATAAAGCCGGGCTCTTCGAGGAATCGTGGGTCTGCTTTTATGTCGGCGAAGATGTATCCCTGGGAGCCGTATTTTTCCTGGATTGCACTGACGTCGGCCTCCATCTCCGATTGATTGAAGTGGTTGCCTGGGGCCAATTTGAGGTCCTGCTTTAGTTCCCCGTCGCCAAATTTTGTATGGCCCATGAACGAGATGTTGCGGATTTTGTATCGTGGGCCTTCGTCGATTACGAATGTTAGTTTCAGCCAATTGCTGCCTTCGTCGAAGTTTAGTTCGCGTCCGACTCTTGCTCGGAAGAACCCGAGTCCCCTGTAATAAGCGGTTAGCCGATTGACGTCTTCGTCGATTTCTGATTGTTTTACTTCGCCTTGAAACACCCAGCAGAATCCGGGTTTAGACTTTATCTGTGTTCTCAATCGGGCGTCACTTGCTATTGTATTGCCGACAAAATCGGTCCAGAGGATTTTTTGCTTTTCACCCTCGTGGATCACAAACACTGCTCCAAGGTCGCCTATTTTGCTGCCTTCGTGGATGCTGACTCTGGCTCTGGCGTATCCTCGCTCATGATAGAACTCTTCGATACGATATCGTGCTTCCTCTACGGCGAACGGATCAGCCGCATCGCCGACCTTCAAATTGCATTCGGTAAGTAGTATCCTGCGCTGAATACTCTCATTTCCGATAAATTTGATGTAGTTTAGGAATGGTCGCTCCAAGACCTCAAAAATAACAATTCGGCCACCAGGCACTCGCTGTGAGGAGGGCTTGATGTCGACGAACATGCGAGTTTGGTTGAGTCGTCGAATGTCCTTACTGATCAATTCAATATCGAAAGGACGACCCTTTCTGGTTTGAATATGTCGCAAAATCTTTTCAACCGGGACATTGCGGTTGCCCTTTATCTGAACATCAAGGACGAGCTCTTCAGAGGATGTTGATTGTCCTTGGCCCAGAGCCTGAGAGCCCGATAGCATTGTTGCGAATATAAAGAAAATTAGCCAAACGAGATTGGCGGGGCTCAAAACGGTTCGAACGCCGGGCATCGATGACCTTTCAAAGCGAGTCTTTACACGCTATTTGGATAAGTGAAGCTAATGGAGCACCGAAAAATCTGTCACGAAACGCAACAGGATTATCGTATCTGCCGTCGCGACGTTTTTCGGGTTCCAATCGGTCGCGTACAAATACATGATCAGGCCACCCGACACAAGGTGAATTCGACATTCGAGGTGGGGCTGGTACCTGGTAGCGGCAAGTTATGGAAATGCGTCAGCATGAGCATTAAGGCCGCCTAGGCTGGTTGCGGCAAGCAGGTGGCCGAGGTTATTTGCTGAGCTGCTCGCGCAGAAATCGCTTAGCGGACGCTGTTATGCCAGGATTTTGGCTTGCCCTCGGACCGGCCACGTTTAGCGTTTCGACATTGTTTTGCTTTAGCCAGCAGTCGAGAGTGACGGTGTCTCGGGTGTCGTCGAGGTCTATTACCATGTGCGGTCGATTATGGGCGACCGCAAAATCCAGGGTTCGTAGGGTTCCTCCTCGCAATGGTCCGCGACACAAAATGAGCGTTGCGTCAGAATCGATGACATTTTTTTCGGTTCTGACCGAATACTTGGCCGACTCGGTTTCTGTGAGTTGGTATTTGTCAGGAATCTTTCCATCTTCGGCGAGACGGCCAGCCGGACACCATCCGCCGTGTGGTATATGTAACGAGATTGCGACGTCAAGGGCCGCTCGATCGACGCCCGTCTGGCCGCCTGAAACAATCTTCTTGGGTTTAATCCGATTGCCCCTCTGTTTATTGTGGAGGTTGTCTGACGGGTCCAAATTTTTTGGCGCTATCTGTGATAGGCAGACGTTGGGCTACGCCGTTTGGCTGTTCCTGGGGAGGCATCGTCCGGCAGTGTGAGCTGCATGCCGTTTGTTAGGTAGTCGAAATTATCGCCCAGTCTGGTTTTGTTTAATTCGTAAATTTCAACCCACCTTGTGGCGTTGCCCAGCTCGTACTTCGCAATGTCGTATAGCGTGTCGCCTGGTTCGACCGTGTAGTTACGTCCGCTGGCTACGAATTGACTGATACCCGACGATCTAAACTTGGCGGCTTTTTTGTGCTCAGGTTTTGGGCACAGATGTGGGAATCTTTTTTCGAGCTCTTGATAGTCAGGCGCATCGATTGTGTCCCCGACCCGTAGCTGGTCGTTTTCAGGGAATTTGTTGGCGTTGTACTCGGCTAGTGCTTTGAAGTATCCACCATTTTCGTACAGTTTTTGTGAGATTGTCCAATAGCTGTCGTTTGGCTGTATTGTGTAGGATCCATCATCGTTCCGGGTTGCCTGAGGCATTTTGTATTGCGGCAGATTCAAAGAATCCGTGTGCTGAGATCTTGACATCCTCGCAGTGCTACGATGATATCGAGGCATATTGGACTGATGATTTTCTCTTCTGGCTGTTTGGCCGTATTTAGAACCGTTCGTGTAGTCTTTGCCGTTGTACTGACTGCGAATTGGATTTTTGGCAATCTGGGTTCTCACTGGATCGGCCTTTAGAGAATTGGCGCCCAACGATTGATGCGGTCTGGCGTGCAAAAAAGTGGTTGACTTTTTAGCCACTACCGGGTTCGCTTTTGGAGTTGGCGCAGGTGTCAGCGTTGCGGTGTGGCTGAGCGGATGGGGTTTTTTGGCGTTTCGTATGTCTGGCCACGCTTGAACTCCAGGGGCGCGTGTTGATTTGGAAGAAATTGGGCGGCCGTATCGATCTGCAGGTGAGACAATCGGCGTCTTTTGTCTCAACGGCGTGGTTGAGGTATCATTGGTTAGTGAGGTTTTTGGCAGCGGAGTTTTTTGTGACGTCGGTTTTTTAGTTGCTGTGGCAAACGACCACCGACTTGTGCTGCCGTCGGCTTTCAAAACAGATGCCTCGGCGGATTTAGCCTTGGCGGAGACAGCAATAGGTTTGGTCGACTTTGTAGTGTTGATCTTTGTTGGCGTCGACTTTGCGAATTTTGGAGTTAGGTCTTTGGCGCTTACTTTCACTTTCGGGGCATTTTCAGCAGTTGCGGTCTTGTTCAAACGCATGCCTAGCACAATGCTGAAAGCCAGCATCAATACGACAATTACCGCTACACCAATTTTGGTTTCCTTGCCCATGACTCGACCTCCTGTCGAATTTGACTGGGATTTGTCCATGTCCGGCTCCTCGGCGATTCGACCATCGTCGGTACCGGAATGGTGTGGTTGGCTCGTTTGGATTTCGTCTGTCTCGTACAAGTCGTCTTGTGGAGCGTAGTCCGACCTGCCCGTTTGTTGTTTTTCGAATTGGTTTCGTTGCTTTGAGTTTTTTCTTCCCACACCTGGTCTCCTGGTGTTTTCGTCGTTTCTTTTAGACCTGTCGGCTTGCAACCCTTAGCTTTGCGCTTCTTGACCTTGGGTTTGCGTTGATCTCATCGTTAGTTGGCCTCAGTGGTTTTTTTGTCAACACATCCAATCTGGGATCTTCTCGAAACGCATTCTTGACGTATCGGTCTTCGAGCGAATGAAAACTGATAATCGCGAGTCGTCCGTTCTTCTTTAAGTGGTCTGGTATTCGCCTTAATGCGGTGCCGAGCGATCTGAGCTCATCGTTTACTGCAATTCTCAAAGCCTGGAAAGTCCGTGTCGCAGGGTCGATTCTTCTGGAGTCTCTGGTCTTGGGGACGACCCTCCGAATCAGGCTTGCCAGTTCTGCGGCTGTTTCGATCGGTTTCTGTTGACGCTGTTTGACTATTGCTCTGGCGATTCTCCTACTGAATCTTTCTTCGCCGTATTCGTGAATTAAGTCGGCCAGTCGTTCGGCTGTAAGTCGGTTTACGAGTTTGGCTGCCGGGTCTCCGACATCGGTGTCGAACCTCAAATCAAGAGGACCCTCAGATGCGAAACTGAATCCGCGAGTCTCGTCCTCCAACTGGTCACTAGACAATCCGAGGTCTAGTACAACACCGTCAACTACCTCCAAATCGAGTTGCTCCAGTATTTCAGGCAAGTTGCCAAAATTGGCTTGGGCCAATCTTACCGGCAAGCCTTTCAGCTTTTTTTCCGCGGCATCGATTGCGGACGGGTCGCGATCAACACCTATTACCAGGCCATCTGATCCTACTCGTTCGGCTAGTGCCTTGGTGTGTCCACCGCCGCCAAGAGTGCCATCGACGAAAACTGCCCCAGGACGCGGATCAAGCCAGCGGAGAACCTCCTCCAGCATGACCGGTACGTGAACTGGGGCGGACTTGGACATCTTATCCGTTGGTACTAAATAGTCTTGATGTAGTTAGTAAACACAAATCGGCAAGTTTGGCCCTGGACTGGGTTTGCAAAATCCTCCGTGCAGAGCGGGAATTTGCTTATTGGCAGTGCGGTATTGCCGAACGAAAACTGTAGTTCTGCCAATCGATCTTACCGCTGACGGCGGGGCATGTTAGTCAAGAAGTTTTCGTAAGACAATGCCATTGCGGCAAAGCTGGCCCAGACGTTTTCATGTGTCAAAGTTGGGCGTCCTGTCGGCTGCCTGTCGAATAACGCTGATTCGGTGGGTGTGTGTCAATTGTGAGCAGACGGGCACCACGCTTGTGGGTGTAGAAAATGGCCGCCAAGCAAGACTTTAGAGCAAAAATGCAAATCCGCAACCGGTAAACCGCAGGGCGGGGGGGTAGAAAACAGTCGCCAGCTTCCCTCATCGGTTTTTGTATCCTTGGTTGGTTTGGGTGGTTTTGGTGTCCTGGGTTGCGGTGTGTGAGTTGGCAACGTCGCGTAAAAACGTACTTGCCTAGCTTTTCGGATATTGTGTGTCGCTGAGCCGGGGTGATTTTTTCGAGTTTTCAACGGACGTGGTCTCTGTCGTTTGCTTGAGTGAGCAGGCTGGTGTGAGTTTTCCGTTTTCCTTCTGGCTTCAAACTGTCCCACGGTTCTTGCTTTCAGGTCGGGTGTGTCTCAAGCGAGATTCGACTAGTTTGTTTTCGGCATTTTGGGCTCGTCGTAAAACGGTCGGATGGAGTTGTGCGCAGGTTCGAAAAAGGTTTTCAGGAGGTTTCTTTTCTTTTGACGAGTGATGTCCAGAGTTTTTCGTACGCCCTGACCGAGGCATCAAGATTGAAGCTGGCGGCGGCCCTTTTCTGGTTTTGATGGCCCAACTGTCCGGCTAGGGTTGTGTTTGAGATGATCGTGGTTAGTCTTTCAGCGAAGGCCTTTGAGTCATGATGCGGCACAATTTGACAATCGGCATCCGGGCCCAGTAGTTCGCTCACTCCTTCGACGTCAACCGCGACAATTGGCAGGCCGCTGGCCATTGCTTCGAGCACAACATTAGGCATTCCTTCCCATCTCGATGGCAAAACCAGGAGGTCTACCGAGGCCAAGATTTGCGGCACATCGGGTCGCCATCCCGCAAAATGAACGCGATCCCCGATGTTGTTATCCAGTGATTTTTGCTTTAGCGCAGATTCCTCGCTCCCCTGGCCAACTATGAGCAGCTCGCAGTTTGGTAGCCGATTGAGCCAATCCGAGGCGGTTTCGATCAGCCAGCCAACATCTTTTTGGGGCTCCAGACGGCCGACAAAACAGACGACCTTTGCGCTCGGTGATATTCCAAACTGTTGAAGGTCGGTCGGTGGGGCCGAATGCTCTTGGATGTCGGCTCCGTTTGGGATAATAACGAGTTTTTGCTCGGACAGACCGGCGATGTCCTTTGAAAACAGAGCGACTGAATCACTCACGCATACGTATCGGTCGACTTTGCCGCTGGTAAGTCGATCGAGGACGAGGTGCCACCGCTTTTTTTTCTCGGCTACCCTGATGCTCGACAGAACATAAGGTACCTTTGCTCTTCGCCCAGCTATTCTGCCCAATATGTTCGCGTGAAAGAGGAATGACTGGATGACATCAGGAGACTGTTGCCATAGCAGTTGCTCCAGTTTGCGCAAAGCGTTGAAAGCACTCAGCTTTCTCTGCATATCGAGAAAGTGTACTTCGACGTCAGCCGATTTGAGAACCGGCACAAGTGAATTCTCGCCGGTTGGACGTGGTTTTAGACAATATACTACCGGTGTGAAAC
>Ga0180434_10009856_pt1 | contig 10315 bp, 7 predicted proteins | sample SS_ome_7_FD_132453 | JGI IMG/M metagenome (GOLD analysis project Ga0180434, IMG submission 132453) | Hypersaline lake sediment archaeal communities from the Salton Sea, California, USA - SS_1_D_2 metaG | ecosystem: Environmental > Aquatic > Non-marine Saline and Alkaline > Hypersaline > Sediment... | reverse complement strand
TCCGGTATTTCCGGGACGAATACGACGCCCATATCAATGAGAAGCGCTGTCCGGCCAAACGGTGTGTGGCGCTGCTGCAATTCGAAGTGGATCCGGAGGCCTGTACCAAGTGCGGTATGTGCGCCCGGGCCTGCCCGGTGGATGCCATCGAATGGGAGAAGAAGCAGGTGGCGCGTATTGACAAAGAAACATGTATTCAATGTCTGACCTGCTACGACAAGTGCAAATTTGACGCTATTTTTTAGTGGCGTCCGCAAGGGGTTACTTGTACCCTGGTCGTCCTTCTCCGCGGGGTGCCGGCGGGAGCGGTTACGAAACGCATGCCGCTTTGTCATTGGGTGGCCCTGAACAGAACCAACTATCCACAATTCCGGATCGGACACGATCTGGTTTCCCGTCTGGAGGAATTTCATGATGGTGGATTCAATACTGCAGGCACTGGCCCTATTAGGCGGACTGGGGGTGACCGTCGGCGTCGTTCTAGCGGCGGCATCCAAAATATTCTACGTCTATATCGACCCCAAGATTCTGGCCGTGGAAGATATCTTGCCCGGTGCCAATTGCGGAGGGTGCGGTTTGCCGGGATGCAGTGCCAATGCCGAAGCCATCGTGGCCGGCCGGGCGGCGCCCAACTCCTGTGTGGCGGCCGGTCCGGAAGTGGCCGAGGCGATTGCCGGCGTACTGGGGGTCAGCGTCGAGGCCAAAGAACCCGATATTGCCGCGCCGGGATGCTATTACGGCGTTCAGGATGTGGACACCCGCTACCTGTATGACGGCATGAACGACTGCCGGGCCGCCGCGTTACTGGGCGGCGGCATGAAGGTCTGCACCATCGGCTGCCTCGGCCTGGGAACCTGCGCCCGCGCCTGTCCTTTCAATGCCATCACGATGGGTCCCAAGGGTTTGCCGGTGGTCGATGAAGTGAAATGCACGGGCTGCGGCACCTGTGAACGGGTCTGCCCGAAGGCCATCATCAACCTCACATCGGTGACGCGCCGGATTCTCAAGGAATACCTCAGTGATGAATGCACCACGCCTTGCCAGCGTGCCTGTCCGGCGGGCATCAACATTCGCGAGTACCTGCAACGGGCTGCCGAAGGGGATTACCGGGGTTCGGTTAAGGTCATCAAGGAGCGCAACCCCTTCCCGACGGTCATCGGCCGCATCTGTCCGCGTCCCTGCGAAGACCAGTGCCGGCGCCAGTATGTGGATGAACCGGTGGCCATCAACCATGTCAAACGCTTTGTGGCCGACGTCGAAAAGGAAAGCGGCGAACGCATCCAGCCCTTCAAGGCTCCGGAGACCGGCCGTCGCATTGCCGTCGTCGGTGGCGGTGTGGAAGGACTCTCGGCGGCATTCTTCAGCGCGCGCCTGGGCCATTCACCAGTTGTCTACGAAGCCGGTGCCCGGATGGGTGGCCTGTTGCGCAGCGCCATTTCCCGCTATCGTCTGTCCCACGACATCCTGGATTGGGATATCGAAGGTATCCTGGACATGGGGGTCGAAGCCCGTCTCAACCAGGCCATGGGCCGTGATTTCACGGTAGCGGATCTTCTGAAGGAAGATTTTGAAACGGTCTTTCTCGCTTCCGGCGGGTGGGACAGCCGCCTGGCGCGGGGTGAAACCAGGGTGCTGCAATCGATTTTCGCCGGCGCTTACCTGCTGATCGATTTGATCCGTTTTGGCCGCCAGGACGACCCGGGTGTCACGGTTCACACGCATACGGTCATCATGGGGGGCGGCAATCTGGTGGTGGAAGCCGCCGAGATTTGCCAAAGGCGCGGGGCATCCACCGTCACGGTGCTCATGCGGGAAAGTCGTGAAGACGCCCCGCTGACCGCTGAGGATTTGAACGCCCTGGAAAGCCGGAACGTCTCGGTGGTCTTCAATGCCGGGATTGTTCAGCTGGAGGGCGAAGAAGATCGGCTGACGGGGGTCGTGTGGGCTGATCAGGACACGCGCGAAACCACCGTGGCTCCGGCCGGGACGCTCGTCATGGCCGCCGGGCGGTTTCCGGAGTTGATATTCACCCGCACCGCGCCTGAAAAAGAGGCCGCGGGCGAAGATGTTGTATCGGAAGGGCCGTTGGTCTGGAACGCTGTCCCGCCCTACAAGCAAGCCGATGCCAGCGATGATATCGGTCTTTTTGCCCCGGGTGACGTCATCACGGACTACAGTGGTGCCATCAAGGCCATTGCGGCCGGCCGGCGAGCGGCCGCTTCGATTCACCAGATGCTCTATGGCATGACGCCCGATGTGCCCGAAAAGATTTGCACCCAAGACGACCTGATTCAAAATGTGGATGCGGTGGATGCGGTGGCGCCGACGACGCGCCATATCATGCCGGTTGCCTCGCCGCGGGATCTGGATCGCACAGGCCAGCTCGAGCTGGGGCTGTCGGAGGAGGCGGCACGAGCCGAGGCGGCCCGCTGTCTCCAATGCGGTCTGATCTGCTATGAACACACCGAAAAGACGACGGCGATACAGGATCTGAGAAAAAGCGCGTGATATCCGAACAGAAAATTATTTTAAAATTTAGCCGAAGGATTAATTTTTAAATATGGCAACAGAAAAAGGAATTGTGATCAAGATCAACGCGGACACGGCCTGGGTCCGCACCCTGCCCGCCGAGGCCTGCGCCGGTTGCGCCTCCTGCGGGACCTGCAACGCCCAGCGGGAAGATGCGGAAGTCGAAGTGCTCAACGAGGTGGGCGCCCGGATCGGGGACCGGATTCTGATCGACATCAAGACGTCCGCCTTTCTCAAGGCCACGTTTTTGTTGTATGTTTTTCCGGTTGTCGGTCTGACGGTGGGGGCTATGCTGGGTGTGCAGGTTGCAGATTATTACGCCTACGATGCATCAGCTTGCTCGGCCACTTTCGGGTTCGGGGCTTTTTTCCTGACCGTAGCCGTCGTGCGCGTCATGGGCAACCGCATGGGGCGCGAACGGGTCTACCGCCCCCGGATTGTCAAAGTGCTGCCCCCCTTGCCTCATGCACCCGCCCAACCTGCAGGATCAATGTCCCGTGTGATCGCAGATACCACCTGCAACGCCGCCATTCGGGATCAGCCGCAGATTTGAATCTTTTCTAATTCATACATCTCTCATCAGTATACTTCAAAAAAACCATCCCATTTTTCTAAAAGGGAATTATTTCAGGTTTGCGGGCCAATGCTGGAAAAAGCGATGCCGTTTTATTTGCCCTCAGGCGATAGTCGGGACGCCCTTAACATCTAAACTTCAATAACACTATGAGTGGTGCACCTCCATTTGAAACCCATTGGAATTTTAAATCGAAATACTGGCGGGCCAATATTTAGACGCCATGATGAAAGCGTGATCCAAAAGGGCATGAATACTAGCTGAGAAAGGTGTAGAAAACCCCGAACCCGGCCGACCCGATCAGCACGAAAACGGTCACCAGAACGCAGATGCCCGCGATGGCCTTGTGACCAAACGTCTCCCGGCGTCTCTCATGGTAGCCCAGCAGAAAGGCCAGGCCCAGGCCGGTCAGGAATCCACCGGCATGCCCCCAGTTGTTGATACCGGGCATGAAACCGATGATCAGGAGCCCGATGGCCCATCCCCCGATCTGGCGATAGACCAGATTGCCGTAGACGCCGCCCCGCGCCTTGCCAAAATAGATCATGGCACCGATGAGGCCGCAAACCGCCGCCGAGGCACCGATGGTGAAGGATACCCCCGCCAGGTAGGACAATAGGAAGCCGCCCGCGCCGCTCAAAAGGTAAATGATCAGCATGCGGTAGATGCCGAATTCCCTGATCGTCAGGAAGCCGATCTGGCGCAGCACCAGCATGTTGAAGAGAATATGCAGCAGGCTGCCGTGAAGAAAATTGGCGGTCAGCAAGGTGAGCCAGCCGATGCCCGGGAGGCCGGTGATGCCGGGCCAAATCTGGTCGATGGGGTAACGGCCGGTGGCCCCCAGAATGAAAAGGGTATTGTTGGCCGGGGAAAGAAAATCCATCGGGTTCATCGAAAACCCGAAGCCTTTGGGATTGAGCAGCAGGGCCAGGACGTAGAATCCCACGTTGGTATAAATAATGGCTTTGATCAGGCCGTCCGGTGATTGCAGGTGCTGGGTCCACCAGTTGGCTTTGAGTCGGGAGCCGGGGCGTGCCATGCCGCAGTAGGGGCATGCGGGTTCATCGCGGCTGATCAGTTTGCGGCAGCCCGGGCAGAGTAGGGCGTTTGTGCGGTCGTTGTCCATGGGGGTAAGGGTAAGCTCCAATTTTAAAAATACAAATGAGAAAAAATCAAAGGGTTCAAAGGGTCGAGGATTCGAGGCATCAAGTGAACGGCTTCAAGATAAAGTCACGCGGACCCTCGGGTTTTAATGCGCTTCATTCCAGTTGTCGCCGACCGCCAGGTTGACCTTCAGGGGGACGGCCAGCTCCCAAATGCCCTCCATGGTGGTTTGCACCATGGCGCTGATGGTCTCGATTTCGGGCGGGGGGACTTCGAGCACGATTTCATCATGCACGGACAACAGCATGACGGCTTCATGGGACGCTTCCCGCAACTGCCGGTCAACGGCGATCATGGCCAGTTTGATGAGATCGGCGGCCGTACCCTGGATCGGGGTATTGACAGCGGTACGTTCGGCGAACTGGCGGACGTTGTGGTTGCGGCTGTCGATATCGGGCAGCAGGCGGATGCGGCCCATCAGGGTGCTGGTCTGTTTGGTCCGGCGCGCCGTTTCAATGGTCTGATCGATGAACGCTTTGACCCCCGGGTAGTGGTTGAAATAGTTGTCGATGTATGTTTTCGCCATGGCCTGGCTGATCCCCAGATCCTGAGCGAGGCTGTAGGGGCCCATACCGTAGATAATGCCGAAATTGATGACCTTGGCATGGCGCCGCAATTCGTCGCTGATCATTTCTTCGGACGTTTCAAATACCTCACAGGCCGTTCGGGTATGGATGTCCTGGTCGCTGGCAAAGGCGCTGATCAGGGTGTCGTCCTGGGCATAATGGGCCAGGATGCGCAGCTCCACTTGGGAATAATCGGCCGCCAGCAGCTGCCACCCCGGGCGGGGGATAAAGGCCTTGCGGATTTCACGGCCTTCCTCGGTTCGGATGGGAATATTCTGCAGGTTGGGATCCGAGCTGCTCAGGCGTCCGGTGGCCGTGACGGACTGGTTGTAGGAGGTGTGGATGCGATGCGTGGTCGGGTGCACCAGCTCCATCAGGGTGTCCACATAGGTCGATTTGAGCTTGGCCAGGCCTCGGTGACGCAGCACCAGGGCCGGCAGTTCGTGGTGTTCGGCCAGGGTGGTCAGGACACCGACATCGGTGGAATAGCCGGTTTTTTTCTTGGTTTTTTTCTGGACCGGCAAGGCCAGTTTTTCGAACAGGATCCTACCCAGCTGCTGGGACGATTTGATGTTGAAGGGCTCCCCGGCCAGGGCGTGGATGCTGGTTTCAAGGGTCTCCAACTGGGAGGCGAAGGATTTCGACAGCTCCCGGAGGCGATCCTGATCGACCGCGATGCCCGCCATTTCCATGCGCAGCAGGACAGGGACCAGCGGCATTTCAATGGCGTCGAAAAGGTCCATCAGGCCCAGTTCTTCCAACTGGGGGCGCAGGGCCTCGTAAGCCATGAGGGTGATATCGGCGTCTTCGGCGGCGTAGGGAATGGCCTGTTCGACGGGAACCGCCTCGAATCCGGCTTTTTTGCTCCCTTTGCCCACCACTTCGGCGTAGGTGATGGTTTTATGCCCTAAAAAATCCATGGCGATCTGATCCAGGCTGTGGGACCGCTTGGACGGGTTCAACAGATACGAAGCCACCATGGTGTCGAACCGAACCCCCTGAAGGTCAACCCCGTGACGGGACAGGACCATCCAGTCGTACTTGATATTTTGTCCGATTTTACCGATTGTGGGGTTTTCCAGGATCGGTTTCAGGGTCGTCAATACGTCCGCGCAGGCCATCTGGGCGGGGGCGCCCAGATAGCGGTGACCGCAGGGAATGTAATAGGCTTCGTGGGGTTCAAGTGCAAAGGAGAGACCCACGAGTTCGGCCCGCATGGGGTCCTGGGAGGTGGTTTCGGTGTCCAGCGCCACACGGTCGGCCCGGGCCAGTTTGGCCACCAGTTGCGCCAGGGCCTCGGCATCCATGATGCCGTGGTAGTGCTTGGCGGGGCCTTCGGTCGGTGCGGTAAAACGCTGTTGCAGCTGGCGAAACTCATACATCTGGCATATCTCGGCCAATTTCGCCTCGTCCGGGGCCGACGTGCGATAAACCTCCGCATCGAAGACAATGGGGGCTTCGGTGCAGATGGTGACAAGGTCGCGGCTCAGGAGGGCCTGGTCCTTGAATGCCAGCAGATTCTCCCGCTGCTTGGTGCCTTTGATCTCCTCGATGTGGGCGTAAACGCCTTCCAGGCTGGCGTAAGACTGGATCAGCTTGAGGGCCGTCTTGGGGCCGATTCCAGGAACGCCGGGCACGTTGTCGGCGGTGTCCCCGGAAAAGGCCATGACATCGATCATCTGGGGCGGTGAGACACCGTTGGCTGCCGCAATGTCCTGCATCCCGATGTCCTTGTCTTTCATGGGGTCCCAGATGGTGATGCGTTCCGTGAGCAGCTGCACGAAATCCTTGTCGCCCGTCACGATCGTGACGTCGAATCCTGCCGCGGCCGCCTGGCAGGCCGTGGTGCCGATCAGGTCGTCGGCCTCGTAGCCGCCCATCTCGATGACCGGAATCCGGAAGGCTTCCGTGACGGTTTTGACCGGGGGAATCTGCATGGCCAGATCGTCCGGCATGGGGGGACGGTTGGCTTTGTAATCGGCGTATACCGCATGCCGGAAGGTGGGCCCTTTGGCATCGAAAAACATGCCCACGTAAGGGGGCGTCCGTTCTTCCATCAATTTCAGCAGCATCCGTGTGAACCCGAAAATGGCGTTGGTGGGAAAGCCGGTGGCGTTGGACAGGCTGCGAATGGCATGGTAGGCGCGGTAGAGATAGGCGCTGCCGTCAATCAGGTAGAGCTGTTTTTGGGTATCCATGGGATAGGACCTTCTTGTGAATGGCGACCAGGTGACATGGACGGTTGCTGCAAAAACCGTCCATGTTGACTTGCGGTTTGAACTGCCTTAGGGTTCGCGCAAGAATTAGGTCGCAATTATGGAGGTTCAGGCGCCCGGCGGGCAAGGCGCGCAAGCGCAGGAATATCCAGCATATTCCGAGCTTGCGCAACGCAGACCGGCGGGATGCATGGGCGTCTAAAATGTGACGTTATTTTTGCGCGAGCCCTTAGACTCCCGCGTTCGGCTGATGCGGGAGAGGGCATATCATTTTCTCCCTCAAACAACAAGCATGGCGGCGGGCATCGCGCCTGCCGGCCCCGACACGAAGATATCGGAATGACATCACCGACTCACGCGCCCTACCGTCGCCGCCGGCGTCGCCCGGCCCTGACCGACTGCCATTGCTGCCGGGCGGTGGTCCCGTTCTGCTGGACATGTCGCCAATGCGGTTTCGCCATGTGCCAGGCGTGTATGGATGAGAATTTCTGGGGGCTTTCATGCAACGGCATTACCTGGGTGTGTCCGGACTGTGGCGAATCCAACGGCTACGGCAACCAGTAACGGATTCGTCAAACACCCGATAGCGGCGTTGTGCTTCGGCTCTCGTCGCTGCGGCGTACTTGATGTACGCCTCGTTCCTCAAGCCTCGCACGCCTTGCTCTCGGGCGTTTGACGAATCCGTTTCCTACCGATCCTTGCCCAAAGAAATCTATCAGGGAAAAAAAGCAAAGTAGTGGCGGTCTCAGGCCGCACCGGCAGTATTCAACAGACCGTTGATTTCATCCAGGCTGTCGATGTGACGCCAGGCCTGCAGCGCGCGGTTGCGATAGGCCACCAGCGGGATGCCGGCGGCGTCGGCTGCTATTTCGTCCACCTCTGAATCACCGATATAAATGGTTTCGGCCGGGTTGAATTGGAAGGTCGTCAATACGCGGTTCAGGATGTCGGGCGCCGGTTTGGGTGCTGGGACATCCGAGGCGGTGACCACCAGGTCGAAACCGCTGGTCAGGCCATGAACCGCCATGACCGCGTCCATGGTGTCCGAACGATTGGTGCCGACGGCGGTTTTGATCCGGGGCCGCAGCTGCCGCAGCAGGGGTTTTAAATGGGGCTCCAGGGTCATCATGGGAATGAAGTCCCGGTATCCCATCTCATGGCGAAAGGCGAGGGCGGCTTCGAGCTGGCCGGCATCCGCGAAAAGATAGCGCAAGGCATTGTCTACCGTGTGCATGTGGCAGTAAGCAAACTGTTCCGGGGTCAATGGCGGCCGATTCAGGTGTTTGAGAATACGGTTGTAGTAGGCGCTATTGGCCGCCGTTGTATCGAACATGACGCCGTCACAATCGAAGATGACCGCTTTGACCGGATCAGGGGTCATGGCTGTGCTGGTTCCGGTTTCGGGCCCGTGGCGATCGTGCCGTAAACGTGGATGGGGATTTTGGGTTTTAACGGATTGTCGGTGGATAGAAACAATGTGTCGTAATATTTCCCCGGGGAGGTCTTGGTGTTTTCCACGGTAACGACATAAGACTTGCCCTCCGGGTTTTCCTGCGCTTTCAATTCGTACCGGATGTTTATGCCGTTTTTCGCGCTGACCTCGGTTACCTTGAATGGGTAGCTCGCGCGCGGTTTCACGACCAGTTCCTGGCGCATGGGCTGTCCGCTGTTACCCCGCAGGATAACGCGTTCGGGGTGGATATCGGCAAAGACTTCCACGGAACCTGCGACCGTCAGCAGCAGCTGCGGGCGCTTGGGATCGTTGGAGACGACCGTGACGTTCTTTTTCATGTTATGGCCGCCATAGCCGTTGGTGTTGACCTTGATGCGAATTTGTCCCTCGCCGCCGGCGGGGATCTGTCTCGGAAACGAGACGGCGGTGCATCCTCAGCCGGTCTGGACTTTTTCGATGGTCAGTTCGCCCGTTCCACGATTGTAGACGCGGAAGTCGTGGACGACTTCGGTGCCGTCTACCACGGCATCGAAGGTGAAGAGCGGCTCGGGAATCATGATATTGGGGCGGGCGGCCTGGTCGGTGGTGTTCGTTTCGCCGCCGCTGGTCTGGGTTTTCGTCACATCGAGGGTATCGGCCACAACGGGCGATGCGATTTGTAATGACAACAAAATAAGCGTGATGAACAGTATCAACCGGATCGAGCGATTCATAGTAGTTCCATTCTCCTTGGTCGACAGGTTCGGCCACCCCGTGATCGTGTTCCGTGTGTCAGCCCGGGGAGGGACCGATATCTGGTTTTACGCGATGCGTAACAGTTTCGATTTTCAGACGCTTGACTTCCCCGTTTCCCGGGATGCGACCGTACCCACCAACATCCGACATTTGCAGCGTCTGTCAAGGCCATTGGGCACAATGGCATTCTTTCTCCAAAAGGTTTAAATTACATCATAAAAAGGGGATCGACGTCAACGATTACCTTGACGGAAGCCGCCCCCTGGGAAGGCCCCATTGCCTGGAGCAGGTGCCGCGCGAAACGGTTCAGCACCGACGGCTGAGGGCCTTTGACCAGCAGTTGCCAGCGGAACCGGCCGGCCACCTGGTGCAGGGCGGCCTCCACCGGTCCCAGAATGGTGATCCGGCGATAGCGGGCCGCCTCGCTTTGCAGGTGGGCACGGCCGGTGGCGCCTAAATTTTGGGCGGTTTCCCGAACGGCGCCCCGGTTTTTGCCGGTTATCAAAAATTGGATCATGCGGCTGTAGGGAGGGTAGCCCAGTTCGTTGCGGGATTGGATTTCCCGGTCATAGAAGGCCTGGAAATTTTGCTGTCGCGCGGCCGTGATGGTGAAATGGTCCGGGGTGTAGGTCTGCAAGATGACGCGTCCGGGGCGTTCACCGCGCCCCGCGCGCCCGGCCACCTGGGCCAGGAGTTGAAAGGTGCGTTCACTCGACCGGAAATCGGGAAAATTGAGGGCGCTGTCGGCGCAGACGATGCCAACCAGGGTGATGTTGGGGAAGTCATGGCCCTTGGCCACCATCTGGGTGCCGATGAGGATGTCGATCGCCCCCTGTTGAAGGTCCTTCAGAATCCGCAACAGGCTGCCTTTGCGGCGGGTGGTGTCGTGATCCATCCGGGCTGTGCGGGCTTTGGGGAAAAACTGCGCCATGGCCTCCGCCAGCTTTTCGGTTCCCAATCCGAAGTGCCAGAGTTTGGTCGAACCACAGGCGGTGCAGGCCTGGTTCGCGGCCTGACTGTGGCCGCAATAGTGGCAGCGGTAGGCGTTTGCGCCCCGATGGTAGGTAAGCGTAATACT
>Ga0180434_10009855_pt1 | contig 10315 bp, 14 predicted proteins | sample SS_ome_7_FD_132453 | JGI IMG/M metagenome (GOLD analysis project Ga0180434, IMG submission 132453) | Hypersaline lake sediment archaeal communities from the Salton Sea, California, USA - SS_1_D_2 metaG | ecosystem: Environmental > Aquatic > Non-marine Saline and Alkaline > Hypersaline >... | reverse complement strand
GAAGGGCTGATGTAAGCGCGGTCATCAGTGTTATGGTTCTTTATCTCCACATTCAGCACACCGTCCCACTCGACCCACTGTACGCCGTCCCAGTAGTGCATGGCTGACTTCTCTGGGAACAAGACGCATCTGTCATCGTCAAAAGGCATTTCAACCTCCTATGTTAATAAGCGACAAGCCAGCCTAGTAGTCTCAGACTGGCTGTCCCATTCTGCTAGCAATATGTCATAAGCGGTCCCGTTTACGACCGCTCTCATTTTCTCCTGGATATCGGGATAGTGTCCCGCTATGGTCACATGATGAGCCTGTATCGCGTAAGTCCCGTACTCCTTTTTCTTCTCTCCCTTGTCGCGTATCTGAAGCTCCACGGGCGCTATGGTGCAGGGCAGGTCTACATGCCCCGCCTTATCCCCCCAAGTAAATACATCTTCGCCGTAAGTGTTCTCAGCCACAGCCGCTTCCTGTATGGTGCATAGCGATGGGAAGAAGTCGGAGAGGTCCGAGAAGTCTGTAGCTAACATGCGGGGGTGGATAAGCCTGTCCCACATATCAACCGCCCCTTAGAGCTTCTTTGTTTATCTTCTCCGTGTAGGTGAATGAATCGAAGACTTGCTCGGCCCAATCGAACGTGTCCTCGTCCTCCTCGGCCTCCTCTAAGTATTCCTTCGCCAGTTTCCTCAGAGCCTCGGCAACAGCGGGGCCATCGGTGGTGAGATCTAAAATCTTTATACGCTTGGACACCAGGGCTTCGTTAGCGGCTATGGTTATAAGTGCGAAAGCAGCCGCCTTGTAGACATTGCTTGAGTTGAGCGTGAGATAGGCGTCTATCTCGTCATCCTCGAAGCAGTAGTCGACTGCGTTTACATCCGTTATGAGCATCCTGACTTTGCCACGATCCGTGGTCACATCATAGGTAAATCCCATCTTACCTCCATAGGGATGAAGGGGGAGGCCGAAACCTCCCCCGTATCATCTTGTTTAGGTCGTGCCGTTCTGCGAGTACGCGGCGCGGGGGTCAAGCTGTGCGCTACCACACACGATCCTTACCCTGTAGAAGGTATTGTCGGTGGCGAAGTCACCACTAAAGGGCGACATGGGAGCGCCAGTAGTGCTCACCTTGTCGGAAGCCTTCATACATATCTCCGGGGTCTCGTGGCCCCTCAGCCTGTCGAACTCCATAGCGGCTAGCTGACTGGGTTCTGCGAACACATACCATGTGGTGTTCACGTTTCCGCTAGCGTCGATAACCGGCAGGAGCGGATCAACGTGCAGCTTGAGTCCTACCTGCGGGATAACGTTAGTCATCGGCAGAGTAGCCAGCGCACCGCCAGCGCTCTCGGTGTACATCTTCAGAGCGCTAGTCAGGATGGCCCTAGCGGTGAACTCAAGAGCCGGGGGAACTACCAGGTGAGCGCCCCTTGCGGTTATGGGCTTGCCGTTGACGTCGGTCTGAGCCTGCATCAACTCAAGCGTGGTCTCCAGGTTGGGTATAGTCAGCGCCAAGGTTCCCAGGTTGGTAACCGCCTGACCATCTACGTCCACGATGGGAGTTCCGAACAGCGCGGCATTCGGGCCAGCAGCCGAAGAGTAAGTCGATGTAGCGAGAAACGCTTCGGTGTAAGTGGCCGCGTCCGCAAACCTGTTCGGGATATCACTGAACGCGCTCAGGTCGTCGTTTATGACGGACTCCCAGGATATGTCGAACTGGCGGCCCCTCTTGTATACCTGGATGGTGTACCTTGATTCGCTCATGGGAGCAATCAGGTATTCACCCTTCTCAGGAACGAGAGGCAACAGCCCGTCATTACCCTGAACCTTGTGCAACCTTGCGGCGTTGAAGTCCTTGCGGGTTCCCACCTTGAAGTAAGACTGCCAGTCTGGAAGCGCCATCTTATAACGCGCCAGCACCTGACGGTCGAGAATCTGACCGAACAGGTACGGGAAATCCGTAGTAGTGATAGCCTCTTCCAATATCGCGGCGTGCATACGAGACGTATAACCCCTCTTATTCAGCAAGAGGTCTATAGCCTCGGCGATAGCGCCTTCATCGACAGGCTTACCGCGCACGGTACTGAACTTATCCCAGTCCTGCATTACCTCTAGTAATTCAGGCATGATTTCCTCCTTTTCGTTCAACTAAAAAAGCCCCCGTAGGGGCTTGTGTGTCACTGTTCTACAGGGATGCTACTCGGCGGCTTCCGTCTCCTCTTCCTTCTTTGCCGCTTCTTCAGCTTGGGCTAACAAAGCGAGTAGATTATCGATAGCCTCTATCGCGCCGTTGAACGCTGACACAGAGGCTACCGCCCCCTCTCGGCCTTTCATATATAGTTCTTTCTGTGCCTCAAGGACGGCCCTGTTTATCTCAGCCATTTACGCTACCGCCGCATGTAAGTCGATGTAGAGGACCCCATGTCCGACACAATCGAACAGGGGTACGGTTCCGACCACACCAGTACCGGCAGTACCGGCTGAGTACCCGATGGTGCCGGGGTTAGCCGACGCGATAAGCGCGGTGATATCCTGCGTGCTGTTCAGCCTCCAGGCGTGGAGACTCGCAGGAGCATCGTTCAGGATAGCTTGATGCTGCCCGGCGAAGTATATGCGTCCCAGTGGGTTGCTATCGCCAGAGTAGATACCGCCCTCGAATGGGGTAAGTATAGAGCCGTTAAGCAGGTCAGCATCGTCGACGTTGATCCACGAGCCGTAGCCGTAGAGGTGGCCCGTCTGTGTGGCGGTCAGGTGGCCCTCGACGTAGCCGTTAAGGCCCTCAGACGCGCCACCAGCAAGGTAGCTCTTGATGCTCCATGCGTAGTCTCCCGACGTGCAGGTGACGAAGTTGTCCAGCGCATTGAATATAGGCGGGTCGCAATGCACCTTAACCGCACATACGCCGGTTGTCCCGGCAGCTACATCTCCAAGCGACCTACCGAATGGAATCTGAGTAGCCCAGTTAGCAATCTTGGATATCACGGCGGTAGTGGTGTTGATGTAGAGCATCTCACCCTCTTCAACCGCCGAGTTACCCGCGTCGTCTGAAGCGACTACGCTTAAGAACCAGATTCCCTCGGTGTCGATAGCGATAAGGTCAGTCGCAGCGCTAGCAGAACTAAACGCCACGCCCACGATATTACCGTTACCGTTTGCACCTGGAATTATCACCGGGTCTCCACCATCTACCAGGCCATCAGCATGAGTGGGGTGAGTCAATAAAGACTCCTCGATATTGAGGTGCCTTCCCTCATAAGTGCTGGAGCACTCTTCCCCTGCGCTGTGTCCAGTAGCTAGGTACTGATCAGGCATTTTCTTCCTCCTTCTTCTTTTCCGTTAGAATGGCCCTTGCATGAACCAGAAGATTATCCACCACACCCATTCGGTGCTATGGACTTTCACGGCAATGAGTTCCGTTTGTCCATCAGTCACAGGCCCTAGCGCCCAACCGAAAGGAATCTGAAAAACATCATCGCTTACCACAGCATTAGTAGGGTCGATATAGACACGTTGACCTACACTGATAGCCGCGCCGAAGAAATAACTGGAAACCTCCAGCCACCATATACCTTCAGTGTCTATCGACACGATATCGGTAACGGCGGTAGCGGTATTCATAGCTACTCCGCACAGCTCGAAGGTGACGCAAGGGTCGCCCTTCTGTACCAGGTCAAGCCCTAAGTCATGCTGTGGATGATTCAATACCGACTCGATGATGTTGACATATCGCCCTTCATTGGTGGATGAACACTGGTCGCCTGCGTGCTGATAAGTCGCGTCATACGGTGTGGGGTCTTCTATTGCCATTCTTTATTTACCGTCCTTGAACGGCTATCTTGGCTAGCCCCTCAGCCTCTTCCTCAGACCTGCCCTCAAGCATAAAGCCCGACTTAAAGGACTCCATGAGCTTAGACTTGCCATCGCCGCTCTGGGTTGAACCCATGCCCTTGACTTTGCCGTCGCCGGTTCCCGTAAGCTTTGCTATGTAGTCTGTTTCGGTCTTTACTGCCTCATCGATAATCTGCGTGTACTTGTCCTTATCCAGCGCACCTTGCCCGTCTAGCACGGGGTTCTTTGACATGAACTCGATCAAGCGTGACTTGGTGATGTCGGGAAGCTCGGACTCGCCTATCTTCTCGGAGACGAAATCGCGGGCTTCTCTCAGCACCACGACTTCCGCAAGCCTGGCCTTCTCGGACTCCAGCTCGCTTATCTTCTCCTCGAGTTCCGACTTCTCCCCCTCCAGCTTTGTCTTTTGCTCCTCAAGTTCTTTTATCTGCTCATCAGTCATTCGTTTTCCCTCCTCCAGTTTTTCTTTTTCGCCATAGACTGCCTGGCGTATCTCAGAGCGTAGAGCCTCCACGACCTCCGGGCAGTTCTTTTTTAATCCATCCAGGTCGATGGATTCCCATTCTATGTCCAGGGCTGCTTTCTCCCTTGCGGCCTCGAATAACTGTACTATCTCCCCGCCGCGCCCAGGCTGAGTCACGAAATCAACCGACGCGGCACCCGTCAACCTCTCGATGATGGCCCCCTTCTTCCCCTCGGCCTCCCCGTATTTCTTAGTACCAGTAGCGCGGTGGGAAGTGCCGATATGGGGTGCAAGCTCCTCCACGACGGGCTTATAAGCATCGAACACCTTGGCAGGCGCGTATACGCCCGGCCCGGTGGGGCCATCCTCCATGTATTTACCATCCTCCGTAAGCTCTCCCGCTAGGTCACGCAAGGAACGCTCGGGCCTCTCCTTGGCCTCGGTCTTGGTGGGGTGGTCCCAATACATGTGAGTGCCAGCCTTATAAATACCGGCATCACGCTTGAGCATGTCGGCGGGATAATAACCGGACGTTCCCCAGCCAGGGGATATGATCTTGATGAGTGACGAACCGTCTTCCCTGACCGCCTTTTCCTCAAGCGGCATGACGTCTGACTCGATATCCGCATTTTCCTCTATCTTGGGTTCCTTCACTTCCTCACCCATTCCTGCCTCCTTAATATTTCCTACCGCTTTATTCGCGGTTGCTATAGCTAGTGCGTCGCACATCTGCTCAGAACCGCCCCTCTTCATGCAGCGGTCCCGTGTATCGTTAGCCACCTTGACCCAGGTGGGCTTGTTTTTATCTTCAACTTTCTTGTTATGCTTCTCCACATCTGAGACGGACCAGGGCATCATGCCCCCCTATTAGAACCGCACACAGTACAGCGCCAGCCGTTGTCGGTCTTGTTATGTAAGCGCCTGCCCTTGCCGTATGCCTTATCCTGAAACTCACTTACGCAAGTACAGGTTAGAACCTTAGTCATTTCTCTTCCTTCACCCTCGATAGACTTGAGCATCTGCAGCCAGGAAAACGGGGAGGATGTAAGTCACTAGACGAGAATTCCTCGTCTATGTCTATCCACCCATCAGCTTCATTGGACAGGCATTCATCGGTCACCCGCTCATCGCCCACGGTATGCCAGGCGTGCTCCATCGGTATGCCCTCGGCTTGTAATTGCTTGGAGGCTTGCCATGTGCCTTCCTCATAGGCATTGGCCGACTCGGTCACTGCTACCAGGTGGGCTCGGGACTGTATGTGAAGCTGTGGTTTGCGTACCGCGAAATCATCAAACTTGTTTTTGATATTCCGGGCTACCTTGTCGTATGATTCCCCGGTCTTCAAGCCGTTATTCACTATGCGAGCTATATCCGACCGGGTAGTCTCGTCTATCTCGGCCACCATCTTGGCGGCGTGTTCCTCCAGCCATTCGATAGCCACCGGGTGGGATACCTCAAAGCTCACACCCAGGTTAAGGGTGGTCATGCCAGCTTCGCCGCCGGCCTTTAAAGCCTTAGCATTGGCCCTCTTTAAAGTCTCTACGAATTCGGCTGACGTCTGAGCCGCCACCCATTCCCATGCATCATCGAGAGGGTCTAAGGGTATTGCCGCTTCACTCGCCGGGAACAGCCCCTTGTGCTTGCCCATCTCAGCCAGGTAGAGCCGCCCCTGCTTCTTGAAAATCCGTGTTGCGTCTTTCTCAAGGCTTGAGATTATCGGGGCTAGCAACTTAGCCTTCTTAGCACCGACCTTCGAGTTGTAATAGGAATCGACGGCCTCTAATAATACGTCTATGCTGTCCTTCAGACCCTCAAGCTGCTGCAGCGATAAGCTCATTGATGGACTCCCGCAGTCCCTTCACCGCATCGACCATAGAGCGGGCTTCCTCGGTGGGTTCCTCATTGAACATCTGGTCTATGAGAGCGTCTATGTTCTCCACACCCAGGGCCGAGAGCAACAACCTCGATAGGGTCTCCATATCGATAGTGCCGGCGGGTACTTTGCCATCAAGTGTGCCAGCGGTGACGATGGACTTGATAGACTCGCTCACGTCATGCTCAAGGATGGGCGGGAAGTCCACGTTGATAGAGGGGGATTCAAGCTGACCGTCTACGGCAACCTCTATATTGGGAGTGCCATCGTCTTCCTCGGTGACTGTGCCATCCAGCGTCCCACCATCTATCGCCTTGCGTATCACATAGTCGAGAATAGCGCGGTAGATATCAGCCCATAAGGTCTGGCGTGATACCATCTTCAGCTCTGTAGGGCGGTCCATCGACTTAGCCGTAGCAAGCGTGCCGACCGACACGTCACCGAAGAACGTCTCGGGCAAGCCCATAGTGGAAGCCACCATGAGTAACAAGCGCCTGCCGTCTTCGGCCTTAGTGGTAGCCCCGGCAGTCTTCATGGGCTTCATGTCTACACCCTCGGTGGATAAGAACGTGGAGCCGGTCAGGGGCGGCGGGTTGGTCTCCCCGCTCCCTGTTCCCAGTGTGCTTTGCAGCTTGGTCTTAGCGGCGGCTACCCCATCGGCCCCGCCCTTGGTGGTTAAGCTCCAGGCGAAACGGGCGTAAGCCTTGACGATGGTGGACCAGTTTTCTAAGAATTCCTTATAAGCTCTGGCCCAATCCAGAGCGGGATATACCTCGGACACGCCGAACTGCATATCAGGCAACCCGCCGGTCTTAACGTGATAGACAGGTGATTCCCACTCTATCGTCTTGCTGCCTATCGAAACGGGCTTGCTACCAGGCTGATACCGCCAGTCGGGGTAATAGGCTGTTATAGTCTCAGCCTCATGTATCCCACTGTCCATGTTGAGACTGGACTGTGACCATTCGCGCTTGTAATACCACGGCTCCTTGCGGTCCTCTGGGTTGGTGATTATCTCGGACACCTCATCGCACGGGATGGTTCGCACGCGCACCTTGCCGTCTGTATCGGTGAAGAACACGAAGAAGATGTTTGAATAGAGCTGCAGTTCAGTCTCCTTGCCCATCCTCGATTGATGGGAGGTAAGCTCTGCCCTATTCTTGGAATCATTTAGAAACCCCTGTATCACATCATTGACGGGTTCCTGGTCAGACGCTATGTTCATGCCCTGGCCGAACACATAACGGGTCTGCACATCCACGCCCTGCTTGATAAGCGGGTTCTTCAAGTACATGTAGCGGGCTATCATGTTAATCGTGCGTAAGCCGTCACGGGAGAACTCCCGCTCTGAAAGCCAGCCCAGCTTATACCAGCCCTGGTCTTCAAGAGCTAGCTCTAAGTCGGCTAGGCGCTCCTCCAGATTATCGCGGTCTATCCTTATGTCCTCGAGCAAACCGGCTTGACTCTCTACCAGTTCAGCAAGTTCCCGCTTGTTCAACTCTTATCCTCCTAATACGGACTGATAACTACTGGGTCGTAATATTCCACCGTGCTTTGCACTGGCTCCGATTTGCTCATCTCATAGGTATAAATGCCGTAGCGTAGAGCATCCATCGTGTGGTCGTTAGCTTTAATGGGTTCCTCTAGCACTTCCCCGGCCTTGCTCTTCTTGCGTGAATAGCCCCTTATCTCAGCTATCACGTTCAAGCACCGTGGATGGATAATGAGCTTGTAGCCCTTCACCGCGTCTATGCCGTCGATCACGTTCTTTAAGGCAGGATGAGCGTTGATACCCGAACGCTTCATCTCCTCGATCCTGCCCGGCTCGGCTGAATCGCAAATAGTGGGTGGGCGCTCTAGCTTATACTCTGTCTGTTTCTCCTGTATCAGCTCGATAAACTCAGGGTTAGTCTTCTTGCGGCGGTGGACTTCATCGACCAGTTGGGCGGTCTTCCCTTTAAGCCCCATCAGCACCCAGGCTGACGGATGCTCATAACCGAAGTCGACGCCGCATAGGACTATCTCGTATTCACCAGGGCTGAATAGAAACTCTTTAATCTCGTAGTTGGTGAATATCAGCTCACCTAATACGCCCCACTCACCGAGGCAGTAGACGTTGTAGGTGTACTCGTCTACGTCCTTGAGACTTTCTAAGAATTCCTTGTAGGGTTCATCTATGAAGCGGTTATCTTTGTAGGTATACTTCTGCCGCTCTCCCCGGTCTCCCTCGAAGAAGTAAGAATACAGCCAGTGAGTCTTGTTAATCGGGTTGAAGGTAAGGATGATCTGACGATATCCTTCCTCCAGCTCCTCCCCACGCAGCCTCAGCTTTACCTGAGTGTATTCCTCGAAGGTGAGCTCGGTCGGTTCTTCGATCCATATATCCGTCAGGTCGGTCAGCGACTTCAAGCGCTCTGCCGGGTCGCCCTTGCTGTTGACTACTGGCAGGAAAAGGATGGTGGATTCACCCACCTTGAATTCCCTGTCAGAGCGGTTGGGTGTGTATGGTATCTCATGCCTCTCAAGCATACCCTCAATCAAATCCATGCAGGTGAGCTTGAGGGCTGGCCCGTACTTACGAATAACCGCTATCTTCGAGCCTGGATAACTCAGCGCCTTGAGGATAATCTTTTGCGCCGCTGCATAAGACTTGCCGGCACCCGCACCACCGTAGACAACTAATTCCCTAGAGCGGGAGCTGAACATGGAATAATAAGCAGGATTAACCGTCCGTTCATCCATGTGAATATCAATTGAAACCACCCGCCATCTCCTTTGGCAGTACGATATTCACCTGCCCTGACCCTTGCTGTTTCAAATCTCCATACAGTTCATGGAATAAGCGAATGGCTGACACATCGCCCTTGAGGCACTTGTTTATAAGCGCTGAATCTACAGCGGGAGCATACGCCTTAAATATTTCTTCACGTCGGCGGTTAAGGTACTCTATGTATTCAGGCTTTTTAAGCAATTTGTAAATGTTGGTATAGTGAGTCCCGGCTTCCTTACAGGCTTCTAACATCCCCATCGGCCTATCTGGATTCAAGCGCAAGTCAGCCCATGCCTTAAACTTCTCTGAGGGTGTCCAAATATTAGCCTTTTCTTTTACCTGCTTATCGCCGTTATCTCCACTCATCTTCCATCTCCGTGATCGTTACCTTAAAAACCTTCTCCCTCAACATAAGCATCTTGGCCAGGTTGACAACATCACTATCAGGGACCTCTAAGGTAAGCCTTCCCCCCTCTGCCCTCCCATCGAACTTAACCGCTGTCGTGATAGGCGCTAGGCTGGCTATAAAACTTATCTCTTCCACGTTTCACTCTCTCCACTTCTTCGGGCCAGTTTTCCCCCGTGGCTCTGTCAAAGCACGTTTATGACTCGTCTCCGAAAGTCAGCATCTTCATGTATCCTCTTGTGACACTTCATATCTAAGACAATTAAGTTGCTAGGCTCATCCCCGCCCCCAGCACCACGGGTCTTTAGGTGATGAATCTGAAGCCCCATCCTACCCCCGCATATCTCGCAACAGTAATGCTTTGACCTATACTCAGCCCTTGCCCTTGCGGACTTGAAGGTCTTTGGTTTGAATAGGGGTTGAACTTCAGACATAGATTGAGCCTCCCCGCCTACATGATCAGGACTGGCAATCCGTCAACCCCGCTCCCACCATGAGCGCTCGAATGCTCCCTTGTGCCGATTAACCCTCGGCGGGAAAGCCCAAAAATGAGCAATAAAAAAGCCCCGAAATGGAGCTAGGGTTATAACCTTCCTATGATACCATCGTAGGATTATGCTTAAGTGTTGTCAATAGGATTATTTACCTGCTTCCTTACGGGCCTTGACAAGCTCGGCCCAGTTAGACTTAGTTTTGCATTTCACCCCGAATGATCTATACACGATACACCTATGACACAGCGGGGGTTCAATGCCGTTATAATCGGGTTTCCTTGTCCTTTTGGGACATTTCTCCACCATCTTCAAAAACATCATATAGACGCCTTGCTTATACATCAGCTCCCCGATCCTAACTTTTCGGGATATCCCGCTCTTTTAAAATATTGCTCATCCCTTTGAGCAAGAAAGCGGTCTATCCTCTTGGTCAACTTGCGCAACTCGTATCTGTCTATCTGTTGCAATAATT
>Ga0180434_10009854_pt1 | contig 10315 bp, 11 predicted proteins | sample SS_ome_7_FD_132453 | JGI IMG/M metagenome (GOLD analysis project Ga0180434, IMG submission 132453) | Hypersaline lake sediment archaeal communities from the Salton Sea, California, USA - SS_1_D_2 metaG | ecosystem: Environmental > Aquatic > Non-marine Saline and Alkaline > Hypersaline >... | reverse complement strand
TATAATGACTTCTGAGTAAAGAGGGGAGAATGACGAGAATCATGGTTTTCCTTATGACCTTTGGTTTGATCAATTCTGCCGCTATTTACCAAGACTAAAAAAAGGAGGCAGTTGATTATGCCACAAGGAACAGTCAAATGGTTTGACAACCGCAAGGGTTACGGTTTTATCGGCACCGAGGACGGCAACGACATTTTCGTGCACCACACCGAGATTCAGGGTGATGGTTTCCGTTCACTCGAAGAGGGCGACCGCGTTGAGTTTCAGATCAAGCAGGGCCCCAAGGGTGATCAGGCCGCCAAAGTTGTGAAGATTTAATCCCCCCCCATAGAAAAGGCCCGGCGATTTCGGCATCGCGCCGAAAACACCGGGCCTTTTTTCTTTCTTTCCCAGGACCGAACCGACGTCGGGCGCTGCCCCGTCCACAGACCGGCCACACCCTTTCGGTCGCCTCGAACGCGATTTCCCGACGCTCGGTTTCAGAGTGGCGCCGGACCGGCCGCTCTAATCCTCCGCCTCGATGTCTTCGTGCTGGTCCCCGCCGTAGTTCTTGCGCCACATTTTGTTGCCTGCGGCGTCCAGCCGGTAGGCCAGAAGGTCGTAGTTTTCGAAGGCACCGTGGTAGTAGGAGCTGCTGCCTCCCAGCACGAAGTAGCCGCCGTCGGCGGTCTGTACCACGTAGGAGGCCGAATCCCAGCCCGCGCCGCCGAAATTCTTGCGCCACTGCTTGGCGCCGGCCGCATCCAGCTTGTAGAGGATGAAGTCGTGCTCGCCGTTGCTGTAGGTGGCCGTGTCGCCACAGACGATGAAGCCCCCGTCTGAGGTCTGGCGGATGTCGTAGCCGGATTCCCAGTCCGTGCCGCCGTAGTGTTTGCGCCACAGCTTGTTGCCCGCGGCGTCCAGCCGGTAGACCAGGATGTCGTTGGCCATACCCCGGCGATCGCCCGGCAGGCCCGGTGTGGCGTAGGAGTCGCTGTGGCCGGAGAACACGTACCCGCCGTCTGAGGTCTGGCGGATGAACATGCCGCGGTCATCGTTGATGCCACCGTAGTTCTTGCGCCATTGCTTGTTGCCCGCGGCATCCAGCTTGTAGGCCAGGAAGTCGTACCCGCCGTTGGTGTAGGACTCGGTGAAACCGCAGACGATGTAGCCGCCGTCGGCGGTCTGCTCGGCGCGGAAACCCCAGTCGGTCGACACACCCCCGTAGTTCTTGCGCCACTGTTTGGCACCGGTTGCATCGAGCTTGTAAATCAAGAAATCGTAATCGCAGTTCACCAGGCCGTGCACATAGCTCGAGGTCTGTCCGGTGACGAGATAGCCGCCGTCGGAGGTCTGGATCACCGAGTAAGGCCACTCGGAGTACTCCCCCCCCAAATTCTTGCGCCACTGCTTGGCGCCAGCGGCGTCGAGCTTGTACACCAGGAAATCGGAATTGCCGTAGCCACCGGTGGTGTATGATCCGGTGTAGCCGCAGATCACGTAGCCGCCGTCAGCGGTCTGCACGCAGGAGGTGGCGTCGTCGAAGAACCCTCCCCCGTAGTTCTTGCGCCACTCCTTGGCGCCGGCCGCATCCAGTTTGTAGATCAGAAAGTCCGTGTCCCCGTGGGTGTAGGACATCGACTCCCCGCAGATGACGAACCCGCCGTCGGCCGTCTGCTGCTGGGCGTTGAGTCCGGGAAGCGAAACCAGGAGAAAAAGGGTGCAGAAAACTGTGATCATTTGTCTCATCGTGGATCCCTCCTGACTGAAGTGTAGGCCATCGGAAATGAAAGGTCAACCCGCAATGCGACCCCCCCGGGATCCGAGAGAAAAATCAGAAATCTGGAATTTCTTGGTTGCATTTTTATTTAATTTGTTATATACTATATTCATTATGTACTTTATATATATCCGATATATATTTTTTTTCACGAGAATGTATCGGCACCCAATCCCCGTCGTTTAGGAGGCATCCCATGACCGAAGCGAGCAAACTGAAACCCGTCCACACGGAGAGGCAGATCCTGGGGATCGTCCTGGTTTCCCTGGGAACGCTGGCGATCTTCATCGCCGTCGGCGCCATGTTCGGTGAACCCCTGCTGGACCGCTTCATCGCCGTACTGATGGCGCTGGCCGCCTGGTTCGACCTGCTGATCCTCATTCGAACCCGAAATCCGGCCTATCTGGCGGCCTTCGGGTGGCAGGCCCTGATGGCCGTGCGACTCATGACACGCACCGAGAACCGGACCTTCCTCACCATCTACGCCGTCGCGGTCATTCTGCTCGCCGGGATATTCTTTGCGGCCGCGGCACGCAAACGAACGAAGTGGCGCTACCGCGAGGTCCTCGAGCTCGCCGCCCGCCCGGTCACCGCAACCCGGAACGGTTACACCGACCGGCCCTACCCCTCGGGCCGGGCCGACTACACCATGGAGGAACTGCAGGGATTCGCACGTTTCCTGCAGAAACGCATGATCGCCCTGCCCTATTTCGAAAAGAACCGCATCGTGCTGCAGATCGAACCCAGCTTCTGGCACCTCTTCTACCTGCGTTACGGCTACGAGGGGTGCACCCATGTGGCCTTCGACGATACAGGCCGCATCAGCGTGTACATCTCGGAAAAATCCTATCGCAAGTACAAGGACGAACTCTCCTTCGACGCCCTGTGCCGGGCCATGGGCCGTCTGTTCGTCGATTTCCTCGAGCTGTATCGCAGGGAATCCGGTGCGGGGATCATCGAGCGCATGAACGGATTAAAACTCAGCGGACTGGCCGATGGCGTATGAAGAGACCGCCCGCCTGTGCGGATGGATCGCCAGGGATTTTTCCCTGGCCATGTTCCGTCTGTTGATCAACTACGATGGGCTGTCGGCCTCCCAGGCCGCCTCGCGGCTCGGCCTGCACGTGCAGACCTGTCAGGACTTTCTCGAGGGTCTGCATGCGCTCGGAGTGTTGAAACGGGAAACCGTGCGCGAGGGCAGGCGTCCCCACTTCCACTACCGGCTCGTGCGATCATCGCTCACCCTGAACCTGGATCTCTCCCATCTTCGCGAGGACGGTACCGACGGCGCGGAGCGACGCATTCGTGAACGGAAGAACAGCGGCGTTCGATTCAAGACGGCGCGCGACGGCGCGTCGATCGCGGAGGTGATCATCTGGGAGGGAAGCGGCCGGGCGCGGCGTGAAAGGCGGATTCACCTCACCCGGGACCAGGGGCGGTTTCTCTTCCACCTGCCCTTTCCCAGCGGTGAGGCGGTCTCCGTCTCCGACATCGCCGACCAGGCCGGTGTCGATCCGGGCCGAATGGGGGAGATCCGCGATATCGTGGATATGCTCCTCGAACGGCGGGTGATCGAGATTCCCCGTTGAAACCGATCCGGTTCGTGCCGGTCGATCCGTATGATGGGTATGAAGGCCGGCGAGAACAGAAACCTTTCGACCTCCTCAACCTCATGACACCGGTCCGAGCGACCCCGGCGGCACCGGCCCCGGGGTCCGCCGGCCGGCGGATCATCCATCGGCCAGCGTGGAGACCACCAGGTAGGTCCACTGAGCGACACGACGAATCGTCGCGAAACTCACCGTCTCCACGGTGTCGGACAACCTGTGGTGGTGCGGAGACCGGCTGGTGGCCAACGAAATCCAAGGGACGCCCCTACGGCCGAAGGAGACGTAATCGGCCTGCCAGCCGGTGGGCTCCCCGTTTTTCATGACGAGCTCAAATCCCGTATGACGGTTGCAGCGGTCCATGACCGGGATCAGCGCCACCGCCTCCGCACCGACGACCGCGTTCAGCAAGACCGCCTCCATACCGCGTTTTTCATGCGAATCTCGCAGTCGCGGGTTCCCCAGAGAATGTACGCCCGAGAACCCGACACTGTCCACGTTCAGATAGACGCGGATCTTTTCAAGAGGAACCAGCGGATGATCCGTGAAGTAGCGCGACCCGAGAAGTCCGACCTCTTCTCCGGTCCAGAAGGCGAAAAGAAGTGACCGTCTGGGTCTCGCGGGATTCCCGGCCACGGCCGCGGCCACAGCCAACACCGCCGCCACCCCTGAGGCGTTGTCATTGGCACCGTTGTACACCTGCTTTCCCAGACGACCGAGATGATCCAGATGGGCGCCGACCACGATGAACTCGTCCCTGAGACGGGGATCCCAACCGACAACCATGCCGAACACATTGCGACAGGCGTGTTCCCGGATCTCGACACGGCTGTGAATGACCAGCATCAGATCGTGTTGCAGCCGGCAGCCGTTTCCGGAATCTGGTGAAAGCGTGGCCAGACTCCCCTCCCCCCGGGTACCCGCCATTTGGCTCATGAGAAGACCCGCCGCGACCGGGCTGACAATGACCACGGGAAGAGATTTCGACGGAGGATGGTCCGAAATCTCAGGCAAATGAAGGCGGCGCTTGAAAATCGGGGGGTGCTTCGGATTCACGCCGGCAGGGGCAGAGACCCGTCTGTCCTCATCCCGCGGGCCGTGCCACCGCTTGGGCACATAGATCACGGCCCCCGCGCCGTGCGCCGATGCGATCTCCAGTTTGGCACAACGACCGCAGACCGGCCCCGCATATTTCTCTCTCATGATCCTTCGCGTGCCTGGATCCAGACCGGCGAGCCATCCTCCGGGAATCCCCTCGAATATCAGAACGGCCTTGCCGGCCACATCGGCGCCAGCATAATCATCCTTTCCCAGATCCGGCTCGCATATGCCGTTACCGGCCGGCATCACCGGCAGGCGAAGATCGAAGGATTCCCGCGGCGCAAACCGGTATTCGTAATCGAGCCGCAGTCGACGCCGCCGCGTTTTCCCTCCGCGCACCGTTTCGATCTCGAGGCGGCTCCTGTCGGCCGTGCATTCGCGTACCGGCACCATCTGGAAATAGTCATCGATATCCGGCCTCCCCCCGTCGCCGCAGACCGACACGGGTGCCACGCCCAAGGCGTCGAGCCGTTCGGCAACATACCGGGCGGCCACTCCACAGGCGGGGGTGGCCGTTCCCCGACCGGCCATTCGCTCGGAGGAAAGGAAGGTCACCCACCCCGGAATATCGGATCGATCGATCCAGCGCCATCCCGCCTTTTGTTCCTGCGATACGCCCTGCGGTCCTGTCCCGGAGGGGAGATTGCCGCGAATCGCCAGATGTCCTGGATGATTCAGGACAAGGGTGCAGCCGAGAAGGATCAGGAGTGCAAACAACCACCGCAGTCCGCGCGGTATGGTTCTGTTCTCTCCCATCGGATCGTCCTTTCCACAACCGGTATCATCATATCACCGAACGATACCCATGGCAAGTGATGCAGCTTTAACGCGGGGACGTCGGGTCGGTTGGTTCCGGCATCGTTGGATGTCCGACGGACGACCGGGAAGAAAAAAAAGGCCCGGCTTTGTAGATTCGCCTGCTTCCGCCGGGCCTTTTTTTTTTTGGATGTTAGACGCTATATTCTAACAACGTTGGTGGCCTGCTCGCCCTTGGGTCCCTGCTTGATCTCGAACTCGACGCGGTCTCCCTCGTCCAGGGTGCGGAAACCGCTGCCCTGAACTTCAGAGTAGTGAACGAATACGTCGCTGCCGTCTTCTCTCTCGATGAAGCCGTAACCCTTGCGCTGGTCAAACCATTTGACAGTACCTTGTGGCATAAAACAAATCCTCCTTTGAATATTCGACAGAATCGGAAGCGACTGCGTTTGGTTGATTGGAAAACCGGTACCCGCAAATCCTGCCCCCACCTGTCAAAGTCAATGTATATCACAACTTGAAAAACCTGTCAACGGGCCCTGATCCCGGAACGGTGGTCCATCGTGGGGTCCGGCCGACATCCCCTGTTCTCCGTAGAAATTCCGCCATCGCCCGTTACCGGATGCATCCGGCGTCGTCAGAACCGAATGGAGAGACAGCTCAGTCCGCCGTCCAGCTTGCGGAATTCGGATACGTCGAGTTCGACGGTCTGGTATCCGGCCGTCTCGAGGAGATGGCGGGTGCGCGGGTAACCGGAGGGAACGAGAACCCGGTCGTTGATGCACACGCAATTGGCCGCGTAGGCCTCCTCGGCCGGCACCACGATCTGCTCGAAACCACGCCACAGGGCATGATCCACCAGCTCACTGGCCACGAGCAGGGCGCCGCCCTCGAGATATGAGACACCGGTCTTGAGATGCAGCAACCGCTCAAGTTCAACGGGGATCACCTCGAAGTCAAACCGTGCGACCGCCTCCCTGAACTGTGCGATACCCCGTTCATCGGACCGGCCGGAGAGACCGACGTAGAACCCGCGCCCCACCCGCATGACGTCTCCGCCTTCCAGAGATCCGGGTGAGGATATCCTGACAACGTTCTGGAAAATCGGTTCGAGCCATTCCGCGATGCGCTCTTCCTCACCGCGCCTGGACGGGGCGCCCGGCCTGCAAATCACGGCCAGGCCACCTGCGATCACGGCCGTGTCCTCCACGAAGACCGCGTCCGGATAATCTTCGTCGGCGGGCAGAACGGTCACATCGAGTCCGCAATCGCTCAGGGCCGCCACGTACCGGTCGTGTTGCCTCAGGGCCAGATCCACATCCGGGATCCCCAGGCCGGCCGTACTCAGGCCCGCCTGGAGGGAACGCCCGGGCCGACGCGTCAGCGCACGGGTGTATGGAGAGGTTAACTTCATCTAGTGACGGGATGGCCGTAAGGGATGGGCGCCGTTACCGGGAAGGCAACGACGCTGGTGTCGCCGTTGAGACCCCGGATGGCCCGATACCCCGGGCGGCCGGCCGTTTCGCCTCCCGCTGGGTGTGTCTCAGGCGCCGTGTGCGACCTTCACCACGTTGATGGCCTGCTTTCCCCGCGGGCTGTCGGAAATCTCGAACTCCACCTCCTCGCCTTCATCCAGAAAACGGAAGCCATCACCCGAGATGGCGGAGTAGTGAACGAAGATATCGTTGCCATCGTCGATTTCGATGAAACCGTAGCCTTTTCGGCGATCAAACCACTTCACCTTGCCTTTGGCCATAATCAATTGCCTCCAAGAGTCTTCATAGTAAATACAGGGGGAATCGATCAGCCCAAAGTGTACCCTTTACCTGACCCTTCATTCCAAAGCCCTTATTTACTACTGAAAGTACTTAATATACCAATCCGGATTCTTTTTCAATCCCTTTTCACAAATTTCAAAAAAAATTTTAAAAGTTGAAAACAGCGGGAAAATATGCCAACATTATATATGATTATTTAGGTTATATATTAGCGGTTTCCGATGACGCACACATCCAGATGACCACCTTGATTCGAAACCGCCGGCGCCTCGAGGCGTCGGCGGTTTTTCCCTTCCTGGAAATATCCAGAAGCCACGGGTTGAAGGATGGTTTCCGATCCTGTATTATACGGGGAATCAAGGTGGTTGCGAGGTGACCCATGATCTGTAGTCGCTGTGGAACGGAGGCGGTGGAATCGAACGACCGGTGCACCCGCTGCGGCGCCCCGCTGCACCCGGGCCCTCATCCTTCCCGGCCAACGGGTCTGCGGGTCCCCCGTCTCTTGCTCACGGTGGCCCTCGCGGGGCTGGGCCTGGCCGCCCTGCTCAACCTATCGCGATCCACGCGCGGGCCTGCCACACCCGACGCTTCACAGGCCGCAGACGGCGTATCCCTCCGGACCGACGCGGTGACCACGCACTCACCGGGACAGGCCATCGATATCGAGCGCCTGGTGGTGAGCGGCCAGACGACCGTCTTCGATTTTTACAGCGACGGCTGCCCCCCCTGCCGCCGCATATCCCCCCGTCTCGCGGAGCTGGACCGTCGACGCGACGACGTGGTCGTGCGCAAGATCGACATCAACCGTCCCGGCATCAACGGTATCGACTGGCAATCGCCGGTGGTCGCCCAGTACGGAATCCGGTCCATTCCCCATTTCATCCTCTACGACCCGGCGGGACGGCGCAGCCACGAGGGGCCCGACGCCACCCGCGAGGTGCTTCGCCTGCTGGAGGAATCCGGCATCCGCTGACGACGTTTCAACGGATACGTATCGCCTCGAAATAGACCTCCGAGGGCCGCCGCTGCTTGTACACCTTGAACCAGTCCCGGCTGATGAAACGGATCATCGACGTCGAGAAGGTGACCGGATGTCCCTTTCGATGGATGCCCCGGCACAGGTATGAACGCTTGTACTTGGGGATTCGCAACACCGCGTAGATGTAATCGTTGCTCAACGGTCTCTGTGAGGTCTTGTAACGGTAGAAGGTGATGCCGTAAAACCGGCCGGCAAAGGTGCGGGTATACTCGAATGCGTACTGGCTGTCGACGATACGCCAGGTTCCGAGGATCCACTCCGCGCCCTGCGGATCGGGCTCGGACACCTCGGCGAAATGCTCGGACTGCAGGCCGCCGCACAGCAGCAAGACCATCCACAGCCCGGCCAACGCTCTGATCATGGGACCATTATACAACAAAAGCAAGCCGTTATCGGATCCCGCTTTCGTTTTCCCGTGATTTGTGGTATGTATTAACGTGAGCGCGTGGTTTGACACTTCCACTCCCGAGATTCAAGGAGGCACCCCATGAAAATCTTCACCCCCTTTCCGATTCAAGACGTCACGGTGCACAACCGTCTGATCCGATCCGCCACCTGCGAATACATGGCCGACGAGACCGGCTGTCCCGACGACCGTTTCCTGTCCCTGTATCAAACCCTGGCCAAGGGTGAGATCGGCATCGTGGTCACCGGTTTCTGCTACGTGATGGAAAACGGAAAATCCACGCCAGGCCAGTGCGGCATCCACGACGACGCTCTCATCCCCGCCTGGAAAGAGGTGACGTCCCTGTTCCGCAATACGTCCTCCATCCTGTTGATGCAGATCGTTCACGGCGGGCGTCAGGTGCGTCCCAAGGGCCATGTCGGCCCCATTTGGGCGCCATCGGCGGTACCGGACCCGGCATACAAGACCACGCCCGTGGAGATGGGAACCGCGGACATCCAAACCGTGGTTCAGGCGTTCAGCGACGCCGCGCGCCGCGCCGAGGCCGCCGGCTTCCAGGGGATTCAACTCCACATGGGCCACGGCTACCTGTTGAGCCAGTTCCTCTCACCCTACACCAACCGGCGCAGCGACGCCTACGGGGGCGATCAATCCAAGCGCACGCGCCTGGCCGCAGACATCGTGCGCGCCATCAAAGAGACCGTATCCCCGGGCTTTCTGGTCACCGCCAAGATCAACGCCGAGGACTGCCTCGGGGGCGGCCTGATTCTCAACCAGGCGGTGATCTCGGCGATGGTCCTGGAAAAAGCCGGGCTGGACATGATCGAGGTGTCCGGCGGCATGGCCGAGTCCACCCTGGGACCCGTGAGAAAGGACATTCTCAAAACGGAAGACGAAGGCTACTACCGCTTCCACGGCGGGGCCATTCGCCGCAGCGTCGACATCCCGGTGGCCACGGTCGGCGGCTTCCGCAGTCTGGATCTGATGGAGCAGACGCTCGAGTCGGGTGACGCGGATTTCATCGGTCTTTCCCGTCCGTTCGTGCGCGAACCGGACCTGGCGGTGAAGATGAGAGAGAACCGCTCGCAGAAATCAGAGTGTATCTCCTGCAACCGCTGCTTCAATCCACGCGGTCTGCAATGCGCCCACGTCAGCTGATCCGGACCCCGTCGTAACGATCCCCCGGTGCGATCCCGGCTCAACGGGGTGCGGACGGCGAACCCCGCGGATTCCCTTCTTTACCTCGAGGCCTCAATCGGCTATAATGGTCCCTGCCGACCTTAAAAAAAGGAGAAATGAACCGATGAAAGTCCTGAGAATTGTCCTGATCTTCGTTATGGTTATGGGTATGGTCCGGGTCATACCGGCCGCCTCCCACAGTGAAAAGGCGATACCCGATTATTCAGAAACCGCACGTGCGGACGTCCCGGAGCCATTCAAGTGGCGCATCGAGGATCTCTATCCTTCGGTCGAGGCCTGGCAGAGCGACAAGGCCGTACTGGAAAGAAAGATCGCACAAATCGATGACCTGGCGCCTGGCTGGACCGATTCCGCCTCCAGGATGGTCGCGTTTCTGAACCATGTGAACGACCTGCAGCTTCTGGGAACGAAGCTGTACTCCTACGCCAGTCACCGCAGCAACATGGACCTGGGCAACCAGCAATTTCAGACCATGAAGGGAGATATCCGAAACCTCTTCGTCAACATGGGCACCCAGCTGGCTTTCGTCGACCCGGACGTCCTCAAACTGGGTGGGGAGGCATTCGCACAATACCTGAAGCAGGAAAAAGGCCTCACACCTTACCGGTTCAGCGTCGAGAAGATACTGCGCATGAAGGACCACGTCCTCCCCGAGGCCCAGGAGAAAAT
>Ga0180434_10009852_pt1 | contig 10317 bp, 8 predicted proteins | sample SS_ome_7_FD_132453 | JGI IMG/M metagenome (GOLD analysis project Ga0180434, IMG submission 132453) | Hypersaline lake sediment archaeal communities from the Salton Sea, California, USA - SS_1_D_2 metaG | ecosystem: Environmental > Aquatic > Non-marine Saline and Alkaline > Hypersaline > Sediment... | reverse complement strand
TTGCCGCCCGGCGGCAGTTAACCAAATCGTCGCATGGCCGCGCATCACATTCGAGCGAGGACGCGTGAGCCGTAAATAATTCCGAGCGGCACGTATCCGGACGGGCCGCGCGCATCGAAGCCCAAGGACGGGAGCCCCAAGTGTTTCTACGCCGTCTGACTGGACTCTTCAGTGTTGACATGGGCATCGACCTGGGCACCTGCAACACCCTGGTCTGTGTCAAGGGTCAAGGCATTGTCCTGAACGAACCCTCGGTGGTCGCTGTTCGTAAGGGCACCAATCAGGTGCTCGACACCGCTAACGGAAAGGCCGTCGGACTCGTCGCCAAGGAAATGCTCGGCCGCACTCCCGGCAGTATCACCGCCATCCGCCCGCTGAAAGACGGAGTGATCGCCGACTTCGACATCACCGAGGCCATGCTCGGCTATTTCATCCGCAAGGTCCACGGCCGCGGCCTGGCCCACCCGCGCGTCGTGATTTCCGTGCCCTCCGGCATCACGGCCGTCGAAAAACGAGCCGTGTTCAACTCGGCCGAGCGTGCCGGCGCCCGCCGGGTCTATCTCGTCCCCGAGCCCAAAGCCGCGGCCATCGGCGCTAATCTGCCGATTTTTGAACCCACCGCATCCATGATCGTGGACATCGGCGGCGGAACCACCGAGGTCGCCGTCATGAGCCTGGCCGACATCGCCACCTGCACCTCGCTGCGCGTCGCCGGCGACGATATGGACGAAGCGATAATCAATTACATGAAGCGAACGTACAACCTGATGGTCGGCCTGCAAACCGCCGAGAAAATCAAGATCCAGATCGGCTCGGCCGCGCCGCACGAGGACGAAGGCTCGAACGAGGTCAAGGGTCGCGACATGATCAGCGGCCTGCCGCGCCGAGCAATCGTAAAGGCCAGCGAGGTGCGCGAGGCTCTCAAGGAACCAGTCGGGCACATCGTCGACGCCGTTCTGCAAACGCTCGAACACATCGAACCCGAGTTGGCCGCGGACCTGGTGGACAACGGGCTGTATCTCGTCGGCGGCGGCGCCCTGCTCCGCGGACTCGATCAGGTGCTCAGCAAAGCCACCGGCCTGGAAGTCAAGGTCGCCGACGACCCCCTCACCTGCGTCGCCCGCGGCACCAGCGAATATCTCGATTACCTCGACGAATGGCAGGACACCCTCGAATCGGGCGAGGACGAATACTAAGCTTTGTCTCAAAACCGCCACGCCCCTAATCGGCCCCCGTCGATTGATTAACTTGCCGCCTTGCCGCCTGGTCGCATCATTTAGATCTTGGCAAACAGCTCCGCGCGGCATAAACTTAAACAATCAGTGTACACGACACGAGCCGATCCCTCCGAAACCGCGGGAGCAGCCATGAAAACGCACGCACTATTCCTTGCAGTAATTCTTTTCTCCGCCAGCGCCGTCGCGATCGGGCAGGACCAGGACGCTCTGGACGCTCGCCCGCGCACCGATTTTCGCGGCCACAGCGCCGCCGTGACGAGATTGGCGTTCAGCCACGACGGCAAGTTCCTGCTCAGCGCCGGGCGTGACAGCCGCATGGGGCTCTGGAGCCTGGAAACCGGGCGGCTGGTTCACATGCTCTATCCAAAGGAAAAAAACGTGAGCGGTCGCAGTATGTCGCGCGATATCCCGCGGCGCGTCGAATCGATCGCTTTCAGCCCCGACGGCGGCCTGATAGCAGAAGCCGCCGTCGAATCGGCGGGCGAAGGATTGGTGCGTCTGTGGAGCCCGAAAACCGGCAAGATTATCAAGGTGCTCGCGCGGGGCGTGGACAATTTACGTGCCGTCGCATTCGCGCCTGACGGTAAAACCGCGGCATACAACGCCCGCGAAACGATCGGCTGGCGACACAAAATCGTCTTGTGCGACGTGGAAAGCGGCAAGGTCACGGGCGAACTCGCCGGTAAAAAACTCGCGGCCACCATGCTCGCGTTCAGCCCGGACGGAAAAATACTAGCCAGCGCCGGTGCTCGCAAAATCCAACTCTGGGACGTCGAGAAACGCGAATTGTTGCATACCATCGAGGCCCACGAAAAATCCATCCAGGGCATCGCTTTCTCGCCCAACGGCAAATTGCTGGCCAGCGGCGCCGACGACGACCAAATTCGCATCTGGAGAGTCGACGCGGGCAAGATGGACCTCGAAATCGAGGCCGAGCAGGACGGAGTGCTCGACGTCGCTTTCACGCCCAGCGGCGCCACCGTCGCCAGCGGCGGTAAAAACCACACCGTCAAACTCTGGAAAACAACATCAGGCAAAAAATACGCGCGTCTCTGGGGCCATCTCGAGCGCGTCAATTGCATAGCGGTCAGCCCCGACGGCAAAACCCTCGCAAGCGGCAGCGGCGATACGACCATCGCGCTCTGGAACTTGACCGAGCCCGAGGACGCTGACGAAGATGAAGACGATGAAGACGAATGGGCGGACGACGATTAACGCGGATTCATTTCAATCGTAGCGCCCGATCCACCCGTGTCGGACGTAGCACGCTCCAGGCGCCCCCCGACTGTGTGCGGCCGGCATGCCGCATTAACCGCTCGCTGGCGCTCGGGGCTCTGACAGATCACTCGCCGTAGCGCATATCGCCTTGCGTACCGCGAATAAACGCCAACAGCGCCTCCCGGTTCTCTCGCCAACAGCGGGCGCCGGATTGTTTGCGCGGCAGTTCCAGCGTGATCGTGGGGATCTCGCGGTCGATGCCGGCGTAACTGCCGAAGCTGCCCGGTGTCGGGTAATCCATCGACGGAGCAACCTTGTATCCGTTGTGCTTGCTCATCAACGCCGCCAACTCGCCGGCCGGCCCGTCGTAATTATTGCAATGCTTCCCGCGGCGAATAGAGTGAATCGACACGATGCGGTTCGGACGGATCGCCTCGATCGCTCGAATGATCGCTTGAGTCTCCGGTTCACTTGCAGGCGCGGCGCCGTGCAACTTGCCGGTCTTCTCGTCCATTTTCCAGTTAGTCGCGGGAAAATTACGGTTGAGGTCGACGCCGTGAATATTCGTGCGGGCGCCTTTGGCCAAGCCGTCGGGATTGGCGTCGGGCAGAATGGCGATCGTTTTCCCTTCAAAAAGTTCCCAGTGAATGCGCAAATAATCGGCCAGCGCCCGAGCCGTCCAGGCGCTGGTCGGCTCGCTCCCGTGAATGCCGCCGAAAATGAACATTCGATCGGGACCGTCGCCGAACACCTCCATAATTAAGTCCGCCCCGCGTACAGAACGCCCCAACTCAATTCTTCTAATCCTGCCGGAAGACAATCGACCCTCCGTGCCTTTTCGAGACTTGTCGTCTCCTCCGACGGAAGAGTCGACGGGCGGTCGCGACGTCAGCTTCGGGCCGGCATCTACTCGCGTACAACCTTGTGAAAACGCAACAATGACCATTATGAAACACACCGACAGCCCATACGAAACGCCCCGAAATACCCCCGCGCCGTTGCATATCCAATCTAAGGCAACGGGCGCTTTTACTATATTGCGACCATGCATTCCTTTACTCCAAACCGCGGCGCATGCCGTGTACGCCGCTGCTCTTGAGCAGTGTCAGCCAATACTGTCCGGGATCGGGGGTTTGTCGTCAACCTGGAGCAGCGGGCGACGGTCCGCGGGTCGGCGATACTCTTGTAGCTTCACCTCAAACATGTCAGGTTCGCAGCGGGGGCAAACCCGCTTCATCTCTAATTCTCGCCGCCTCGCGCCACGCTTTAGGGTGATCCCTCAAGAATTTGGTCAAACTTGACGACGTAACGCCCAACGCACCGGCCGCGTCGGCCAAACGTCCCTGATGCTCGGCTAAGCTGTCGAGCACCAGGGCGATCACATGGTGAACGCCCGGATTCTTGTCGTTCACTTTCAAGCGTTTCTTCACAACCGCGACGCTCTCGGGCCAGACGATACTGGCGGGCAACGGCACGCGCGCCGCCAGAGCTATCGCCGAACGTAAACGTCTCAGGGCACGTGTTTTATTCTCGCCCTGCAAACGACTTTCGGCGGCGTTGACGACGATGCCGCTCGGGTAATGATGCAGGCGAATCGCAGAAGCCACCTTGTTGCGATGCTGCCCCCCCGGCCCGCTCGCGCGGTGACGATGCACCTTGCACTCGGCGACGAGGTCGGCGTCGCTGAAATCAAGCCGCTTCCGCAAATCCGCGTGCGAGCATGATCCTCCAAGGTCATCCACGAGCCGACTCCCTCGCCAATCTCACCCGCGTAATGTAACCGGCCTGGCGACGCTGGAGCAAATTCAATACACACGCAGCGTCCAATCCCCTGTCGGATGAAGGATTATTGAAACGCATGCGGCCAACAGGGGCTTCGGCCTCTACAAACTGATTTTAGACCGGCGGGCCACCCAACCCTTAGTACGCCAAAATCCACTGTCCAAGAGCGCCGGCAGACGCTAATCCGTCAACTACAGGTTGACGGAGCGCTAGCCGGCGCTACTCGTCGCTCTGATCCTCGACGTGCCGAACGTCCTTCGCGATCGCATGCAGCTGCCCCAGCGCTCGACAGGGAATCTGAACGTCGAGAAGCACGCGCCCGTCGTTGAAACGCCGATCGTGGATATCCGCGAAGCGCTCGACGAAACTCAACGCCTTGCCGTCCCTGGCGGCGATGGAGAGCGTCAGCTCGCGTCGGTCTCCCCGCATGGCTTCGTCGATCGCGTCACGGAGCACATCCAGCCCCTTGCCGATCTTGGCCGAGATGAGCAAAGCGTCCGGATAGTTTTGCTTCAGGATCGTCAGAACAACGTGGTCCGTGACCGCGTCTGTCTTGTTCAGCAATATCATTTTCGGCTTGTCCCCGACGCCCAACTCGTTCATCACGGCGTCCACCGCCTCGATTTGCTCGACGGCTTGCGAATTGGACGCGTCCGCCACATGCAACAGCAGGTCGGCGTGAATCGTTTCCTCAAGCGTGGCGTGAAACGACGCCACCAGATGGTGCGGCAGGTCGCGGATGAATCCGACCGTGTCGGAGAGCAGCACGTGGCGGCCGCCGCCGAGATCCCACTTACGCGTCAACGTATCGAGGGTCATGAACAGTCGATCCTCGACTTTTGCCTTTGCGTTAGTGAGCGCGTTCATCAAAGTGCTCTTGCCGGCGTTGGTGTAACCGACGAGCGAGACGGTGAAATGTTCCTTGCGCGCGCGGACTTCACGCAGGCGGCGGCGATCGATCGTCGCAAGTTTGCGTTTGAGCAGCGCCACGCGCTTCGAGACGATGCGCCGGTCGATTTCGATCTGGGCCTCGCCCGGACCACGCGTGCCGATGCCGCCCACCGCGCCGGCGCCGCCGGCGGCCGCTCCACCGGCGATAGTGTCCAAGTGCGTCCACATGCCGCGTAATCGTGGAGCGGTGTATTCAAGTTGAGCGAGTTCGACCTGGAGCCGCGCCTGTCCCGTCCGCGCCCGCGAGGCGAAAATGTCGAGGATCAGCTCGCTGCGATCGAGCACTTTGCGCTGCGTTATTTTCTCGATCTCGCGAATCTGCGAGGGCGCCAGGTCGTTGTCGAAAACAACGACGTCGATTTCGCCGGCGTCGGCGCGCTGGCGAATCTCTTCCAGCTTGCCCTTACCCACGCACGTCGCTGAATTGAAGGTCCGCCGGCGCTGCACGGTTCGATCAACCACCTCGGCGCCCGCCGAACGCACCAGTTCGGCCAGTTCCGCCAGCGGGTCGCCGATCAGTTTCGCACCGTTCGTCAACACCCCGACGAGCAAAGCCCGCTCCTTGCGAACGGAAAAGTCGTCGCGCGCCGTTTGTTCCGCGAATGATCCCTTGGCCATGCGGCATCCCGTGTATTTTCTCGTAGAATCCTTCTCTGACAGTATAGCAAACGTCCATCGGGAAATATCGCGACCGGGAACGCAAAAAAGCGAAAACGCCGCTTCCGACGCAGCTTTGTCGGCGCCGCTTTCGTAAATCGCGCGAAAGCTGTATCTTGTGGACGCGCCGCTCGGGATCGGAAACCGAGCCGCGCCGGCCGGAGCATAAAGATATGGCGGAAAACAACGCACAGGAAGCACAACAACCGCGCGTCCGGAAAAGCCGCATCGCCGCCACGCTGAAGGTTCTGCTGCGCACGCGAGTCACCGCCGGCCTGCTGGTGGTTCTGCCGCTCTGGGTCACGATTATGCTGGTCAAATTCATCTTCGAGTTGATGCGCGACGCCTCGCTGTGGGTGGTCGAAGCGTATTTGCGTTCACCGCTCGGCGCGGGATTTCTAGACCGATTGATCGTTCCGAAACCGGCCGGTTATGCCGGTTGGACGGAGGCCGACAGGAAATATCTGTCCAGCGAGATTGCTCAGATTCCGGTATCGGAAAAACTCGACTATTTGAGGCGTGGTCTCGGACATAAGATAGATACAAAGGAATTTTTCGAGATACTGCCCGAGACCGTGGAGTGGGGAACGGCGATACTCTCGGTGTTGCTGACGATATTCATTCTGTACGTCATCGGCCTGTTTACCAAGAACATCGTCGGACGCAAGACCATCGACACCTTCGAGCACGTGCTCGATCAGGTGCCGCTCGTCAAAACGATCTATCGATCGTCCAAGCAGATTCTGGCGACCTTCGCCGGCGAACAATCCCAGGAATTCCAACGCGCCGCCCTCATCCCCTTCCCGCAGGAAAAGATGCGCTGCGTCGGCTTCATCACCGCCATCTTCAAGGACTCCGTCACCGGCGAGGAACTAGCCACCGTCTTCATCCCCACCACGCCGAATCCCACCACCGGCTACTTGCAAATTTTGAAGCGCAAGGATTTGGTACAGCTGGATTGGAGCGTCGAGGACGCCTTCCGCACGATCATGTCCGGCGGCATCATGCGTCCCGATTTCCTGACCATCGTCCCCGGCGCCCACGGGCTCGACGCCGCGCCCATAGTAAATCAACTCGACGCCTCTGAAAAAGACGAGTAACGGCGGTGATCTTGTTGAGTGATTTGATCGGTCCGCGCGGCGAATCCCGAGCTCTGCACGCTGAATCCTGAATCCTCAACACGGACGCCGGGCTAGCCGAACAATCCCGACGCGTAACCGCAGGCGACGCCGAAGCCCTCCAATGTCTAATCGTCCATTGCCGCCTCGTTCTCTCGCGAATCGCCTCGATCACGCAATCTTGTCGCGATTGTAGAAGATGTCGCCAATCGCCTTTGGAATCAGTCTCCGACCGGTCGCTATATGTTTTTAGGGCAGAACCTCGCCAGACGGCCGCAAAGCGACGGACGGGCTAGCGACTCAAACAGTAAGAGGCTTTTCGTTTGCTCGACTGGACGCTGAAAACCGGCGCCCATTCCGTCGGGATTCGGCCGCGGGCAAGCTCGAAATGATAGGGATTATTCGGATTTTATAGGTATCTCGGGCCGGCCGCGGCCCGCCCGTCAAGCCCCCCCGGGGCTTGCTCTCGGACGGAATACCGCTCCGCGAATCGCGATTTACGCGTACTGATCCACTCGCTCGCCCAAGCCGTCACCTAGAAACGCGCCCTGTGACGAGGCGGCCTCGTCCAACCGATCAACAGTCTCGACAAGCTCTGAGTATCCCTTGGCGGAGTCCTCAACCAGTTGCACCACAGGTGAACCGTGGCTGTAGATGAGCTCGTCACGTCCTTCGGATTCGAGCGCCCCCTCCTCTGTCGATTCCACGGCGCGTGGTTCGACTTGTCCGGGTTGCGGGCCGTTAAATCCGGCCGGCGGCAATGGCGTCGCCGACATCCCTGCATCTTGAACCGCATACATCACTACACCTCCAATCCGTCGATTGGAAGCGTCTGTCCACCTGGAAGCCGTCCGTCCTGAAACGGTATTTCACGGATAGTTTTCATAATCTAACGGGCGTAAGCAAAAAAACATGGAAAGATATTGTGGACGATCGAGTTATTGGCCGTGGGCGAGCTGCGCGCGACGCAAACGGGCCGCTCTAGCGAGCGGCCCGTTTTTCCACTCATTATTATCGCCGAAGAAGGATCAGCACGTTGTGCCGTAGACGGCCAACAAGGCCGCCAAATCGCCCAGATCCACGTCCCCGTCTCCATCCATGTCGCCGTCTTCCTCGCCGGCGCCGCTGGTCATGCCGTAGTGGGCGAGTAACTCGGCCAAGTCGGACAAGTCTACGACGTTATCGCCGTTGAGGTCGCCGGGGCAATCCTGTGCGGGATTGACGGTCAGGACGGCGTCGTCGGAAGTCACTGAACAGTGGCCGCCGGTTCCGGAGGTAATGACGCAATCGAAATTGCCCGCGTCGCCAAGTTCGACCGGATAGATTTGCATCGAACTGGTCTCCGTGCCGGATATCCGTCCGTTGTCGGACAAATTCGCGCCGTTTCGTCGCCACTGGAAATCGAACAGGATCGGATTCTCAATCACCACGGAAATTGTAACGAAGTCGCCGGCTGTAACCTCTTGATCCTGCGGCTGCGTCAGGATTTCGGCGACGTTGCTGTCGATGTGCAGCGCCGCATTATTGGACGTCGATGAGCAGCCGCCGTCAGTATTAGTGACGACGCAATTGTAATTGCTGGCCACGTCGGCCGGACCGAAGTTGATGATATATAGGTTGGGCATGAGTGCGCCCGAGATGTGATAACCATCGTCGATCAGATTGACCGTGCCTTTTCTCCATTGATATGTCGGGGAGGGCGTATCAACCGCGACCGAGAGCACTGCGAAGTCGCCCTCGCAGATGTACTGACTGGGCTCGGGCTGGACGATGAAGACCGGGTTGGTGCAACTATCGCTGACATGGATGGAATAATCCTCGACCTCACCGTAGTCGCTCGTGCCGCAGGAGCTGGGCGTGGGATCGTAGTCGCCGTCCTGGATTCTGACGCGCATTCTGGTCGTGCCGACCGCGGCCGAACCCGGGGGCGTAATTGTCGTGGTGTACGGGCCCAACCCGGACCAGGAAACCGTGATGGTCTCGCCCGAATCGGAGAAGTCCTCGTCCTGATTCCAGTCGACCCACAGGCCGCCGATATCGCTGCTCCATTCGGTGTCCAGAGTCACCGTGATGGAATAACCCGTCCCGATCTCCATGTCGGTCGATGTACCGGTATAGTCGGCGTAGCCGTCAGAGCCGCTGGATCGGTTGATCGTACCGACCTGAACCCGTTCGATGTATTCGTAACTGGTCGAGTCCGAGGCGGCGTCGCAATATCCCCCGCCGCCGCCGCCGCCGTAGATGGCGATGATGCCGTTGATGTCGTCACTGTGCAGAGTTCGAGCGTGCGTATCGCAGTAGGAAACATAACCGTACATGGTTTTGTCGCTGTCCCCGCCGCCGTAGAGGTCGAGCAGGCACAGGCTGTGGCCGGACTCGTGCGTGGCGATGTTCCATATGTCCATCTTGTTAAAGCAATTGCTGGAGCCGTTCCACCAGCCATAGTCGGCGTCATTAAAGACTATGTCGTTCTCGGATATGTTCGAGCCGCTAAACCAGCGGTAGTTGGCGGCGACGTAATCGCCCCCGTCCGGCGGCGTCAGGTCAAAATAGTACAGATTGGTTCCGTTATAGGAAACGGAGGTCTGCGTGCTCGTGCCGCCGTATGTGAAGGCGAAGTCCGCGCCGGCGTTGGTCCAGGCGTCCGTGCCGTTGAGGATTTGCGCTATCTGCGACGCGGCGTCGCCGGCCGAGCTGTCCGCGCAGTTCCCGTTGATCTTGATGTCCTCGCCCATGGGGTTGGCTTTGTAAGCCCAACTCTGTCCGCAAAGCCCATAGTCGACCATTCCGATCGGAATCGTGAAATCGCCCGCGTACTCTTTCAGCGCCGGCACTTTCTGGCCGGCCGGCAGCGCCTGCTCGATTTCGGCGAGGAAGCTGTCGAGCGGCTGAAGAGTTTCCTCGATCACGCGCGCGCAGGCCGGCGCCATGCGGGCAATATCCTGACCGTCGGAGAGATAGGCGCCCTGGAAGACCTGGACCAGGCGAATTTCACTGTCGCCGAGGAACAGGATGACGTGATCGCCCTCGTGGAATACGGGCAGCACGGATACTTCGAGCGACAAACCGTCGACCGTTCCGCCGCTGAGAACGAATTCCTCGACGCCGTCGCCTTCGCCGACGAGATAATCGGAGACAACGACCGTGACGCGACTTTTTATCAGGTCGTGATTATCGTCCCAAAAGCAGTTGATTTCGACCACGTCGCCGACAATGATCTGCCGGGCCTCGGCGGTCAGGTCGGCCACGGTTCTCTCTTCGACAACGGCTTGTGCGGGAATGCACAGGCATACCGCCCCCGCCAACAATATTGCGAATCTCAGATTCTTCATGAATTACGCCTCCTAAGTGTG
>Ga0180434_10009850_pt1 | contig 10318 bp, 8 predicted proteins | sample SS_ome_7_FD_132453 | JGI IMG/M metagenome (GOLD analysis project Ga0180434, IMG submission 132453) | Hypersaline lake sediment archaeal communities from the Salton Sea, California, USA - SS_1_D_2 metaG | ecosystem: Environmental > Aquatic > Non-marine Saline and Alkaline > Hypersaline > Sediment... | reverse complement strand
ATGTCCGAGGGCTACACGATCCACGACATCAAGGAAACCTTCCGCGATCGCCTGGGAGTGTGCAAGGACAAGGCCGGCATGCTTTGCGGCATGCTGCGAGTGGCCGGATTTGAGTCGTACACGGTGATGACCATGGCCCGACAGCGCGTCGACAAGATCCCCGCCGACCAGTTCAACCATTGCGTGACGTGCATCCGCAAGGAAGACGGCTCGTTCATCCTGCTGGATCCGACCTGGATGCCCAACAGCCGCGACAACTGGTCCACGCTCGAACCGACGCAACACGTGGTGTACGGCACGCCGGAAGGCGAGCCGCTCTCGACCTCGCCCTACTTCACGCCGGACGAATGCATGGCGGAGTGGAAGGCCACGTCGGAAATCGACCGGGATAATAGGCTGACGGGATCGTTCGACTTCTGGGCCAACGGCGCCCCGGAAGGCCGGCTGCGTCGAACGCTCGACGGCCTTCATCCGGAAAATCGCTATCGCTTCTTCGACCGAACTATCCAGCGACTGGCGCCGAACGCTCAGGCGATCAGCGTGTCGCACACGGATCCGAAGGATTATTCCGGACCGTTGACCATCAAGTGCGACTACGCGGCCGACGCGTACGCCCTCGGCGACGACGATTACCGCCTGCTGGCCCTGCCGATGATGAAGACGGTGCTGGGCGACCGCACGCTGTACGACCTCTTCGGCAAGACCTCGCCGGACGAACGCAAGTACGGAATCAAACTGCTGGCGACGCGTAAGGCCGTGTTCGAGGAAACCGTTCGAGTGCCGCGTGCTTGGGAAATCGTCGAGAAACCCGATCCGGTCGACATCGACGGTCCGTCGGCCTCGCTGCATTTTGAAATCGAAACGACGCCCGGGCAGATTCGCTACACGTGTGAACTCATCGTGAAGAAATGGCTGATTCCTCCCGAGGATTACGCCAACTTCAAGGAAGTCATGGATAAATTCGAGGAACTGACCGGTCGCACGATCGCATGCAAGATGGAGGCCAGCAGTGTACGACGCTAAAAAATACGACATCGCTCTGTCATCAATAACACGCGCTTCCGGGCGGTTGATCCGTTCCGCGGCGCTGTGCGTTTTCCTGGTGGTCGCCTGCGGCGGTTGCGCGGCGCCTTCTCACGCCGCCTCGGCTCAGTCGGCGGACGCGCTTAGCACGCCCGACGCCGTCTATGAGATCTGGGAGCAACACTGGACGCTCAATTCCGACGGCACGACCGTCTATCGCGAGAAAACTCACCTGCGACTCAATTCCGACCGTACGTACGACGACTTCGGCGATCCGCGCATCGCGTTCAACAAGGACACCGACGTCGTCGAGGTTTTGACCGCTCGGACGAAGATGGTCGACGGTCGCTATGTCGAATTGGCCGATTATTCCACCGTCGAGGTGGCGCCCGACGCGTCCGCCGGTTGGCCGGCTTTCGGCGGCATCACGCAGATGGTGCAAGTCATGGGCGGCATAGAGGCGGGTTGCATGCTCGAACGCGAGCACAAGATTACTACGAAAGCCGGCGTGCGACCGTATCTGGCCGCCGACGTCCACATCGACAATCAATACCCGGTGTTGTCTCACTCGGTGCTCGTCTCCATTCCGAGCGGCACGGAGCTTTCACCCTTCGTCAGCGGAATCTCGGAAGACAAATACGTCTACAGCTTCGAACAGTCGTCCGGAGACATGGTCACCCATCGATGGGATTTCACTGCGCTCAAGGCCCTGCCCAACGAAGCGCAAGCTCCGCACTGGCAGTCCCGCGGCGTACGCCTGGCGTTCACGACGGCCCCTGACGAAACGACTTGGCTCAAGGCCCGCCTGGACATGATCGAGGCGGCGGCGGACGAATCGCCGCTCGCATCAGACTTGGCCCAGAAGTGGACCGAGGACGCGAACACCGCCTCGGAGAAGCTGGACGCCCTGCAAGACAAGTTCAGCGGCTCGTTCAATTTTGTCAACATCACCCCCGCGTGGCGCCCGGCTCAGCCGCGCCCGGCGCTGGAAGTGCTTAACTGTTGCTACGGCCTGCCGGCCGAATCCGCCGCCGTTTTGCTGACGTTGGCGCGGTCGAGCGGAGTCGCGGTTCAGCCGGCGCTGCTGGTCAACGACGAAACTTGGCGTGCCGAAGCCCCGCAGGCCGCCATGAGTTCACAATATGTTCTGCTGATTGACGGCGATGACGGCCCCGAAATCTGGCATCCGCGCCACGGACGCATTCGGCGCGACAGCCGTTGGGCCGGCCATACGGCTTTGAGTATCACGGGCGATAAGCTGACCAAACTGCGTCTGCCGGCCTGGGACGCCGCCGCCGACAGCCGTTGCCGCGTGACTGGCGCCGTCACTATCGATGAGGAAGGCGCATATTCAGGCGTCCTGACTGTCAAAATCACAGGATTGTTCGTCAAATCTGATTCTTTGAAAACGACCGACGGACAGCGCGGCCAAGTCAGCCGCATGGTTAATCATGTCATTGCCGACGCCCAAGTGGACGATTTCACGCTGAAATCCCTGACCGACGGCGCCTTCGAGACGGAAGCCCGGATCAGCTCGGACGGCAAGCTTGAAAAACTGCACGATCTCTATCGTCTCGATCTAGCACAAACGTCTCCCGCGTTAAACGACGTGGCGATTCCCCTGCGTCACTCACGACGACAGACCGCCGCGCGGCTCGTCGGGCCGTTTGACGAGAGCATTGACCTGACGGTCAACTGGCCGGAGGATTGGCTAGTGGCAGCCGCCCCCGCAAGCGTCGACGAGGTCGGCGGCGATTGGGGCGCGGCGTCGCAAACCGTGACGTCGATCGAAAACGGTTTCAAGCTCCAGCGGCGGTTACGCGTCAACAGCCGCGACCTGTCCCCGGAAGCCGTCGTCGCGATTCGCAAGCCTTTAAACGAGTTACGCAGCGACCACGCGCGTACCTTGTTGCTGAAGAAGTAAGTCGTATTAGTCGTACTGTGACATCGAGACTTTGCACGACACCAAGGCGGTGCGGACCAAACGTCCGTGCCGCCGGTTTTTTCCGGCGCCTTTTCCCGCGCGGAGGCGCCGTATTGCCATGCCGGGCAAGTGTCGACATAGTATCCAAACATGAATACGAATCCGGAGAGCGTTGCGGAACACGGGTTTGGTGTCCCGCCCGAGGTATACGACGTCGCCGTCGGGTGGGACGCGCGGCCGGAAATCGACCGGTTACTGCACCTCGCGCGCCAGGCCGGCGTGCCGGTCGCGAGCGCGCTCGAACTCGGCTGCGCGACGGGGCGGTTGCTCGAACCGTTGGCCGCGATCGTTCCGGACGTTTGCGGACTGGAGTTGAGCCCGGCGCTGGCCGAATACGCGCGAGGACGCTGCGCCGCCGAGATCGCCGTCGGCGACATGACCGATTTTGATCTGGATCGACGATTTGATTTGATCTTCACCTCGGCCAACACGATTCGGCACGCCTTGGCCGACGACGCCGTTGAGAACATGTGGCGCTGCATTCGCAAGCACCTCAACTCCGGCGGCGTATTTATCGCAGATCTGGAGCTCGGCTTTGACGCCGAGGTCCTCAAGGTCGGCAAACCGACGTCCTGGGAGATCGCGCGCGGCGGGCTCGTCGTGCGCGCGAGTTGGCTGGTCAAGGCGCCCCCGTCGCCCTCGACGCGATGCTGCGAAATCGAGTACACGTTCAAAATCCTCGGCGAAAAATCCCGCACGTGGCGCGAGCATTTCAACTTGCGCACATACGACGCGGCAGAATTTCAAGCTCGCGCGACTGAGGCTGCCGACCTGACGCCGATGGGCCTGCACGAAAACCGCGAGCCGTACTTACTTGAAACTCCGCCTGAAAAAGCCGTCGGACGCTGCCTGGCGGTTTTTCAACGGCTCACGAACACGTAGCATCCGATCCCCGTGTCGGCGTCACCAAAGGACAACTCACGCCCGTCTGGAAAACCGCGCTAACCGCCAGGAACAACACTGCTCGTACCGCCGATTTGCTGTTTTTCAGGTATTATCGATATTATCAGCTGCGGATAAGCTGGATCATCAAGCAAAATGCGGAGCATTGGGATGGCTGCCAGACCGGATAATTTCGGTGAACACGACAAAGCCCGCGGATCCAACGACATGCGCCCTGCAATCAGGCTCGCCTTGGCCTTCGACATACTCCTCCGGTTAACGCTGTGGTGCACGGCTTCGGCGATCAGCCTTGTGGTCTTCGCCGCCCTTGATTTATGGCCGGAATCCAACCCGCTGACGGCCGAACTGCCGACGGCGATACGCTGGGTAGCCGCGGCCGCGTGGTTCATCGTCCTGTTCAACGTGCTTTACGTGGCGGCGATATTGCTGGTGCGTGCGCCGATTCCGACGCCTCGCGAAGGCGTTTATCCGAAAAAGGGCGGCCCGTTCAACGCTCAACTAATATGGATGTCGCTGCTAGTCGCGTTGAACAAGGCCCGTTACTTCCCTCCCCCGCCGGGTTTTTTAGTTTTTCATATATCACATCTGCCGCCGATGTGCTGGCTCATCGGACCGCTGTTCGGGCCGAAGTCACGCTCCTCCTTTCCGATGGAGCCGGCGATCCTGGATCCTTGGCTAGTGGAAATCGGCCGTAACGTCGTCATCGGCTACAACTCCGCCGTGGCGGCTCACTACCAGGAGCGTGACAGTTGGATTATCAAGCGGACGACCATCGAGGACGACGCCGTCATCGGCGGGAATGTCATCATCTACGCGGGCGTTCGCGTCGGCGCCGGCGCCGTAATTGCTTCAGGAGCTGTCGTACTGCCGAACACGACCATCGGGCCGAACGAATTCTGGGGCGGCCTGCCCGCGAAGAAAATCCGCGACCTGCCGGACGAATGCAGCGGCCCGGCTCCGGTTCGGTCGTAGTTAAGCAGAATCCCGAAGACAGCGTACGAGCAGGCCGGATTCTGCCCGCCGGCCGTCGCTTGTGCTGCAATTCGGTCGCGAGCTTGCATTCATCCCGTCCCATGATTTACAAAGTGTTCATGGAAAACCGCGTTATCGCCATCCTGGGATGCACGGCTTCCGGCAAGGGCGCCGCGGCACGCGCGCTGGCCGTACGAAACGGCGCCGAAATCCTCAGCGTCGATTCGATGAAGGTCTATCGCGGCATGGATATCGGCACCGCCAAACCTTCGGTCGAGCAACGCGGCGACATACCGCATCATCTGATCGACGTAGCCGACCCGTGGGAATCCTTCAGCGCCGCACGATTCGTCGAACTGGCCGACCAAGCGGTCGCGGCGGCTCACAAGCGCGGCAGACCGGTAATCGTTGTCGGCGGCACGGTGCTGTATTTCAAGTGTCTTTATGAAGGCATGTTCGCCGGTCCGTCGGCGAATCCGAAAATCCGCGCCGAGATCCGAGCTCGGGCAAAGACCGAGGGGCTGTGCGCCGTGCATGACGAGTTGCGCGAGGTCGATCCCGTCGCCGCCGCCCGGATTCATCGCAACGATCTGCGTCGGATAGAACGGGCGCTGGAGGTTTACCTTCTGACCAAGACGCCGATCAGCGAGTTGCAGAAGCAGTGGGACGACAGCACGATTCGCCGACCGGATTGGGACTGGCGCCTTATCGGCCTACGCCGCGAAAAGGCGGCGGCTTCCCGTAAAATCAACGATCGCGTACGGCGAATGATCGACGCCGGCCTGGTCGAGGAGGCCCGTTCGATCCGGTTGCACGCGCGCGGCGTAAGCGAGCAGGCCGGCCGGGCGGTGGGTTACGCCGAGTTGTTCGATTATTTCGATGGAAAGACAAATCTTGAAGACGCGATCGAGCGCATCAAAATCAACTCGCGTCGCCTGGCCAAACAGCAACGAACCTGGCTTAAACGGCTGCCCGGAGTCAGGTGGTTGGAAATAGATGAACAGGCCGACATGGAAGCCGTCGTCGCACTCTTATAATAAACGTCCGGCGCATGTGACTTTGTCGCCGAGACCACGACCCGGATATCGCGGCAAGATTATCAGCCCGCTAGGGTTTTTCGCATGTGCGCGTCTTCCGCCAGCAAGGTGTTATTAGACTATGGTTTCGCATTATGGGTACGTCCGTATTCCCCGTGTTTTTCCCTGATAACTTGTATTCGACCTTGATATATATACGCTCGTCCTCCTTTAATTTAATGCCTGGGAGAGGGCGGACGCATTCGACGATCGGGCTCAGCAACCCTTAACGGCATAACGCCTCCGGGTTCCGGCGCCTGAAACGGGTGGATCGAACAAACAGCGCGCCGACTTAGAGTTCCAAGGATGCGCATGCGTATGTGCGTCCATTGTACGTGTGCAAGCATTGCGTTAACGCACATGTTATTTCCTGCAGGAGGAGAAGGTATGAGAAAATTGGTAGCATTTGTTGCTGTATTCGCGCTGGCGACAGTCGCCTCGGCGGCCACCATCGACATCGACGTCACCGGGATAAATTCATGGGACTCCCAATCTGACGCTTCGAACGAGTGGACGGCCGTTGGCGCCGGACACACCGTGATCGGCATTGGCTGGACCGATGTCGGCCTGGAAACTGTCGGCGGCAGCTATCTCAGCGAAGCCACGATGGGCCTTGAATCGCAGATTAACCTGCGTGTCGGCGCCGCCGACGCCTTCCCCGGAACGGGCGTCTACAGCAGCGGCGGGATCCTATATTTCTCGGATCTCGGTTTGCCGGACATCGTGGTTACCGGCGACCTCGACATAGAGTTTTTCGAGGGCTATGACGATGTCAGCGACGCAATCGACTGCTTCTATACGGGCGGTTTCGTCACCCTCGAGTACATCCCCGAGCCCGCCGGCCTGGCTTTGCTGGGTCTGGGCGCCCTGGTTCTGCGTCGCCGCTAATAACGCGACTGGACCTGGGATTTAGCCAAGCGTATTAAAGACGGGAGGCTTCTGTTGAGGCCTCCCGTTTTTCATGCGCGATGAGCTTCAAATAATGCTTCAGAAGCCTAAACATAGTATCAAGACCATGAAGTTGATTCCCCCCGGAACACCGTGGCCCCTGGCAATCCCGCCTGTCTAATAATCTGTCTAAAAAACGCTAATCGTTCGCCCGTAAGCATCTTACGGACACGCGTTACGATAGAAGGAGCGACGCCGTGCTCGAGCATTTGTCGCACGACAAACCAGAGACGCTGTACGTGTTTAACATGTTTTCACGAATGCAATCGCCTTGGTTCGCATCACCACTCCGAAACATACACCTCTCCACTGGGGGAACCAGTTCCCAGTTTTCCCCAGATCCGCTCCTTGGGCTTTTTTCCTCTCAGCGCTCTCGATGCGTGTAAAAGCCGCTTGCTCGGAAAAAAAGCGATCTGCTGTTTCTTATGGCGTGAGCGTATATGCGCAGCGCCGCTAATGCTAATATTCTAAGGAGGCTTATATATACCGGAATAGAACTATAGAATGTGTAGAGAAACTCTTCGCGATGAGCAGCTTGCCAACCATGCCGGCGTTGGCCGTTACCACCCGAGTTTGAGGCCGCCGCGGCACCGACGGGATCAGACTTTTCCTTGGTGCGTTATCCCTTCTTCCCTAGATGAGCAACGTCCACACGGAGTCTGGTCTTAGGCCTTGTCCCGAGGGGACCTTTGCTCCACCCCGACCAATCCGTTGGAATGCGCACCACTCATAAGTGCCGAGAGTTCGTCGACCACACCCTTCACGGACTGCGCGTGCGCAGACAGTTCTTTGGCTGCCGACGCCGACTCCTCGGCGCCGGCGGCGCTCTGCTGTGTCACCTTGTCTATCTGGGACACGGCTGAGTTGACTTGGTCAACACCCTGTGCTTGTTCCTCGCTGGCTCTCGTGATCCTGTCGATCAAGTCGGTCACCTTGGTTACGTCGCCGACAATGGCGCCGAGGGCTCTGCCGACTTCGCAGGCGACGTCCGTGCCCTCCTTGGCCCGGTTGACCGCCCCTTCGATAAGATCAGTGGTTTCCCTGGCCGCCTGGGCGGAACGTTGAGCGAGATTGCGAACCTCATCGGCCACTACCGCGAAGCCTTTGCCATGCTCACCTGCACGTGCCGCTTCCACTGCTGCGTTGAGAGCCAACAAGTTCGTCTGAAAGGCGATCTCTTCGATCACCTTTATGATCTTGCTGATCTTCCCGGAGGAATCGTTGATGCCCGCCATGGCTTCGTTAAGTTTACCCATGGTTTGGTTGCCTTGGTTGGCGGCCCGGCTTGCCTGGCCCGAGAGATCGTTAGCTTCCTTGGCGTTCTCGGCGTTAGTGCGGGTCCTGGCCGCCATTTCCTCTAGCGCGCTGCTGGTCTCTTCGAGCGAAGACACCTGCTCGGAAGCCCCCTCGGCTAACTGCTGAGAGGCGCTGGACATTTGGTTCGCGGCGTCGTTAACCTGGTCGGCGCCTTCGTTAAGTCCGACGATGATCCGGTTCAACGGTTTAGTGATGCCTCCGGTGATAAAAACGCTGATCAAGGTGACCAAAACAGCGGCAACAATCCCCAGCGTCCCCGCCCACATCACCAGCGTCCTTGTGGCTGCGGTAGCCGTTGCGTTCATGTCTGCGATGGCGCCCATGGCTTCGGATTTGTCAATCTCGGCCAGTAGGCCCCAAGTGGTGGCTCCGGCGTTAACAGGTGTCCAGGCGCTGAGGACGGGGTCGCTATTGTAGTTGATGATAACCTTGGCGTTGGTGTCGCCCCCCAAGGCTGCAGTTGAACTCTCGGTATCCACGGATCCCTTCGAGGGATTTTTGAACGAGGCTACTACGCTATGGTTTGTCGGATCGAGGAAGGAGTCGGAACGCATCAGTTTATCCGGCCCGACCAAGTAGGTCTGACCGGTTTCGCCCATGCCGGTACGCTCCAACGTAATCTCGTTGATCATGTCGCGCGCGATCTGTACCACCAGCACGCCCATCATAGCATTGTCTTCCTTGACAGGCGCACCTATGAAAGCGCAGGGCTCGAAGTCGGCGGGAGGATAGGGAGCAAAATCCTCAAAGACGGCGCTAGCCATCGCTTTCTCAAAGCATCTCCCCAACGGGCTGTCCTTAAGGGCGCCCTCGGCAACGTTTTCGCCGAGATCGGACCGTTTGGCGGTTGTATGGACGACCTCTCCGGTATCCGTAATTAGGTACAGATCTGCGTAGCCGCATTCCTCCTTGTACTTATCCAACCATGCGCGATGCTTTCCCGCATCTTGCTCAGAGATTTCCCGAATAGCCGCATGATCATCCTCATCATGGCATTCGGTACAACTTGCCATCATGCCGTCCAGCACGGCAGGATTATCTGCCAGAAACCGGATGTTATCAAGGCGATCATTAAAGAGCCTTTCTATCTGCGATTTCTTTGCATCCCGAGCTCACACCAGTTGGGCATAAGATTTCTGTTCGAGACTGACGCGACTTTTGTCCTGGATAGCGCTCAGGCCTTTGGACGCGGTACTGAAGTTGACGTAGGCCACGATGCTGAGCGGGATCAGGCCACACCCCAAAAATGACACGACTAATTTCGTCTTTAGAGTCATCGAGTACACCTATTCTTTCTCGTTTACATCGATAGTAGTTCACGAAATGTACTACGCTGCAGAAGTATTCAGCCTTTCATCGACGCCTTTCGTTGGAATCCGCGAGAAAAGAAGAATCTAAGGTTCCTCTGGTCTGATACTACTGCCGGCTCGCTTCTGAGCTGGCGCCGCCCAGCTGAGGGTGGGGTGATGCTCGTGGCATCGTTCCCGACGTTTCCACGCGATATCGAGGATCAGATTCGGGCGAAAACGCCGCCATCGCTTCCGCACGCCGGGACTTCCTGCGACACTCCTCACCAATAACAGAGGCCAATGTTCTGTCGGCGAAGAGAGCCCGAACGTTGTCGTGCAACTCCGCGAGGCCGGGTTGCACGCAACATGTCTCCCTGGAAGTCACCGGGCACGCGCGAGCTTCGAGCGCCGAAAGCCCCGCCGTCGGATGTAAGGCGTCCACCACGCTCAGTATGGAGATTTCTTGAATGTTTTTCGCCAAAATGTACCCGCCCGATCGTCCACGTATTGAGGTCACCAACTCGGCGATAGCCAGGGCCGATAGGATTTTACGGGATTGTTCGTAGGGTATGTCGACAGCGTTGCCAACGACTACTGACGACGCGACTTCGTCGGGGCGCATCCGACTAAGATAGCAAAGGGCGTAGATACCGTGGACAACTGTCTTGCCCAGAAACACGGCTAATTCTCCTTGATCGGACGCTGTCTAGAACTCGTGTACCAGCATATTTTATCGATCAGTAGTCAGGGGAGAATTAGCTTAATCCGGATCTTCATTGTCCGGATTATCGAAGTTGTCGCTGGGT
>Ga0180434_10009848_pt1 | contig 10320 bp, 9 predicted proteins | sample SS_ome_7_FD_132453 | JGI IMG/M metagenome (GOLD analysis project Ga0180434, IMG submission 132453) | Hypersaline lake sediment archaeal communities from the Salton Sea, California, USA - SS_1_D_2 metaG | ecosystem: Environmental > Aquatic > Non-marine Saline and Alkaline > Hypersaline > Sediment... | reverse complement strand
CATTTTCAACCATAAAATTCATTGATGGCAACTCCTGTAGTTTTTATTTATTATAACGGAGCAGGTTCGAAAATGTCGAATAAAATCCTTGATACTCTCCTGGTAAAAATCAAGGTTGACGATCAGCGGTTCAGGACTTATGATGATCAGGGATAGCCTGGCGGACCGGTTTTTTTGCGTGATGTCATCCAGATTGATCCAGATGGAAAAGCTAAACGGAAACAGGGGGATTATTTGAACGAGAGACTAAAAGATCTTGGCTTTACGGAAAAACGTCTCCAGGAAGCAGCAGCCAGCAGCATTTTTATGCCGGGAAGGATTATCGCCTGCGATAAAAACCGCTACCGTGTTGCAACCGCTGACCGTGATCTGCAGGCAGAGGTTTCAGGCAGATTTCGTCACCAGGCATTGGATGGTTCCGACTACCCGGCTGTCGGTGATTTTGTACTCCTGGACAATGTCGGAGATAACCACGGTGTTGCCATCATTCAGCAGGTGATGGGCCGCAGCGGGCTTTTTGAACGAAAAGCGGCGGGAACACAAAATGAGACCCAGGTCCTTGCTGCCAATGTTGATCTGGCTTTTATCTGCATGGCCTTAAACAGTGATTACAACTTGCGCCGGTTAGAGCGTTATCTTTCCCTGGTTTGGGCCGGGGGTGCAATCCCTGTGGTAGTGCTGACCAAAGCAGATTTGTGTCTGGACTTACCTGACCGGTTGGCCGAAGTTAAAGCTGCTGCTCCCGGGGTTGATGTGTTGGTCACATCCGGACTGACCGAAGATGGGTTCAAGCCAATTGTCAATTACCTGGAGAGTGGTAAAACTTATGTTTTTCTTGGATCATCAGGGGTAGGAAAGTCAACTTTAATTAACCGTCTGTTGGGATCGGAGCAGATCAAAACCAGAGAACTTAGAAAAGACGGGAAAGGAAAGCATACAACTACCCGGCGGCAGCTAATCCTGATTCCCGGGGGCGGAGCGGTGATCGACACTCCGGGCATGCGCGAGCTTGGTCTCGAAAGCGCCGACCTGGCCCAAGTATTTTCTGATATTGAAGAACTTGCTTTACGTTGCAAGTTTAAAGATTGCGCTCACTTAAGTGAGCCTGGTTGTGCGGTTTTACAGGCAGTCGAAGAGGGGGTTCTTGATTCTAAGCGTCTGGCCAATTACCGGAAACTGCTTAAAGAAGCCAAATATGTAGGGCTTAATGCCAAGCAGTTGGAACGGGAAAAGATCAATGAAATGTTTTCTGGTTTCGGCAGCTTGAAGCAGGCCAGGAACTACATCAAGCACAAGCATAAAAACCGCTAAAGCGTGTAAATTTCTTTTGATAAATATCCCCATTAAACATTAAGAGCAGGCAGGTTAACCTCTTTTGTGCAGCGAATACATCTATGGATGAAAAAATGAGTCTGAAATGAGGTGCAATCTTGAGCAGCCTGCTTTCTTTTTCTTCCCTGCTGATCTTTATTTATTTCATGTTATTTTTCATTGTAGCCCTAATCATTCGCAATAACTCCATCGTTGATATGGGGTGGGGGTTTGGTTTTGTGGTTTTAGCCCTGGCAACCCTGCTAAAAACCGGAGCGTATGTCGAACGCAGCCTGTTGTTGACTCTGCTGATTCTGATTTGGGGCGGTCGGCTAACTTATCATATTATCAGGCGTAATTGGGGTAAACCGGAGGATTTCCGTTATGCCAAGTGGCGTTCTGATTGGGGAAAATGGCTTGTTCCCCGTGCATTTTTGCAGATTTTTATGCTGCAGGGTTTGCTGATGTTAATCATCGGTTATCCGGTTATCGTTGTTAATGCCCATCCACAGCCGGGATTGAACCTACTCGATTATTTGGGATTGCTGATCTGGCTGGTTGGGTTCTATTTTGAAGCGGCGGGCGACAGGCAGCTCGCTGATTTTAAAAAAGATCCAGCCAATAAAGGACATGTAATCAAGAGCGGCTTATGGAAATATACCCGGCATCCCAACTATTTTGGCGAGGCAACCATGTGGTGGGGTATTTTTCTGATTGCTCTTTCGGTTCCTTTAGGCTGGACGGCGGTAATCAGTCCCTTAGCTATCACCCTGTTGTTGCTTTATGTATCCGGTGTGCCCCTTTTAGAGCGAAAGTATAAAGATAACGAAGAATTTCAGGCCTATGCGAAAGTAACTAATAAATTTTTCCCCTGGTTTCCTAAAAAAAGCGAATCTTAAGAAAATACAGGAGGCAAGCTAATGCTTAAATATTTATTACTCTACCTGGTTGTTTTCGCTGCATTTTTTGTAATTGATCTGATCTGGTTGGGGATAGTCGCCCGTAAATTTTACCGTGAACAGCTCGGTTTTATTATGGTCGATAAGATTAACTGGCCGGCAGCTCTTTCCTTCTACCTTTTGTTTATTGCCGGATTAATCTATTTTGTTGTTCGCCCTTCACTCGGCCAGGAAAGCTGGTTTAATGCATTGTTAAACGGCGCTTTTTTTGGTCTAATCTGTTATGCCACCTATGATTTAAGTAACCTGGCCACCCTGAAGAACTGGCCGTTAAAAGTAACCATTGCCGATCTGATATGGGGATCATCTCTCTGTGCCATTCTTTCGGTAATCGGGTTTTTCGCTGGCCGGGCGATCTTTTAGACCTGTCACTGAAGGCACGTAATAATTAGAGCAGATGACTGCTTAACCACAGGGAGGCGAATAATGAAAAGCAGGTTTGCAGTGCTCTCAGCTTCTGAAATTGAACAAATTGATTCCGCCTCGATGGAATTATTGGCTGAGACCGGTCTAAAAGTAGAGTTTACCAGGGCTCTCCAGCTTTTTAGGGAGGCCGGCTGCCGGGTAAATGAAAGTGAAAATAAAGTTTTAATTCCGGAAAAGCTTGTTCAGTGGGCTCTTAAGCAGGCACCTTCCTCTTTTACCCTCTATGGCAATGATCCGGAATTCAGGATGGAGATTGGAGGAGATCACCTGAACTTTTCCGCTCTCGGTACTCCGACCTCAATTCTTGACACTGAGAGCGGCGCCTATCGTTCTACAACCCTGGAAGATCTGGTGCGCCATATCAAGTTAGTCAATGCCTGCAAATATATTAACAATACACAGATGGATGTCTGGCCGAATGATATACCTATGACCACTATCCATTCAGAGGCAATCTGGGCCTGGGCTCATCACAGCCGCAAACCCTTTGGCATGGGTTGCTACGGTTACCTTCCCACTCTTGACATGATGAAAATGATGGCTATTGCTGTCGGCGGTAAGGAAGAGTTACGTCGCCGCCCCAGGTTTTTCAGCATTTGCTCGGTCGTCAGTCCCTTGCAGATGAGCAAGGAGCAGCTCGAGGGTTTATTAATTTGTGCCGATTATGGACAGCCGTTGGCCATGTCACCTGAGGCTATCGCCGGGGCTACAGCGCCGGTTACTTTGGCTGGGTTGTTGGTTCAGGAAAATGCCTCGATCTTGGCACATATTACCTTGGCCCAGATTTTCAGGCCGGGTACACCGGTGCTCTACGGTACAGTTTCGACCATTGCCAACATGAAGCTGGGAACCGTGGCGCTTGGAGCGGTTGAAACCGGACTGATCTCGGCTGCATCAGCCCAGCTGGCTCGTTATTATGGTTTGCCGGTCCGTTCTGTCGGCGGAGCAACGGAAGCAAAAGTTGAAGATATCCAGGCGGGGTTAGAGCGTTCGACCACCCTGGTGCAGGCGGCTTTAGCCGGGGTGAACTATATCACCTGTGCCGGCACCCTTGACAGCACCATGCTGGAGAGCGAACCTTTGCTGATGCTCGATGACGAATGGTGTGGAGCTGTAAAGAGAATCAAGGAGGGAATTAAGGTCAATGCTGAGACCTTAGCACTGGATTTGATTAAAGCAAAGGGATCCAGCGGTCACTATCTGGCCGAGGAACATACCTTAAAATATTTCAGGCAGGAACACTACATTCCCGATCTATTGGTTCGTGATCCCCATGCCACCTGGGCCCAGGAGGGATCGATGAATGCTCTTGATCAGGCTCGAACCAAAGTATCAGCCATCCTTAAGGACCACCAGCCAAGGGATCTGGATCCGGTAATCGTAAAGGATCTTGCTGCTTACCGCGCGATAGTTGCCGCCCGTGAGCTGGATCAGTTTTACTTACTCGAACAGGAAGAAAATCAGGATTTTAGTAATCTTTGATGGTTGTAGAAAGGAAAACAAGCATACATGGTTAAAGAAAGGTGGCCAGCCGATGAACCAGAAACAAAAATTGGCCGCCAGGGGCCATTTTACTGCCGGATGGAAACTGTTATTTAGTGCCGGTGATATTTCGATCAGTGTTCCCCTGGCAATACTAATGTTCTTCCAACTTTATTTTATGACTGATGTAGCCGGTTTAAGGCCTGATTATGCTGCCTGGGCGGTAATCATCGGCCGTTTCTGGGATGCTGTCAATGATCCCTGGTTCGGTATAGTTTCTGACCGAATTAAGACCCGGTGGGGCAGGCGTCGAACGGTTCTGTTGTTTGGGGCGTTGCCTTTGGGAATCGGTTTTGCCTTGATGTGGCAGGTTCCGCCTTTCACCCCCCTGGGGCTGACAATATATTACACGCTGACTTTTATCCTCTTTAACAGCGCCTTTACCTTCATTCGGATTGGTTATTACGCCATGGTACCTGAACTGACCAGTGACTACGATGAACGTATTTCAATTAACGGTTACCTGATGGTTTATTCAATTAGCGGCTCACTGGGCGCAATCATCTTCATCACCTTGCTACGCGAATATTTCCCTGATCCGGTCAATCTATTTATGATCATCGGTCTAGGAATCGGTATTTTGGTTATTTTACCGCCGTTACTGGTTTTTCGCCTTACCAGGGGGGTTCTGCTGCAAGCAGCTGCTTCAACCCTGTCATTCAGGCAGTCAATCATGGCGACCCTATCCAATAAACCTTTTTGGCGGGTAATCGGCCTCTATACAATGAGCTGGACAACTACCAGTGTTATTGCTGCCGCCCTGATCTATTTTGCCAACTATTATCTGCGGGTACCAGATCAGGCCAGCTATTTTGTTTTGGTAGCGCAAGGATCAGCGCTGCTTTTCGTGCCACTCTGGGTCTGGCTGGCGAAAAAACTTGACAAGAGCCGGGCTTTCATCATCGGCTCCTTAAGCTGGCTGATTGTTCTGTTGGCTATATCGGGGCTAAAGCCGACTCAGGTATCACTGGCCTATATTTTAGCAGCTTTGGCCGGCGCGGGTATTGCCTGTGCCTATGTTTTGCCCTGGTCGATGATTCCCGATGTTGTAGAATATGATCAACTTTCAACCGGAGAACGACGCGAAGGATCCTACTATGCTTTTGCCTCATTCTTCCAGAAGCTGGCAGCCGGTGCAGCCATTTGGGCCATGGGTCAGGCGTTGGCTTTGGCCAGCTATATTAATCCCACTGCGATCGACCCTCTGCCGATTCAACCGCCTGAAGCAGTGCAGGTAATCCGCCTTTTCATGGGACCGATTCCAGCCCTGCTGTTAATTGGGGCGGTTCTATTCGCCTGGCGTTATCCGCTAACCCGAGAAAAGCATGAATTGATTTGTGAAGAGATCGCTGAAAAAGCCGCAGAAAGTTAGCCGCGGGGGTGTAATCAGACCATGAATGACCAGGACCGCAAAATTCATTTTGAAACTCTGGCGATCCATGCCGGAGCCGGGCCGGAAGAAGGCAGTCCGGGTCTGGTTCGTCCGGTTCAGCTCAGTGCTTCCTTTGCCCTGCCCGAATTTGGCCCGGAACTCTTTGATGCCCTGCTGCTTGAATCGGACCGCCCGCCCCATGCTTACAGCCGCTGGAGTAACCCGACTATTCGTTCCCTGGAGGACAAACTTGCTGCCCTGGAAGGCGGTGAGTCAGCCATGGTTACTGCCAGCGGTATGGCCGCTGTTTCGGCAGTAATTTTCGGTTTTTTAAAATCAGGCGATCATCTTTTAGCCCAGGAGCTTTGCTATATTGGAACCCAGGAACTTTTCGGGGAACACCTGCAAAACTTTGGCATTGAAGTTACGCTGGTTGATACGAGCAACTTAGAACAGGTCAAAGCAGCCCTGAAGCCCAATACAAAGATGCTTTACTGTGAAACCCCGGCCAACCCGATATTGCGGATCAGCGATATTAATGCCTTGGCCGTTATAGCCCGCCAGGCTGGCATTAAACTGGTGGTTGATTCAACCTACGCCACTCCGTACCTGCAAAAACCTTTAAGCCTGGGTGCCGATCTGGTAATTCACAGCCTGACCAAATTTATAAATGGGCATGGCGACGTCTTGGGCGGGATAGTGATCGGCTCACAGGATGAAATCAAAGCGCTACGTAAAAAGATGCTTGTACACTTAGGTGGTATAGCCAGCCCTTTCAATGCTTGGCTGATTGCGCGCGGAGTGGCCACCCTGCCGCTGAGGATGGAGAAGCACTGTGCCAATGCCTTGGCTATTGCCCGTTATTTGGCATCTCACCCGGCGGTGGAAAAGGTTACTTATCCCGGTTTGGCCGATCACCCTCATCACCAGATTGCAGCCCGCCAGATGAGCGCTTTTGGTGGCATGCTTACTTTTCAGTTGCGGGAAGGGCTAAGCGCAGCAATCAAAATGGCGGAGCGCATTAATATTTTTCATTATGCCACCTCCCTCGGCCATTCTCATAGCCTGATCTTTTATTACCCGACTGATCTCTATATCGACCAGGTTGCCTATTTAACTGTAACTCAAAAAAAGAACATTCGGGAACAATGGATGGGAGAAGGGCTAGTCAGGGTCAGTGCCGGATTGGAAAATGAAGCGGACCTGCTGGAAGACCTTGATCTAGCTCTAAAGGGTTAAATGGTCAAAGTGAGGATTAAATACTTTAGCGGTAAATTATTTTGCTTAAACCGTGTATTAATCTTGAAAAGAATTGGTCACGCTCAATTCTTTTATGGAGGTTGTATCGGATCATGATTTTGCTGACCGGAGCAGCCGGAAAAACCGGCAGGGCAGTCCTCCAGGCGCTTGTTAAGAAAGAGGCGGCGGTCCGGGTTTTTGTCCACAACCAAGATCAGGCCTCTGATCTGCTTAAGGCAGGTGCAACAGAAGCCCTGCTTGGTGATTTTACCAGTACAGATGCTCTAAACACTGCAGTAAAGGGAATTACATCCATCTATCATATCTGTCCCAATATGCATCCGGCTGAAGTTGAGATTGGCCGCTCGCTGATCGAGATTACAGCAGAAGCAGGCGTAAAGCATTTCGTTTACCACTCCGTGTTGCACCCCCAGACCGAAAAGATGCCCCATCACTGGAATAAGCTGCGGGTCGAGGAACTGCTTTTGGAAGCAGGTCTATCTTTTACAATCTTGCAGCCGGCTCCTTACATGCAGAATATCCTGGCAGCAAGAGAGGCCATTTTAAAGGAAGGTCTGTATTCAGCACCTTACCCGGCAGATACTGCGCTCAGTTTAATCGACCTGCAGGATCTCGGCGAGGCGGCGGCAGTGGTTTTAACGGGGAAGGGGCATGCTAACGCAATTTACGAGTTGTCCGGAACAACAGCTTTAACCCAGTCGGAACTAGTAGCTATGCTTACCGTCGCAAGAGGATCTTCAGTCAGGTATGCAGAAATAGCTAGCGATCAGTGGCTCTTAAATGCTGCCGAATCAGGGCTTGGTGAGTACGCTGTAGAGACTCTGACTAAAATGTTTCATTACTATGCTGCTTTTGGGTTGCGGGGCAGCATGAATCAACTTCGCTGGTTGCTGGGGCGCGAACCAACAGGATTTCTTCAGTTTGCAAAGCGAGAAATATTTAATAGTCGTGGTTCTCATTAACAAGTAGGGAAGGGAGTGGGTGAAAGATGATAATCGGTATTCCAAAGGAGATTAAAACGGATGAAAACCGGGTAGCAATAACTCCCGGTGGGGTAGAGGTCCTAGTGGAGGGTGGGCACCAAGTAATTGTTGAGAAGAAAGCCGGGGAAGGCAGTGGTTTTTCTGACCAGCAATACTTGGATGCAGGGGCAGAAATGGTTGGCACACCCGCTGAGATTTTCGAACGTGCGGAGATGGTCCTTAAAGTTAAGGAACCCCAGATTGCGGAGTACGGTTTCTTCAGGGAGAACCTGATTATTTTTACCTTTTTACATCTGGGAGCAGCTCCAAAACTGGCTGAAGCCCTGTTAGTGAAGAAAGTGACCGGGATTTCATATGACACTGTACAGAAAGCGGATGGTTCACTGCCCTTGCTGGCGCCGATGAGCGAGGTGGCCGGTAAGATGGCAGTTCAGGTTGGAGCCCACTACCTCGAAAAACCCTGTGGCGGATCAGGGGTCCTGCTGGGTGGGGTACCCGGTGTTCCTCCGGGTCACGCTGTGATCATTGGGGGTGGCATGGTCGGTGTTAACGCCGCGAAGGTTGCCCTAGGGATGGGAGCGCGGGTTAGTCTATTAGATATTGATGCCGGAAAGTTGCGCTACATTGATGATATATTTGGCGGTCGCGTCAACACAGTGATGTCTAACCGCTACTGGGTTGGGACCCTGGTGGCCGATGCTGATCTATTGGTTGGCGCCGTATTAATCCCAGGCGCGAAGGCACCGCATATCGTTACCGAGGATATGATTAAAAAGATGCGTCCCGGTTCAGTGATTGTTGATGTTGCCATTGATCAGGGTGGTTGTATCGAAACTTGTGAACTGCCGACAACACATAGTGATCCGATCGTTGTCCGACACGGGGTAATCCACTACAGCGTGGCCAATATACCCGGTGCTGTACCGCGAACTTCAACCCTGGCTTTAACTAATGCCACTCTGCCCTATGTGCAAAGAATTGCCAATCTTGGGGTAGAAAAGGCTGTGCGTAAAGATTCAGCCCTGGCAAAAGGGGTAAATACTTATAGCGGGAAACTGGTTCATGAAACGGTCGCCGGATCATTGAATCTTGACTATACTCCGCTGGCTGAACTGTTGCCATAGTTTAAAGCTGCCAGGACTTTGAATAAGAGGGGAGAGTTGTTTATGTATCTGACTGATTTGCACAAAACCAAAGAAATTGATCTGACTCCTGATGATTTAAAAGGCAAGGGCCGATTGACTGTGCGCTGGTTGCTTGGCGAAACGGAAGGAGCCCCCAACTTTGAAATGCGTTATTTCTCGCTGAGTGGTGAGATCAGCACCGACTGGCACAGTCATCAGTGGGAACATCAGGTTTTTGTTGTTGCCGGTAAAGGAAAATTTAAGAATAATCATGGAGAAGTCGAACTGCAGCCGGGACAGGCGCTTTTTGTCGCACCGGGCGAGCAGCACCATTTTATCTGCACGGGCGGGCAGTTCGACTTTATTTGTGTGGTGCCAAAAGGCACACGAAATTGCATGGTTAGTGATCAGAAGTAATCCTTCTGTTAATCTTCAAAATCTCCTTCGGGGCCCTTATCTGAATCAAGGGCCTTTGCTTTTTGCCGTATTTTTTCCGGGGTCCATTCGGCCAGGTTTTCGATCTGCTGAACTTTGGGGCCGGGATCGTAGGAACCATTTTCTAAGATTGCTTCAATGGCCAGCGGAGCTGTGTCGGCGGCATTGAAAACGTTGGTCAGAAGATCGAATACGAATTCTGCAACTCCTTCAGCCATCCGGTCACGGATTGCTCGGGCTTGTCCCAGGATTTTATTTTCAAAAGGAAGGTTCAGTTTTTTATAGTCTCCCTTTTTTAATTGATGCGCATCGGCATAAGCGACCATTTCCGACCACAGTTCTTCGGTAATCCCGGCATCTTTAAGTTTGATAAAGTTACCGTGGTCATCCAGAAAAGCGTTTCCGTAATCATTAACCTGTACGCCCCAGGAGATCATCTGCAGGGCCGTAGCTACGTTAGCCTTGGTAGTATTGGTTTTTATGGCTATTTCACGCAGCCGTTCCGAACTGTTACCTGATGTGCCGTGCTGCGCGCCGGAAACTTTATATTTTGCGATGGCTTGATGAATGGTTGCAGTAAGCTCCACCTGGATGCCGGCATCGCTTTCTTCAATGCCGTGGGTGGTGCCGTTGTTCAGGGCTATCCAATCGGGAAAGATTTGGTTGGCGTTTAGCCCCTGGATCAAAAACCTGGCTTCATCGGGAGTGGAGAGCCCCTGGGAACCTTTTATCTCGCCTACCTCGGTCTCGAGACCAGCCCAGGAAGGCACAAAGCGGTTCATTCGGATATTCGCCAGCAAATTTTGGTCATCGGGCAGGTGTGAGGCATCGATAGCAATGGAAGTGATGCCGGCATCAAAAAGGCTCGGGATTTCCACTTCGCCTTTCAGCATATCCTTTTCATTTTT
>Ga0180434_10009847_pt1 | contig 10320 bp, 18 predicted proteins | sample SS_ome_7_FD_132453 | JGI IMG/M metagenome (GOLD analysis project Ga0180434, IMG submission 132453) | Hypersaline lake sediment archaeal communities from the Salton Sea, California, USA - SS_1_D_2 metaG | ecosystem: Environmental > Aquatic > Non-marine Saline and Alkaline > Hypersaline >... | reverse complement strand
TCGATGGTGTCGGCTGGCATCGTGTAGGTATAGGTTCCCGCAGTCAAAGTTTGGGAACCGGTTGCGACCGTCCACAAATTAATGCCTCGGTTCTGCCATTCCTGAGCCATAAAATTCATGGAGCGACGGGCGGTTCTGAGGTCATACCCTGTCCGCAATTCCAAACCTGCGCGTTCGTAGGCTTCTTCTACGATCTCCGCAAAATCCGGATTAAACGTCGCTGTGCCGCTGGTTGCCATTATCGATAAGTACCTTTGGTTTTACCTTTGATCGCACAACCATCAATGCGTCCGCCTTTGGCATAACGCATACGACCACCGCCCATCATCTCATCAGGCTTTTCCATTTCTTTTTCGATGGTAATAGAAACGCTGGATTCACCATCGTCCATGCCATTACGCATTCTTTTCTTTCCCATCAATGAGGAAAGCAATCCCATTCCTCTCATCATGGTTACGCCCTCGTCAAACCACGAACCGCACAGCCATCAATGCGACCACCCATGGCTTTCTTTTCCACCTTGCTGGACTTCTTTTCCTTGCCTTCTAAATAGCCTTTTGGAAAAGAGGCTTTCGGATCATCAGGCAACATCGAACGTGGAACCAAATCGTCCGACTGTTCCTTCTTGGCTTTGTCCTTTTTCATCAACTTATCCTCGGGTTAGACCACGCACCGCGCAGCCATCAATACGTCCGCCTGTTGCTTTCTTCATTTTCCCTGCTTCTGACAATGCAATAGCAATCGCTTGCTTCGGGTTCTCTACAACAGGACCATTCTCACCAGAATGCAATTCACCTGCTTCAAATTCTCGCATCACTGTTGCCACCTTCTTTTTCTGAGCTGGCTTAGTGATTTGCTGGTTCATATTAGCGCGTGAGATTGCCATTGTTTTTCCTCTTAGCCTTTACCTTTTTGGCGGAAGCGGCGCGTTTTAGCAGCAATGCTTTCGGGCTGCTTGACGAACTGCTTGCCTTTCGCTTTACCTTTTCTTTTGGCGGCGGTGGTTCGGGCATACTCGGCTGGGGAAAGAGCTTTAATCGCAGCTTCTGGTAAATATCTTTCACCTGTTTGACTAGATGGCTTACCACTTTTGGTTCTCCATTTCTGCTCGCCCCACGCCTTTAAAGATCGTTGAGACTCTCTCATGACTTATATCCACCACCCGCTTCCTTGTACTTCTTAGCAAGGAGTTGGGCCTTTCTTGCGCTCCACTGACCGGCTTTGGTTCCATGGGTCGCAGATGCTTTAATCTGGTTAAACAGCCTTTTGCGAAGTTCCGGCTTAGTGTAGTTCCCTGCCTCATTCACTTTGCTTTTGGCTTTAGCCATCATCACGCTCCGCTAATTGACGGCTCACTAACCGATCAATCTTTTGCTCTAAACGATCCAATCGATCTAACAACATCTGAGCATCAGCACGAACTTCCGCTCTGGTCACATGGTCTCTGGCAACTTCTTCTCGGGTTCGGTTGAGAAGAATGCCAAGACGATTAATCTCAGCAAACTTCTCTTTCACCACAAAACCCAACACGCCGACCACCAATGTGAGAACCATATTCCATATCATCATTTCCATATCAACAGTTCCATGCTCTAAGAGACTTGTTGATACGACTGTTTGGATCATTGGCCGTCTTCTTGCTCGTCAATTTCTTTTTCATGCCTTTCATACGCGCACAAAAAGAATCACGGCGAGCGCCGCCTTCAGGTTGGGGACGCTTGAGACCCGGCTTGCCCGGATTGGCGCGGTTATAGGAAGCTCGTCCCTTGGCGTTCAAACCGCCTTTAGGATTTTTACCTTCCTTCCGCTGCCATGCGGGGGTCTTACCCATTAATAAATCTCCTCAGATTGGGGCCACCAGTCAGCGCCAGCTTCCACGCCTTCGTCATCCGGGCTTGGGAACACCCAGCGCCCATCTTGGATCTGCTGCGGGATAGCCCAGCGTTCCGTGACCTGCTTGGTTGGCTCGGGCTGGCCGGTCTTGGCGTTCACGCCCACTTTCGCGCAGCCAATGGTTGCAGCGACCTCCGCTTCTGCGGCGATGGCTTCTTGCTCGGTGTCGAAGATGCGGTATTTCATGTTTGTTCCTCAAACCGTAGGCGGCGCAGATTTGTACGGGTGACCAGCAGGAAGATTGGCTTCAAGGCCCCATTTCCACGCGAGGTAGCCTTCGAGTTTTTGGCGGTCAGAGGTGGTCAGCGGACCTTCGATGGCGATGCCTTCTGCGATTTCGGTGTTTGCGGGGGCAAGGATATTTGTGGACCCGAACACGTTGACGCTCAGCGGGTCGGTGTCTTCAGTATTGCCCGCCGTTTGAAACACAGCCCCCGTCAGGTCTTGCGCGCCATCGGTCCAATGATTCGCTTCTGCGTTGGTGTAATCGGCTTGGCCCACCTCAATAAACCATGTATCGACAATGCGCGCCGTGCTGCTCGCTATAGGCTGAAACGAATCCGTATCGAGCCTGCGGCCCGCAACGCCCATGAACTCCCCGCCGGGTGAAGGATTGGCTGTCAACATGAAGCGTGTTGAATTGTCCGCATCGCCGCGTGAACACATCAGCAGCGCCGCGTTGCCCGTCCCCGTCGCGACTGGATACTTCGCCACCACAACCCATGTCGCCGTACCGACATCGCGGAACAACGACGACGTGGTGTTATCCAGCCGGTCGTTCCCATCGGTGCGGATCACGGGTTTGCCGTTCAGCGCACCCGTAACCAATGACGGCTGGTTTACCGCCGTGGCCTGCGACAGGTCGTAGCCATTAGGCGATTTGTCATCCCACTGCGAAACGTCGGTGCCGTTGAGCGTAATGGTGCCTGCGTCAGCCGCATCTAACCACAGGGCTAAGCCGGTTAGCTGGGCAGGGGTCCACGCAGCACTGCCCGTAGAGTCAGGGTAAGTAACCGTTACGCCAGTATCTATCTGTACGGCAACTCGTCTGGTAACTGGGCCAACCGTGGAAAACATAGCGTTTCTCGCTACCCTCGGTTAGCGACGTTACTAAATATCTGCCAGTCCCACTCAGGAGAAGTTCCAGACGTAGCTGAGCCACGAACAGTTACGTCGTTACCAAAATAGACGTTAACCATGTGTGTGCCAGTAAAGGACTGAACGGTTGTGCCGTCAGCTCCGCCGTATATATCCCGCGTTACACCGTCCGGACCCTTAAACTGCCAAGTCCAAGTTCCAGACCCAGTATCAAGATGGGCAGCTAATGTTGCCCACCCACGACAAGATACCCATTCCGTAACGGTGTCAGTGGTTACCGTTCCAAAGCCTTGATGTGGTGATCCCATGCATCACCTTACGGAGTCAAGCTGTCGTACAGCGCGATGTACTTGGTGGTACCACCGATGCTGACAGGGATATAACCCGCTTGATCAGCAATCGTACCGGATACTGCGCCGGTCGTAATCGTGGTGGTGCCGATGACCAAGGTAGTGGTCGTCACAAGGGTGGCAGAAATATCACCCGTCACATCGCCAGAAAAACCATTGTCCGAAACAACCGGACCGGAGAAACGTGTTTGGGCCATTATAAAACTCCTTTTAGATACTGATACTTCAAGGCCAATCTACGTACCGAACTCGTATCAGACCCAAGCCTTCTTGCGCGTTCAGCATACGTCAGTTCTGGATTGTCTACAATATACTTAATTTTTGCCATCAGTTTCGGGTCCGAGTGATTCCGTGCCATATGTGCGCGAGAAAGAGTAGCTCTGTATTCAGGACTCTGATAATTAAACGTACTGGCTCTTCTTCCTAATCTAATCCGCTGGCGTACTTCTTCAGAATGTGTTTTCCCCCGCATCGGGGCTTTAGCAAAATCAGCTATGTTATAAACGGTAGGCTCATCAAACCAAGCATCCCCCTTTAAAAAAGAATTTTCTAATTGATCTAGCTCTTCAAGATTTGAGCATTCAATTTCAATAGCGCCATAAAAAGCATCGGCTCCGTATTTGTTATATGAATTTTGTAAATGCGGATTGGTGTGTTTGTTCCACCGCAAAAGACGGAAGTGTTCTTTCAAACGCTTTTTTACCCGCTGAGACTGACCGACATAGCACTGTCCAGTCACTTTGTTGACTATTTTATAAATGCCGCAGATGTCGATCTTATATGGCATAAACAAGACCTTAAGACCTTAACCGTGCCATGTCAAGACAAAAAGAAAGGGGGCCGAAGCCCCCCTCCTCAAACACATAAGTGCTTGATTTATCAGCTCGAACCGGGCGAACCGAACATGCCCAACGGATCAGACCAGCCGAAGCTATAACGCTCGCGGCTCTTGTACCGAACATTGCCGGTATCAAAATCTCCGTCCATTGAGTTTTGTAGCGGGGTACGCACGAAGTGCTTCATGCCATTCGGAACGTCAGTCGTTAAGAACCAAGCGTTCGTGTCGGTCAAGAAGTGGTTCACCGTGTAGCCTTCCGGAATCGAACCCATCGCCTTGAGAGCGTTGATGTCGTTATCCGCAGTCGCCACACGAAGCTCCGTATCGAGGAGACGCTTCGCAACGAACATCAATGCCGGTGGCACGATGAGCTTACGGGGCTTCGCCGCGATCAAGAGACCACGCTCGTCGGTCCAGCCAGCGATCTGAATCACAGCAGCCTCAAGAGAAGTCTCGTTGAGATCCGATGCGGTCAGACGGTTGCTGTTGGTGCCGCCGTTGACAAGCGGATGCGATGCCGAGAACAGGGCCACGCCGTCACCGCCCACATAGGACGAGGAGAAGCCGTTGTTCAGAACCGATGCCGCCTTGACTTGCTTCGTGTACGCCATCGCACGGGCAAGGGCCTTTGTATAGCGCTTGCTGAGCGAGTCATACAGGTTGTCTTCAACCGCTTCTTCCGTGATGGAGAAGCCGAGAGCAATCGTCTCGTGGCTGTAACGAGCCGTCCAAGCTTCCTGCGCGTTATCATACGCAATGGCGGAACCCTCGGCCTTAACCGGGGCAGCGGAGAACCCGCTCAGCTTCGTCTCTTCTTCAAAGGAACGCTCGGAGGTCTCAGTCTCGTAGATCTCCTTATGCTCCTCACCATACTGCTTGTACTCCAGACCGAACAGGGCGTTCAGGCCGGGAAGCAGCTCTTTCAGTAATTGTGCACGTGAAATAGCCATTTCTTAGAACTCCCTATTACAGACCAGTCGGGTTGTTGTAAGCATGACCACCAATCACGGTCGAACCGCTGTCAACGTATGGAGCGTTGAACTTCACGATTGCTTCCGGATAGTAGGTGGTGCCACTTGACACAAACGCCGTATCTTCAACCACATCGACGATTCGCAACGGTAGCGTTGCCGTCACCGCAACCGAGGAGAGCAAAGCGCCCTGACGGGAATCGCCCGTGCTCACGTTCAACGAGTTGGCAACCAACGCAACGTTGGACCCAATATCGCCGTACTCAAAGCCGTCTGTGGTTGAAACGTTAGTCGTTGCCGAAACACCCACGATCTTGAATAGGGTATCCGGGTCTTCAACGACGTAGGCCGTAATAAACGTGCCTGACTTCACCGAAGTACCAGAAACCCAAGATTGCGAATAGGTCGGTTGACCCGTTACGGACGAAACAAACTCGCAGCCCATAAACACGCCAGCAAAGCCGGTGGTCGGAGCAGTGGTCGTCTCGGTCGTAACAACAACGGTGCCGTCCGATGCAAATTTAAGCGGGTCACCGAAACCGATGCTGCTAGCACCAGAATCAATACGTCGCTTACGAGTCGCACCGGCAAACACCTGCCCACCGATCAAATTGATCGGCACAAGCCCATTAGGGGCTGAGACAGTTGGATATGCCATTAGTTACTCACTCCAAATAAGTTATTTGCCTTTGCCGAACGAAACCGTCGTCTTCTTATCACTAAAAAGCGGCATACGCTCATCGTTCAGCCTCATAAAGCTGTTGTCCACCGACTCCACTTGAGCCTTTGCTTGCGCGTTGTAATAAGCATCGCGCTGCTGCATCAACTCTTTAGGGGCCTTACAGAGCAACAACCCGCCAATCTCAATGTTGTCTTTAAAACGACTGTTGGGATCAGCTTGTAGCATCAGCTTGGGTTGATCAGAAGCCTTCACAGGTTCCCAACCTTCCCGAAATTTTGCAGACGTATTAGTGGGATCTGCTTGCCCCATAATACTGGTCCGAATCCAGCGAAACACCCAACCATCTTGAGGCTCCGGTTCAGGAAGCGTTTGAGGTGGGGTCCACGCCATTTTGCGTTGCGTTGACTCTCGGTTCTCGACTTCACGAGCCAATCTGTTCTCAGCCATTAGTTAGTCTCCAGTTTGAGTAATTCACGTGCGTACTGTTCATTGCTAAGACCTAATTTCTTGGCGATAGCAACTTGAGTCGGTGTCAGGCGGACCTGACGCGGCGCGGTGTTCCGCGTTACCGGAGCCACTACAGTAGCTGGTTTGTTGGTGCGAGCAGGCTTACCCTGCTTCGTTTGAGGTTCTTCTTCCGCCTCTACGTCTTCAAACGCTTCGGGGAATCGTTTCCTCATCGTGTTATCGATTTGGCGGTAATACTCGTCTGTACTCGGGTCTACGCCGCTTCGGACCAATTTTTCGTGCAGGCCAAGTGCAAGGGCGGTCATCTCCTCGTCTGCCCCAAACCAAGTATTTTTCTCTCGCCACGCATCGGCCTTTGGATCTGCCCTTGGCGTGGGAGCGGCTGGTTGGGCTTGTACCTGTTGTGGCTTTTCTACACCTTCATTTTGATTTTGTAAAGAGGGTCTAATTCTATTTACAGCGTTTTGACGTTGTTTAGCGTCAGTAAGTTTCTCTTGGGCTTGAACAATGAGATCAGAATCCCCGCTTTCATAAGCTTGTTTTAGTAGCTCTTTAGCCCTAGTTAATTCACCTTCAGCAAATCTAGCGGCTTCTTTAAGAAACGCGGCCTCTTTCTTAGCGCCTTCTTCTCTAAGTTTTGAAATCTCCTGCTCGCGCATTTGAGCAAATCGAAGGGCTTCCTCCCGCTCGCGCATAGCACGTTCTTTCTCACGGCGCTCATCGTGCCAGACCTTCTTCATTTGAGAGAGGCGTTTCTTAACCTTGTCGGAATACTCCTCAAGGTCATCCTTATCTAACTCCTCCACCATATCCTTCGGGAGGGGCTTTCGGCCTCGGTCCTCGGGTGGGGTATCGTCCTCAATCTCAATTTCAATATCGTCGTTATCTTCTTGATTTTGCTCAGCTTTTTGCTCAGCTTCTAGCTCATCAGGAAATTTAAATTCTTCTCTTTCGGCAGCCATGATTTACTCCTTATGCGCGTCGGATTCCACGGGGGTCTTGAACCACCGCTTCCACCGTATCGTCGTTAATAATGCGGAACTCCCTACCGTGGATGACCACGCGGGTGCCTGAATAGGGACGGGTAAGCACGAAGTCGCCTTCTTTACACCAAGGTCCGGTGGGGAACCGGTCTGTATCCTTGTAGCATTGGTCACCCATCTTCACGACAAAGAGGACAACCGTCGTCTGTTCCTCAAGGCGTTTTGTCTCATCTGCCTTAACTAAACCCCCTTCGAACTCTTCGTCCACGTGCGGAACCGCACATAGCATTCGGAATCCTTTGGGTTCAGGGAGGAGTTTGGCTTTGGCTTCCGCTGCCTGCTCCTGCGTCTTCTCAACGTCAATATTACTCATCGTCGCGCTCCAAGCGTTTTGCAAGGTCTTTAATGTGGTTCTTTGCGAGTTCAAGACCCTGTAACGCCCCGCAAAGTCTTTTGTATTCAAGCTCGTCCAATTTGCCTTGGATTAGAGCCTCAATAATTGATGTGCGCTCCTCATCTAGTTTTGCGTCTAGATATTCAAGAGCGTTGCCATACGCCATAAATTACTCCCGTGGTTGCGTCCTCTCGGACTGATCTTTCTCCATATCTTCGCGGGCTTTCGCAATTTCAAACCCGAGTTTCGTTCCTTCAAGCTGCTGCTTACCGGACTCTTGCGCCTTGTGCTTCTCGATTTCTGCGCCCAAACGAGCGGCTTCAAGCTGCTGACGCCCAGAGATTTCGGCTTCGCGGAGACGGAGTTCGTCTTCTTTGGCTGCGGCATCGATGACATTCTTCTGCTCTTTGAGTCGCAGTTCTTCCATTTTTGCCTGTGCTTCCATCTGCGCTTGCATCTGCTTGGTCTGTGCTTGCATTTGTTTGATCTGCAAGTCCATCTGCTGCATCTGTACAAGCGGGTCCTGCATCTGCTGCGCCATCTGCTGCGCTTGCAGCTCGGCTTGATCTTTTTGGAACAGACGTTGTGCAGCCACTGCCGACACTTGAGCAACTTGGTTCTCCAGTTCGGGTGGCAGGTTGTAGTCTTCCGTATTGTCTTGCGGCATCGGAGGCAACGCGACACCCAACTGCTTCTCGATATCGCGTCGGTATTGGAACGCTAAGTGCTCCATAATGTGCGCCTGCAAAGAGGCGGTGATCTGTTGCGCCATCGGATTCTGCCCGATCATCTGAGCAAACTTGGGGTCTTGCCCAAACGCCATATGGACTTGGATGTGCGCTTCGTGATCCTGATAAACAAATGCTTTCAACGGTTTGCCCGTCATCGCAAACATATTCTCGGTCACAGGATCGACCGGCTTTTGATCATCAGGCAACGGAACAATCTTGTCGGCGTTACGCACTCCTAACGTCTCAATCATTTGACGATGCAAGTACGGTAAGTTGTAAAGCTGCGGGGCCGTTTGAGATAGCTGTAGTACCGCTTGATACTGCACGATCTTCTGCGACATCGTTGCCGCATTGGGATCACTTACCGGAATAACATCTACGTCATCGTAGTCTGCTTTCTTTGCAAAGCGGTTACCGACTTCTGGCTCGTACGAATACTCTTCTGGCGTGTAGTCGCGGATGATCCCTGCAAGGAGCTTGAACTCCTGCTTCATCGCATAGTAGATGCGAGCCTGCACCGCAGACATCACCTTTAATACACGCTCCAAAATAGCAAGCGTCGTACCGACCGGAGCCTGCGAAGACATATCCGATACTTTGAGATCCGATACCGCAGCAAATCTGCGGCCTTCCTCCACGATCTTGTCCATCAACAAGGACAAAGTTTGCGAAGGCTCTTTGTATGGAAGCGGCAGGATATTATCGCGGATCGCGCCTGACGGTACGTCTACGTCTCTAAACTCACCCGGAGCAATCGGAGTATCGTCGCCTTTAACTCGGAGTCCTCGGCTCTTAAGGCCGCCCGGTAAATTGCTAAGCGTTCCGGCATCAACAAGCTGTCGAAGAAGGCTCGTGGCAGCTTTGCTATGGCCTCCAATGAGGTGGATGAGTCCGAAGTAATAAAATCCAAAACCGGGGATATACCCGTAGTGGACAAAGTGTTGTCGTTTTTGTTTGAGTTTGTCATCTTCACGCCAATTCCTACGTATCGCAAGAATCGTTCCGGTCCCTTTATCGATTGTCACTACGTAAGGTAGTGCAATGCCGGTCTCATTATTGTCGTCATCAACGTCGGGGTAGTCGTCTAGGTCAAGGTTGACATGCATCTCTAGCAAATGATACCGATCATCTGTCGATGTGCTAAAGCCTTGGTCTTCTGCCTTTTGTTTCTCTACCTCGTCCATCACGCGCATTGGCTCACCAAGATCCACATCTCGATAGAACCCTGCGTACTGCAACTTCGCTAAGTCATTCTTTGTCTTACGCATCCGGTGCGTAACACGTTCTGCTGTCTCTAAGTTCGCCGCTCCGTACGGCACCACAATATCTTCGGCGGGAATATAGACCGCTGTCTGACGAGCAAGACTTGGGTCGTAGTAAACTTTCTTGAAGGCGTTACCCGAGAGGGCGAGGCTCAACAACATTCGCTCGTGTTCTGGGCGGTACTCCTTCATCACCTCGGTCAGTTGGTAATTCATGTCATCCGCGACACGAATCGAAGCGTCCTTCTTCTCCGGAGTCTCTTTACCGACAATCTTAGTCTTGACGGGACCCGCCGCAGGGAAGGTCTCCATAATCGTCTCAGACTGAAACTTAACCGCCGACTCCATCAAGAGCGGGTGGAATACACCACACGCACCGGGCCACGGCTCCGTACGCTCTTCGTACCGAATCCCTAAAATCTGCAAACCTTTGACATAGGTATCCAGCCAATCTTTGCGTGACGCCAAGTCCTGCTCATAGTTCCCAAGCAACTCGCCCGAGATCATCTGCAGTTCACCTTCGCTCATAAAGTCAGCGAGGTTAGCGTCGAAATCTTCTGCGCGAGGTTCTGCCTTTTCAATCTCGATCATCATGCCGTCCATACCGATACGGACAGCTTCGGGGTCTTCGATCTCAATCTCGATTTCAG
>Ga0180434_10009846_pt1 | contig 10320 bp, 13 predicted proteins | sample SS_ome_7_FD_132453 | JGI IMG/M metagenome (GOLD analysis project Ga0180434, IMG submission 132453) | Hypersaline lake sediment archaeal communities from the Salton Sea, California, USA - SS_1_D_2 metaG | ecosystem: Environmental > Aquatic > Non-marine Saline and Alkaline > Hypersaline >... | reverse complement strand
GTGATACCATCAAACATGTCGCCGTGTACCACGAGATATCGGCGTCCATCCACGCCCAGGTGTTCGGCGCGATTGCAGATGCGGATACGACCAAACGCCAGGCCATACGGTATCATGGGTCGCAAGAATTCGTCATGATTGCCGGCTATGTAAACCACTTCGGTGCCGCGTTTGGCCGCACCCAGGATACGCCTCACCACGTTGCTGTGGCTTTGCCGCCAGCGCAGGCGATTCTGTTGCATGCGCCACCCATCGATGATGTCACCTACCAGATACAGAGTATCAGCGGTGTTGTGTTTGAGAAAATTGTTGAGCAGCTCGGCTTTGCAGTCTCGAGTACCCAGGTGAACGTCGGAGATGAATATGGTTCGGTAGTGCATTGCCACGATATTTAGGTTTCGACTGAGTCTGGATATATTGCTGGTTAAGTGTCACGAAACTGTAACATTAGTGTGTTTAAATATTGGTGTGTGACAGGCCGGTGTGAAACAATTTCAAGGAGAAATCTCAATGCAAGTATTGAAACTAGCAGCGGCCTTGGCCACTGTCACGCTTGTCACCACAGCTCATGCTCGTGACAACATCCAGGTCGCTGGATCCAGCACTGTTCTTCCTTTTGCTTCAATCGTGGCCGAAGAGTTTGGACAATCATTTTCACAGTTCAAAACCCCAGTGGTGGGATCCGGTGGTAGCTCAGGCGGAATCCGACAATTCTGTCAGGGCACCGGCACCAACACCATCGACATCGCAAACTCGAGTCGCCGGATCAAAGACGGTGAGATCAAGGCCTGTGCCGAAAAAGGTGTGAAGAATGTGATCGAAGTCAAGATCGGCTATGATGGCATCGTGTTTGCCAGCCGTAGGGATAGTAATCGTTTCGCACTCACTACTGATCACATCGCTGCCGCTGCCAAAGGCTCTGCCAAGACCTGGAACGAGATCGATCCCAAGCTGCCCCGTCAGGAGATCCTGTTAGTGATCCCGGCCAGCAACCACGGTACTCGTGAAGTTTTTGAGCACAAGGCACTAGGATGCAAGAAAGAGTGCCCGTTACGCCAGGACGGACGCATCATCGAGATCGCCGGTGACTATACCGAAACCCTCAGCAAGCTCAACATCGACAAAAATGCTGTGGGCGTGTTTGGTCTCAGCTTCTATGACTCAAACCGTGACAAGCTACAGGTTGCCACTGTGAACGGTGTGACACCTTCAGCTGCCACCATCGAGACCGGCGAGTATCCCATCAGCCGTCCTTTGTATTTCTACATCAAGGGTGACCATGTGGGCACTATTCCTGGACTCATGGACTATGCACGTTTCTTTGTGTCGCCTGCTGTGAGTGGCGTAGGATCGCCCCTGGAGAAGGCCGGCTTGGTGCCGCTCAATGACAAAGAACGCAAAGAAGTTTTAGCCAGATTAAAATAAAGCAAAACTCTTAACCAAAAAAAACCGCCTTCGGGCGGTTTTTCACGCCTGGTTGACCAGGAAAAGAAAACTGCGTATAATTACTGTATCTTAAAGATACATACCACGTATCAACAGCAATTCAAGGAGACGAAATGTCTATAAACATGATGGTATTACTGACAGTGGTTGTCTATGTTGTTGCAGTAGCGGTTTTCGCCGATCACCACATTGATGATTCCGTCTGATGCGCGATGTTGACATTATCTTTGCCCCGGGCACTGGCGGTAATCATCTAGCAAATATGTTGAGTATGGCACCGGGTCACTCCGCTCGAGTAGAATGGGATCGCTATCATGAATTCTCACACAACGTTCATCCCGACGTCGCAGATGGTCATGCAGAACCAGGCATGTCTTCGGTCCGTTGTTTCCATCTTGCACAGTGGTTATGGCAAAATCTTGGTGTTCTGGATCGCCGTGTGATCGTTCTTGAGTTCGCTCCAGAAAGCCGGAACGCCTTGTTTGAATTGCGAGTGCAGAATCTGGATATCTGGTATCATGATCACTACTTGCGCGAAGAACTCAGTACCTTGTATTCCATAGACATGGTAAGGCGATTGAGCGACGCCCAAGATTTGACCGTCATACCTGCCGACCTTTTGTTTGATACGGATGTAACACCATTGGTACAACATGTAGAAGCAAATTTAGACCTGCGTCTGCCAAAAGATCAGGTCGCATATATGCATGGATGCTGGATTCGAATGATTTCCGGTATTGACCATGAAACAGATTTAACACAACCAAGGAGTCGATATGATCTCGATAGCGAATCTGACGAATAAACAACGTCTTTTCTGTGACACAATATGGAGCATGCCCGATCAGACCAGCGTGATAAAATGGTTTGAGACTCTATCGCCCAGCGATCAGGTGGTGGCCAATGCAATGTTGTTGATGATCACATACGAACTCATGGACGAAGAGCCCATTACAGATCTTTCTTTGGCCATGTCGGTGATCGACGAAATAAGGTATCGTGATGCTTGACGTCAAAAACATCCACACCTACAACGAAGCCACTGACCGTTTGCGTCGTCGGTACTACTGGCCTGGTGACGCCGAAGAATCACGCAAGAGCGATCAGCTGGTAACGTTCACTTTCCGCACCCATGCTCTCCTGGACAGCAGTGCCAATCTCGAAAATCTCCTGGCAGTAGCCCAAGAATCGGGCGTGGCCTTGCTGTTTGTGAAACCCAAGACCGTGCAGTTCCTGGGTGACGCGGGCACAGCCACACAGGCATTCGCCCAAGCGTTCTCGGACCAGTGGCAGACCGCGGCCGCCAAGATCATACACAAAGATGAAAAATACCGCAGTGATTTCACGCAGTGGTTCGAGACCTCGGATCGGGGTGATGTCAAGAGCATCACGCACTATCAGTCACCGTTCCTGATGCAGGAGCATGCTGGTGTGTATGACTGCGTGACCGGTGAACGTATCAAGAATCGCAGGGAAGTGATCCAGCGGGTCTGGGATCTGGGCTTCGCATGCCAGCGTGGCCGCCCGCTCATGGTGGCCCGCCACAAGTGGTCGGGCAGTCGCCGGGATCTCGAGAGAGCCGAAGAGATCTTCAACGAGTTTTATCTACGCCGCAACACATCCGATTCAGCTCGCAAACTGTGCCAGGTCTACACCTCAGCCAGTCGGTACTATGCCTGGCCAGGAACTTGGTAGTTGTTGACATAGATTTAATTTAATGCTAAATTACACACATGCCCTGGTAGCTTAATGGTAAAGCAATCGACTCATAATCGACAGAGTGCGGGTTCAATTCCTGCCCGGGGCACCAAATTATCATGATCTTGTTGGCAAGATGGTTGGCATTGGGATTTTGCCTGGCTTTTTGGACTTTGGTTCTATGCGCCAACATGTAAATACCACAACAAGGATATCAACATGCCCACTGATAAAATCACGCAGGTAGAATTTGCGCCCGGATGTTTCGATGACTGGGATGGTACTCAGCAAGAGCTAGATGATCTCATAACCGAAATCAAACGCATGGCCAATACCGGTGAACTGCTAGACAGTGCCACTGAGATTGATCTAGAGGACCTCAAGGATGTGCAAAAACAGAGCAGACCAGAATCTAGCAATCGTACCCGACATTGATGATCGCAAAGATGATGCAATAGCCTCCAGTTTCATCTTTGATGTGATACTCGACCACCATCAACATCGATGGGACGACCCTGGCAGCCGCGAAAACAGCATGGAGTGGGACATGTTGCACTGTGACTGGCTGCTGACCAAAGTACGCGGCAACGAAGTCTATGCACAGAATCTCTATGCGGCCATGTGCAATCGCGAATTCATAAAAAATGAAATCTGGGCCCAGCTCCGAGGCGAACCACGCTGGAGTTGCTCATGGCGCCATGCTGGTGGCATCATCGCCGAAATACGTCAAGAGGGCGATTACATGGACTGGTACTGTTCGGGCATCCGCGGCGGAGATGAGCCTGACGTGTATGACACGCCATTCACCAATGGTTATGTTCACGAGGGAGACGTCACAGACGAGATACGCTCGGACCTTTTGACCCTGGGATGGACTGTTACCGATCGGGATGATCAATGAAACGCATCTATCTCGAAATTCGCGAGGACAACATTTGTTCGCAGATCTTGGATGCTTGGGTGGCCAATCTACAAGCTGAAAACAACAATTATCTCTTGGATGTTGAATTTGTAGATCAAGCTCAGTCAGCTGATTTTCGCATCTTATTTGACAATTTTGCCAATAACACATCGGCACAGGAGTTAGACGAGTGGGATTTGGCGCTGTTCAGCAACAATGGTGAGCCAGTGAGCGTGGGTAGTCCCCATCTCAAGACCATTGCTACGCACCCCAAGGCCCGCTTGATCACCAACAGTTTTGTCACATCTGATCACGAGCTGTATCACAAAATGTTCTGCTTGCCACACTGCCTGCTGACCGCCAGGACTGCTTGGACCACCAGATTTTATCCGCAGTTTTATGAGAACCAACGTTTCCGTAGCATGCATCGACATCGTCCTATCGCTGTGTTGACTGGATCCAACTATGCTTGGCGACGCCGTTTTTTTGATCTCCTGGCACAGCGCATACCGGCACTGGAGATCACGGACAACATCAAGGGACCCATCGTTAAAATACAGGATAGCCAGTGGGAAAGTCTAGAAGATCAACGCTTCCGCATCGCTGTCAACGCGGCGGTACCGACTGCTATAGATCCAGAACCAGAAAATTACTGGCAGCACAAAATTTCTGTAGGCATCAGAGCCAAGTTTGGTGATTGGAATCTCGGTTATTTTCTGCTACCGCTTCACTACACGCATCACATGGTGGTTTTCGCCGAATCTTCCTGGCAAAATGATGAGCTCAGTATCACAGAAAAAAGTCTCAAGTGTTTTTACGCAGGCAGCTTGCCATTTCCCATTGGCGGTTCCAATGTCAACAGTCTCTATAACAGTCTAGGATTTGGCACCGCTTGGAATCTATTGCCCGGCCGTCTGGCTCGATTTGATAATCAGCGCGACCATGACAAAAGATACCATCAACAAATCGAAGCCCTAGAATGGTTTCAGCAACATCCCGAAGTGTTGCAATCCAAACAGGCTCAAGACATCGCAGACACAAATCGCCAACTGTTTCTCGACGGCACAACAGAATCGCATGCTGTGCTGAGATTCAGTGAATTCATGACACCAATGTTGTCATCATAATGGACAACGATTATCTCTTGCAGTGTCTCCGTGATATAGGCAGGGCAATCATCAACGCATGCCAGTGAACGACCTAGACGAAATCCGGATGTTGTGGCGTACCATATCCGAACTGCAACTGAAAATCGAGTATACGGGCACCGGGCACATCCGCACCACCATCAGCACCTTGCTGAATCATGTGCGAGAGAAAGAACGGTGCCTAAGCGATGTGGATCTCACAGCATTGGCTCTGATCCACCCCGATCGCTGGCAACGTGATTGGCACACGGTGTTATGATTTTGGACTGTTTTACACTTGACCAACAAAAGAAAATGTAGCATAATAACAACATCAACTCTCAAAGAAAGGATGGCAAATGAATATCAAACAACGTGCGTTTTTCCAGACCATGATGTACATGCTGGGTATTTTTATCACCAGCGGTTTGATTTTGTCTCTCAGCACCGTGGTCAGTAAAACGGTTTTTGTGAGCCTTGTTGGCGCGGCCATGATGGGGATTTTTGGTTATTTGATGTACACCTGGATACTGGCCGATCTAGAAATGAAGCAACACTTTGGCAAAAAGGAGCTAGACACAGATGGCGACTAACAAGCAAAAAGAAGAATTGGTAGAAGCACTCAAGTTCACGCCACGTGAAATCACCATCACGCTGTGGGGCTATGGTGGCGAGATCGTGCTGGGCCGAGTCAGTCGCGAAGCCTACAAATGGTGGTCTTTGCAAGACGCAGGCTTCAGCCTAGATGATTTCGCGTTCAACTGGAGCTTCGATGAAGAACATCCCGATGCCCCAATCCCCGAACATGCTAGATTCATCACTGCGGGCGAATGGCACGAGTGTGACAACATCGCGCACGAAAGCGGAGTAGAACTCAGCGACATCTGTGGCATCACCATCACCGATGAGCTCACCAGTGAGCAGATCTTTGAAAGCAATCTTGGCCTGGCAGCGCTGGAAGGCCATGGCATCGAAACTACCTGTTCGTATGACATGGAAACCGGAGATGCCGGAGCAGGCAATGCCTGTTTCATGGGGCAGAGCATCGAAAAAGGCACCTTCTTTGAAGGTCAGGTACGCATCACCCGTCCGTTTGATCCCAGCCGCATCCAACTCAGCTACAATCGTATCGAGGGCTGGTGCTTGGTGAGTGGTGTCACCTACGACGGCGAGGACGTGGAAGGCACCGATGCCTATGACACTCGCGGCAAGGGCATGGAATGCTCCTTAGAATACATCGGTGAAGATCCCGAAACAGATCCCTACGATGAAAACACCGTCTGGCCCGACTCGTGGATCACTGAATGGCGAGATGCCACGGTGGCACCCGAACATGATGGACTATACCAAGTTGAAGTGGGCGAGTGGGATTGGCGCAGGATATGGTGGATCAACGAAGCATGGAGAGATGATCATGGTGTGCCAGTGGAAGGCGTGAGTCGCTGGCGTGGACTGGACCGGGAGGTGGCATGATAGATCGCAAGGAATGGTGGAGTTACATCAAATGGCGTGTGAAAAAAATCTGGCAACGCATGGTCAAAATGTCAGTTTTGACTAACTGATTTACACTAGGTTGATAAAAGGGCGGTAATTACCGCCCTTTTTCTTTGCCCCCGGGCCATCGATAAATACCCGGTTAAAAGGACACACTCAAGATGGCATACATCGTCAACAACAGTCGCGGAGAAATTGTAGCAGTAGTGCAGGATGGCACCATAAACACCACTGCCACCAGCCAAACTTTGGTGGGCAAAAACGTCACACCCTACGGTGAATTCGAAGTAGAAAATTTGGTGCATCAACTGGAAAACTTCGCTAATAGCACAGCTCCAGGCAATCCTTTAGAAGGGCAGTTTTGGTACAACACCGACGAAGAAAACATGTATATCTACACCGGTTCCGCTTGGAAACCTGCCAGTGGTTTAACGGTATCAGCGGAAACACCGATACTTGATCCCCGTGTGGGGGATCTTTGGTTTGATACCGAGATTGGCATTGTCAAAATCTATGCTGCTACCTCATCAGGATTCGAATGGTTTCCGGTGAGCCGGGTCACTGTCAGCACCATCAATCCCAGTGATGCAGTGGCTGGAGAGTTATATTTCAACACTGCCACCAAACAACTGTTTGCCTATGATGGTGTGACCTGGAATCTGATCGGCCCCGAAGGCGTTGCAAATTTTGCAACCACGAGATGGGTCAGCACCACCCTGCTTGACACAGTATCGATCGCTCATGCAGTGATGTTGGGACAGGCCAACGGTGTGGTGCAAGCCATCATAGCTTCTGAGAGCTTTACCATATCTGCTGGACAACGACCCACTGGATTTGAGTCGTTGGTTCCGGGCATCAATCTAGCTGAGTCGGCACGTTTGGCCGGTCGAGCCACAGGAGCCGAACGGCTGGATCCAGGATGTTTGATCAATGGAGTATTTTTCGATGGCAGCACAAATATAACTTTACCAAGCAGCGAAGAGCTATCTGCCGGGACCTATCTATTGGGCAATCCATACAGTGGTGTAGTGGCGCAGACTTGGAGCGTAGACGCCACCAGTTCCAACACATCAGGCAAAGTGGTGGCGCGAGACAGTCAAGGTGATTTTTCAGCCGGGGTCATCACGGCAAATCTAGTGGGATCAGTGAGTGGTACAGCCACCAATGTCACTGGCATCGTGGCATCAGCCAATGGAGGCACCGGATTCAACACCTACACTGTGGGGCAAATCTTGCTGGGATCCAGCTCCGGACAACTCACGCGAGGTACTATACAAGGCAACAATCCCATCACAGTGACCTCTGATGGATCTAACATCACCATAGGCTACACTGGCGGCACCGGATCCGGATCAGTGACATCTGTGGGCATTACTGCTGGACCTGGCATAGGTGTAAGCGGCAGTCCTGTGACTGGAGCAGGTTCGATCACTGTGAACAACACCGGCGTCACACGCCTCGATGCTGGCGGTGGTATTGGAGTCGATCGCACCAATGGCAATGTCACTGTGACCAACACTGGTGTCACGCGCATCATAGCTGGAGCCAATATCACTGTGAGTCCTAGCTCTGGAGTAGGAGCTGTCACTGTTTCAGCCTCAGGTGGCAATGGAGGTGGTGGAGGTGGTGGCACAGTCACCAGCGTGGGCACCGGTACCGGACTCACAGGAGGCCCTATCACATCAAGCGGCACTATCAGTGTGGACGAAACCGTGGTACGCACCGATGAAGCTCAGTTGATATCAACTCTCAAAACCTTTACTGGTGGTATAATCAGTCAGTCATACAATTTCAACAATCTCAGCTCGATCTATCTCCAAGGCAGCAACCGGGTCAACATTGATATCAATGCCGTACGGGCATTGACTCTCACCACAGGCTTACTTGGCAGCTCATTACACAATCAGTGGTATCCATTTGCCGATAACACCTACAGTTTTGGCCGCAACGCCAATCGCTTCACTGCGATCTGGGCCGTGAATGGAACCATACAGACCAGCGACCGTCGTGACAAGACCGATATCGAAGACACCACATTGGGTTTGGATTTTATCAATGCATTGAGACCGCGGCGTTTCCGTTTCCGTGACAGTGGCAATGCTGTTGACCCTAGCGAACAAGACCTTACCAAGGTGATCAAGATACCTGGACAACGTTGGCATCACGGATTGGTGGCGCAGGAAGTTCGTGAGCAGCTGGCTGATGATACGAGTTTTGCAGGTTGGATCTTGGGCGACAAACAAGACCCTGACAGCAGCCAGGGTCTGAGATACGACCAGTTCATAGCTCCACTGATCCGGGCTGTGCAAGAGTTGAGCAAAGAAGTACAACAACTCAAAACGCAATTGCAACAAAATTCACCAAAATCTCCAGGCTAGGTTGACAAGGAATAAATAAACTCATACAATAGATACTATGATGACTCAACTACATTCACTTTCGACGATGCACCAGCCCAAGACACTGGGTTGCTCGACCACATGGTCTGGCGCCCTGTGCTATGCTCGTGCAATTGAGAATAGCGATGGAGGAGGGTCCTGATAGATCAGTTGTAAATGCATTTTATCTATCAGGACCCTGGAACTAAACACTCCAGGGTTTTTTGTTTCAAGCGTCAAGGCAACGAGGGCCGGTCAGCGCCAAACTGACAAACGGGCGGAGTCCAGGATGGAGTCTCTGTTGTGAGACAAAAAAGTGGCAGGCAGGGGACGGCCCTGCACCATATCCCAGCACATTGGCGATAAGCAGGAACGGTTCCGGAACCGGTCGCCTCGTCCAGTGTGTTTGGATATGGTTTCTTGGGCGGCGAGCAGAACAGGTTACTGCACCGGACTGTAAATCCGGCTCCTATAGGAATACGGGGTTCGAGTCCCTGGCTGCCCACCATGCACCGTTCGTCTATCGGTTAGGACACCCGCCTTTCACGCAGGTAAGAGGGGTTCGATTCCCCTACGGTGTACCAGACATCAAGTCCTAGCAACAGTGCTCAACAGGCGCGCAAGTCGACCGATCTGCCTAGGCCAAGCGGGACGAGCAACCTCCCGCTTGTTAGAGAGAACATGGTCCGTTAGTTCAGTTGGTTAGAACGCCACCCTGTCACGGTGGAGGCCAGCGGTTCGAGTCCGCTACGGATCGCCAAGTCATGCCCTTGTAGCTCAGTTGGTAGAGCAATGGTTTTGTAAACCAAAGGTCGGGAGTTCGAGTCTCTCCGGGGGCACCAATCATTGACCGAAACGCACAACGGTGTGCGGCCGGACTGTTAATCCGTGTGAGTCAGGTTCGATCCCTGATCGGTCAGCCATACTTTTCTCGGTGGTGTAATGGCAGCACAACGGTCTCCAAAACCGTTTGTGGGGGTTCGAGTCCCTCCCGGGAAGCCAAACATAGTGAGGTGGCCGAGTGGTCCAAGGCAACTGCCTGCAAAGCAGCTCAATCGTGGGTTCGAATCCCACCCTCACTTCCACATCAAGGGGTTGTAGCTCAGTTGGGAGAGCGTCTGCTTTGCAAGCAGAATGTCGCAGGTTCGATCCCTGTCAACTCCACCATGCATATCTCGGATTGGGATAATAGGTAGTCCACCTGCTTTGGGAGCAGGAAGGTGCAGGTTCGAGTCCTGTGTCCGAGACCATTTGTACAGCAACGCAGACTGGGCAT
>Ga0180434_10009845_pt1 | contig 10321 bp, 6 predicted proteins | sample SS_ome_7_FD_132453 | JGI IMG/M metagenome (GOLD analysis project Ga0180434, IMG submission 132453) | Hypersaline lake sediment archaeal communities from the Salton Sea, California, USA - SS_1_D_2 metaG | ecosystem: Environmental > Aquatic > Non-marine Saline and Alkaline > Hypersaline > Sediment... | reverse complement strand
CTCCTTTTAAGGAATCTATGCTGGAGCCTGCCAGATATGATTCAAAATATTTTTTGACTTGGGGCAGGAAAGATTTTATATCAGGATATTTATTTCGTTGTTTTTCATACTGTTCCAGAAGCTTCACCAGACCTTCAATGGCGAAGAATCCGCCTTTTTTATCACGTTCCATCCACTGTGTTGCTGCGGTTTGTCCCTCATATTGCATCAAGAAACGGATGGTACAGGCTCTGACCATATACTCATTAAGAATGACATTCCACACATTGTATCCCATTTGAGTCATTCGATTCCGGTGAGAAACGAGCAGGGACTCACCCAATTCTTTAAATAATTCAGGTTGGCTTATGGTCAGTGGATTGATATAAGAATGGCAAAATTCATGGATGATGACCAGCAGGAACCAGCTTTTTGGGTAAGTAGGCGCTCCTTTACTATCGGGCCTTCGGGCTCCCAGAATAGAGACAGATTCCATCTGGCCTTGAGGCAGTATCAATGCATACCCGTAATTACAGCTTCCGTTAAGCAGGCCTATATAGAGATTAAAATGCTCTGGAATATAACCAAAGAAGTCATGATACCATTGAAAGAAATGTTCTTTTGTGAGCATATCCTTTAAGTTGGCAACAGCCTGTTCATGAAAATATTTGTGTTGATCATGAAATTCCATGAACCGGCTGTCAACGGCAAATGACCTAGCCTGTTCCAGATAATCTCTGATAAGGTTTGGATCCCATCTCGGGTCAAAACCTTCGGGAAGATGGGTTAAATCTATTCGTGGTTCCAGTGAAGGAGGGGGCCCGATAGTAACGGCCAAAGCCATGGGGGCATCTCCATTGATTTGGTGTTGAGTCCTGCATTCTTGTGCGAATTTTACAGCTGGATGGTCTTTAAAGGGACTGAAATAGCGATCGACTTCTTCCAGGTATTCAGGAAGGAGTCCTTCATTATATTGATTGTCCCCAATAAGATGATGGATGAGGCTGAAAAGCTCGATCGTGGGATTGACCTTGATTTGCATTTCGTCTTTTTCTTTGGGCTTGCATAAAATCCGGACCTGAAAGGCTTCACCGGCTTTGAAATCATATGTATATGACAATACAGTCCCTTGTTTATCCGATGTAGTTTGGGACGGTTTTGGGGAAAACCAGACCAGTTCCAGTTCCGGATGGATCCTGATTTCCTCTGAAAACCGAAGGTCAGGACCCGGTATGTGTGTGTTTGAATAGATATACATCCCATCCTGGCGTTGGAGAATTTTTCTGTTTTTATCAACGGTTTTGATGGTTAATTCCTCATTTAGCCCTACAGGATTCTTCAGCTGGACGGTGAATTTAAAGATGTTGGATTTCTCCTCAACCGAAAATTCCAGTTCATTCCCCTCTTTATCCAGGACAGCTTTGAGTGTATTGATGCTGCTCATAAAGGTATACTCATGAAGGATCTTTTCAGAAATATTAATGGCTCTGCTGATGGTAGTGCTGTTCATAGTTCCATCAGATAAAAGTTCTACATGAACAGCCTGGCTGATGTGCTCTAGTTTTTGTCCTGTGTCTGGGCCTGGCTTGGCATAAATGGCATCCATTGAGAAGATCAAAAGAAAAATCATTAAGATGACAATGATAAAAATTGCATTTTTTAGGTTCATTTCTTTCCCCCAGTTAATAAAAAGTATTCCCTCAAATCCAGATTGATTTCTCGAAGGTTTTTTAGACCGAAGATAACAGCAATAGAGATGGGGTCCGCCCGGAAGTCTGTGTGTCCTTCATAAAAGCCATACCGCATGATGTAATAGGGAACCATCTCACCGGTGTGAATATGAGAGATTTTTTGAATCAGCCCAGACATTTCTTTTTCAGTGAGTTCAGGGTATTTTTTGTTCAGAAACTCTCTTTCGCTTGGATCTAGTGTTCTGCACATTTCCAAATGATACTGGCCTAAAAGCTCATCATTGAAGATAGACTCCTGCCAGCCCCGCCCTCCTTCCCACTTGATAAAGACCTTTCGTCTGTTGTAGATAATGTGTTCAAGCTCCATCTCTTCATAAAGCCAAATGTTCTGCTGGATCCCCTGAAGGACGATATTCCATACATGAAACAAGGGTCTGGCTATCTCCGGATGAGTTGATTTCATTTGTTTTACCGTGCGGTTGTCTTCTATGAGTACAGAGAGGATGTCTTCATTTTCACTTATAAAACCAGCCCTTGAATACTGCATGGGGCGTCCGATGTTTGTGATTTCTGAAACGGGTTTGCCTGTGATAGTCCGGGTCCGATTCAATTCAGCTTCATCATGCAAGCCAGTTTTGGCTAAGGCCGGAAAATCAAGAGGATCCTTTTCCAGCTGCCTGCCTTTGCCGTACTGTTGCTTTTTATAATTTAATGTCCCTTTATTCTCCACAGTGACAGGAAAAAGGTGGAATTTTCCGTCTTTTCGACAGCTAATTACGATTTCTATATCTGTATTTGTTGTAAAGGGAGAGGGGATATCAGGCCGTTCTTGGAGTGTCTCTGGATAGAGAGGATATGTTTTATTCTTATAAATGACTTTAGTTGTATCTGTTTTCTGCGCGAAATGGTCAGGATTTCCGGCCTGAAAAACCATAAAAAGCACTATTAAAATGGGTGGAATTTTATCAATCCTCAGCGTTCTCTCCTTTTTTAATCGAATTTGATTTGTCATAATTAGAAGGCTTGATGGTATCTGTGTGAGTCAATTCAATCTGTTCTTTTCGAAAGGGAAGGGGATAATCATTTTCAATCCATTCTTTGATCTGTTCTTCCCCTGCCAGATCAACCATGAGTTCCCGTTCTTTTACTAGCGGCAGGTTCCATTTTCCTTTTTCTTGACGGTTCTTAAACACAAAGATATGCGGAACTTTTGGTATTTCAGATTGATTTAAAAGATTAAGAGCCAGTTCATTGGAAAACGATTTGCCAATGGATATCTCATCCCAGTCTCCGTTCTTTTTGATAAATTTCAATGCTTTTTCAAAGTCAGAGTCCAAACAGACCATCACAAATTTAATAGAGGCTTCTCTGTATTTTTCGGAAAATTCAGTCTTGATATTTTTGATTCTTTCGATGCTTTCAGGATCCGTACAGGTGCCGAACTGAGTGGAAGCGAAATAGATGAAAACCATATCCCCTTTGCGTTCTTCTTTTATGGCTGAAGAGTTCAGAAAAAAGCCTCCTATCACAAGAAGTCCTAAAATAACAGCATATTCTCTTTTCATGAGCATCTCCTTTTTTTCATGGTTATTTAGACAGTGAAGTTTTATTCCTTTTTGATTTTGTGTGCCTTTCGTGAGTATTGATTTCTCCAGTGAACAAGAAAATCTTTGTCTTTTTTAATTCGATTTCTTCAGGCTGATCTCAGATATTGTGTCCCGGGTAAAAGGAATCTCCAATCCTTGACTGGGAACATCGACCTTTCCTTCAGCCGTGCCTTTGTTTATGTGCTTCACAAAAATCCCTTCTTTGTAGGCAAAGTACCAGGTGGAGGTTCCCCGGATGTCGCCTGTGCTGATTGTTTCGATTCCCTGTTGCTCTCCTTTGCCCTCAATGGTTCCCGTATAACGGGATAATATTCGGACGCAATCCATTCCATCAATGACTTCAAATCCATCCAGAGTGTTCTCTTCTGATATCCGGATCACTGTTTCTCCGTTACCGGCTTTTTCATTAATAGTCGTTTCATCTTTCCAGGTGTCTCCGATTTTTAATGGCCGTCCAGCAAGATCCGGAAAGATCTGCTTGAATGTTGAGGCAATGCTCCGGGTTCCCTCAGGCCCCATCTCGTACGTGATCTCTTCAGCTCCTTTAAGCTCTGATTCTTCACCCAGGTGTGAAAGCGTCATGTCAAAACTTTTTCCGATAACCTGACTCATGTCCGGTTCCAAATTAGCCGGGACAGATTGGATTTTGAAGCTCATGTCATTGATGGTGATGGTGAGCAGGTTTTTGTCCTCCTCAGCTCCTTTGGATTGGACAGTAAAGGAATTTGTGGAGTCAATGTCAACTTCAATGCTCCTTCCCATCATCTCTGAGACCTGATGGGTCTTTTCCCAGGAATCATACGTTAGTTCCTGACCCTCAGGCATCCGGTACTGAAGGATCAGACCGGTCTGGGGGTCTCCCCAAAAAGGAGTGGTTTTAGCAGCGCATCCTGCAAGCATAAAGAGGGCCAGAAGAAGCGGCGTCATTATTAAACAGGTTGTTTTTTTATGTTTGTTCATTTCATCCTCCCGATGAATATTTTTTATTTCATTTTATCGATCAGACTAAAAGTATATTCGAGGGCTGTATCTCTGTTGCTTTTTAAATCTTCAATGTTTGTTTGAATCCTGTGATCGGGGATGATCCCCCGGTCTTTTGGAAGGCCGCTGACTGCTGCCGCAAAGCTGCCTGTAGCCAGTTTTAAAGTCAATCCTGTGTTTTTCAAGTCAAATGTTCGGACCGCTGCATTGCAGGTGTATGTCCCTCCTGTCTCTGTGCCGATAAAGGTGCCGATATTATGATATTTCAGGATAGAGCATAGATGCCCTGTGGTTGAAAAATTGCTGCCGTCTGTAATAATAAAGAGATTCCCTCTGTAAGGATTCTCAGCTAAGGGGATGGGTTTGGATAAATCCGCATATTTTCCATAGGGTTCAGAGAAATAGACAGTGGGTTCTTTTTCAATATAAGATAATAAATAGCTTGCGCAAAACGGGTCTCCTCCTCCATTACCGCGGAGATCGATAATGAGATGGTTGATACTTTCTTGCTTAATTTTTTCAAAGGCGTTGTCAATGAAAGAAGAAAAGATTTTGTTTTTCTCTTCATAGTAGATAAAACTGTTGATCGTCACAACGGCGGTGCCTTTATAGGGAAGGATTTCAATACTCAGGTCTTTGGGCACTTTATTGGAATAATTGATGGCAGAGCAGGGAATGGCTGGGATCACGGATTTTTGAATATCTGTGTTTTCTTCTGTCCTGTATTCGATTTTGAATTCTTTAGGAGCCCCGAAATGATTGGCGTAATAATACTGGAAACAGTTCTCCAGGGAGGAAGTTTTGAAAGATCCGTTATGTCCGTCAGCAGAAATATCTGTTTTTAAAGTCTCAATGATCCGGTCGATATCCATTTTATTTATGGATATGATTTCGCTGTATGGAGGAAGAGAGGAATTCTCATTCAGGTCCTTTGCCACAAAGCACCTGTTTTCGATAAATTTCAATATCAGAGGGAATTTAAAAACCTGAACGTTTCTCCTGTATTCACCAGGATAATCCAGATGGGCGTGCCCGCAGCCGATTTTTGCTTTCAAGGGAACCAGAACATTATAAAATTCTCTTAAAGACAGAGGCCGGGTGATTTGCCTGTATTGATTGTCAAATGCCTCGTCAAAGTCTTCTTTGCCTGTGAATTCATAGGGATAGGGATGGATTTCTTCGATGTGTTTGCGGAATTGGAGAAAATCCTCTTGAATCTCTTCCACAGGAAATTTTTTCTTTAATTGCACCTGTTTTCTCTTTCTATCTTCATCCAGTCTTTTAAGCGCCTCTTGGGCATAAATCCGGACCTCTGAGTCTTCGTCATTCAGGGCCTCTCTTAAAGCACCTTCCGTTTTTTGAGATCCGATTTTCAGAAAGGCCACCATGATTTCCCGCTTTACAGAAACATTGAGCCCTTCTTCTTCTAATATAGAAAGAAGAGGATCTATAGCCTCCTCGGACCCGATGTTCCATAAAGCGGTGACCACTGCCTTGCGGCTCCAGGAATTGGGTTGGTCCAAAGATTGGATCAAAGGATCAACTGCTTTTTCCGACCCGATTCTTCCTAATGATGTGGCTGTAACAAAGACCACTGGACCTGATTCGTCATTAAGAAGAGGTATCAAAGGCTCTACCGCTTTTTCAGCCCCTATTTTTCCTAAGGCACCCGCCGCATCCAATCGAACATTGCTGTTCTTATCGGAAAGGCTCTCAATCAAAGCGTCAATGGCTCTCGGTGATTCTATTCTTCCAAGGACAGAGGCAGCAATTTGACGCAAAGAAGGATCCGGATCTTTGAGAAGTATGAGCAAAGGATCGACTGATTGCTCGCCTAATTTTTCAAGTCCCTCCACATAATGCATACGAAAATGCCAGTTATCCGTCAACCGCAGGGTCCGGATATACATCTCTGCCCGGCTTTCTGATCCGGCTGCCTGGATTTCATCAGGGATTTTGGGAAGCGCATGAGAACGGACATAAACATATGAAAGCCCCACTAAGAGGAGAGTGTAGATGGAAAGGACCACTGCGATCTCACCTTTCCGCTCCGGAAATTTCTTTTTGAAAAGAAGACGGGTGGGGATAGCGAAGGGTTTTGACAGGAATTTGGGAAGGGGAAAGAGAAAGGGTGTTTTCTCTCGGTATTTTTCGTACTGATTTCCCAACTGTTTCTTCATTTTTCTCTCTTCCAGAAGGGCCACTCCGATAATGACCATGGCGGAAAGCATCCAGGGTAAGGAGGCGGCAATTCCCCAGGACCTTTTTGGGTAGTTCACACGCATCAAGGCCAGAAGCATTCCGTAACTCCAGATGATCCATCCCAGATACTGAGGATGGCGTGAGATCCGGTAGACCCAGAAATCCGCCATTTCTTTTTTTCGTTCTCTGGAAACAAACCAGGTGTAAGTGCCGATGATGAAAAGAAGAAGCCCTGTTCCCACCAGAAAATAGACCAGCGGATAATGCACATCAAATCCTATTTTTAAAAAGAGAGACCTTAAAAGCCTGTAGGGAAGATAGACGATGTCCCCCCATTGGCCGGCATTGAATGAAATATCAAGAACCGGCATCCACATAACATTCAGCACGCCCAGTCCGGCGAGAAAAAACATGACCGCAGCAAACTGAGCAAAAACAGGAAGGAACATCAAAAGGGCTCCTGCTGAGGCCAATCCTTTTTTGCCGGTGATAAAACCCGCTGCAATAAGAAGGAGCATGAGCCGAAACAGATATAACCGATAAGCCTTAAATGATAGTGATTTAGGAACAGTTCGGTCCGCGTAACAGCAGACTCATCCGCATGGGAATCGCCCTCCAGAGCAGGAACCGTTCCGTAGAGGGCTTTGTTCAATAGGCCGGGCAGTTCCATGGAGGCAAACGTAAGCCCGAGGCTGAAAATCACAGCTAAAAGCATTAATAGCAACCCTGAGATCCATTTTTTCTGACTCATTTTTTTACCATCCTAAAAAAGATTCCTGTTTTTCGGATTCAATATACAGAAACAAAAGAGGGATTTCTATAGACAAAAGTCCTATTTTTGAGGTTCAAACTTTTTTCTTTAATGTAAAGCGTTTCTTATGGGAAAGACAAACTCAAGGCTGTTTTTTTATGAGGTTGACGAGTTCGATTCTGTTCTGAATACCCAGCTTCTGGTATATATTATAGATGTGATTCCTGACTGTACTGCTTGATATATAGAGCTTTTTCTCAATATCTTTGTTGTTGGCTCCGTCCAGTATCATGGTGATGATTTCCTGTTCCCTCTGGGTGATGTTGTGTTTTTTAAACACTTTTTCCAGGTTTTCTTTTTTTACTTTTTGGGCGGTCCTGAGTTTTGCCCTGGTGCGCATCCAGGACAGGATAATGAATAAAGCCACAGCCAAAGCTGAGGTTATAAACCACCACGTTTTCCAGAAAGGGGGGATCATTTGGATAGGGATGGAGAGCCCTTTTTCATTCCAGACTCCATCCGGATTGGCTGCTTTGACATGAAGTATGTATTTCTTTTTTAACGAGCTTGGGAAGGAAAGCGTGCGGTTAGGACCTGTGTAGGTCCACTCTTTGTCCCGTCCTTCCAGTTTAAAGGCAAACTGGTTCCTTTCCGGATTGAGAAAACACAGGGCGGCAAATTCAAATGTGATAAATCCTGCCTCTGAATAGAGCCGCAGTTCTTTAAGGGAAGAGAGCGGTTGCCCCAGATCAAACTTTTTATTTAGGATATAGAATCCTGTCCATACAACAGGAGGGATATAGGGATTCTTCTTTATATCTTTTGGGTCAAAGCTGTTGTACCCGGTCACACCGCCAAAAAACATTTGGCCCTCACTGGTTTTGAAAAAAGCTCCCCTGTTGAATCGTTGGGCCTGGATTCCGTCATAAAGGCCGTAGGTTGTGATATTTTCAGTTTCTGGATCGAGCTTCAGGAGCCCCCTGTTGGAGCTTATCCAGAGACACCCGGTTTCATCCTCCAAGATCCCGCAGATGATGTCTCCGGGAAGACCTTCTCTGGTTGTGTAGTGTTTCCATTTTTCACTGGCTCGGTCATATTTGCTTATCCCTCCTAAAGTCCCTATCCACATTATCCCTTTTCTGTCTTCAAGCAGAGAAGTCACATGGTTATCCAGAAGGGTGTTTTTTTGAGGATTACTCGACTCCGTCGCAAACCGGGTAAAATGACCGGTTCTTTTGTCCATCCTGTTCAATCCCCCCACAGTCCCCACCCATAAATCACCAGATCTGTCTTCACTGATGGATGTGATATGGGATGAACTGAGCGTTGAAGGCTCTGAGGAGGCAAAAAACCGGATGAAATGTCCTGTTTTTTTGTTGAATTTATTGAGTCCGTTCTGTGTGCCGATCCATAAAATATCTTTGTTGTTTCTATCCTGGCGGATCACATGGACCCTGTTGTGGGACAGGCTGTTTTTCGAATCCTCTCTATAATTGTAATGAGTAAAGATTCCTGTTCCGGGATCAAGCCGGTTAAGCCCTGTTTTATCCAAGCCCGTCCATATCATTCCGTCCTCGTCTTCAAGTACAGTTTGAACACTGCCTGCGCTTATGCTTGCCGCATCAGCCGGGTCATGAAGAAAATGAATGGTCTCGCCGCTCTTTTCATCTATTTTTTCCAGCCCCCCGCTAGTCCCTATCCAGAGGAATCCTGATTCATTTTTGTAAACAGAACGGACATCGCTGTCACTGATGCTTTGCGGATCAAAAGGATTGTGCTTGAAGTGTTTGAATTTTACTTGATCGTTGAGCGACTTGTTAATGCCTCCTCTTTGAGTCGCGACCCACATGATTCCGGACGAATCCTGGTAGAGGGCATTGATATGATTACCGCTGAGGGAATCAGGGTCATTGGGGATGTGTTTGTACGCTGTAAAACGTTCTGTCTTTTTATCAAATATCCTTAATCCGTCCCCCTGGGTACCGGCCCAGATGTTTCCTGTCCTGTCTTCGCATAGGGAAATGATGTTTGAATGCCGGAGGTCGTTGGCCTCTAATTCATTTCCAAAATAGGCGGTAAATCCCTCACTTTCCTCATCAAGCCGGTTCAATCCTCCGTTTTTTGTGCCTACCCAGATCGTCCCTTGTTTGTCCTGAAAAATCGACCAGACTGTGTTGCTTCCGATGCTGTTCGGGTTGGCGGTGTCGTGTTTGTAATTCCGGATCTTCCGGGTCTCAGGATCAAATCGAAACAGGCCCGAGTCTTGAGTTCCGGCCCAGATATGGTTCTGGCTGTCTATGAGAAGGACCCATATGGTTTCAATATTTTCTCCTAAGGATATCTTGGTGAATGTATTGTTTTGTCTATCATAGCGGCAGAGCCCGTTAGATCTGGTTCCGACATACAGATCGCCGCTCTTATCTTCTTGTAAGGAAAGAATAGTGTTCCCGGCTAAACTAACAGGATTTTCAGGGTCGTGCGTGAACGGAATAAATTCCTCGTTTTGTCTGGCAAAACGAAAAAGACCGTGCCCATTGGTCCCAAACCAGATATCCCCTCTGCTGTCCTCTATCATGGGGAAAACAGAGATAGGCCAAAAAGACGGTTCACGGCCAGACTGAGGAGGAGTGAAAAGGGTGAAATGATACCCGTCGTACTTGGCTAATCCTTTATCTGTTCCAAACCACAGGAAGCCTTCCCTGTCCTGAAGGATACTGGAGACAACAGAAAGAGGAACCGTGTTAAAGTAAGGAAGAATGTGTTCGAATCTCATGAATCTTTGTGCAGAGGAGAACAAGAAGGACGGGGCCAGTAAGAACAAAAAGAAAATAGATACTTTCTTCATAATGAACCGGGTGTTCTGTGCTCTAAGGACACAGTCATTTTTTATATGAAAAGCTTGACTTCGTTATGATAATATACAAACTATCCAAAAAAAAGCAAACATGAAAAAACCAAAATTATTTTGTAACCTTTTAAGTATAATGGAGTCTATAGTAATGACAGCTGAATAAAGGACAAACAGAATGGAATCTTTATCAGACAGCGATATTATGGAAAAAGTAAGAGACGGACAGGTTGAAAAATTAGCCATTTTATTTGAGAGGCAT
>Ga0180434_10009843_pt1 | contig 10322 bp, 9 predicted proteins | sample SS_ome_7_FD_132453 | JGI IMG/M metagenome (GOLD analysis project Ga0180434, IMG submission 132453) | Hypersaline lake sediment archaeal communities from the Salton Sea, California, USA - SS_1_D_2 metaG | ecosystem: Environmental > Aquatic > Non-marine Saline and Alkaline > Hypersaline > Sediment... | reverse complement strand
GTAAGCCTGCTGTGCAAAGCAACTACTCTTCCGGGAAAGCGTCCTTCAAAATGTTCAATCATTTGCGGGGTTAGGGCAATTTCAGGGACCAGAACAAGGGCCTTCCGGCCAAGCGAGAGACAGTGCGCAATCGTTTGCATATAAAGCTCGGTTTTCCCGCTGGCAGTCACCCCGTGTAATACAAAACGTTGGGGGATCTTTTTTTCAAGAGCCTCGACTATCTGCTGGTAACAAAAGGCTTGCTCTGAACCAAGCTTTAAAGGCGAGGTTGGAAATATCGTCGGCAGTGACTGTTTAATGAATTCATCTGCAGGTGTAATTTCTACCAGACCTCTTGCTTCAAGGGCGCGGATGGTCGGCCATTTAATATTAAGCCGGTTAAGATTTTCTCTGACTTGCGGCCCTTTCTCCAGCAGTTGGCACAATGCTTTTTTCTGGGCCGGCGCTCTCGATAAGGCACTTGCTGACGCTTCCTGTTTAGCCCTAATTAATAATTTTTCCGGCGGCCTTCTACCCTGACGGTATGCTAATGGAATCATGGCATGCAGGGCATCAATCGTTCGGCAATAATAGCGGAATGAAAGCCAGCTGATTAGTGCCAGCTGCTCTTTATTAAGCAGCGGTTCGTCCAAACTAATCGACAAAATATCGCGCAACCTGGAATGGTCTAGGTCGGTGCTTTCTAAAAGTCTAAGCACATAACCTTCATAGCGTTTGGGCCCAAGTGGGACCCGCACTTTCATCCCCGGTTGTAAATCTTTATTTAAGGCTGGGGGGACACGGTAATGAAAAGGTCGATCAACCGCATTACTGATTAGATCGACGATTATCTCGGCGTAACCAGACATATATTTACCTGCCTCAGTTATTTTATTTTAAGGGTTACAGAAGCGGAGCGATGCGGTTTAAAAGTTCATGGGCCAGCTGCTCTTTTGCCATTAGTGGCAGATGCTCTTTTGAACCGTTGCGGTCGATAATCGTAACCCGGTTGGTCGTGGACGCAAATCCCGCTCCCTCTTCAACGAGGTTATTTAAAACAATCAGGTCAAGATTTTTACTGATCAACTTTTTAGCGGCATTCTCTTCAACATTTTCAGTTTCAGCGGCAAAACCGACTAAAACCTGCTCTTTTTTACGTTTGCCCAGCTCCAACAATATATCCGGTGTTGGAATAAATTCCAGGGTTAAGCCTGCTTCTATTTTTTTAACTTTTTGCTCGTGATAACAGTGTGGTTTAAAATCGGAAACAGCAGCTGTTTTAATGATCAGCTTGCATTGATCATAATGTTCTAAAACTGCATTGTACATCTGCTCAGCCGTAGTGACAGAAATCAATTCCACACCCGTCGGGGGAGCAAGGGAAGTAGGCCCGCTGATCAGAATAACTTCGGCGCCACGCAGTTGCAGCGCCCGGGCAAGAGCATAGCCCATTAATCCTGTTGATGGGTTGCTGATATAGCGAACCGGATCAAGCGGTTCCCGGGTAGGACCGGCAGTTACCAGAGTCTTAACCCCAAAAAAATCAGATGGATAAGTGGTGTTCCTGATAAAATGAAGAATATCGGCGGGTTCAGGCATTCTTCCTTTTCCGTATACGCCACAGGCCAATTCGCCTTCATCAGGGTCCATGACCCGACATCCCCTCAATGTAAGTCTTTCGATATTTTCTTTGACTGCCTGATGTTCATACATATTAACATTCATCGAGGGAATAATCACGACCGGGCATCGAGCAGCCAGGTACAAGGTAGTAAGCAGGTTATCGGCAAGCCCAACAGCCATCTTGGCAATGGTATTAGCGGTTGCCGGGGCTAAAACAAAAAGGTCGACCTGATCAAGCAGTTCAATATGTGGCATACCAGTGTCACGGGGAGTAGCAAACATATCGCTATAAACCGCCCGGCCAGTTAGGGTTTGAAAAGTAAGTGGCGCAATGAAACGGAGCGCCGAGCGGGTCATGACAACCTGCAGATCGTAGCCTTCCTTGATTAATAACCGGGCCAGTTCTATCGACTTATAGGCGGCAATTCCGCCTGTCACACCAAGAAGAATTTTCTTCACAGGCAACACTCCTACTTAATACCGTCTCGAACTCGTTCGTAGAGAATTTTTCCCTGTTCAATTTCATGTAAAGCTGTGGTAACCTCTTTACGAAAATTACCATCAATTGTTTTTTTACTACCATTTCTAAGCTGTCTGCCTCTTTTAGCTGCTTCGATCACCAGCGTATACTTACTATCGACTTTTTCCAGTAATTTATCAATTGAAGGATAAATCATTTATCTTCACCTCCCCAGCCCGGAGGGCGTAATCCCCTGCTAACCCGGCATTTTTCTGCATCAATGATTGCGCCAATCAGGTTTGCAGCAGCATCAACCTGATTATTAACAACCAGGTAATGATAAAGGTGGTAAGCCTCCATCTCTTCACGGGCAGTTAATAAGCGCTGCTTAATTTTCAGGCTATCCTCAGTCCCTCTTCCGGTAATCCTTTCTTCCAAAGCTTCAAGCGAAGGGGGAGCCATAAATACCAGCACGGCTGCCGGCATTTTTTTTCTGACCTGGGCTGCACCCTGGACATCAATCTCTAAAATTAAATCTTCACCTTTGGCCAAAGCATTGTTGACCGTAGCTAAGAGAGTCCCGTAATAATGGCCATGAACAAGCGCCCATTCTAGAAATTCTCCTGCGTTAATCATCTTTTTAAATGTTTCTATTGAGGTAAAATGATACTCTCGACCTTCCTCTTCGCCCTGGCGAGGTGGCCTGGTCGTCGTTGAAACTGAAAGGTTGATTGAAGGACGGAAAGACATCAAGCGACGGCAAACAGTACCCTTTCCGACTCCCGATGGTCCGGATATGATTAGTAATACCCCAGCGCCCATTATTGATAACCTTTCCTATTCAGCTTCTTCATGATCAAGGCCACTTTCCTTATTTTGTAAGCGATGTTTTACAGTTTCCGGTTGGACAGCCGATAAGATAATATGACCGCTGTCAGCAAAGATTACCGCCCTGGTTCGTCTTCCATAAGTGGCATCAATTAGAATACCTCTTTCACGGGCCTCCGAAATAACTCTCTTAATCGGTGCAGATTCGGGACTGACAATCGCTACGATCCGACTTGCAGAAACAATATTACCGAAACCAATGTTAATTAATTTGATGGCCATGACAAACCTCTCTCTCCTACTCCAGGTTCTGGATCTGTTCGCGCATCTTTTCCAATTCAGCTTTCATTTCCACAACCAAACTCGTTAAATGATAATCTCCGGCTTTCGACCCTATGGTATTTACTTCGCGAAACATTTCCTGAGCAATAAAATCCAGCTTTCGTCCACCTGCTTCATTGTTTTCAATGATCGCCCGGAATGCATCAAGATGGCTGCGCAGACGAACCAGCTCTTCGTCAACACCCATTCGCTCAACGAGTAATGAACATTCCATTATTAACCTTGTTTCTTCAAACTTGCCAGCCAGAAGATCCGTAACTTTTTCCTCAATTCTTTGCCGACACTCTTCTTTTGCCTCTTCCGCCCTGACCGCAGCCTGTTCAATCAGTATTTTTTGCTTTTCACAACGTTCCAGCAGATCGTTGCATAGATTCTCTCCTTCTGTCCGTCGTTGGCTGATTAATCTCTGCAGGGCTTCCCTTAAAGCAACTGAAACGGCAGGCCAAACATCTTCATCTGAGAAGATCGTCGCTGTTGATTTAAAAAGATCAGGCACCATAAGCAGGTGTTTTAATTTCACTTTTTGCTCAATACCAAGTTTAGCAGTCAGATTTTGCAGTGATCGGTAATAGTCTTTCGCTAGATCATCGTTAATCTTCACCTGACGCAGAGCTACCGGGATCTCATCCAAGGTCAGGTTTACTTCGACCCGACCGCGTAGAATTGATTCTTGCAGCAGTCTTCGAATGCGATCTTCGAGAGAATAGAGCTCTCGCGGCAAGCGAATGGAAAAATCAGCATAGCGGTGATTTACTGAGCGCAGCTCGGCAGAAAAAATAAAACCGTTTTCTTCTCCACTGCCCCGCCCATAACCGGTCATACTGTTGATCATCTGTAATTCTCCCTTGGGCAAATCTGAAGCTGCGTTAATATTAACATCAAAATGAAGCAAGCTCAAGCAGCTGAAAAACTCTATTTGCGATTACGATTAATAAGAATTATACTGATTGCCGGGAGTTGATATCAATATGCCTTTAGACACTTTAATCCTGGATGCCGTTGCTAAAGAGCTTCAAACAGTCATTACCGGCTCTTCCGTTCAAAAAGTTTACGAGCCATCCAGAAAAGTAATTATTTTAAATTTATACAGTCAGGGGCAACAACATTACCTGCTGCTATCTTTTGACGCTCATTATGGCCGGGTCCACCTGACCGAAACTAGGTTAAAAATGAAACCGTCAAAAGAACAACCTTCACCTTTTTGTATGCTGCTGCGTAAATACCTGATCGGCGGCAAGGTGTCGTCCATCGTTACCCCTCCCCTGGAACGGATTATTGAAATAACCTTTGATCCGCCAGACGGTTTTCCAGCCGTCAAATTGATTGCTGAATTAATGGGTCGTCGCAGTAATTTAATTTTAATCAACAATTCCAAGACTATTCTAGGAGCGGCCCGCACCGTGTCTATTGATAATAACCCGTACCGCGCTATTCTTCCCGGAGAAATATACAGGGAAGCCCCCGGGCAAAACAAACTCAATCCTTTAGAAATGGAACAAGAGGATTTTAAAGAACAGTTCCGCGCCCATTTTAGCACAGAGGGGAAAACCCCGGAAGAAAGTTTACTCAAAACTGTAGGCGGAATTAGTCCCCTAATCGCCCGTGAGATGATTTATCGCATTAGCGGGACTGATCAGTTTGCGTTGGATAAACTTGACCCATTATACAAAGCATTGAAAGAATTGTTTTATAACACCGAAAAGGGGCTGCATAAACCTCTCTGGTATGCAAAAATGGGTGTTTGCAGCAGTATACGTCTAAGCTTTCAACAGCAGGAACAACCGGTTTTATTCCCCGATTTTAACTCAATGCTTGACCAGTGTTATACAGAGCTGATCGGAGCCGCCAATGAAGATGCTGAAAAAAAGATGCTCAGCAATGCGGTTCAAAAAAGAATCAACAGTTTAAAACGGAAAAAGGATGCCCTGGGAAAAGATCTGCAAAAAGCGGAAAAAGCTCCCCAGTATAGGATTTTTGGCGAATTGCTCCTGACATTCGGAGAAAGGGTACCCCGTGGTGCAAAATCTGTAGAACTACCCAATTTATACGATCCGGATACAACCGTTTCGGTGCCTTTAAAACCGGCCGAAACCGCTGCGGCAAATGCGAAGCGATACTTCAACCTATACCGGAAGGCTAAAACAGGACGGGAAAAAGTACAGAAACAACTCAGACTGGTTGATCATGAAATCAACTATTGTCAAAGTATACTTTATTCGATTGAAACCGGAAATATGAGTTCTCTGACCGAAATACGCCAGGAACTGGTAAAGGCCGGTTATCTAAAAAATAAGCAGAAAAATAAAATTAAAACTGACAGCTTGCCACAGCCTCTGTCTTTTAAAACATCAGCTGGACGAACGATCCTGGTGGGCAGAAATAACCGTCAAAACGACTATGTTACATTTAAAGCCGCCGTGCGCCGGGACATCTGGTTTCATATCCGTCAGCTTCCGGGCAGCCATGTTTTACTTAAAGAAACAAACTGGCCGCCCCTTGAACAAGACCTGCAGGAAGCCGCTTTTTTAGCAGCCTTCTTCAGTCGGGGTTGTGATAAAAGCGCTGTAGATATCGATTACACGGAAATCAGGCATGTAAGACGTCAGCCGGGTGGTAAACCAGGCTTGGTTTATTACGATCATTACAAAACAATTAATGCCAATCCACTTGACCCATCTATGCGTAAACTCTTCAACCTTGATAAGCCGCTATGATCTGTCGATATTTTAACGTTCCTTAATTCCGGCCGGCCAAATAATGAATAACGGCACGGAATGAGGAATGCAACGGCGCGATAAAATCCAGCTGCTCCTCGCTGCGCGGATGTTTAAAAGCAAGCCTGTAAGCATGGAGGGCGTGTTGAAAAAGCAATTCATCGGGTAACCCGGCACAATTGCCGGAACCATAAACATAATCGCCGATTACCGGATAACCGAGGTGAGAAAGGTGCACACGTATCTGGTGAGTTCTACCTGTTTCAAGCTTTAACTTCAACAAGCTGCAATAATGATAATCTTTGATCACTTTATAGCTGCTCACTGCATGACGCCCACCGGCAACAATGGCCATTTTTTTTCGATTCCGCGGATCCCTGCCAACCGGAGCTTCAATCCGCCCCAGTCGGGGAAGAACCTTGCCACAAACAAGGGCAAGATAGTAGCGCTGAATCAAACGCGCTTTCAATTGTGCTGCCAGATCATTGTGGGCATAATCGTTTTTTGCCACAATCAGCAAGCCGCTGGTATCTTTATCAAGCCGGTGAACAATACCCGGCCTGTTCACCCCGCCGATACCGGAAAGATCCCTGCAGTGGTGCAATAACGCATTAACCAGGGTTCCACCACGATGCCCGGGGGCGGGATGAACAACCATGCCAGGCGGTTTATCGATCACCAGCAAATCCTGGTCCTCAAAAATGATCTTCAGGGGAATAACTTCCGGGTCGGCTTTCATTTGCTGCGCTAGTGGTATTTGACAGGAAATTAGATCTTCTGCCTGCACCTGGTAATGTTTATTATGGCAGGGACGGTCATTGACCAGGACCTCTCCTGCTTCGATCAATTTTTGAATCCGATTACGGGATAGATCTGCAGCCGCTTCAGCAAGAAAAAGATCAAGTCTTTTTCCCCCAACATCAGCTCTGAAACGGAGTACCCGCTCTAATTGATGCTTATTCATTTTATTTGGCTCTGCTCTTTTTTTTCTCCACTTGGGCATTAGGCCGCAGGTAGCAGATCAGGGCTATCATTGCCAATGCCAGCAAGCTAAGAGCAAGACTAAAGATCTGCGCCGTGGTAAGACCAAATGACGTTTCAGAGCCATGCCGGAAGAATTCGGTAATAAACCTGAGTATTCCGTAAAGCGCCAAGAGAGCCAGCGTACTAAAACCAACAAATGGCCTCTTGGGACGCAATATTTTAAGGAGCACAAAGATGATCAACCCACCGAGGACAGCATAAAGCTGGACTGGATGGCGCAGGATGGGATCGGACATGTTAATCGGCAGAGCCCAGGGCACGCTTGACTCTTTTCCATAACAACAGCCATTAAGAAAACAGCCGATCCTACCGAAAGCGTAACCGAGAGCCAAGTAGGGGGCTAGCAGATCTGCCATTTTGAGAAAACTGATCTTTCGCCAATAGCTCCAGATTAATAGCGCCAAAATTCCGCCGAAAAGAGCCCCGTAAAATGTTAGTCCTTCAAACTGAGTAAAGATCAATTTAAGAGGCTGACTGGCATAATATTGCCAATGCAGCAGAATGTAGAGAATTCTTGATCCGATCAGACCAAAAAAAGCAGCTACAATTACCGCTTCAAGAAGATGATCGGGATTGATCCCTTCCCGAGGCGCTTCCCGCTGAAGAGCCAGGGTAGCAATCAGGATACCCAGGGCCATCATCAAGCCGTATGAATGAACGGTAAGACTGCCAATTTGAAAAAGTTCCGGGTACATCAGTTCACCTCCTGAGAGCCTTTGAATAAATCATCTTGCCAGTATGCGATCACAAACAAGCCGATACCGATTACAATCGCCGAATCGGCCAAGTTAAAAACAGGAGGCCAGATCTTAAAATCAATAAAATCGATCACATAACCTGTTCTTAACCTGTCAATCAGGTTGCCAATTGCCCCTCCCAGTTGTAAGGCAAGCGCCAGACGGAGCAACCGGTGATCAGAGGATAAAATTCGGTAATAATAAACGATAAAAATAATGACAAAAACAGTTATAATCACAAAAAACAGGGTTTGGTAGGGTAACATACCGAAAGCTGCCCCGGGATTAAGCACGTAGGTCAAATGCAAGAAGTCTCTGATCAGGACAATGGAGTCTCCGACCTCCATCTGCATAACAACCAAATATTTACTAACCTGATCGGCTAATACAACCAGGACTGCGGTGATTAATAGGCGCAACTGAACCACATCTTTCCTCAAAAAATATCATGCTGATCTTCAGGTTTTACCGACATATAAATCATCTGTTAAGCCGCGAAACACTCTGGTTAACTTAATCGTTTAAAGTATCAGCTTTTTTATCTGCAGCAACTAAAGTTCAGCCACCACCCGGTGGCAACGCGGACATAACTCATCCTCTACCGTTGTAAAAATCCAGCAACGGGGACATTTATGACCGTCGGATTTTTCGATCAGGATATTAAGTGGCATCTTTTGTCCTTTCAAGGCATTACCGGGTGCACTGTCATTTCCCTTTTTCAGTATGGCAGAAGACACTATGAAGTAAACAGAAAGTTGATCAGTAAAATACTGCAACTGATCGTAAAGCTTCCCGTCTGCCCAGACAGTGACTTTTGCTTCCAATGAACCGCCGATCACTTTATCTTTTCTGGCCTGCTCGAGAGCCCAGGTTACTTCTTCCCGCACTTCAAGCAGCTGTTGCCATCGTTGTCCAAGTTGACTGTCATTCCAGGCCGGATCAGGTACCGGCCAGTTAACCAGTTGAATACTGGTCCCTTTCTTACCGGGCAAGTGCTGCCATAGTTCTTCAGCCGTGAAGGTCAGTATTGGGGCCATCAGCACAACCAGCTGCTCAAGAATAGTAAGCATAACCTTCTGGGCTGAGCGGCGTGAAGGATCATTTGGAGCTGAGCAGTAAAGGCGATCTTTAATAATATCCAAATAAAAACTGCTCATATCAACAACGCAGAAATTATGCAGGGCATGAAAAAATTGATGATATTCATATCGTTCATAGGCACCGGTAATCTTTTCTATCAGGCTGTTCAGGCGATATAAGGCCCAACGATCAAGCTCCTCCAGATCCTGATAACGCAATTCTTCTTCAGTAGGATTAAAATCGTAACAATTCCCCAGTAAAAAACGGGTTGTGTTGCGGATTTTCCGGTAAACCTCTATTAACTGTTTGAGAATATCAGCTGAAAGATGAATATCGCTGGTAAAATCAGCTGAAGAAACCCACAATCTTAAAATATCTGCGCCATATTGCTTGATGATCTGTTCAGGGGCAATAACATTGCCCAATGACTTAGACATTTTCTTCCCTTCACCATCAACAACCCATCCGTGACTCAGCACCTCCCGATATGGAGGTTCACCTCTCGTCGCTACAGCCGTTAAGAGCGAAGAATGAAACCAACCACGATACTGGTCACTACCTTCCAAGTAAAGATCAGCCGGCCAGCTAAGCTCTGAACGAGTCTCGAGAACAGCTTCGTGACTGGATCCCGAATCAAACCAGACATCCATAATATCTTTTTCCTTATAGAATTCAGTCCCCGAGCATTGCGGACAGCTAAAACCGGAAGGCAGAATTTCGGAGGCCTCGCGTGCAAACCAAGCATCCGAACCTTCCCGGCTAAAGAGATCGCTGACCACATCAATTGTTTCTTGATTGATGATTGAATGATTACAGTTGTTACAATAGAAGATCGGGATCGGCACACCCCAGACCCGCTGGCGGGAAATACACCAATCCTGCCGTTCTGCAATCATGTTATAGATCCGTTCTTCACCCCAGGAAGGAGTCCATTTTACTTTTTTTATTGCTTCCAACGCATCCTTGCGAAAACCGTCAATTGAAGCAAACCATTGTTCCGTAGCGCGGTAAAGAACCGGCTGTTTGCAACGCCAACAATTGGGATACTGATGTTCGAAGGGACCAGAATGTAACAAAGCTCCTTCCTTTTGCAGGTCTTCTATCACCATCTGTCCGCCTCTGTCGTAGCGCATCCCCGAATATGGCCCGGCTTCATCGGTAAAAACGCCTGTATCATCAAGAGGACTGAGCATTGGGAGATCATTGGCCTGGCCAATGGCAAAGTCTTCATGTCCATGTCCCGGAGCAATGTGCACACAGCCAGTGCCCTGCTCAAGAGTGACATGTTCACCGACCAGAAGGACTGATTCCCGGTCAAACAGGGGATGACGACAGCGGATACCAACCAGCTCGGCCCCCTTAAATTTTTTAATTACCGGCCAGGGTTGCTTAGCGCCTGCCAGGCGGGAAACTTCTTCGAACAAGCCTTCCGCTAAGAGATACTGCTCCTTACCGGCATCAGCAAGGACATAGTCAAAATCGGCATGAACAGCAATAGCCAGGTTGGCCGGGATG
>Ga0180434_10009842_pt1 | contig 10323 bp, 19 predicted proteins | sample SS_ome_7_FD_132453 | JGI IMG/M metagenome (GOLD analysis project Ga0180434, IMG submission 132453) | Hypersaline lake sediment archaeal communities from the Salton Sea, California, USA - SS_1_D_2 metaG | ecosystem: Environmental > Aquatic > Non-marine Saline and Alkaline > Hypersaline >... | reverse complement strand
CCTTTCAAATTAGAGGAGATATAATATAAAATGGAACACGACATAAGAGAAACAACAACAACACAACTAAAAGAAGGACTACCAAGTTATAAGGTTTCTCCGAAGACAATAGATGAAGCTACAAGTCTTCAAAAAGAGACATATTGGGATAATCCAAATTGGACGACTTATTTAGGATATTATAAAACAATTCCGGAATTAAAACAATCTATAGATAGTCTTGCTATGTGGGTTACAGGAAAAGGTTACATTACTGACAATAGAACAAAAATAATTCTGGAGAATATCACAGGCTGGGGAGAGGATAGTTTTGATACTATTATGAGAGATATGGTTGTAGTCAAGAAAGTAAATGGAGACGCCTTTGCTGAGATAATCAGAAATGATAAAGGAACACTAATTAATTTAAAGAAATTAAACCCAGGTAGAATAAGAGTGGTAGTTAATAAAAAAGGAATTGTTGTTAGATATGAGGAGCTTGATGCTAAGTCAGAGGAAGTGAAGAGAAAGTATGAACCTTCAGAGATATTACATTTAGTGAATAATCGTGTAGCTAACGAAATACATGGAACATCAGTAGTTGAAAGTTGTAAGTGGATAATAGATGCAAGAAATGAAGCACTATCTGATTTTAGAAGAATTATGCACAGAAGCACAATAAGAGTCTTGTTTGTTGATGAAGATGATAGTTCTAAAATATCCACATATAGAGAACAATATAAAGAAGCTATTAAAAATGGAGAAGTTCTTATTATGCCTGGAAAACCTTCAGATGCAAGTTTTCAGGACCTAACACCACCAGCAAGCCAGGCATATATGGAATGGATTAGAATGTTAGAAGATGTTTTTTATAGAAATGTGGGAGTTCCAAAGATTATATTAGGTGGTTCACAGGAATATACAGAAGCAAGCAGTAAGGTAGGATATTTAACCTTTGAACAGGTATATATGGCTGAACAAAGAGAGCTTGAGCAGGACTTGTGGAACCAGCTTGCAATTAAAGTTAAATTTGAAAGACCTGTCTCATTAAAAGAGCCTATTGTTGAAGATGAGGAAAAAAACACAGGCCAGACAGGATTTCAACCTTCAGAAACAAAACCAACAATAATGAGGAATGAATAATGACAACAAAAAAAGTGGATTGGAGAGTTATTGCTACAGGGTTAGTATGCCTCACAGGCTTAGAAATATGCGCTATGCTAAAAGGCTTCAACGGAGCAATCCTTACGACTGTGATTGCAGTTATCGCCTTAGCAATAGGAGTAACAATCCCAATTCAATTAAAAACAAAATAAAGGAAAAATAAAAAATGCCAAGAGGAGTATTAGATTTAATTCCAAAAGGAAAAGTTCCTAAGAAAAAGAAAGAAGAGAAACCTACTGTTTCAGTTAATATAGAAGAATCTAAACCATTTCCAGCCCCTGAAGAAAGTGAAAAAAGAAAAGAAGAAGCTCAGGCTTTCTTAAGAAGAAGAGAAAAATTAAGGTCCAAAGGTTTGTCTATGGAAGAAGCCACAGCACGAGCAGAGGAAGAAGCAGGAAGGCAGAAGACGCCTGAAGAAGTGAAAGCAGCCCAACAGGAATTAGGAAGCACATTTGAAGAAAGAGGAGTTTTTAAAGAGACTGAACAAGAAAGAATTATTCCCCCTGAGCAGGAAAATTTGGGAGTTATGGTAAGAATTCTTAAATCTTTAGTTCCTAAAAGTGTCTCAAAAGCACTCAAAGAGATTGATACTATGGGAGGGCTTTTAGATTTTGAGGAAAAAAGAGAGAAAGGGAAGCCAATATCTCAGGCTGAAATTACTACTTTTGAAGAAGATTTAAAAAATGTGGTTGAAATTGAAACTTCCACTGAAATTGATACAAGATTAGAAGATACAGAAGAAATTTTAACTCAAAATGGTATACCTCTCGGCGCGATTTTAACAGGTGTTGGGGCTGTGGGATTAGCAGGGATAGTCCGTGAGCCTATTTCTGAATTTGTTGGAACAGACGGACAGATTAAAAGTCTTGAAGTTGCTCTTTCTCAATATAATGAAATGATGACAATTCCAGCGAGAGCAGTAGATAGTGGTAGTTTAGACCCCATGACTGCTTTTGATAAATATGATAGAATGGAAGAAAATCTCTTGGCTTTAGAACAACAATTAAAATTATCTGCTTTGACTTCCTCTAAAGTCGCTCTTGCTTTGAGAGGTAGAGCAATAGAGGCCAGATTGTTAAAATTAAAGGAGAAATTGCAAGAAGGAAGAGGTAGAGTTGCTGCAGCTATGGCAGCAGAAGCTTTTGGAGAAAAGGAAATTCCAGAATCGGTTGCATTTTTAAGGAGATTACAAAATGAAAAGAAAGAATTATGAAGAAAGAATAAAAAGACTTGAATGGTGGATAGCTCTTTTAATAGGAATTGCTATTGGCTTAATCATATTTTAAAATGACAGAAAATGAAACAAAACAAGAGGAGAAAAAAGAAGAAAAACCAGAAGTCAGCACAAAAGACAAGAGATACGACTTTCTTAAAGAGGCTCGGGACCTTAGGGACAGTATACAGAGAGGGGTTGAAGACTATAAAAAGCTCGTTGAAAGGAATGAAGAACTTACCGCTAAGAATATCCTTTCAGGAAAGTCTGATGCCGGAGAACAGCCTGAAGTGAAGAAGGAAGAAAGTGCAGCAGACTATGCAAAAAGAGTGATGGAAGGAAAGATATAATGCACGCAGTTTTTATGGCTTATGGAATGGAAGACAAAGTAAGATACTTTTTAGATGAGTTAGTCCACACAAAACTTCCATTAACATACACAAAAGGAAAGAAAAAGATGTTTATTCCTATTCAGTGCCAGGTTCGTATCCTGCCTTTTGGAGTTTATGAATTTATTTTTCCAAGAGAGCATCAGGATGTGGTTCTTACTACTTTGAGATTTCACCAAAAGCCACCCTATAATCTAAATAAAAAGATATTGGGATTAAGTCCATTAAAGATGTTGAAGAAATTTCTAAGAATAATGGATGCTCCAAAGGATTTTGACACAAAAAAGATTTTGCCGATATTTACTGATTTTGTCTCAATTATTCCTCTTGGAGTGAGACACGACCCTGATTTAGTAGAGAAGTCACATCATAGATTTCCGGGCTGGAAACACGAAGCAGTATGAATTTAATAGACGCTGGAATAATATATCTGTGTATTCTTGCAACAGCAGGGCTTATATTGAAAGCTTGGCAGTTATTCGGTTCACCGAAAAATATAAAAAGGGGGAAAACTAAGTAATAACTAAGCGATATTACCGAAGTATTCAAATGTCAAACGAAGCAACTCTCTTAATACAAACCGGACTTCCGATAAAGTTTACAGTAGCTAACGGAATCGGTATAGAAAAAGGAGCAATCTTAACTCTTTCTGACCCTATGACTGCTGCTCTATGTGCAGCTGATGACGATATGGTGGCTGGAATAGCTGCTGTAGAAAAGATTGCAAATGATGGAACTACACAATTAGCAGTTTATAGAGAAGGAATTTTTAAGGTTACATTATCAGGTTCATGCACCGCTGGAGACCCATTAGCAACAAATGGAGCATCACTTTCAAATACAGTTTATTCTGTAGTTAATACCGCAGGTCTATCTGGTTCTAAAATAATTGGTATTGCTTTAGAAGACGGAACAGATACAAATACAATTAAAATGGAGCTTAAACCAAGCTGCGGACCCGGAGTATAATTATAATGACAGAAGAAGAAAATAAACAAATTGAAGAAAAACCTGAGGAAACTCAGGAAGAAGAAAATAACGAAGAAGAGGAATAATGGCTGATACAGTAGGACAACAAGATTTAAGAGGTATAGATATAGATAAACTAGCTAAAGGTTTCGCTGATGAAGAGTTTATCTTTAAAAAATTTCTTAGTGTGAGCCCTACTTCTGCAAGAGAAATCAGATGGTATCAAAAGACTTCTGGCACATTAGATAGCACAGATACTTCTGGAATAACGAGTTCTCAAATTCCAGGAATATCACAGCTTGCTTTACCAGAGGTTGGTGAACAATCCGCTACAAGAAATACTTCTTATGTAAGGAAATATATGTTTGAAAGTCCTTGGTTGGCTTGGGAAGATGTGAGAGATAGTGATTTAGATATGCTTGCTATTAATGTAAGAGATATTACAAGAGCTGTTGTATCACAAGTAGATAGCCGAATATATGGACAACTCAGTGGGGGTCTTGCTTTGTCTGGTGCTGCGATGGGAACAGGATGGGGAGACACAACTAATGGAAACCCAATAGTAGACATCTTATCTGGAGCTAAAGCTATCAGAACATATAATTATGATATAAGCAACCTGGTGATTCTCATGCATCCAGCCGATTATAAGGATTTGATGAGCCTACTTATTGTAACCAAAGGAACCTCCTGGACCGGATGGGCTGGAGATAGATTAGAGCAAGGTGTGCTTATGAAACTTCTTGGATATAGGTTAGTTGTAAGCAATAACGCTACAGAGAACTTTGCAGTGATGATTGTTCCAAATAGGGTTGCTACTTGGAAACAGTTCGCTCCAATAACTACTGTTCAAATTACAGAGCCTGGAATAGGAGTAAAAATTAGAGCGTGGGAAGAAGGAGAAATAATATTGACAGACCCACAAGCCGGTTATACTATCCAGGGTGTTTAGAAAGTTTTTTATAGTTCTGTTTCTAATTATTTTTATGACTGTTAAAAGTGATGCTGCAACACTTGGGGAAAAAGAGTTGAAAGAGGATTGGCCTGTAACTGAAGGAATTACTGCAGGAACAACTAAACAAAAAACAGAAAGCCCAAAATTAGAAGTTCAGGATGATGATTTAGTTCAAGAAAAATTAAAGAGGGGATTATAATGGGTGGTCAAGGTAGTGGAAGAAAGCCTGGAATAAATTCTTTAATTAATAGGAATAAACCCACACTTCCACAATCACGAGAAGACACTTTAGTTCTTCCAGATATTTCTGCAACTAAAAAAGCGATAGCAACTAAAGAAGTTCCTGGTGGTTATACCTTTCCATATACTGATGGAACAGCAAATCAAACATTAATAACAGATGGTGCTGGAAATGTGACCTGGCAGGCAGTTCCAGCAGGCACAGAAACAGACCCTGTTTTTAGTGCTCTTTCAAGTAGTTTTTTGTATGAAAGTTTATCGGGGAGTATGACCAATACATATTTAGCACAATCTTTATCTGGTTCATTAGCTTATATTCCAATAACAGATTATGAAGATTTTGAACTTTCAGGCTCTCCAACTTTTATGGATTTAAGCGGTAGTATGACAAACACTTATTTAGCACAATCTCTTTCAGGTTCACTTCCTTACATCGCTTCCGCTGATTACGGAGATTTTGAACTCAGTGGAAGCCCTACATTTATGACACTTTCAGGTTCTATGACTGGAACATATCTCGCTCAGTCTTTATCTGGCTCTTTTGTAACTTCTGGCTCTGAAATAGCTCATGGGGACTTAGTTGGAACTCATAATTTAACTACTGATATAGACCATGATAATTTAACTAATACTCACAATCTTACAACAGATATTAATCACGATAATTTAACAGGTTATGTAGCTGCGGAGCATATAACAGCTTCGGCTTTTGCTACAAGCGGAAGTGCTACTGTTTCTTTGGGAACCCATATTTCAGATGCATTAGACCCTCATGGCACTCTTTTAACACAAAATAGTATTAGTTCTTCTGGAATAATTTCAGGTTCAACTGTTCTCACTACATCAGATAATGATACCTCTGGCTCAGCAATCTTCAGAAACATATTAATAGGGACAGAAGATAGTCCTGGTGCAGCATCAGGCTGGACACAGGGCACAGTTTATCTAAAATACACAGCTTAAAATGGCAGATACAGGATTTAAATCTCCAACTAGTGAAGGGGATGATTATATTGATTGGGTTGAGCCCACTAGTGCTTATAGTAGTGATAATTATCTTGCATATTCTGTCAGTGAGGGGGATTTGCATGATTATTATGACTTCACTTTTGGAGTTCCTGAAGGCGCAACTATTGACGGAATAGAAGTTTCTATTGAAGGGAGTGGTGGGGGTATGGGATTTCCTGCTGACATAGAAGTTGAATTATCTTGGGACGGCGGGAGTAGCTATACTTCTGAAAATAAACAAAATACTTTTCCAGGACTGCCTGACGAAAGCACTGAAATCTATGGGAACTCTTCTGATACTTGGGGAAGAACTTGGAGTGATAGTGAATTCAGTAATGCGAATTTTAGAGCAAGGGTTGAAAATATAGCGGCCAACCCTTGCATAGACCATTTACAAGTTAAAGTCTATTATACAGAAGGAGCAGCAGGAACAAACATGCAGGTAAATGTAAATGATGCATGGAAAACTGTCTCTGCAATCAAAGTAAATGTTGATGATGCTTGGAAAGATGTCTCAGCAGCGAAAGTGAATAAAGATGATGCATGGAAAACTATATTCTAGAGAACACATATATTTATAAGGATGTTATTCTTAGTTATACTATGAAACAGATAGTAATAAGAATGAATTATCAGGATTGGAAACATCTAAGAAAAATATTTCCATCATATAGAGGGGAAACTATGGCTCAGTATCTGAGGAGATATATAAGAGCTCTTAAAAAAAAGGAGAAAAAATGAAATTTGGACATAAATACCCAAAAGGAACTTTATTTTTTGGTAATACAATAAGAGAACCGCCGTGGTTAGAGGCTTGGGAAATTCCTTGGGCTATCATGGCTTTATTTCTTATTGTCTGGTTTGCTAATCTTATAGTGAGGACTTTTTTAAAATGAAAGATAAATTTAATTTAAGTGAGAAAATAAATATTGAAGGAAAAAAACCATTAATTTTGGATTTGCACGAAGAGCCTATTGAATGGATTTTAAAAGAAGATGTCAAAGAATTCATAAGGAGATTGAAGGAAAAAGCAGTTGAAGTTCCTAATGATGAAGGGATTTATGATGGTGATGAAGCAGTAATGGTTGAAGAAATAGACACCCTTGCAGGAGATAAATTAAAATGAAAGATGAAGAAATTCGTGAAGCAGAAAGAAAAAGGATTTTGGAGTTGATTGATGAGGAAATTGAAAAATATGATAATGGAAGCATGGCTAATTATCTAAAAGAACTAAAACAAAAAATACAGGAGGAAAAATGAAGAAATGTAAAGAATGTGCTGATGAGTCAAAGAAGTATGCTGATAGGTCAAAGGAGTATGCTAAATTGTCAAAAGTGTATGCTAAGGAATGTCAGTGTGAGGGAAAATCAGAATGAAAGATAAAGAAAATCTTAAAACTTTAAAGGATTTGAAAGGAGGCAAAAAAACAAATGGAACAAGCACCAACTGATAAACAGATAGCTTACGCAGAGTCTTTAGGAATAGAAGACGCTGAGGAGTATTCAAGAAGTGCTTTGGCTCAGTTAATAGATGAAAAGAAGGAAAATAAGTTTAGGAAAGAAGTCAAACAGCCAAAGATAGAGAAATTTACACAAAAGAAGTATAAGCCAAAGTTTGATACGAGCTCTTATTATGTGTCCTATGCTAAGGATATTGTATGTGCTATGATTGAGAAAACTTCAAAGAGCGTTTCTGATGCTGATTTAATGAATATGATGGGCTCAGCAATAGCAGTTATTAAACTTGCTCAACAGGAATTTTAAAATGGCTAAAAAAATAAAGTTACCACGAGGAACAGCTGAATTTGGAAGTGTAGAGGAAGATGTCTGGGACAGAGTAGTTATGGCCTGTGAGCAAAGAATTAAGAGCTATGAAGAAGGTTTATTAATAGATAGAGCTTTTTTAAAACTTGCTAAAAAGAAGCGTAAAAAGTCTAAGCTTTAGAAACAGGAATACTTCTTATTTTTCTTTTCAAGCAACTATCACAAATCCATTTCTCATCTGGACATAACCAAATGAGACCTATGGGGTCTTTGGCAGTTGCTTTTTCTTCTTTTTTTCCACAAAACTCACATTTATCTATTGATGCATCTACTTCTTTCACATTTAATTTCTCCCGAATCGCATTATCCATTAAAGCACTTAATTCAATTCCTAATTCTTGTGCTTTCTTTTTCAAAGCCGTATCTATAGTGATATTTGTATTTATTCTTTCCATACACATTTTATACACATGCCCCTTTATAAAGATTATGGTGATAGAGATGGAAAAGAAAGAAAGAACCAAAGAAAGAAAAGCTATGTGTATGTACACATGGAAGTAGTAGTAGACCACCCACTAAGAAATATTCTAAAACACACTACTACTAAACACCACTTCTATATAAAGATTTCGGTATTTTCTTTACTTTTAAGAACTCGCAAACCCAGGCACCAGAGCTTTCTTTCCTTAGCTCCTTGATTTTGCTCAGGCAAAATCAAGCACCCTAAGTATATAAAGTTATTGTCTACTATGCTCCTTCTTAAAAGTAATAGGATAGCCGAGTGATTTGCCCCCCCTCAAATCACTCGGGATTAGATCGCCTCTGCTCTTTCAAATAGAGTTATTCGGTATACCGAATAACTCGCAATTAAAAAGCGGGTGTATACTTAGCCAACCCTAAGTATACAACATATATCCTCTAATATATATGTTGTAGTTTCCCCCCCAAATGCTGAAATGCCCAAATTTGACCCCCTCCGACGTTTAAAAGCTATAATTCTTGTGGGGGTGGGGGGGCCCCGCAACCAAGTCCAAGAATCTTTTTTAAAAATTAAAAAAAAGAAAAAACCGGAAAAAATCGATAATATCCTCTGTAATATTATCAATATGAATAAAGAAAAATTTATAAATCTTTTTTATTTATTTTTATTATGAAAAAAGCCGGTATCAATTTAGATGAATGGCAAATTAAGGTTTTGAAGACAAAGGGCAATAAATGCATATGTTCTGGAAGACAGACCGGAAAGTCAACTGTAGTCGCGATTGATGCCGGTGATTTTGCAGTTAATAATCCAAAAAAGCACGTTCTCATTATCTCAGTTACTGAAGACCAGGCAATAGAACTTCTTCTTAAGGTTCAACTATATATAGAGAGCAGATATAAGAAATGGGTCAAGAAAGGTCCAAGATTTACAAATAAGACAAAACTAACATTAACCAACGGGTCTATTATACGAACTAAAGCTGTTGGAATGAGTGGAGTTGGAGTAAGAGGCTTCACGATAGACCGCCTTATAGCTGACGAAGCTGCATTTATGCCTGAAGATGTGTGGCCGGCTGTAACTCCTATGCTTCTCACAACAGGAGGAGATATAGTCTTGCTTTCAACTCCACACGGAAAAAAGGGCTATTTTTACGAATGTTACCATAACGAGAACTTCAAGACATTTCATGTAAATTCTGTTGAAACTATAGAAAAGAGAGAGCTCTCTGACAGCTGGACTAAATTCCAAAAAGACAAAGCTAAGGAATATTTAGAGTCAGAAAAGCATAGATTGTCTGAGAGAGAGTTCGGACAGGAATATTTGGGTAGGTTTATAGACGATTTACAGCAATTCTTTCCGGATGAGTATATAAATAAGACACTTATACAGGAAAAACAAGAAATTGGAAATAAAGAAGGCAGAGACTTTGTTCTTGGTGTAGATATAGGCAGATTAGGCGGAGATAAGACTGTTTTCATCATATTTGAGAAAAGAGGTGAGCTTTTAGTTCAAAGAGCACTGACGATCTGGAGAGAGACTACGCTTGAGAAGATACCGAGGCATATTGTAGATATTGACAGGGATTGGCATTTTAAAAGGATATATTTGGACAGTGGGGGTATAGGAATAGGGGTTTTTGACACTCTCTATAATACTCCTGGCTTTAAGAAGAGAGTTGTAGGTATAGATAACTCACAGAGAGTTTATGATTATGATGAGAAAGGAAGAGAGAGAAAGAAGAAAATAATGAAAGAGGAAATTTACGCTAATTTGTTGTTTTTGATGGCGAAGAAGAAGATAATGATATTTGATAATGGAGATATTTGGCTATCTCTTAAATCTGTTCAATATGAATATATCAATCAGCGAGGGGGAGCGATGATGAAAATCTTCTCTCCAGACCATTCTCAATCTCATATTGTGGAAGCGATGGTCAGGGCGGCTTATGTCTCAAAGGAAAAAATACTTAAACCTTTTATTTCTTATATATAGTATGGAGTGGAATTATATAAAAAGGCTTTATGGTGTAGGAGCAATAATATTTGGGGGATATCTTGTGATTGAACATATTATGGTTTGGGGGGAGTTTTCCTTTTTTGATTTTATAGGACACGAATGGTTGGGTCTTCTTCTCATACTTTCAGGGATATTTGTTAATG
>Ga0180434_10009841_pt1 | contig 10323 bp, 9 predicted proteins | sample SS_ome_7_FD_132453 | JGI IMG/M metagenome (GOLD analysis project Ga0180434, IMG submission 132453) | Hypersaline lake sediment archaeal communities from the Salton Sea, California, USA - SS_1_D_2 metaG | ecosystem: Environmental > Aquatic > Non-marine Saline and Alkaline > Hypersaline > Sediment... | reverse complement strand
CGAACTGCCTGTCCTCGTGCCAGCAGTTCCAGCTCGTGGCGCCGATCACATCTTGAATCCTGTTTTCAACCATGGGTGCAACCCGGTCCTGGGAAAGGCCGTACACCCTTCCGATGGTTGCATGGCCTGCTGTGCAGGCGGCGTTGTTGTAAGACCATTCCTCACCAGGATTCTCGGTGCGGTACCAGCCTGACGTCATGGTCGCCAGGTGTTTCATCAAGATTTTCTTGTCCTTCTCCATGCTGGTAAGCGTATGGATGTCGGGCCATACGTTGTAGACCACTGTGTCGAGTGTCAACTTTTTTTCCTGAACCGCCATCCCGAGCAGGGCGCTGGAAATGGATTTTCGTATGCTGCCGACATCGGACTTGTGGTCAACGCCGCCCCCGCCGCCATATTTCTCGTACACGATCTTCCCGTGCCGGATGATGACGGTTCCGTAGGGGTACCCACCTGCCGTTGCCTCCAGCCAGCTGCCGTATTCCGCCAGCTTCAGGGAAGAACAGTTCTCCATCTCGGGGGAAGCAGCCACCTGCCAATCTGGTACCGGCCACACGTCGTCGGCCGAGGCCGCGGAACAGAAAACCGCGACAAGCACAGCAGCCGGAAGCATCAGGTTCGTTTTTGACACAATCTTTGAAACTGTCTTTGACACTATCTTTGACACTATCATGGTCCCGATCTGTCTCTTTTTGAATTTCAAAATGATATGACTCTGATTATATCCCATGGGCGGTGAGATGAAAGTCTTTTCTGATTCCTTTCCAGCTCCACATCCGCCTTCCGTTGACATCCGGTATGAAGAGGCGATAATGGTCTTGATGATACCGGTACCACAAGGCGAGCGAAAATCCATGGCGGCGACTGTGCCGTACCTCTGACCTGAAATGACGACAATGAATGATTCGCCTGACTCGACGAGATCGAAGAGCCACGCGTTCTGGAAAGCTCACCCCTTCGGTCTTCACTACGTGACGGATGGCGACCTGGAGCCCGGAACCAGGCCCTTCTATGATCACCTCCGGCCATGGATGTCTCCGTTCCGTTTTCCCGGCAGGCTGGAGAGGATTGACCGGTATGCTCGGCTGCTCCGGGACAGGCACCTGCTTGAAATCGGGTGCGGCCTCGGCTTCGAGACCATCGAATACCTGAAGCGCGGTGTGCGCGTGACAGCCACGGACTTGACCGAACCCGCAACGCACCTCGCTCGATCCCACTTCGAGCTGGAAGGTGTCAAGCCAGAGGACATCCGCGTGGAGGACGTGCTCGCGCTGTCGTTTCCTGACGGTTCCTTTGACGCGGTGTCAGCAAGCGGCGTCGTCCATTACTCCGGCAATACAGCGCAGGCGATTCGCGAAATTCACCGCGTGCTGAAACCGGGAGGGTGGGCGATCATACACGGATTCTACCGACGGCCCTCCTGGATGCGCATCCTCACCCGCCTTGCCAGGGAGAACATCGAGCTGCCGGATGAGGAGGCGCCCTGCATTGACTGCCTCACGGAAAAACAGATTCTCGCCATGTTCGACGGCTTCACCATCGGAGAAGTGGAGCGGGAACATTTTCGCGCCGGGCCGATCGGGGCCCGGCGAGGCAGGATCAAGATGCTGCTCTATGAACGCGGCTTCGTGCCTGTGTACAACTTGCTGCCGAGGTTCATTGCAGAACGTCTTGCATGCAAACTCACGGTCACTGCATCCAGGCGAGAGGAGGCGTTGCAGCAGGAATCATGAACCAGATGCGCGAAGGACCGGGCCGGTGAATCCGGCCATCCCTCGACGACACCGGGTCATCGTCCATGCCGATGACCTCGGCATGACCGGGGACACCACGAGGAGCATCCTCGAATGTGTCGATGCCGGCGCGGTCACCAGCACGTCCATCATGGTGAACATGCCCGGAGGTGCGTTTGCATTGCGCGAGGCGGCACACCGGGGGCGGCACACCAGTTTTGGCGTTCATCTCAATCTCTGCGAAGGGAAGTCGCTGACGGGTGCAGCATCCCTGACGTGTGCGGGCGGCAGCTTCCCCGGAAAACGCAGGCTTGCCATTCAGGCAATGACGGGAAGAATCAACCTGGAGGAAGTGAGGGGCGAGCTGGCTGCTCAGATTTCCCTGGCGGTGGAGAGCGGCGTCTCCGTGTCTCACCTCGACAGCCACAAGCACCTCCACCACCTCCCGGGTATCGCATCGGTGGTGGCGGACCTTGCCGCAGATTTCAATATCGAACGCATCCGCTGCACGCTGGAGGAAGGAATCCGGATGCGGGGGCTGCGCCCGATGGCTGCTGTATCGCGACGGGTCCGGTTGCACCTTGCCAGGCGGGCCGGGCGGATTTTCCAGCTGCGTCACCTGCGATTTCCGGATCGAAGCGTGGATCTCGCCAGCCTCCTCGGGACCTCTCGCCGTGAGCAGCTCCACCGGCTCGGGACCACACCATGCATAACCGAATTGATGTGCCACCCCGGTGCCCGCCAGTCCGGGGGGAGGCATGCGGGAAGCCATGGCCGGGAGGAGCAGCTGCAGTTTCTTCTCTCCGAGGACTTTCGCCGGCTCCTGGTGGCAGCCGGGGTGGACCGGATCGGGTACTGGGAGGTTTGACGGGGATGCGGATCTTGATACTGGCTCCTCAGGTGTTCTACTCGACGCGAGGAACTCCGCTGAGCGTGTATCATCGCGCCAAGATCTTGACCGGGCTCGGTCACGATGTCGAGATCCTGACCTATCCTGCTGGGAATCAGCCGCCCGACCTTGACGTGAAGATCCACCGAGCCCGCGGGTTGTATTTCATCAGGAACATCGAGGCCGGCCCTTCCTGCAGGAAGATCTGGTTTGATTGCTGGTTCTTCATGAACTTCTTCTTCCGTCTGCTCAGGGGGCGCTATGATATTGTCTTCGGCCACGAAGAAGGCGGGTTCATGGCTTCACTGGCGTCGCACCTTTTTCGGGTCCCGGTGGTGTACGAGATGCACTCCAGCCTGCCCCTCCAGATCAACGAATGGAACTTCAGCAAGAACCGTCTCGTGATCGGATTCTTCCGCTGGGTGGAGAGGGTGGCGATCAGAAACTGTATGGCCACGGTGGCGATCTCGCCTGGAGTGGCACAGGCTGCCAGGGCGGCCGTCCCGGAGGCCAACGTGGTGATGGTTCCCAACCTGTTCCCCGTCAGCGCGGACAGGCACACCGACAGCCACACTGATGTTCACACAAGGGATTCTCGGCAACTGCGACAGGAACTCGGGCTTTCGCACCAGCACAAGGTCGTCCTCTATACCGGATCATTCGTCCCTCTCCAGGCCCTCGATCTTCTCATCACTTCGATTCCCGGAGTGGTGCGCCGTTTGCCCATGGCCCGCTTCGTGCTTGTGGGGGGGCGCAGGCACGAGATCGAGTCACTGCAAAACCTGGCGGCTACCCTGGAGATCGCGTCTCATGTCCAGCTTCTTCCGGCGCGCCCCCTGTCGGACATGCCCATCTTCGAGGCGGCCAGCGATGTTCTGGTCTCTCCGCGCATCACGGGGATCAATCCACCAGGAAAGCTCTATTCTTATCTCCAGTCCAGACGCCCTGTTGTCGCCACCAACTGCCTCGTTCACACGCAGTTTCTTGACGATTCCGTGGCCATACTGACTCCACCCGACCCCGAAGGTCTTGCGAACGGCATCATCGCAGCACTCGAGGAGAAGGAGCGTACCCGGAGGCTCACTGCTGCAGCGCTGGAGCTGGTTCGCGTCCGTTTCTGTCCCGAGCAGGCTCGCCGGATCTACAAGGAGTTGCTGGACAGCGCGCCGCAGCGCCGGGCCAGGTGATCAGTCCCCCTTTTCTGTACTGTTCTACTTCCCCATCGTGGTCCGATCACTGCGTCTGAATGAATAGAAGAGGCCACCCAGTATTCCTCCCTGAATGAAGATCATGGCAAAGACCACGAGGCCGAAGGCCACGGCCTGATCCTCGGATACTCCCCAGATCCCCAGAAACAGGATGAAGACCGCCTCCCGGAGTCCGATCCCGTTCAGACTGATCGGGATCTGAAGGATGATGAGAATGATGGGCATGACCAGAAAATAGGCCTCGATGGGAAGGGGGAGGTGCAAGGCCCTCCCGACCAGGATGTAGAACACGACCACATTGAGCTGGAACACCAGCGAGATGGCAAACGCCCCTGTCAGGATCCGCTTCCTCTCCCTCAGGGCCTTGACAGCACTGAAGGCACTTTCCAGCCTCGGGAGCAGTTTTTTCAGCAGGCCGATGTTCAGAGCACGCCTGAGAAGACCACGGCTCCAGGGAGTCAGCAGGAGAAAAACACCGAGAAAGGCCAGCGCCAGTGTGGTGATGCTGGTCACCACGCCCGGCTTGTCCACGAGATGGCCAAATCCCAGGATGAGAGCAACCAGGGCATAGGTGAACAAGGCCAGCGCGCCGATGAAACGCTCCACCACCACGATGGCCAGGGATTGTTCCTTCGGCAGTCCTGTCATAGCTGAAACATCCATGCTGCGGTACACGTCGCCGCCGATGGTGGAGGGCAGGAAGAGGTTGCAGAACATTCCGATGAGATACGACCGCATCAGCAGCCAGACGGAGACGGGCTTCACCACCGCACTCAAAAGGAACCTCCACCGAAAGGATGTCAGGGTGAATCCCACGAAGCTGAGCGTAAAGGCGAGCAGCTGTAAAAACAGCAGGCTGCCCTGTATGCTGTTCAGCACCTTCTCCATGGAAATGGTGGTCATGAGCAGGTAGGTGATGATGCCTGCGCTCACGAACAGTCGGAGGAGGGTGGCGACACCTCTCCGCCTCATTGGCCTGGTCCTGGCATCTCTCATCAACGAAACTCTTCTGCGGCCTCTTTCACCTTTGCACGGGCTTCATCAGAATACCGGCATTCCAGCATTCCAGGAAAGCCTGCGCGAACCCTTTCCACCAGGCCCATCTTCGACGACTCCTCGGAAGGACTGCCTGTATCGTGAAAAACCGGGACCTGCTCCGATTTTATCACTATGGGTTAGCGCAGAAAGAAATACCCCATTTTCAGGGATCTTTCTGCCCGGGTCCGCATTCCGCAAAACTGGTGGAATCGCTGATTCGAACCGGATTTCCGAAACACGAACCTGTGATACAATTGCTCCTGAGAATGCTGTTTTTTATTGACAGAGCCCTGAATCTCGCTTTTGGATCGAACTGAATTCGAGGTAAGAAATGACAACCACCCCGGAAATCCCCGCTTTCACCCCTCGCCCCCTTCTGGATGTGGCGGCTGATCTGGGGTTGAACGAGGCGGATCTTCATCTGTATGGCCGGGATGTGGCCAAGCTGGATTTCTCGGTGCTGGACCGGAGGCGCACCCGTCCGGGAAGGAGCCGGCTCATCCTGGTCTCCGCCATCACACCCACGCCGGCCGGGGAGGGAAAGACCACCACGGCCATCGGGCTGGGCCAGGGGCTGCGGCGACTGGGGGAGAACGCCTGCCTCGCACTCCGGGAGCCGTCCCTGGGGCCGTGCATGGGGTTGAAGGGCGGCGGCACGGGCGCCGGGTTGAGCCAGCTCCTGCCTCCCAACCGCATCAATCTCCATTTCACCGGTGACATGCACGCAGTCACCTCCGCTCACAACCTGTTGACCGCCCTCCTGGACAACCACCTCTATCACGGAAACGCCCTCCGCATCGATCCCAGGCGCATCCTCTGGCGCCGGGTCATGGACATGAACGATCGGGCGCTCCGGGACGTCATCGTGGGGCTCGGCGGTGTGAAGCAGGGAGTTCCGCGCGAGACCGGCTTCGACATCACCGCCGCCTCCGAGGTCATGGCCACCCTGTGTCTTGCCGAGAACATCGAGGACCTGCGGGATCGGCTGGACCGCATACTGGTGGCCTTCACCGAGACGGGTGAGCCGGTCACGGCAAAGCAGCTCTCGGCCTCGGGTGCCATGCTCGTCATGCTCCGGGAGGCGTTGCAGCCGAACCTGGTGCAGACCCTCGAGGGGGTGCCCACCCTGGTTCACGGCGGGCCGTTCGCCAACATCGCGCACGGATGCTCGAGCGTGGTTGCCACGCGCACCGCGCTCAAGCTGGCGGACTGGGCCGTCACCGAGGCGGGATTCGGTTTCGACCTGGGGGCCGAGAAGTTCTTCGACATCAAGTGCGTGGGGGCGAAGCTGGACACGGCAGCGGTGGTGCTTGTGGCCACGGTGCGGGCGCTCAAGATGCACGGCGGCGTCAAGCGCGCGAATCTGGGCCTGCCGGATCCGGCGGCCGTGGAGCAAGGGCTGGGGAATCTCCAGAAGCACGTGGAGAACATCCGTCTCTTCGGCGAACCCCCGCTGGTGGCACTCAACGCCTTTGCTGCTGATACCGAGAAGGAGATGGCGGTTGTGGAGGCGTGCTGCAAGGACATGGGAGTGCCGTTTGCAGTGTCGGAACACTTCACCCGGGGTGGAGAGGGGGCCGAGGCGCTGGCGAACCTGGTGATGAAACATGCCGACAGGGAGCCCACGCCGTTCCATCCGCTCTACAGCTGGGACCAGCCCGTGGAGGAGAAGATCCTCACCGTGGCACAGAAGATGTACGGCGCGAAGGGTGTCTTCTACACAAAGGGGGCCCGGGCGGATCTGAAGGAGATCGGCCGGCTGGGATACGGGGCGTTGCCCGTGTGCATCGCCAAGACTTCGAAATCGCTCTCGGACGATCCCGCCCTTGCCGGCCGCCCCCGGGATTTCGTGATGACGGTGCGGTCCATCCAGATCAATTCCGGGGCGGGCTTCCTGGTGGTGCTGACCGGAGACATCATGCGGATGCCCGGGCTACCCCGCAAACCGCTGGCCGAGTCCCTCGACCTGCAGAACAGAGACATCGTGGGTCTTGATTAGCACAGCTTGATTCACAAAGGGAGACAGATACATGGAAGTCACCTTCATCGGTGCTGCCGGGACCGTGACAGGTTCCAAGACCCTCATCACCGAGGGATCGACCCGCATTCTCATCGACAGCGGTCTGTTCCAGGGTGTCAAGCTCTACCGGTTGCGCAACCGGATGCCGCTGCCCGTCTCTCCCGATAGTCTGGATGCAGTCATTCTCACACATGCCCACATCGACCACTGCGGATACCTGCCCAAGCTGGTGCGAGACGGATTCAAAGGGCCTGTCCACTGCACTGCGCCGACCAGGGACCTGTGCGGCATTCTGTTGCCGGACAGCGGACACATCCAGGAGGAGGACGCGAAGTACCTGAACAAGAAGGGGCTGTCCAGGCACAAGCCTGCAGTGCCCCTGTACACCGAGAAGGACGGCAAGGCTGCGCTGAAGCACCTCGAGCCGCATCCCTTCGACGAGGAATGGAAGGTGGGTCCCCTCTCCTTCCGGTTCAAGCAGGCGGGCCACATCCTCGGTGCCGCGACCGTGATGGTGGGGAGCCAGGACGGCACCCTCTGTGTTTCAGGTGACCTGGGCCGGCCGGATATGCCTCTCATGGTGGAACCGGATCCGTTCGAGGGAGCGGACTGGGTTCTCCTGGAATCCACGTACGGCGACCGGCTCCATGCCGACATTGATCCCGTGAAGGAGCTGGCTGCGGTGGTGGTGCCGACACTTGGACGCGGCGGCATCCTGATGATCCCCTCCTTTGCCGTGGGGCGCGCACAGGCCATCCTCTACTGCATTCACCGCATCTTCAAGGAGAACATGACGCCCCGGGTGCCGATGTACATCGACAGCCCCATGGCCACGGACGTGACCGAGCTCTACTACAAGTACCCGGATTTCCATCGCCTCGAGCAAAACGAGGTTGAGAACGTGTGCCGGCAGGCCACGTTCGTCAACTCGGTGGACGAATCCAAGAGGCTCAACCGGAGGAAAGGTCCCTTCATCATCATCGCCTCGAGCGGCATGATGACGGGCGGCCGCATCATGCACCACGTGAAGGCCCATGGCGGCGACCCGGGAAATACCATCTGCCTGGCGGGGTACCAGGCTCCGGGAACCCGCGGTGCGGACATTGCGGCAGGAGCGAAATCCGTGAAGGTCCACCGGGAATACATCCCCATCAACGCGGAAGTGGTGCAGCTCGATTCCTTCTCCGCCCATGCCGACCAGGGAGAGATCCTGCAATGGCTCGGCACCGCCGGGAAGAAGCCGGAGCGTGTGTTCCTCAACCACGGAGAGCCCGCGTCCTCGGATGCGCTCAGGCGCCGCATTCAGGAGACGATGGACTGCCGGGTGCGTGTTGTGGAATACCGGGATTCGGTGACGCTGTCTCCTGCGGAGAGGGGTTGATGGCGCGGTTGGACAGGATCAGTTCACCCCTACGGAATACGGAATACAATGGTGTCGGGCAGATAGGCGATACCGTTGGGGGCCGCCGGGTCCAGCACTGCGACCGCAATCCAGAGGGGCACCCCGCCCAGCTTCGGGAGGGAGTTCAGGTCGAGGCTGCCCACGGCCTCGCCGTTCTGGTCCAGGGTGAGGGGGCCGGCGTCGAACACCGGTCTCAGCCAGTTGTTGATGCTTGCCGGTGTCAACTTGTCCGGGATGAGGTGGATTTTTCGTCCATCCGGCAGCTTGACGGCCGGTCGGTACCCACCGAGTGAGAGGGCGGCCACGTAACTCTTGTTCGGGAACCGGGGGCAACTGATGTGGAGGTTCCACTTTTTCGTCCCGGCCTTCACCGTCTGAACGTGACGCCCCCGGTAGAAATCGAAGGCGTACGGGTAGTTGCGGTCGGGCGCGTTGATCTGCTTCGGCTCCACGACCATACCGGTGGAGGCGTAGGTTTTCGTGTCGACATGGAGAAAGGCCGGGGCATAATAGCTCTGGTTGTTTTTCCCGGTGGTGATGTAGTACCCGGGTACCACCCAGCGCTTGTTCGCAGCAGTCTGCAAATCGTACCTGCACGCATTATACAAGGAAAACCCGGCGGGATACCCGATGTTGTACAGGGTGGTGCGCGTCGTGTTCCCGGGTTGCAGCTCATAGGCCACCCTGCCGTACATGGCCCTGATGAAGCCGGTATCGAAGTCCTGCTCCAAGTTGTGGTAGTATGATCCATACCAGCCGTACGTGCTGCCGGTGCTCCAGGTGGACAGCGTTCCATCCAGATCGACCTCGATGATGCCGTATCGGATACCGGCGGTGGAGTGGTTCGTGTTGACCCAGATCCGCCCCGTATCCATGTTCTTTCCCACCTGGTAGAAGACGCCGGTGCTGGAAGCGGAAAGCTGGGACGTGGTGAGAAGGGTGGTCAGGGTGCTGCCGGCCGACAGCTTGAACACGCGGTAGTCGTACCGGGACGAGGGGTGACGGTCCTGCTGTAGCAGGTGAAGACGTAGTCGCCGTCCTGGTCCAGCATCAGCGACCTGCAGCCGTACAGGGTCAGGGTATCGGCCAGGAATGTGGTCACCGACAAGGTGCCCGGATCGACGCGGTAGATGCCGCTGCGGTGGAATGACGAATAGGTCGCGGATGTCGATCCTTCGCAGGCGAGCACGACCCGCTTGTTGTCAGCATCCATCTCGATGCTGTATGCGCGATAGATCAGGTCGTTCGGAGTCAGATGTTTGTACGTCTGTTTTGCGATGTCGCTCAGATAGACCCCGTTGCTGTACAATGTGCTCGTGTTCGAATATCCTCCCGTGAGATACATGAGGTCGTGATACTGTGCCGTTGTCGCCCCGGCAAGGACACCCGCCACGACCAGTGCGAAAATCAGGTTCTTCATGGGTTGAAATCTCCTGTTTATTGATGATGAGCCGCAGGAAACAACGGATGAAATGGGTGTCCGAGCACCCCGTGACGTATCTCCCGGTGATGCCATCAGAATTCATTAAAATCTGATTTTCGGGGTATGTCAATATTTCTCCCGGGAAAACGAGCTGGACGAGCAACCGATCAATCGAAAATGACAGGAGGGTACGGCGGATGGCCGGCTGAGCGTCTCTGTTTGAGGCGTATAGTGGCGGGAAACTCCTTTGCAGGCCGATACAGCGCCCGACATTCCTCACCTGTCCAGCTGCGATTCAACGTGCTTCAGGCTTTGCCTGTGCTCTTCCACGGTCTTCAGAATGTCCGCGATGGGTTTCGGGTGGCTCCTGGCGGCGTTGTATTTTTCCGACGGGTCGTGTTCCAGGTGGAAGAGCAGCGGCGGATCCTGCTTTCTGGGCTTCTGGCGATACCCTGCCTGGGTGATGAAGTGTGCCTTCCAGGGACCCTTTCGGCACGCCATCAGGCGGTTTCCGCGGTAATAGAACATGATCTCGCGCTTGCTCGAACCACTCTCGAAGAGCATGGGGACCATGCTGGTGCCATCCATGACTCGATCCTGCGGGACGGGG
>Ga0180434_10009840_pt1 | contig 10324 bp, 9 predicted proteins | sample SS_ome_7_FD_132453 | JGI IMG/M metagenome (GOLD analysis project Ga0180434, IMG submission 132453) | Hypersaline lake sediment archaeal communities from the Salton Sea, California, USA - SS_1_D_2 metaG | ecosystem: Environmental > Aquatic > Non-marine Saline and Alkaline > Hypersaline > Sediment... | reverse complement strand
CTCTACTGTGGGCGGAATCATATCAAGATTTAAAATTTTATCCATCTCATAAGCTGCGATCTCGTACTGCCAGCCTTCCAGAGCCCCTTTTTGTATTCCCGAAGGATTTTTCCAGCATCCAGAATCTTCCCTGTCCTCTCTTTTCAAATACAACCGGTAAGGCTTTGTCACACCTTCTCCTATTTCTTCAGAACGGATGATTTCCGCTGTCTTTAAAAAATCTTCCCATTCAGCACGATTAGCGATTTCCTCCGGAGTGAATTGAGAAAACAATAAATGGGTTTGGATTAATAGAATCACACTTAATAATGAAATAAAAATTTTTTTCTTCATCTGATCCCCTTTAGAAAAATTCACGAAAAATGTCCCTATCCAAACAACGTTTTTTTTATTATAAAAGAATTAATTCTTTATTCACAGTCTTTTGTTACCCTTGTTCCTTGCCTTTTTCCAAGGTTAGTTTTCCACGATTTCTGTGAAAAACTATGTTAAAAAATCCCTTATTAAATTTTTAATTGATTTGTTTTCTTAAAATTAGTATAGAATGCACAAGTTTTGGGCACTAAAAAAGTGAGTTCATTCATACCTTAAAGAATCAACCGGATTCACTGCTGCGGCTTTTACAGATTGATAACCTACAGAAAGCAGCGCAATCAACAGTGATAAAATTCCAGCCCCAATAAATATCCAAATGTTGAGGCTTGTCCTGTAAGCAAAATTTTGGAGCCATCTGTGCATAGCTAAATAAGCCATAGGCCAGGCAATCAGATTGGCTAATAAAATCCATTTGGCAAACTGTTTGGACATCATCACCACAATTCCTGAGACAGAAGCCCCCAGAACCTTGCGGATTCCGATTTCTTTTGTCCGGCTGGCTGCTGAAAATGAAGCCAATCCCAGAAGACCCAAACAGGCAATGAATAATCCAAGGCCGGTAAAAATTCCAAAAATACTTCCCATCTTTTCCTCAGCCTCATATTGACTGTCAAAATCTGAATCCAGAAAAAAACTCTCAAAAGGATTTCCCGGAAAAAGAGACTTCCACTGAGACTGTACAAAAGAAAGCGTGCTGTTCATATTGGATATGTCAATAGATAAAGTCAGATAACGGAAGGCATCCGGCATGTATTCCATAACCAATGGTTCTACCTCACTCTGAAGACCGCGGTAGTGAAAATTTTGGGTCACTCCAATAATGGAATTCACCCGCACTCCATATCCAGTCTGAAGCCTCTTATTTAAAGCTTCCTCAGGACTGCTCCATCCAAAAGCTTTGACAGCGGCTTCGTTTATGAGAAAAGCTCCTCTAACATCAGTACTCAATTCTTTTTTAAAGGATCGGCCGGCTAAAATCTTAATTTTATAGTCTGGGACAAAGTCATGATCAAAATAAAGATGAAACATGGACTGATTCTTATCATCTTCTTCTCCGACCAGCTTGATGGCAAAGTTTGAAACCCCCCTTCCCGGAACACTGGAAGAAGCTGATACATTTTTTACAGAAGGATGTTTCAAGAACATATCTTTCACTGTTTCATAATTTTCTTTGATGGAAATCCCACCTCTCAGAGGAAGAATGATCTTTTGTTCTTTATCAAAACCCAAGTATTGACTTTTCATAAAGTCAAACTGTTTGTAAACAATGATGGTTCCAATGATAAGCACCACTGAAATAGTAAACTGCAGCACAACCAGTACAGTCCTCAGATGAAAACCTTTAGATACAGGTATGGTCACACCTTTGAGTGTGGTGGCGGGTTTGAATGAAGACAGCAAAAAAGCCGGATAAATGCCGGCTCCCATTCCAACCAAAATGCCTCCTCCTATCAAGGCTAGAATCACCGGGAGGTTCATTAGATCTTCGAAACTGAGCGTTGCCCCGAAGAGTCTATTGATCACAGGAATGGACAATCGAGCTGTCAGCAGACCCAAACCAAGGGACAGTAAAACAACCAATAAAGATTCACCTAAAAACTGATTGATAAGATCATTCCTTTTAGCTCCTATAACTTTTCGCAATCCTACTTCTTTAGCTCTGTTGGAGGCTCTGGCTGTGGAGAGATTCATGAAATTCAGACAGGCTATGACCAGAATAAAGGCTCCTACCAAAGAAAAAATGGTGATATAAAGAGGATTTCCTGAGGGCTCCATCTCATAACGAAGATGTGAATTCAAATGGATACTTGAAACAGGCTGCAGCATATAGTGGTACTCTTCTCCCCATTTTTCTAAGGTATCCCCAATATATTTGTCAGCCAGATGAATGACCTGTTTAGAGAAATTTTCAAAATCAACATGGGATTTAAGTTTTAAATAAGTATAAAACATAGTGGAGTGCCAATTCGACATCTCATCCCATTTGGATAGCGTCTCCATAGAAACAATCAAATTATACTTCAAATGGGTATTATCCGGAGCATCCACCACCATCCCTGTGACTTCAAAATCACTATTATTGACTTTCAGAGTTTTTCCTACAGGATCCTCTGTTCCAAAATACTTTTCAGCTGTTGTTTGTGAAATCACTATGGTGAGAGGCCTGTTCAGTGCATGTTCAGGATTTCCTTTGATAAAAGGAATAGTTAAAACCTCAAAAATTTCATTATCCGCAACCATGAGATTGGTTTCATAGAATTTTTTATCATCCCATTTGACCAGAACATTCCCTTGCGGAAATAGGCGAGCGGCTTGTTCCACTTGAGGAAAATCTTTTTTCAAAGTGGGAGCGACCATAGGTGATATAGGAGCAAATACACGATTTGATGTCTGGGTGCGGATATCCTGGACTATCCGGTAGATTCGATCGGCGTTTTCGTGATATTGGTCATAGCTCAATTCATGACAAACATAAATAAGAATGAGAAGGCAGCAGGTCAGACCTACAGCAAACCCCATGATATTGATAAAGGTAAATCCCTTATGTTTCTGGAAATTTCTTAAAGCTGTTTTCATATAATTCTTTATCATCATAAATCCCCCGTAGACTTTATTAATAATGAAACCGGGAAGAGATTCCAGTACTCTTAACCAATACCACAGCTTGGCTCTTCTTATAGGTCCGGAATCAACCAGATGCTGATAAGTTTCAATGAGATCGCCCGAAAATTCATATCTTTCTTCTTTTTCAAGAAAAATTCTCAGGATTAAATGAGGAATCAAGGGCGGATCATATTTATTATTTTTCATTTTTCATGCTTATTCCTCGGGATAAGATTCTCACTCCATCCCAAGCAGAGGAATGAATTAGATAAATAGTCTTAAGAACTGAAATTCCTTTTTCTGTAATATGATAATAAAAACGCCTTCTTCCTCCGCGTTCTGATCTGGGTTCACTCTGGGTTTTTTTGACATATCCTTTTGCTTTCATCTTCTTAAGGGATTTATAGATGACGCCAAATGACCAATACCTGCCTATGTCTTTGTGTATCTGTTGCCGGATGGTGACTCCGTAAGCATTGTTCCCTAGCTTATAAATAGCTAAAAGCAGTAATTCTTCGGATCTGGATAAGAGTTTCATTTTTCTTTCCTATTTGTATGCAATTTACACTCATATATATTGACGAAGCGGAAGATAAAAAGGTTTACATTTATTTGAAAATATCAGATCACTGAGAAATTATATCTAAGGACTTTTTTGTCACTGGATCACGGACCGCTTCCCATAAAATGACCTTACCGGACGTTTCTTTTTCAGCAAATCCGCTCATCACATTCTCTTTGACTCTCCCTCTGAAATCCCACTCACACTCAGGAGTCAATAGAGTGAACGAAATTTTATCTCCCTTGATATCTTCTTCGGTTATTTTCCATTCTTCCCTTTCAGGAACCACTTTTCCCTGAGCAAATTGAAAGACCTGGGTGAAATTCATTTTGATTTCCAGAGAAGAATCTTCCATTTTCAAGTCCCAATCACCAGTGAGATTTGCCGGGACTATCCAGTAGTAAACAGCATGAGCCTCCTCATCATCAAAAACCATGGAATCCTTGTCCGAGCTCCATTCACTCATATTAAAATCATGTGATACAATCCGGGTCCCGGGTTTGGCTTCCTTGAGGATTCTGGGACGGAGTTTGAGATTGACAGAAGGCAGCAAATACAGAGTGATGACCGATGCTTTGGTTAAATCGGTTTCATATAAATTCTGCTGATGAAATTCAACCAGATCCTCCACTCCCGCCTCTTTGGCGTTTTCCCGGCTCTCACGGATGCGCTCCGGATTCAGATCCACTCCATATCCTTTAGTCCCATATTGAAGGGCAGCTGTGATAGGAATGCGCCCGTCTCCGCATCCCAGGTCTAAAAGCACATCTCCCTGTTTGATTGAGGCTAGCCTGAACATTTCATCCACGACTTCCATGGGGGTTGGAACATAGGGAACATCTAAAGCTGAATCATCATAAGAGGCGGTTTGATCTCCGCAGCTCTGAGAGAAGAAAAGAACAACCCATGCCATTAGAATTATTTTTAAAAAATCAATTTTCTTCATGAAAAAATCATGCCTCTAAGGGATTGAAGATGAATTTTTTATCTGGCTTGGAGATCTTCCCGAAAAAATATTCAGGATCGTGGTTCAAGGCAATGATCCAGTCATTTTTCACAGCCTGTTTTAAAAATTTTTCTTTGCTCTCAAGTGTCTTCACCGGATAGAGGTCATAGCTCATCACATAAGGCAGATTCACATGGGAAGAAGTGGGAATCAAATCTCCCAAAAAAAAGAGAATGTCGCCTCCTGATTCCACTTTCACGATCTGATGAGAAGAGGTGTGCCCCTCAGTCATCATCACAGACACTCCGTCAATAATCGGGCTGTCTCCTTCAACCATATCTAATTGGCCGTGTTCTTTGATGGGAAGAAAAGCGCTTCTCACATAGCTGGGCCGGTCTCTAGCACCCGGATCCATAGCCGTCTCCCATTCCCCTTTCTGAATAACATATCGGGCATTGGAAAAGGTGGGGACAAATTTTCCATGTTGATCCATGTACGTGTTTCCACCACAGTGGTCAAAATGGAGATGTGTGTTTATGACAAAATCAATATCTTTGGCAGCATAACCCTTGTTTTCAAGCTCTCCCACCAGTCCAGGTTCTCTTTCCACCGAATAATAATCATAAATCTTTTTTTGAAGATCTTCCCCTATTCCGGTATCTACCAAAATCAATTTATCTTGGGTGTCAATCAATAGGGAATTAAGACCCAATTTGATCCGGTTTAAAGAATCCGGTTTATAGACTTTTTCCCATAAAACTTTAGGGACCACGCCAAACATAGCTCCCCCGTCCAAATGGAAAAAGCCGTCTCTAAGGCCGCAAACGGTGAAATTTCCCAGGGAAATCTTATTTAGACTCATTTAAAAGAAAATCCAGATCAAGGACCATGTCTTCTCTGTTGTATTGAGCCAGCTCAACTTCGCCGGTGTCCATGCGGATAGCATCCTCAGGACAGGCTTCCACACAGAAGCCACAAAAACAACATCGGGAAAGGTCAATGACGAAAGTGGTGGGATATTTCTGTATTTCAGGATCCGGATCCTCGGCCGCTTCAATATAAATGCATTCTGACGGACAGACTGTTTCGCACAGCATACACGCCACACATCGGGGCTTTCCATCCTCTCTCTTCATGAGGCGGTGCAGGCTGCGGTGGCGTTCAGCGACTTCACTTTTTTGTTCAGGATATTGAATGGTGAAAGCGCCTTTTCTCTTGGTTTTTATCCCGAACAGATTCAAAATATGATAAAAAAGATTGACAATAAAATGGCGTGCTGTGATAGTACTCCCTCTTATGATCTCAAAGAAATATCCAAATAATCTTAACATTTTATATACTCATAAAAAAAGCAGTCGCTGCAATATTAAAAAGGCTCAAAGGTATTAAAAATTTCCATCCAAAATCCATGAGCTGGTCATACCGGAAACGGGGATACGTCCACCGGACTAATATCTGCAGCCAGCAGAAAAAGAAAACTTTCAGGTTGAACATAATCACTTGAAAAAGCACCACAATTCCGTGGGGAAGCAGCCACTCTCCACCCCATGGGAAATGGAATCCATCCGCGTACAGCCAGGGAACATGATACCCGCCAAAAAACAGAGTCGTGAGCAGACAGGCAATGATAAGGACTTTCATAAAATCAGTGAACATATAAAGACCGTATTTCAGGCCTCCGTACTCAGTGAAAAATCCCACGATTTCTGACTCTCCTTCAGGAAGGTCAAAAGGAACTCTTTCTGATTCAGCCATAGCCGCCATGAGAAAAATCAAAAAACCAAGAGGCTGAAGGAAAATTCCCCATTTGGGAAGCCATCCAAACAAAAGATTGGTTTGAAAACCCACTATCTCAGAAAACTTCAGCGAAGGAAAAACCATAATGATACCGATCAAAGACAGTCCAAGCGCCACTTCGTAAGAAATAAGCTGGGCCGAACCTCTCAATCCTCCCAGCAGGGTCCATCGGTTGTTGGACACCCACCCGCTCAAAATCACGCCGTATATGCTGAGGGCTAAAAGAGCCAGAACAAACAGAATACCAACATTCAGGTCAACAACCTGAAGTCGGATTTCTCTGCCCCCGATCATAAGATTGCTTCCAAAAGGAATGGTGGAAATCGTCAGAGCTACAAAAAAGAACGAGAGGAAAGGAGCCAGATTATGAAGAAACCTTTTGGAAAAAGTAGGGGTGAAATCTTCTTTGGTCATCATTTTTATGGCATCGGCTATGGGCTGAAAAAGGCCTAAAATGCGGATCCCGAAGAAATTGGCTCGATTCGCACCAACCCGATCCTGCATCACAGCGCTTTGCTTTCTTTCCGCCCAAGTCAGATAGAGCGAGAGCACAAGAAACCACACGATCGCGGCAATAAACTTAACCAGAATTATCAATGCTTCAATCACGTTTTGTCCTGAAAAATTTTATTTCATCCTTCATGGTTTTAAACACATCAAAAGATGACCTCATTTTAACATATGATTTAAAATCAACATCAATCTCTTTTCCCATGGAAATCAGCCATTCCCATAAAGCCAGTGCTTCTCCGGGAGGAGAAAGAACCGGTCCAAAATGCTGGACTCTTCCATCACAATTGGTAAAGGAACCTGCTTTTTCAGCTGAAATGGCTGTGGGTATGACCAGTTCAAAGTCATCATTCCACTTTCTTTTAAAAGGAGTGAACAGTATTTTTGTCTTCACTTTCTTGATTTCAGGAATCAGTTCTGTGATGGTCCCTAAATCAAAAGGAGAGGACCAGAAAACGATCAAAAGCTCTGTGTCCTCAAAAAGTTCTTCCTCACTCACTTGATCGAATTGGAAACCTATTTCTTCAGCTCCTTTTTTGTTGGGAGTTCGATCCGCAGTGAGAAGCAGATCGTCTTCTTCTCCCTGAGCCGGTTCCGGGAAAAACACTTTTTTAAGTTTCAGATCCTGGGTGAATACTTTTTTTGCGAGAAACAGCTCTTCATTGGTCAGCCAGGTGTTTAAAATTACACCCATTCTCTGTATTTTTTTTCTGTAAATGAGCTGTTTTATTTGTTCGTCTATGTGTTTTAGGGCTTTTTCTTTATCTCCGGACAGGTCTTCTGTCCTGTGAGTCATGATCTCTGTCCTGTCTTTATCCATATAGGAATATCCGTAGCGCCCGATATCGCAGATCCAGTATCCCCTCTCTTTTGCTTTTTCATCCCTGGATGTCACTCGGGAAGTGATCCGGTAAACTCTTTTAGGAACCTCAAAACGGGCAAATCCGGGATGATATTCGATAAAAATCTGGCATCCTCTGGAACAGAGGGGACAGACGGAAGCGCCCTTTTCCAAAAACCAGTTTCGGGTCTTGAACCGAAAATCCTTATCAGTGATAGCTCCCACCGGACAGAGTTCCACCAGATTTCCCGCGTAATTGTTGTCAATCACCTGCCCATCATAAACGCCGATTTCTGAATGAACTCCCCGCTGAAATACGCCCAGATCATTTGTCTTTGTGATATCTCTCAGAAACCGGACACATCGAGTGCAGAGAATACATCTCTCCCTATCCAGGATCAATCCTTTTCCAATGTCGACTTTTTTATCTTTCCTCTCTTTTTCTTCCTGGAAACTGCTTTCAAACAAACCATATTCTTCATAATAATCCTGGAGTTTGCACTGACCTGCCTTATCGCATATGGGACAGTCCATGGGATGTTCAGCCAAGAGAAACTCAAGCACTCCTTTTCGGGCTTCAATGACATCTTTGGTGTCTGTGTAGATTTTCATTCCTTCTTTGACCTGAGTGGCACAGGCCAGCTCCAAACAAAGGTGTCCTTCGATCTCCACCAAGCACATCCGGCAGCTTCCTTCAGGAGGAAAAGCCTCATGATAGCATATATGAGGAATGTGAATCCCTGCCTTCTCTGCGGCTTTCAGAACCGTGGTCCCTTCTTCGACTTGAATGGGACGGTCATTAATGAAGATCTCTATCATTAGCTTCTATCCTTTGATTTCGGATTCAAGTTCCTTTCTGAATTTCTTGACAATACCCAAGATGGGCATAGCCGCCGCATCTCCTAACGGACACAGCGTTCTCCCCAGCATATTATTTGCCAGCTTTTCTATGTTGTCCAGATCACCTTTCTTGCCTTTTCCTTTATAGATACGATTCACAATCTTATGGATCCACGAATTCCCGATCCGGCAGGGCGTGCACTGGCCGCAGGATTCATGGGAATAAAACTGAGTGATTTTTCTCAATACATCAATGATAGGAACATCTTCATCAATAACAATCACAGCCCCTGAGCCCAGCATGGAATCTGCTTTCATCAGCGATTCACAATCCATGGGGATATCGATTTCATCCGGTTTCAGTATGGGGGAGGACATTCCACCGGGAATCACAGCCTTAAGTTTTTTACCGGACTCCATACCCCCGGCATGAGTGTAAATCAGCTCTTTTAAAGAGGTTCCTACAGGAAGCTCATAGATACCCGGTTTTTTCACTTGACCACTCACTCCAAAAATCCGGGTGCCTCCATCCTCGGGAAGGCCCTGCTTGACAAACCAATCCGCCCCTTTTTCCATGATGTGGGGAATATTGGATAGAGTTTCCACATTATTGATCACCGTGGGGCTTTGGAAAAGTCCGATAGCCGCTGGGAACGGAGGTTTCAAACGGGGATTTCCCCGTTTTCCCTCTAGAGATTCTAAAAGCGCGGTCTCTTCACCGCAGATATAAGCTCCGGCTCCTCTGTGCACAAAGACATTCAGATCAAATCCGGTCTTGAGAATATTTTTTCCGAGAAAACCTTTGTCTTCGGCTTCCGAAACAGCTTTTTCAAGCCGCTGAGCTATGTTTTCGTACTCTCCCCTTATATAAATGAACGCCGTATGAATTCCCACACAGTAGCCCGTGATAATAATTCCTTCCAAAAGCATATGGGGATTATGACTCATGATGTATCTGTCTTTAAAAGTACCCGGTTCTCCTTCATCTGCATTCACGCACAGGTACTTGGGCTTGTCCACATCCTTAGGGACAAATCCCCATTTCACTCCCGCAGGAAAACCAGCTCCTCCCCTTCCCCTGAGATGAGCGGCTTTGACTTCTTTGAGCACATCATCGGGTTTGAGCTTTTTGAGTACCTTGTTCAGGGTTTTGTACCCACCTTTTTTCATGTAAACATCTATCTTAAAAAGATGGTCCACATCAAAATTTTTGGTGAGTACTTTTTCCGGCACTTTATTCATCCAATTCCTTGAGTATTTTATCTATTTTTTCCTTATCCAGATGACCGTAATAATCCGTATTGACCATCATATTCGGGGCTTGTTCACAAGCTCCCAGACATTCCACTGTAGTCAGGGTGAATCTCCCGTCATCCGTGGTTTCCCCCGGCTTAATACCTAATTTTTCACTCAAATAATCAATGAGCTTTTCTGCGCCCATAATGGAGCAGGTCAGATTGGAGCAGACCTGAATATGATATTTCCCTAACGGCTTTTGACTCAGCATGGAATAAAAAGTGACCACTTCTCTCACTTTGACAGGCCTGATTCCCAGAAGTTCAGCCACTAATTTTTCTTCCTCATCAGAAATAAAACCCTTTTCACTCTGAATTAAGTGGATCACAGGAAGAATAGCCGCCTGTTTTTTAGGATACCTGGATATAAGCTCCTTTATTCTTTTCAAGGTGCTTTTAGTGACCTCAGGGCTCATCTGTCCAGTTCTCCCCCGATCATATTGGTGGATCCGAAAGTGGGAATGACATCCGCAATATAATGACCTTTGATCATTTGCTCCAAGGCTGAAACAATGTGAAAACAGGGTCCCCTTAAATGGAGCCGATAAGGCCGG